>Ga0182016_10001726_pt1 | contig 26353 bp, 24 predicted proteins | sample 712S2MmetaG_FD_120491 | JGI IMG/M metagenome (GOLD analysis project Ga0182016, IMG submission 120491) | Permafrost microbial communities from Stordalen Mire, Sweden - 712S2M metaG | ecosystem: Environmental > Terrestrial > Soil > Wetlands > Permafrost | place: Sweden: Stordalen | collected...
CTTCCGGTTTTTCGCCGTGCCGGTAAAGGTGAAGCGCTTCGGCACTTTCCCGGTGCGGGCGTTTGCGATTGCGTAGGCTTTGCTCGGGTGCGGCGTAGCTGGGCTGCTTCCCGGGCATGGGCGCGATACGTCAAAGTGAGACCTGTCTGCCCAACTTCCGGATTTGCCGTTAATCAGGCTGCAGGATTGTTTCAGGCATGGATCGCTTGTTAAGCACTGTAGTGGGCCACGACTCGTGCCACTTTTCCAATCGCTGAGAGCTCCATGAACTCTCCCGTACGTGAACCCTTTTGGTTCGTGTAGTAGAGCACCAAGCTGTTTACGCCCCAGAGCACGTCCTCAAGGTGAAAGCGGAGTTCCGGGTATGCTTCCAGTCCTCGCCGAAAGTAAGCTCTCAAGCTTGCCTTTCCGACCACCTTGCCACCGGACGTACCTAACAACTGGGCGGCAACCGGCGAGGTCAACTCGATTGCCTCCTCATAATGAGTCATGATCAAGTCCAGATCATGAGCGTTCCAAGCCGCAACCCAACGGTTTGCCAGATTCCAAGCCTCGTCTCGCGTCACTGCCGTTCTCCAGTCGAAGTTCGTCCTATTCTGCGATGCATGACTCCCGAGTTGTAGGGCAACCGGAAAGTGGTCGGCTCCGGCGCAGGGAACGCGCAGGTCCGCGTAATCGATCCGGAGAAGCGCTCACGGCCTCCCTGATGCCCTCCGATCCGCAAAGGCCAGGCGTCAGCCTGCCTCGACGCTTTTACCCCGGGTCAGTTCCCCGCCCAGAGGGGCCACGGCCGAAACTCCACCCGCCATCCCTCAATGCAAAATCTCCAGCGCCTTGAGAATCTGCGGGTCGCGCTGCGCTTCCACTTCGTCGCCCTTCTCCACTCCCAGCGTCAGGTTGAAGATTTCCGTCTTCAGCCGGTTGGTGATGAATTCGCGCTCGATGGACCACTCGCCCACCCCGGGCTGGATGTCGCGCTGCGAAAGAAACACGCGAAAATCGTCGAGCAGCGCGGGAGTCACTTCGAAGTCTTCCGCGACCTTGTGATCGGCCACATAACCGGTAGCGAATGTGGTGAAGGAGCCGCTGGCATCCAGCACGGCCCGCAGGCGCGTCTCGGCCGGCGGTCCCACGCGGTAGTCGGGCACGATGCCGCCCCCTCCGGTGACCTTGCGGCCGCCATCGGTTCGAAACTCGGAGGTGCCATTCGGGTGGGCCGTTGCGGCCGCCAGCGCGAACTGGGAAGAGTCCAGCGGCTTTTGAATGGAGCGTCCGCTGGGCGTGTAGTAGAGCGCGGTGGTTAACGCCAGTCCCGTACCCTCGGAAAGCGGGTAGACGCTCTGCACCAGTCCTTTGCCGAAGCTGGCCTCGCCAACCACCATGGCCCGGTCGTGATCCTGCAGGGCGCCGGTCACGATCTCCGACGCGCTGGCGGTTTTTTCGTCCACCAGCACAACCAGCGGAAACTCGTAGGGAGTCGCCCCGGCGGGAACATCTTCGGATTTCTCCGCGACGTTGCGCCCGCGCACGGTCACAATTCTGGCGCCGGGCTTGAGAAACAGCGCCGCGGTCTCCAGAGCCGATGTCACCAGGCCGCCGGGATTCTTGCGCAGATCGAGCACCAGACCCTTCAGATTGTGGCCGCCAAGCTTCTCGATGGCGTCCCGGATGAGCCTCCCGGTCTTTTCGTCGAAGCTGGAAACGCGCAGGTAGCCGATGCCTGGTTTCAGTAAGAAGGCGCGCTCCACGCTGGGAGTCTGCATCTCCTCCGGGGTCAGGACGAAGTTCAGCAAACGCACGTTGCCGGGCCGCCGGACCACAAGTTGGGCCTGCTGCTGGCGCGATTGACTGAGCAGGGCGACAAGCTGCTCCATATCCAGGCGGCTAAGCTGGTAGCCGTTGACCGCCAGGATTTCATCGCCGGGCGCGATCCCCGATTTCGCCGACGGCGTGCCAGGCAGCGTTTGCAGCACGATCACGCGGCCCGGAAGCACCGACACCACGCTGCCGAAACCCTTGTCGGTGGACGTCTGCAGCTTCCTGAGCTGCTCGAACTGGCCGGGATCGAAGAACACGGAGTGCGGATCGAGGCGGCGGAGCATGCCCGGAATGGCGCCTTGAAAGAAGGCTTGCTCGGCGGAAACCGGCTCGGCCTCGTTATCTTCGACGATGGCGTAGGCTGCGGTGACGCTCTTGACGCTGGGCTCCAGCCCGTCGTCCGACGCCAGCGAGGAAAGGCATACTAAGAGTGCGAGAATCGCGGCCCCACGGAGATGATTGCGCATGCGGTAGTGGTATATCCATTCTAGCGCTAGAAATTACCGGGTTGAAAAAATGCATAAACACCGCCCATCCGGGCCCCAGACTAAAGTCTGTGCCACCGGTTATCAACGACTTAGCGGCAGTTGGTGGCACAGGCTTCAGCCTGTGAGAGCCTTTTTCAGCATCCTGCCAGGACACTACCTGGGGCCGCTGTCCTTCTTGCCGTTTGCGCCTATCTAGATCAAAGCCATCGGGTACTTGACCCGTTCCGTGTGCGCATCGGGCGAGCTATCTGCCTGACGGCGTTCCCGGCCGCGTAGCCACTCCTCGCACTCTTGTTGTGTATAGAATCGCAATCGGCCTCCGAGACCCAATGACCCTTCTCTCACCCGCCCAGAGCCTTCAGAATGGCGTCCGTATCATACACGCACCCGCCCCACGTGCCGCCGCTCACCTGCTGCAGCGCCGCCCAAAGCCGGGTCTCGGGAGGCAGCGCCGGATCTGGCGCTAAGTCCGAACGCACGGCCCGCGCCGCCAGCACGCGCTCGCCCTCCGCCGCGCCGAACAAATCCGCCCCGTGCCCGACCAGATTGACCGAGCCTTCCAGGTTGACGCGGTCCACCACGATCTCGATGACGTCTCCGTCCAGCACCTTGCCGATGGGTCCGCCGGCCAGCGCCTCGGGTGAGATGTGCCCGATGCATGCGCCCGTGGAAACGCCGCTGAAACGCGCGTCGGTCAGCACCGCCACGTGCTTGCCGAAATCCAGATACTTTAGCGCCGAAGTGATCTGGTAGGTCTCCTCCATGCCGGAGCCCATCGGTCCGCGGCAGATGAGCACGATCACATCGCCAGGATGCACGCGGTCCGTCCCCTGGCTCTTGATGGCGGCGATGGCGGCGGCTTCGGTGCGGAACACGCGCGCCGGGCCGGTCTTGCGGTAGACGCCATCGGGACCAACCACGCTGGGGTCGATAGCGGTGCTCTTGATCACCGAGCCTTCCGGCGCCAGATTGCCGTGCGGGAAGGTGACCGTGGAGGTCAGGCCGGCGCGGGCGGCGCGGGCAGGGTCCATGATGACGTCGTCCGGATCGATTCCGTCTCGCTCCCGCAACGTGCGGCGCAGAGCGGCGCGGCGCGCGGATGCTTCCCACCAGTCGAGCGTGGCGTCCAGCGTCTGGCCGCTGACGGTAAGGACGCTGGTATCGAGCAGGCCCGCCCGCCGCAGGTGCAGCATGACTTCGGGGACTCCACCGGCCAGGAAGACCTGCACGGTGGTGAACGAGCGCGGGCCGTTGGGGAGCGCATCCACCAGGCGCGCCACGCGGCGATTCGTAGCGGTCCAATCGGCGGCGGTGGGGCGGCGCAGGCCCGCGGCATGCGCCACCGCGGGCAGGTGCAGAATCAGGTTGGTGGAACCTCCGAAAGCGGCATGCACCACCATGGCGTTGCCGACTGAAGCATCCGTCAGGATATCGCGCATCGTCAGGCCGCGGGCTTCCAGCGCGAGCGTGGCGCGGGCCGAACGGCGGGCCATATCCAGCCAGATGGGGTGTCCGGAGGGCGCCAGCGCCGAGTGCGGCAGCGACATCCCCAGCGCCTCGCCCACAACCTGGGAAGTGGCCGCGGTGCCCAGAAACTGGCAACCGCCGCCGGGAGTCGCACAGGCGCGGCAGAGATTTTCGGCGGCCGCCTCCAGAGTGATCTGGTGATGCGCGAAGCGCGCGCCGACGCTCTGCACGCGCGCGGCGTCTTCGCCCTCCTCGGCTGCGAGCGTGACGCCGCCGGGCGCGAGCACGCAGGGCAGATCGTGCATGGAAGCCAGCGCCATCATCATGGCCGGCAGTCCTTTATCGCAGGTGGCCACCCCGATCACGCCGCGCCGCGTGGGCAGCGAGCGGATCAGGCGGGCGAAAATGGTGGCCGCATCGTTGCGATACGGCAGGCTGTCGAACATGCCGGTGGTGCCCTGTGTGCGGCCGTCGCAGGGGTCCGTGCAATAGGCGGCGAAGGGGATTGCGCCCAGCGCCTTGAGTTCCCGCGCCGCCGCGTCCATCAGCAGGCCGACCTCCCAATGGCCGGTGTGAAAACCAAGCGCGATGGGCGCGCCCGCGGCATCGCGGATGCCGCCATGGGTGCTAAGGATCAGGATTTCCTTGCCACCCAGCGCGCGCGGGTCCCAACCCATACCGGCGTTCTGGCTCCATCCGAACAGGTCGCCGGAAGGGAGCGTCAGCAGCATTTCGGGCGTCACGGGAAGCGCGCCCGAGGGGCCGGGCGCGGTGGTGCGCACGTCGAACAGCGACGGATCGCCGGAATCGAAAATCGGGTTGGGTGTCATCAAGGATTCGCAGGCGGGGCGAACAGCTCATGCGAACCGAGCGAGCGCCAGAAGGCGAAGATGGCGATGCCCAGCAGGAGCACGAAAGTGGCCAGTCCAAAAGGGGCATACCAGGTCTTCCAGTCCGTGCCGAGGGTGATCATGTTGACGCTGTCGATAAAAAACACGGCCGCCATGGTAGCCACCAGCCCAAGGCGCAGCAAGACAAAAACAAGCACGGAATACATACCGATATCGATGGCGGCGATCAACTTCCAGTCGGGAGAGGAAAATAAGCCGCCATTGGCGAGCATCAGCAGCAGGGCAGCCAGGATAGCGGCAGGCACATCTTTTCTAACCATGAGGCGCAGGCCGCAGATCGAAAAAAAGACTACCAATCCGAAAAACAGCGATCCTTCCAGGGTGACGGCGTGCGCGGCCAGCCACTGACGGGTTCCCAAGGTGGAACCAATCCCGCCCAAAGTGCCTAACGCGCCCGATTGCCAATCGCCAAACCATTCCGCCATCACCCAGACCGCCGCGCCCACCGCCGCGCCGATCAGGATGTGGGAACTCACCTGCGCGTCCAGCCAGCGGCCCGCCAGCAAGCGGTTCCAGGTAACGATGGAGTGCGGCCAGCGAGCGCGGACCAGCGGTTCCAGAGCCACGTAGAGCAGCGCCAGTGCGGCGCCCCACATAAGCCACGCCGCGCAATTCGCGAAAAAGAAGAAGATCATCGACTCATCGGGGACCGGGTGCACGGTGCCGATCCACGCGACCAGGCCCAGCAGGCAGCGCGCCATCCCGATGCGCAGCACGCCTTTACGGTCGACGTGGCCCAGTCTCCAGTTGCGCCGCGCCAGCAACACCATCGCAAGCAAACCCATCACGTTGAGAACCACCAACACAGCGCCGCGCAGGCGGGAGGCCCAGGAAGCCGTGGGCGTGGGTGCGGCGGCCATCTTCGGCCAGTCGAAGCGGACCGCCGCCTGGGTGATGCGCCCCTTCCAGGACGCCAGATCCACAGTAAGGCTCAGGCCCGGGATGCGCGGATGCGGCCCCTTCCAGGAATGCACCTCGCTGGAAGCGCCCGACGGCACGAACGTCGCGGGGACTTCGGTAAACGCAGCCCTGTCGAGGCCCGCGGCGTGGAAGACGGCTTCGGGCGCAACGGGAGGCGTAAGAGCTTGCGCATCCTGGTATGGGTTGGCCTGAAACTCGCGCAGCCGGCCGGCTCCATCCAGCGCCACGCGCGCCATTCCCGGCCGGGTGGGAGCAGGATTATCGGCGTTCACATCGCCATAGGGATCGGCGGACAGCGGGAATGGGCTCTCGCGATAGCTGGCCATAATGGGCGCTTCCGCCGCGAGCCATTCGTCCCATCGCTGCGGCTGCGGGAGTTGCTTCAGATGGTCGAGCAGGTCGCCGCGATTGTCGATCCACAACGCGGAATCCGCCGGCTTGGTGGGATAGCCGAACGACGAAGCCATTTCGCGCGCTTGATGCGCCAGCACTTCCGGTGGACTGTCGAGGGGAGTGTGCATCGCGGCGGCGTACCGCGCGCGCAACGCCACCGACGCACACAGGCAGACGACGATCGCGACGAGGCAAGGGATCGAGTATTTGGGGGCGAGCCCTTCCAGTTTGCCGGCCGACGCCACCAGTTCCGGCGAGGGCATCTCCCCGGCGGCCAGGGCTGCGGCCAGCGGATCTCCGCCCGGCAGGGCCGCCGCGACGGATAGGACATTTGCCGGACGCCGGGCGGGATCGGGGTCCAGGCAGCGGCGGATAGCTTTCTCGACCCCCGGATCGATATCGGCGGCGATGGAGGTCATGCTGGTCAATTGCGCCGATTCCTGCTGGCGCAGCATGGCCTGAATAGTGTTGGCGTCGAACGGCCGCTTGCCCGTGAACAGTTCGTAGAGCACCAGGCCCAGCGCGTAGATATCGCTTTTGGCGGTGACCTCGGCGCCCCTGAGCTGCTCAGGTGCCATGTAGGCGGGCGTCCCGTTGTGCACCTCCGCGCCGGAAAGCTGATCGGCGATGGCGGCCAAGCCGAAGTCCATGATGACCACGTCGCCGCGCTTGTTCATCATGATGTTCTGCGGCTTCAGGTCGCGATGGATGATGCCGCGGTCGTGTGCGGCGGCCAGTCCGGCGCAGAGTTTGCGCGCGGTCTCGAGAGCCTTATCGGCGGGTAGGCGCCCGATGCGCATGAGCAGCGACGCCAGATCCTCGCCATCCACATACTCCATGGAGATGAACGGCATGCCCTCGGCTTGGCCGATGTCGTACACGCGACACACATTGGGGTGTGAGACTTGGCGAGCGATGCGGACTTCGGCGTGAAACCGCTCCAGCCGGTGCTGGTCTTGCGCGGCTTCCGCGGGCAGGAACTTCAGCGCGACGGATTGGCCTAGAGCGAGATCGGTGGCGCGGTAGACTTCGCCCATGCCGCCGCGGCCCAGCAGTCCGATGATGCGATAGCGTCCGCCCAGCAGAGTGCCGGGGACGAAGCGGCCTTCGTCGACGTCGGAGGAGGAAGAGATGTGCGAGATGGCAGCGCCATGGTCTACGGCAACGGTTTCGGCGACGGAAGGGTCGGCGCGACGGTCCATTAGTACGATTCTACTTCCTTGTGGCGCAGGCTCTCAGCCTGCAGGCCGATTGTCAATCGGCCTTCCGTTTGCCGCGTCCGCCGGCGATGGCCCCCACGATGAGAAAAGGTTCCGCGCCCGACGCCACAGCGGCGGGCAGCGGCACGTCCGGCGCTTTGTGGGACAGATCCTCCTCGCAGGCGAAGAACCTCACGAACGGCCGGCGCTGTCCGGTGACCTGATCGCGGATGGTCCCGCGCAGCATCGGGTAGCAGTCCTCCAGCGCGTCGAGGACTGAGCGCTGCGTAGCCTGGCCCGCGACGTCGAGCTGCACTTCGCCCGCGGCGCGCGCCAGGATCCGCAGATGGGCCGGAAGCACCACGCGGATCATTGGAGGGTCTGGACCTCGACGGAAAGCACGGCTGGAAGATCGCGAACGATGGGAGCCCAGTGGTCGCCGGCATCGGCCGAAGCGTAGACCTGCCCGCCGGTGGTGCCGAAATACACGCCGCATTCGTCGAGCGAGTCGACCGCCATGGCGTCGCGCAATACGTTCACGTAGCAATCGCTTTGCGGCAGACCGTGAGTGAGGGCCTCCCACTCGTTGCCGCCCGTGCGGCTGCGGTACACGCGCAGCTTGCCCTCGGGCGGATAGTGCTCGGAGTCGCTCTTGATGGGAACCACGTAGACAGTGTCCGGCTCGTGCGCGTGAACGTCGATCGCGAACCCGAAGTCGATCGGCAGGTTGCCGCTGATCTTTTGCCACGAGTCGCCCGCATCGTCGCTGCGCATGACGTCCCAATGCTTCTGCATGAACAGCACGCCGGGGCGCGCCGGGTGCATGGCGACGTGGTGAACGCAGTGGCCGACCTCAGCCGTCGGCTCGGGGATGTATTTGGAATACAGCCCCCGGTTGATCGGCCGCCACGTCTGTCCGCCGTCGTCTGTACGGAAGGCGCCCGCGGCCGAGATGGCGATGTAGATGCGCTGGGGATCGGACGGATCGAGAATGATGGTGTGCAGGCACATGCCGCCCGCGCCCGGCTGCCAGTGGGGGCCCGAGCCGTGGCCGCGCAATCCGGGGAGTTCCTGCCACGTCCGGGCGCCGTCGGTCGAACGGAACAAGGCGGCGTCTTCCACTCCCGCGTAGACGGTATCGGGATCGGTCAGCGATGGTTCCAGATGCCAGACGCGCTTGAACTCCCAGGGGTGGGGCGTGCCATCGTACCACTGATGAGTGCCGGGGACGCCGTCGTACACGAACTTGTTGCCCACCGGCTCCCAGGTCTTGCCGCCGTCGTTGGAGCGCTGGATCAACTGCCCGAACCAGCCCGTGGACTGCGACGCATACAGCCGGTTCGGGTCGGCGGGAGAGCCCTTCACATGGTACATCTCCCAGCCCCCGAAGTGCGGACCGCTCACCTCCCACTGTTCCCGCTTGCCGTCCGATGTCAGGACGAATGCGCCCTTTCGTGTGCCCACCAATACCCGTACTTTGCTCATGTATCGCTCCCGAGTTTACTCACAGTTAACCATCCACGGTATGCCGAATCGATCGACCAGCATACCAAAACGGGAGGCCCAGAAAGTCTTCTGGATCGGCATCTGCACCGTTCCGTCTTCCGCCAATGCGTGGAAGATGCGTTCCGCCTCCACGGGGTCCTTGATGCCGATCGACACGGAGAAGCCTTTTGGCGCCTCATACCGGCCGGGCGGAGCGTCGGCCCCCATCAGAATACCGCCGCCCGCGTTGAGGGTGGCATGCATGATCTTGTCGCGCCATTCGGGTGGCACGTGTTCCTCGGCCGGCGTACCGGCGTGGGCGAACATGGCTTCGATCTTTCCGCCAAGACACTGCTCATAGAACTTAAATGCGGCCTCGCATTGGCCGTCGAAAAGGAGATAGGAATTCAATTGCATCGTGTTTTCCTTTGGTTTGGATTTTATGTCTTCTGCGTTACATCGCGGCGGCCGTAGGCGACAAACGCCGCGAGGAGCCCCACGGCCAGTGGCATGAGCGCAGGCGCAACTCCGACGTTCCCCCACGTGAGCGCCGTCGCACCGATCATAATGGTCACCAGCCCGGCCGCGGCCAATGGTGTCAGGCCCCGCCGAATACGCAGGAGCCCAGGGAGGATCAGACCGATAGCGCCCAGCACCTCGGCCACGCCGATGAACCGCAGGAACAGGCCTGGCAGCGGCATCTGCTTGGTCATCGCCTCGATTGGCAGGACCAGTTTCGTCCCGCCGGAGAACAAAAAGATGAGCGCGAGCAGCCCCTGCACGGCCCACAGTGCGTAGTTCATAAATGCTCCCTTTTGCGTCGAGTTAATCGCCGGCGCTAATCCCCAGGCAATCCCGGAAGCTCCAGCACCGGACGGATTTCGACTGTGCCCTTGCGCGCCCCTGGAATGCCGCCGGCGATGACGATGGCCTCGTCGAGGTCCTTGGCATTGATCAGGAAGTAACCGCCGAGCTGCTCGCGCGTCTCGGCGAAGGGACCGTCGGTGACCAGGCGCTTGCCGTCGCGCACCTGGACGCTGGTGGCCGCCGCCACGGGCAGGAGCGGTGCGGTGGCCAGAAACTGGCCGTTGGCCTTGAGCTTGTGCGCAAACTCCGTAGACTCCTCGTAGCAGTTCTCGCGCTCAGCCTCGGTCCAGGATTTTTCGTCCGTGTAAATCAGCAACATGTATTTCATTTGTGCGGCTCCATGGGTATGTCGAACGGCGAGCGCCCGGATCGACATCCCGGACGCAGAAATCAATATAATCGATAAATGCCCGCGGACGCAGCGAAGGCCGTGGAAGAGGTCTATCGCTCCGATTGGGGCCGGATCGTCGCCACGTTAATTGGGATGACGCGCGACTTCGACCTGGCCGAAGAGTCCGCGCAGGAAGCCTTTGCCGCCGCGCTTGACCAATGGCCGGCGTCCGGCGTGCCGGAGTTGCCGCGCGCGTGGATTATCCAAACGGCCCGGCACAAGGCCATCGACCGCATTCGGCGGCGGGCCCTGTTGAAGGAGAAGCTGGAATCGTATGCCGCCGATGGCCTCGTGCGCGAAGTCGAAGAGCCGGATTACGACTCGACCGATATCCCCGACGACCGGCTTCGCCTGATCTTCACCTGTTGCCACCCGGCGCTGGCACATGAGGCGCAGGTGGCGTTGACCCTGCGCACGCTGTGCGGGCTCGAGACGGACGAGATCGCGCGTGCGTTTCTGGTGCCCCCGGCGACCATGGCGCAGCGGCTGGTCCGGGCCAAGCGGAAGATTCGCGACGCCGGCATCCCGTATACCGTACCCCAGACCAACGACATGGCCGAGCGGCTCGATGCCGTGCTGACGGTAATCTATCTGGTCTTCAATGAAGGTTACACGGCCACGCGCGGCGGACCGCTGGTGAGGGCCGATCTCTGCGCCGAAGCCATCCGGCTGGGGCGCCTGGTGAGGACGCTGCTGTCGCCGCAGCCCGCGGCGGAAGCGACCGCGCTGCTCGCCCTCATGCTGCTTCACGACGCGCGGCGGGGGGCCCGTCTCGATGCGGCTGGGGAGCTTGTGGTTCTCGAGGAACAGGATCGCGGCCGATGGAATCAAAAGCAGATTGCCGAGGCTTTGCCGCTGGTGGAGGAGGCCCTTCGTGGCGGGCCTGGTCCGTTCGCGGTGCAAGCGGCGATTTCGGCGGTGCATTGCCGGGCGGCGCGCGCCGAAGACACGGACTGGCCACAGATCGTGCGGCTCTACGATGTTCTCGAGCGGTTGCAACCGTCGCCGATCGTGTCGCTGAACCGTGCTGTAGCGGTGGCCATGGCCACCGGCCCGGCGCAGGCGCTCGAGATCGTCGACAGACTCGCGGCGGACTCCGGCCTCGACACTTATCACCTGCTGCATGCTGCGCGCGCCGATCTGCTGCGCCGGCTAGGGGCAGCGGCGGAAGCGGCCAACAGTTACCGGCGCGCGCTCGAACTGGTCACCAACGAGAGCGAGCGCCGCTTTCTGGAACGGCGTTTGAGGGAGGTTCGTGATTCTTGAAGTTGCATTGCTATTGAGGCTCGCATAATACAGTGACACGAAAAACTTGGACCTTGTGGGGCGGGCAATTTTGATCGAGGCCGGCTTTCAGCCAGCCCGAGCCGCCTAAAAAGGCGGCTGCGGCCAAGATTGGCCGCCCCACATCAGCCCCGATACAGAGGGACACATTTGTCTGTCGCGAAAAGTGTCGCCGTATTACGCGAAACTCAATAAATGCGGCGGCAACACCACTTCTACGATCCCCGGCCGAGTAGCAAGCCGGGCGGGCGCGCGACATACGCAACATAAAAGCGGAGATCCCGGCAACGCCACTTGAACCGCCGGATCGCAGCACCTCAGCGCTATCCGCGTGCATCTGCGTTCATCCGCGGCCAGATGTTCTTCCGGCCCAACGCGAAACTTAAACCCCTATTGGCCGCGGATGAACGCAGATGAACGCGGATAAGAAACAAGCCAGACGGAAGCTTCCAGAGCGTACGCGCTGCCTGTCACCCTGCCTCACTGTTATGTTGAACTGGAGGAGTCGCCCATGCGCACGTTCTTCCTGTTCCTCTCGCGCCAGAAGCACTTACGGAAATGGATGGAAACTTCCGGCTGGGCCAGACGCTTATCGGCCCGTTTCGTGGCCGGCGACAATCTGCGCGACGCCCTGGCCACCTGCCAGCGGATCAACGCCGAAGGCATCGCCGTCACCCTCGATCACCTGGGCGAGAACGTCACGTCGCTGGACGAAGCAGCCGCCTCCCGGGACGCTTACCTGCGGGCGCTCAACGAGATTGCCAGCCTCAAGATCGACGGCAATGTTTCCCTCAAGCTGACGCAGTTCGGCATGGATCTATCGCTGGCCGAATGCGCCGCCAACGTGGAGGCGTTGGTCGGCCAGGCCGCGGCTCTGGGCAACTTCGTGCGCGTGGACATGGAATCGAGCGAATACACTGACCGCACGCTGGACCTCGTCGTCAGTCTGCACCAGCGCTACAAAACCACCGGCACGGTGATCCAGGCTTACCTGTACCGCAGCCGCAAGGATGTCGAAATGCTGTGCGCGCGCGGCATTCGCGTGCGTTTGTGCAAGGGCGCTTATCTGGAGCCTCCCGCGGTGGCTTTCAAGCGCAAGGCGGACGTGGACCGCAATTTCGTGGAACTCATGAACCTTCTGCTCGAAACCGGCGTATATCCGGCTATAGCCACGCATGACGAGAAGATCATCGAACAGACCGAGCGCTTCGTGGAGTCGCGCAAGATCCCGCGCGATTCCTTCGAATTCCAGATGCTTTACGGCATTCGCCGCGATATCCAGAAGCGGCTGGCCGGCGAGGGATACCGGCTGCGTTTGTATGTGCCGTACGGGCAGGCGTGGTATCCCTACTTCATGCGGCGGCTGGCGGAGCGGCCGGCCAATGTCTTCTTCCTGGTGCGCAACCTGTTGCGAAGTTGAACAAGTGCGGGCTGGAACTTAGCACTTCGCGCTGGCATCTAAGCACATATGCGGTACTGGGCCTATTTGGCGGGAAAGGTCGGTCTGTGCGCGGCGGTAATGTACGGATTGCTGTGCTGGCTGAACACCTGGCCGATGCCGCCTAGGATCAACGACTACCCTCAGTCCCGCTTAACCGGGGACTTGCCGTACGCCCTGCTCGCGGGCCTTTGGTTCCTATCGTGCTGCGGCCTTCTATACCTCTGCATCTGGGACCAGCGCTATCGCTGCCGGGTTTGCCTGCGGCGCCTGCGCATGCCGGTCGAAACCGGATCGTGGGGCGGCATGTTGCTGCTCGGAAGGCCGCGGACCGAGTACATTTGCCCATACGGCCATGGCACTTTGAAGCTTGCCGAGTTGCAGATCTCCGGCCTGGAGAATCCCGAATGGAACCCTAACGGCGAGATTTGGGAAGAGTTGTGCGCTTCGGCGCGCGATGCGGACGAGCGGCCGTGATCGCGTCCCGTTTGCGCCAGGCAGCCGGTGTAGCCGTGCTGGCGATCCTGGTATTCCTGGGTGTGCGGCTGATTCCCATTTACTTCCACAATCAGGAGCTGCAGCAGTTCGTGGAAGACGTGACACATCGTGCCGCGGCGCCCACAAGCTCGGACGACGTGCTGCGCTCGTGGGTTCTGTCAAGAGCCGCCGATCTGGAACTTCCGGTAGTGGCCGGTAACGTGCAGATACAACGCACTGCGGAAAGTGTGCGCATTGACGTGCGCTACGTGGTGCACGTCAATCTGCCGCTTTATACGGTCGATCTGCACTTCTATCCAGGCGCCGGCAGCCGCTAGGAAGGACCTGTGGGGCAGGCTCTCAGGGGTGCCCCCTGGGCCCGGCGGCCTCTCAGGCCGCCCCCCGGCTGCACTTTCCACATATGAGAGAATCGTTGTTAGTGCCAGAAAAGAAATCTGACTCGAAGAACAGGAAAGTCAGAGTCCGGGTTCCGCGGCAAGCCTACCTGGTCCGGTTCTTTCTGCATCCCGCCGGCAAGGCTCTGGTGGTTTCGTTCACCCTGGCGTTCGTCCTGCTGGCCGGGGTCCTCACGTACTACTACGCAAAGTATTCCAGCCTGATCGACCAGAAGCTGCGCGCCGGCCCGTTTGCCAATACTTCCAAGATCTTTGCGGCGCCGCGGCTCATAGCTGCCGGCGATCCCACCACGGCCGACGAGATCGCCGCCCAATTGCGCCGCTGCGGCTACACCGAATCGCGCAGCAACGCCATTGGTTCGTTCCAAATGCGGGCGGATGGGGCCATCGAGATTTTCCCCGGCCCGGAATCGTATTTCGACGAAGAGGCCGGCCTGATCAAGTTCGCCAACGGTCGCATCTCGCAGATCGTCTCCCTGCGCGACAACACCGTTCGCGGCCAATACCAGCTCGAGCCGCAGCTCATCACCAATCTCTTCGATCGCAACCGCGAGAAGCGCCGCCTGGTAAAATTCACCGACATCCCGAAAGTGCTCATCGACGCCGTCACCTCGGCCGAGGACAAGCGCTTCTTCCAGCACCAGGGCTTCGACCCGCTGCGCATCGTCAAAGCCGTGTACGTGGACCTGAAGGAAGGACGCAAGGAGCAGGGCGCGTCCACGCTGAGCCAGCAACTGGCGAAAAACCTTTGGCTGGAGCCCGAGAAGCGCTGGACGCGCAAGGTGGCGGAACTCCTCATTACCTTGCGCCTGGAGCAGACCCTGTCCAAGCAGCAGATCTTTGAAGACTATGCCAACCAGATCTATCTGGGCAGCCGCGGCAGCTTCCGGATCAACGGTTTTGGCGAGGCGGCCGAAGCGTATTTCGGCAAGGACATCCGCCAACTCACGCTGCCGGAAGCCGCCACTCTGGCGGGAATCATACAGCGCCCCGGCCATTACAACCCTTACCGCTATCCGGACCGTGTGCGCGACCGCCGCAACGTGGTGCTGTCGCTCATGCGCCAGAACGACGCCATTAGCGACCGCGATTACGCCGTGGCCGTGGAATCGCCGCTGACCCTGGCCAAAGGCGCCGTCCAGTCGCTGGATGCCCCCTATTTCATCGACCAGGTAAATGAGTTCCTGCAGAGCCAGTTCCAGGATATCGATTTCCAATCCAGTTCGTTCCGGGTCTACACCACGCTCGACCTGGACCTGCAGCGCGCCGCCTCCGAAGCGGTCCGCGAAGGCATGCAAAGCGTGGACGATCTGATCCGCAAACAGAAGCGCTTCAAGGGCCAGCCGATTCCGGAGGCGCAGTGCGCGCTGATCGCGCTCGATCCGCATACCGGCGAAATCAAAGCGTTGTCCGGCGGGCGCAATTACGGCGTCAGCCAGCTCAACCACATCCTCTCCAAGCGCCAGCCCGGTTCCATCTTCAAGCCCTTCGTTTACACCGCCGCGATGAACACCGCCATCGAAGGCGGACCCCACATCCTCACCGCCGGCACCACCGTGCTGGATGAGCCGACCACCTTCTGGTACGACAACAAGCCCTACGCTCCCAGCAATTTCAAACACCAGTTTTACGGCACGGTGACCCTCCGCCAGGCGCTGGCCCATTCTATGAACGTGGCCACGGTCAAAGTGGGCGAAATGGTCGGCTTCGATACCGTCGTCGAGCTGGCCAAAAAGGCTGGCCTGAATTACAACATTCAGCCCACGCCCGCCGTGGCCCTGGGATCGTACGAGGTGACCCCCATGGAGATGGCCGGCGCCTACACCATATTTGCCAATCAGGGCGTGTACGTGAAGCCCAATTTCGTCTCCATGGTGCGCTCCCAGGACGGCAAAGCCATCTACAACAATAAGAAGGAAGAGCGCACGGTGCTCGATCCGCGTGTGGCCTACCTGATGACCAACCTGATGGAAGAGGTGATGCGCAGCGGCACCGCGGCCGGCGTGCGGGCGCGGGGCTTCGGGGTCCCCGCCGCGGGCAAGACCGGGACCTCCGACCACGATGGCTGGTTTGCCGGCTACACCTCCGACCTGTTGTGCATCGTCTGGGTGGGCTTCGACGATAATCGCGAGCTGGACCTGGAAGGCGCCCACTCGGCGCTGCCCATCTGGACGGATTTCATGAAGCGCGCCCTGCAGTATCACGCCTATCGCGATGCCAGACCCTTCCAGGCTCCCGACGGCATCGTCTCCGCGCAGATCGATCCCGAGTCGGGAATGCTGGCCACGCCCTACTGTCCAACCACCATCTCGGAAGTTTACATCTCGGGGACGCAGCCGGTAACATCCTGCCCGCTGCATGCCAGAGGGCAGAGCGTGACCCACGTGGCCGGCTGGGAGATCCCCGGCAGTACGCCTCCAGGCGCAGAGGGCATCTCGCCCGCGCCGCATGTAGGCGCGCCGCCTCCGGCGCTCGGAGCGCGGCGGGCGCCGCTGGCCCAACCGCCTCCGGCGGAGACCGCCGAAAAGGCCGAAAAGCCCAAGGAAAAGAAAAGCTTTTGGCAACGCCTCCGGGGTGTGTTTAAATAGAACAAAAGGAGGCCGTATGGTTTCCGCTCGCAACCTCGTCGTTCTTTTCGCCGCTTGCCTGGCTTGGGGGATAGCTTCCGGGACCGCTTTCGCACAGGATACTAAACCCGCCCTCGACCCTCAGCTCGCCGCCAAACCAAGCGCTTCCGAAACCGTCAATCCGCCGCTCACGCCCGAGGGCCGGGGTGACGTCTTCATGGCCCGCAAGATGTATCGCGAAGCCATCGAATCTTACGAACAGGCTCCCCAGGATTCCGCGGTGGTCTGGAACAAGCTGGGCATCGCCTATCACCAGATGACGCAGTTGGATGCGGCCATGAAGCGCTACCGGCGCGCCATCCGTCTGGATGCCAAGTACTCGGAAGCCATCAACAATCTGGGGACCATCTACTACGCGGAAAAACGCTATAGCAAAGCTACCAGCACGTACAAGCGGGCGTTGAAGCTGGCGCCGGGATCTGCCTCGATTTACAGCAACCTGGGCACCGCGTATTTTGCCGAGAAGAAGTACAAAGAGGCTTGGGAAGCCTATAACACGGCTTTTCAGCTCGACCCCGAGGTATTCGAACACCGCAACACTTATGGCGTGCTGCTTCAGGAGCGCACCGTCGAGGAACGCGCGCGGTTCCACTATTACCTGGCCAAAATTTACGCCAAGAAAGGCCAGAACGATCGCGCGCTGCAGTATATCCGGAAGGCGCTGGAAGAGGGCTTCACCGACCGTAAGAAGCTGTTGCAGGATCCGGAATTCGCCGCACTGCGCGACCTACCCGAATTCAAGGAGCTACTCAAGCTGGAGCCGCGTGTCCTATAGCCCAATTGTGGGGCAGGTTGGCAACCTGCAGGCCGATTGTTAATCGACCGCCCGTTTGCGGCTAGCCGTAAGCTCCAGGTCCCATCCGAGTATGGAGTCCTGCCCCACATCACAATGAACTTTCGACGTTATCGAATCATGATCGTCATCCTTCTGGCATGTCTCGCCGCGTGCGCCCGCCGCGATAGCCAGCAGACGGTCCCCCAAGTGGCCATCCTTCGCTTTGAAAACCTCTCGGCCGACGCGTCTCTGGATTGGATGGGCCGCGGTTTTGCCGAGATTGTTTCCGGCGAACTCCAAGGTTCCCCGCAGCGCTACGCGATCCAATGGCGCACCCTGCGAGCCTTCGACGCGTCGCTCGGCCAGCAGCCCGGCGCGCCGGGGATCTCGTCCGAGAGCGCCGCGGCACTCGTGGCGGGCGCCAACGAAATCGTGTACGGCGACTTCTCCGTGGTCAATGGCGTCCTGCGCGCCACTGCCACCGAGGAAGATCTGGCCACGCACAAGATGCGCACCGCATCGGCCAGCGGTCCGGCAAGCGGCGGCATCTTTCCAGTGGCCGAAGCGCTGGCCCGGCAATTGGGCGAACCGCGTCCCTTCGGCACGCAGAACCCGCAAGCGCTGCGCAGCTACGTGACCGCGCTGGAATCGCCCGATCCCGTGGCTGCTTCCCAGGATCTCGCCCAGGCGGTCGCGGCTGACCCCGGTTTCGGGCGCGCCTATGTGCTCTGGCTGGACATGGCGCTTGCCCAGCGAAACCGCGCCGCGGCGGATCGGGTCGTGGAGCAGGCTCGGGCCCACCAGGACCGTTTCCCGGCGCTCGACCGGGCGGAACTGGATCTCGGCGCAGCCGCCGTGCGCGGCGACTTTCATGCCCAACTGGAGGCGCTCCGGGAACTGGCGCGCCTGGATCCGGCGGATCCCAATCGCCATCGCGCGCTGGCCGAAGCACTCATGAGCATGCGCGACTATGCTGGCGCTATCGTGGAATTTCGGCGCGCCCTCTCCATACGGCCCCAGGACGCCGCGGCGCTGAACTCGATGGGCTACGCGGCGGCCTATTCCGGCGACTTGCCCACCGCTATACGGGTCTTGCGCGGGTATGAACAGTTGCGCCCCAACGAGCCGAATCCCCTCGATTCCCTCGGCGACGCGCACTTCGCCCTGGGCCACTTCGCCGAAGCCGAGCAATTCTATCTGGCGGCGCAGGCCAAGGCGCCGGGCTTGTTGAACGGCGGCGAAGTGCTGAAGGCCGCGCACGCGCGCCTGATGACGGGCGATGTCCCCGGCGCCACGGCGCTGTTCAACCGCTACCTTGCCGCGCGGGAGGCGGCGCACGATCCGCATGCCCCGTATCACACGGCGGCATGGTCCTGGCAAACGGGCGCGCGGCGCGCTGCCATCGCCAGCCTGGACCGCCTCGCCGAGAGCCTGACCCGGGCTGATGCGACCGGGCCGATGCGCGACGCCGCCAGCCGCGCCAACGCCCAGGCGGCCATCTGGCTGCTCAACGTGGGAGACCGCGCGGGAGCCGCGGAACACGCCCGCAAAGCGGTGGCCGAGGCCGTCCCGGTGCCTTCGCCGTTGGTTGCCATGGTGGCTTTCCTGGCGCAGCCGGACGCCTTTCCGGCGCCCGCGCAATCTCCGTTTCGAGATTATGCGCGAGCTTACGCGCTGCTTTTCGACAAGCAGTTTCAGCCCGCCGTGCAAGTGCTGGAGGAGATCCACCGCCGGCCCACGGGCGAGCAGGACGACGGCTTCGACGTTCTGCTGGCGTGGGCCTACGAAGAGACCGGCGATTGGCAGCGCGCGGAACCGTTGTTGCGGCTTACCCCGCTGCCGCAGCCTTCGGGCCTGCCGATGTTCTCCTCGCTCTATTTTCCCCGTTTGTTCTTCTTGCGCGGCGCGGCCCTGGATCGCACCGGCCATCGCGCCGAGGCCGCCCGCTACTACCAGTTGTTCCGCACGCTTTCGGGCCCGGACAGCGCGATTTGGGGCGAAGAGCGGCGCGCCCAGTAGAAAAACCCGGAGGGCGTAGTACGGATAGAACTGCTTGGTCCATACCGGTATCCTTCTGTTGCGCCGCTTGGGCGCATGGCGGGCGTTATGGGCTGGGAGTGTACGCCGGGTTGCGGCCGTGGAGCGGGGCTATCGCGCCGCACATATCGCGGATACCGCCAGCGCTGGGGCGCCAGCCGATGGGCGTGCAAGATTCCGGCCGAAGGACGAATTCGGATCTGCGGCCGCCCCGTTGGCGCCGGCGAGCACGGGCACCGCGGGCGGAGCCGGCTCCATGGGTATCGCGCCGGTTTCAGCCGCGGCTTACAACGGTATGGCGGCCATGAATCACATGCGCTTCGAATGCGGCGTGGATGTAAACGCCCTGCTAAAGACCAGCCCCAGGCGGCTGCTGAAGGCTCTGTGGGCGTCGCCGGACTCGCCGGACGCCGTCAACATCGGCTACATGGCGCTGACGCCCGCGCGGTAAGGCCAGTCGCTAATCCTGCCGCAAAGCAGACACGGGATCCACTCGCGCCGCGCGCCGCGCCGGGATGTAGCTGGCCGCCAGCGATACTGCGCCCAGCAGCAACGACACGCCGATATACGTCGCCGGATCGCTGGCCTTGACCTCGAACAGCATGCTGGCGACCACCCGCGTGGCGGCCACGGCGGCAACCAAGCCGACCGCCAGGCCGATGCCCGTGAGCGCCATGCCCTGCCGCAGAATCAGCCGCAGGACGTCGCCCGTATCCGCGCCCAGCGCCATGCGCAGGCCGATCTCGCCCGCGCGCTGGCCCACTGTATACGCCACTACGCCGTAGACGCCGGCCATCGCCAGGCAAACGGCGATCGCCGCGAAGATCCCCAGCAGCAAGGTGCGGAAGCGCGGTGCGGCCGTATTCTCCGAGAGCAACTCGTCCATGCTGGTGAACTTCACCGGCACCTCCGCCGAGCGGGCGCGCACCTTGCTCTGGATCGGCCCCCAAAGCGCGCTCCCCGCGGCGGAAGCGCGCACCACGATATTGAGCGCGGTGGCCGTCTGCGGGTGCTGTTCATAAGGCATCACGATCTCCGGCGCAGGTTCGACGGCCGGCCCGTATTGCCGGACGTCGCCCACCACGCCCACGATTTTCATGATCTTCTCCGAGTCGAGACCACAGTAGATCAAGCGGCCCAGCGGATCCTGACCGGGAAACGATTTGCGCGCCAGCGCCTCGTTAACGATGGCCGTAAACGGTGCGTCGTAAGTGTCGCCTGCGTTGAAATCCCGGCCGCGCTTCAGTGGGATGCCCAGCGCGGCGAAGGCCCCCGGCGTCACCACGGATAAGACCGCCTGCGGCGTGTTGGGGGTGAGTGCGCCAACATGGTCGATGAAGTAGCTGCCATCGGAGAATACCGTGCCCGGCGTGTTGCGCGTGCCGCCGACGGCCGAAACTCCGGGCAGCGTCGCGAGATCCGCAAGCAGATCCTTATAGAAACGGGTGGCGCGGCGCGCGCTGCCCAAGTCCGACGACGGCACATCCGATTGCATCACCAGCACATGCTCCGGGCGAAAGCCCAGCGCGACGTTGTGCAGCGCGGCGAAGCTGCGGATGAGCAGGCCTGCGCCCGTCAACAGCACCACGGACAGCGCCACTTCGACCACCACCAGCACCGCGCGCGTGCGGCCCGCTTTGCCGCCGGCCAGGGAGCGGCCCGCGCCCTGCTTCAGCGTTTCGTTCAAATCCACGCGCGAAATCTGCAACGCGGGCGCCAGGCCAAATAACAAGCTGGCGGCCACCGAGAGGCCCAGCGTGAACGCCAGCACCCATCCGTCAATGCCGCTATCGGCGAGGCGCGGCACGTTGCCGGGCGCCAACGCGACCAGCGCATCCGCGCCCCACTTGGCCAGCAGCAATCCCGCCGCGCCGGCGATCAGTGCCAGCACCATGCTTTCCACGATCAATTGCCGCACGATGCGGCCGCGGCTGGCGCCCACCGCCGCGCGAATGGCGATCTCGCGCGTGCGCGCCGTGGCTCGCGCGAGCAGCAGATTGGCCACGTTGGCGCAGCCAATCAGCAGCACCAGCGCGACCGCGCCCAGCAACAGGTAAAGCGTCAGCTCTACGTTGCGGACCATCTCATCCCGCATGGGTGTTACGGCCACCGACTTACCCGCGTTGCTGTCTTTGTACTGCTGCTCCAGGCGCGCGCCGATGGCGGTCATCTGCGCCTGCGCCTGCTCCAGGCTGACGTCCGGCTTCAGCCGCCCGACCACGCTGTAATTGTGCGCGGAACGCGATGTTGTTTCGGAAAACGCCACATTCGCCGGAAGCCAGATATCGGTTCCGTTCGGGAAGTGGAACTGCTGCGGCAGCACCCCGGCGATAGTGAAACTGGCGCCTAACAAGCGCACCGCTTGCCCCAGCGCGTTGGCATTCGCCCCAAAGTGGCTCTGCCAGTACGCATAGCTGACGAGCACCGCGCCCGCGCCGCCGGGCTTCAGCTCCTCGGCCGAGAACAGCCGGCCCGCCACGGGTTCCACCGCGAAGACCTGAAAGAACTCCGGCGTGACTGCAGCCGCGTGCGCGTACTCGGCCGACGCGCCGGACATGACGGACGTGGAATCGTCGGCATAGTAGGCCATGGCGGCGAATGCCGTGCTCTGATCGTGCCAGTCGTGGAAGTCGGGCGCGGATACCCGGCCGTGCCCGCCGCTCTTCCGCCACAGGGACGAAAGCGTGACGATGCGGTCGGGGTTACGATATGCCAGCGGCTTGAGCAGCACCGCGTTGACCACGCTGAATACGGCTGTGTTGGCGCCGATGCCCAACGCCATGACCACGATGGCGAGCAGAGTGAAGCCGGGGTTCTTGCGCAGGGATCGCAGGGCGAATTTGAGGTCCATGAGGTAAGCAGTTGCATTGCCAATGGCAATACGTGGGTTTACAGTGGCGGCGGTGGTGGCGCTGTCCGTTTGTGGGACGGGAGTGACTCGATTTGCAATGGCATTGGCCGTCCGGTTGCGGGGGGGGGTAGAAATGGTACTTTGTAGCCGAAGAGGAGGGGATGCATGAAACTAACTCAGGTGATTCTAGCCGCTGCGTCAGTGACGCAGGCCGGCGTGATGGCGGCGCAAACGGTGAACTGGGTCGAGATGGGATCTCCATCCGCCCGGACCGGTATGAGCATGGCGTACGATCCGGCGACGAAATCTACGGTGCTTTTTGGCGGCTCTAGCCCCGGCGAAACGTACGGGGACACCTGGACGTGGCGCGGCGGGTGGTTACGGCTATCCCCCGCCGCCTCGCCGTCTCCGCGCAATGGCGCCGGAATGATCTTCGACGGCGCGGCGGGCGACATGGTGCTTTTCGGCGGCGGCGGCAGCAACGGGACATATTTTAACGACACCTGGACTTGGGATGGAAGCACTTGGACCCAACAGTTCCCGCCACTGTCTCCATCCCCGCGTAACCAACCGAGCACGGTGTACGACGCGGCGACCCAGAGCGTCGTCCTTTTTGGCGGCAACAACGGCGCTAGTGTTCTCGGCGACACCTGGATATGGAACGGCGTAACCAAGACCTGGACCCAGCAGAATCCGGCGGCCAGCCCATCCGCACGGATGGCTCCCATGGCGTATGACGCGGCGCTCCAGCGCGTCGTCCTATTTGGCGGCAGCGGCAACGGCACCGCTTTGTTCACCGACACTTGGGTTTGGAATGGAACCACCTGGACCCAACAGTCCCCGGCGTCTGCGCCGTCCGCTCGATCCGGGGCCTCCATGGCGTATGACGCCGGTCTCGGCGCCGTCGTGCTGTTCGGCGGAGCCGGCAACGGGATGTGGCAGGATTCCCTGAACGATACTTGGGCCTGGAACGGGACAACCTGGACGGAGATCCAACCGGTCACCGTACCTCCTAACCGGTACTCTTTCGGAATGGACTACGATCCCGTCAACAAGGCCGTGCTCATGTTCGGCGGGTACAGTTCCGGCCCCGCGCGTGGCGACACGTGGCTCCTGGCTTTGGCTCCGTGATGGTATCGTCGTATCGTGCCCAGCAAGCCTACAAGTTTGGTTGTTCCCGATGACATCCTCACGCCCGGCGAGAGCGCTCTCGTGAAGAAGGCCGAACGAGAGATGCGCCAGGGAAAGTTCGTCACGCTCGCCCAACTCCGGCATGACCTGGATCGTTCACCCTCGCGACGGCGTGGTAAAACAGCTTCTTGATCTCGCGGGGCGGATGGCAAAAGAAGGCGTCATTCACCAGGCAGCCGGCGGGCGCGCTTCCTGGCGCGCGCCGCACGCTCTGCGAAGAACTCCCCAATGGGCCGGGTCTTGCCCGCGAGAAACTCCGCATGGCCCCTCCGAATCGCCGCGCGGATTTTCGGGTCGCGTCTCTCGCGTTCGTCCTGCAGTTCGTCGGGCGTGAGCTTCAGCATGATCGTAACAAATTACTCGAAAACGGGCGCGAGCCTCGCCAGGATCTCGTCCATGATCGCCTCAGGGACGGTTTCCAGCTTTCTGCCGTTGCGCGCACCGAGCGCACGCGGCTGGTCGCACCGGACAACGCCCGTCGTTTTGGTTCCCGCGCCCGTTAGGGGCACGGCAAACCCGGCCATCCGCGCGAACTCTCCGCCGCTCGTAATCGGGAGAACGATAGGCACTTTGGTTGCCCGGTTGAAAGCCTCCAGTGACACGATCAGGACCGGGGGGGCGCCCTTTCTGCTCGTGTCCTTCCGTGGGTCCAGGCCCAGCCAGATTTCGCCCCGCCTCATCAGAGCAACTCGCCGCCTACCGGCGTGTCATCGAGCCATTCACGCTCTTCCTTGCCGCGGGCAGCCTTGGGATCGCATTGCGCGAGAAGTTGGTCCATTGTGCAGCGCGGCCGCTTCTGTGGCGCCACCACCAACCGCCCATTCTCGGCCGCAATGCCGACCCTGGCTCCAGGCCGCAGGTGCAGGATGTCGAGTAGCGCGGGCGGGACGGCCAGCATGACCGAGCCGCCTACCTTCCTCAAATTGGTGGTGTGCACTTCACTGCGCCTTCTCGCCCTCGTGGTGATCCAGAAAATCCTGGTCGATGGCCTTGCGCCCGGCAAACCCCTCATGCGTGCCGTGCCAAAACTGGATGGACGCTTCGTCCACCTTCCAGCATAGGTAGACCTCCTCGCCGCGGAACAGAGTTGGGAAGTCCACCAGCCCTTTATCGAGATCTTTGACCAGCACTCCGCTCTGCTCAAAGTTCTCCAACACGCCCCGCAGCCGCTGCCCCGCGGCGTCGCGGCGGGCGATGTCTTCCGCGGCCCGCTCGCGGTTCACCACGATGCCGCCCATCATGGTAATGCGCATGGACAGCGACTGCACCGCGCGTTCCGCCTCGTCGTATTGCGACTTCATGGCCACCGCCTCACGCATCCAATCGCGGACCTGCGGGAGCATGCGTTCGGCCTCCCACAGCGTGAAGCGTTTGGACATATCAGGCGACCGGTTCCGCGTAGTGCGTGGCCACGTACTCGTCCAGCATCCCGATGAACTCGGCCACAATGTGGTCGCCCTTGAGCGTGGTCACCAGGCGTCCGTCGACGAACACTGGCGCCTTCGGCTCTTCGAACGTGCCCGGCAGTGAGATGCCCAGATTGGCGTGCTTGGATTCGCCCGGCCCGTTCACTACGCAACCCATCACCGCCACCTTCATGCTCTCCACGCCCGCATGCTTCGCCTTCCACACCGGCATCTGCTCGCGCAGGTAGGTTTGAATCTGATCGGCCATCTCCTGGAAGAAGGTGCTGGTGGTGCGGCCGCATCCGGGACATGCGGTCACCTGCGGCGTGAAACTGCGAATGCCCAGCGACTGCAGGATCTGCTGCGAAACGATGACTTCCTCGGTACGGTCGCCATTGGGCAGCGGCGTCAGAGACGAGCGAATGGTGTCGCCGATGCCTTCCTGCAACAGAATCGCCAGTCCCGCCGTGGTGGCCACGATGCCCTTCGCTCCCATACCGGCCTCGGTCAGCCCCAGGTGCAGCGCGTAGTCGCAACGTGCGGCCAGCGCTCGGTAGACATCCACCAGGTCCTGCACGCCGCTGACCTTGGCGCTGAGGATGATGCGGTCGTGCGCCAGGCCGTACTGCTCGGCGGCGGCGGCCGATTCGACGGCGCTCACCACGATGGCCTCGAGCGTGACTTCGCGAGCGTCCTTGGGCTCCGCCAGGCGCGAGTTCTCATCCATCATGCGCGTGAGCAAGGCCTGGTCGAGCGATCCCCAGTTCACGCCGATGCGCACCGGGCGGCTGTATTCCACGGCCGCCTCGATCATGGTGCGGAAATTGTCGTCGTGCTTCTTGCCGATGTTGACGTTGCCCGGATTGATGCGGTACTTGGAAAGCGCCCGCGCGCACTCCGGATACTTGCGCAGCAGGATGTGGCCGTTGTAATGAAAATCGCCGATAATCGGCACGCGCACGCCGAACTTGTCGAGGCAGTCCACAATCCTCGGGACGGCCGCGGCCGCCTGTTCGGTGTTCACCGTGACGCGCACCAGTTCGGAGCCGGCCCGCGCCAGCGCCATCACTTGATTGACCGTGCCGGTTACATCCGCCGTGTCGGTGTTGGTCATGGACTGCACCACAATCGGATGATTGCCACCCACTTTGACACCTGCCACGTCTACCACTGCCGCCGCGCGGCGGGGCTTTACTGCCATCGAACCTCCAGGGGAACCTTAATTTTAGCATTCCGGCCCTGGCGGCCACCGCGCCGGGTCGCATATAGTGAAGTTGTGACCGCCGTGGAGGCCTACGAATTGACTACCGAGGGTGGCGCAAGCGATTTCGCGTGGCTGATCGCGGCGTGCGAGGCGTTCGGGCCGTGACATCGCGATTTCTCATTCGCTCAACGCCACGACGCCAGTAAGTCAACTCCGCATCCAGTTCACGACCGACGACAGATATCAGGTGTTCCTGGCCCGGTCTGTCGATGCTGAAGTTCTTGGCGTGCGCGTGAAGATCGCATGTCTGGAAGACATTACGCAAGGCAAGCTGTGTGCCTACCCCGCAGAGCTGCGGGAACAGATCGACCTGGGATGATGTGGGGCGGCCAATCTTGGCCGCAGCCGCCTTTTCAGGCGGCCAGGGCCGGCTGGGCTGCGGGCAGAATGCCCGCCCCACGAGATCCAAGCGGGTTGTCACTGTATTATCCGAGCCTCAATAGCTGGCGGTCTCCCTGCCCTCGCTCAGGTGTAGACTTGAGAGAATACCGCTATGGCTCAGAGCGCTGCAATCACCTGGGAGAAACACGCCGCCGAACGCACGGACTCCGTCCCCTGGTACATCTGGACGTGCATGATCGCGATCACCTCCGCCTCCATCGGAGGCATCTGGGACATCTCCTGGCACAAGAGCATTGGCCGCGATA
>Ga0182016_10001728_pt1 | contig 26331 bp, 26 predicted proteins | sample 712S2MmetaG_FD_120491 | JGI IMG/M metagenome (GOLD analysis project Ga0182016, IMG submission 120491) | Permafrost microbial communities from Stordalen Mire, Sweden - 712S2M metaG | ecosystem: Environmental > Terrestrial > Soil > Wetlands > Permafrost | place: Sweden: Stordalen | collected...
AGCAATTAGTAACTAGCTCTCTAGAACCTTATATCTTCTGTCATCCTGAGCGCAGCGCAGCGGAGTCGAAGGACCCCTATCTCTAAAAAAACATTCGTCCAATCTTTCCGCTCAACGTCCTGCTCGTTCCTGCTCGGCTTCGATCTCGGCCAGTAGCTTGCGATCTTCCTTACTCAACTCCGCCTGGCGCAACAGATCGGGCCGATTGCGCAGCGTCTTGCGCAGCGCACCACGCCGTCGCCACTTGCGAATCTCGTCATGGTTCCCATTCATCAGCACCTCGGGAACCGGCATCCCGCGAAACTCCGCCGGACGCGTGTAGTGCGGATAGTCCAGCAATCCGCCGGAACCGCAGGTCGAACTCGGCGGCTCGCCCGCAACCCTCACGCCAACCTCGACCGCGTTCGCCGTGAACGACTCTTGCTGCGACGAGGCGGCATTGCCTAGCGCTCCCGGAACCAGCCGCGTCGCGGCATCCACAATGATCGCCGCGCCCAGCTCTCCGCCGCTTAGCACGAAGTCACCAATCGAGATCTCGCGATCGGCAAGCTGCTCGCTCACCCGCTCATCCACGCCTTCATAGCGTCCGCAGATCAGCACCACGCGCTCGCGGCCCATCAACTGCTGCGCCACCGCCTGCGTGAACAACTCTCCTTGCGGCGACAGCAGCACCACCGTTTGGCGCGCGTCTTCGCCCATCCGTTCTTCGCGCGGCGCGATGTGCAGCGACTCCAGGCACTCGAAGATGGGCTCCGGTTTCAGCACCATGCCTTCTCCGCCGCCGAACGGCCGGTCGTCCACGGTGCGATGCCGGTCGTGGGTGAACGCCCGCAGATCGTGAATGCCAATTTCAATGAGCCCGGCCTCGCGCGCCCGGCGCACAATGCCGTAATCCAGCGGCCCGCGAAAAAAGTCCGGAAAAATCGTCAGGATCTCGAACTTCATTTGGGCCACGCCAATGCGCGATGTGCGCGTTGGGAAGAACTTGTGTCGCCGGCTGAAGCCGGCTCGAACCATGGTTAAAGATCTTGTACGCTGGCCAGCCTTCGCAAGCCAGCTCTACCAGCTCTACCCAACAATCTCACTTTCCCTTGCGCCGCTCGCCGGCCGATCTTGCCTCGTCGGCCTCCGACTTCTGCCGCTGTTTCTCGTCGTTACTCAACGGCGCATCCAGGTCCAGCAGCCCCTCGGGCAATCGCATCTCGATTCGCCGTCCCGCCAAGTCTGACTTTTGCACAAACTCCTCGGCGTAGGGAACCAGCGTCTCCTGCGAGTCCGGGCGTTTTACCACCAACAGCGGAGCTTCACCTGCTCCAAACTGCACATCGCTCACCACGCCCAGCAATTTCTCGCCATCCGCATCGGCAATCCAAACCTCGCAGCCGACAATCTCGCTGACGTACGCCGCGCCCGCTTCCAACTCGGTGCGCTGCTCGCGCGGAATCTGCAACTCCAGCCCGGCAAGCTGCTCGGCATCGCTGATGCTCTCAACCCCGGCGAACTTTAGCACCACGCCACCCTTGTGGAACCAGTGCTCTTGCAGTTGCAACTCGCGACGGCCGCCGTTGGGCGCCAATCCCGACAACTGCCGGCGCTCGGCGAAGCGCTCGGGAAAGTCGGTGTGTAACTGGGCCATGACTTCGCCGCGCCGCCCTTGCGGGCCAAGCACGCGCGCGATAGTGATGAATTCGGCGGCTATTCCACAATCTCCAACTGATAGCGCTTGCGGGTGCGCAGGCTGGCTGAGTGCACAATGGTCCGCAAGCTGCGCGCCGTGCGGCCCTGGCGGCCAATCACCCGGCCCAGATCGCTCTCGGCCACAATCAGCTCCAGCACGGTCTGGCCGTCTTCTTCGAAGGGCTCGACCGTGACCTCGTCCGGCGCTTCCACCACCGCCTTGGCCAGAATCTCCACCAGGGCGACCATGTTAGGTGCGCTATCTGCCATGCCTTGGGCTCCTGTAGTCAGGCTTGCAACGCAGCTCCGATCTTACGCTGCGGCGGTCGGCTCCTCGGTCGTCGGAGTGGGCGTAAGCGGGGGCGGTGCACTGGCCGCGGCCTTCTCCACCAGCTTGCGCACGCGGTCCGACATCTGCGCGCCCTTGCCTTTCCAATAGTCGATGCGCTCGCGCTTCAACTCGACGCTGGCGGGGTTGGTCCGCGGGTTATAAGTGCCAACCACTTCCACCGAGCGGCCATCGCGCGCCCGGTCTTTCTCGATCACGACAATGCGGTAGTGCGGCTGCTTGCGCGCACCACGGCGCGATAGACGAATCATTAACACAGAGAATGGTTTCCTTTCCTGCTAGTGAGTGCCTTCGCCCAGGTTAGCGTCCAAAGAAGGGGCGCAAATCAGGGGCACCAGACTGGCCGACGCGAGCTTTTCGTGCCGAGCCATCTCGGACGGCAAGCCGCAGCGGCGGCACAACTTTTCCTCAGGTGAGAACCGGGCCCCGCCAGGCAATGGCTTTCGCGCCAAGCGGGATACGTGGGTGCTCCAGCGATCCAGTCGCTACCACACCCCAATGAACGCAGCCAAGGCGCTCATTGGACCTCACATACCTTGAGGCAACAACTCATCAATTATTGCGGATGTGCCGCGGTTTGGCAAGCGACCGTCTGGCACGGAACGCCAACCGGGGATGCCCAGAATGCTGGATGGCCATTAGGTCAGATGTAAGGCTGCTATCGAGAGGTGACCGTTTTCGTAGCGGTGGACCCAAGATGCTAGAGACAATGCTATTGGGGCCATAGCGGGATGATGCCCAAAGCCACATACAAGCCCGTTCAATTTTGCCCACTCGCCGAGCTTAGGGCTGGTGCCCATCCGCCAGCAACTTGTCCAGTGCGATCATTCTGCGGTCCAAGTGAGATTGTTGGCGCAGACCACCAACCGAAAGCTCGCACCGTTTCTTGGGGGGCGCTCCGCAGGTGGGGCAGCGTTCTTCCAGAGCTTGAGTTTCAATTAAATTACCAGCCTGCATACCAGTATTGTTGAACGCGGCAGAGCAGATAGTCTGGTCAATTTTGAACGCCTCGATGCAAACTTCACCCCTGCTCCTTGAAGCGCCAGGCGCTGGCGGCAGAGCGCGCGATGTGACACGATATACCCATGGCAAAGCGCAATCTTCGGATCATAAAGCGGGTCAGAAATATTCCCATAGTCGGGACTTGCGAATTCTGCAACATGCAGTTTCACGTGGAGCCGCGCCCGCACGGCCTTCCCTCTGAATCGCAGGCCGCTATGCAGCAGCAGTTCAACGCTCACAAGTGCAAGCTGGAAGCCGCCAGCCCCGAAGCCGGGCCAGACGCCGAAGAGGCGGCCACAGAACGGCAGTCTTGACCAAATGGTCCCTCCCACTGGCAAGTCCACCGCAGTGGTGCTGCATGCGAGGGACCGTCTGCCGGGTTGGGAGTCACCAATCAATCTACGCCATGGTGAAGGCCCGCAAGCAGGGACAGCCCACCGGATAACCAAAATGTCGTATTGACATCCTCGCCGCTCATTCTGTAATGTCGGTGGTGCGATGACTCAGTTGGCCCGCCATCATCACCATCACCATCATCACATGGCGAACATGTCAGCGGAGATCACCGGATAATTCCCTAAACACCAAGATCTCATCACCCCGCTGACCCGAATCAGCGGGGTTTTGTTTTTGCGCGAAAGGAATGACGGAAATGGCTGTGGAAATTGACTTCGACAAAATGGGTGGGCTGACGCCGGCCATCGTACAAGATGCCGTCAACGGTGAAGTGCTGATGCTGGGCTTCATGAACAGTGCGGCGTACCAGACCACCCTGCAAACCGGCTACGTTACCTTCTTCAGCCGCACGCGAAACCAGCTTTGGACCAAAGGGGAGACCTCGGGCAACCGGCTGCGGGTGGTCTCTGCCACCGCCGATTGCGACCTCGACACTATCCTGTGCCGCGTCGAGGTGGAGGGCGAGGGCGTGGTTTGCCACCTGGGCACGCGCACCTGCTTCACCACTGCGCTGCCGGTGGCAAGCGCGGCTGGAGGTGTGCCATGAAGCTGCGGCTGGGCATTCCCAAGGGCAGTCTGCAAGAGGCAACGCTGTCGCTGCTGGGGCGCGCCGGGCTGCAAGTTTATGTCAGCCCACGGTCATACTTTGCCAACACCAACGATCCCGAGATCGAATGCATGCTGATTCGCGCCCAGGAGATGGCCCGTTACGTGGAACACGGTGCGCTTGATACCGGGCTGACCGGGCTGGATTGGGTGTTGGAAAGTGGCCTCGAGGTCGTGAGTGTGGCCGATCTCATCTACGCCAAACAGAGCCGCGGCAAGGTGCGATGGGTGCTGGCCGTCCCGGAAGATTCTCCCGCAACCCGCCCGGAAGATCTGCAAGGCGCCACCGTCGCCACCGAGCTGATTAGCGTTAGCACGCGTTACTTCCGACAACGTGGGATAGAAGTGAAAGTTGAGTTCTCCTGGGGCGCGACCGAAGTTAAGCCTCCCACATTGGCGGACGCCATTGTCGAGGTCACCGAAACCGGCAGCTCGCTCAAGGCGAACCGCTTGCGAATTATCGACACTGTTCTGGAATCGAACACCCAAATCATCGCCAATCCAAAGGCCTGGGCTGACCCCTGCAAGCGGCAGAAGATCGAGAACCTGTCGCTCATGCTGCGCGGCGCGATGGAAGCGCAGGGCCGGGTTGGGTTGATGCTGAACGTCAAGGTGGAAGACCTGGCGGCGGTGCTGAGTGTGCTGCCTGCACTCAACAGCCCAACCGTCTCCCAGTTGAGCGACAGCACCTGGGTCGCGGTCAACACCATCCTGGAGGAAGCGGCCTGCTGGGAGGTAATTCCGCGGTTGAAGGCGGCCAATGCGCAAGGCATCGTCGAGTATCCGCTGAACAAGGTGGTGATGTGATGCGGATCCTGCAGGGTCAGGCCGCGGAAAATGCAGTCGCGACCCTGGCCGGTCGTAGCTCGCGATTAGAAGAGTTGGAGCCCCGGGTGCGCCAGATCATTCGGGCGGTGAGGCGCGGTGGAGACCAGACGCTGGTTCGCTATGCCACATTGTGGGATGGACTGCAAAAAGGCCGCCCGGTAAGGGTTTCAGAAGAAGAAATGGCCGAGGGCTGGCGTTCGACCCCGCGCGAGACGCAGCATGCCTTGCGCAGTGCCGCCGCCGCCATCCGTCGCTTTTGCCAATGGCAGATGCCTCGCTCATGGCGCAAGCCGGTGCCGGGCGGCGAGCTCGGCCAGATCGTGCGGCCGCTGCAATCGGTTGGCTGCTACGTTCCCGGGGGACGTTACCCGCTGCCTTCAACGCTGCTGATGACCGTGATTCCGGCGCAGGTTGCCGGTGTGCCCCGTATCTGCGTAGTGTCGCCGCGTCCCCAGCCGGCAACGTTGGCTGCCGCCGCTCTGCTCGGGGTTGGCGAAGTGTACCGCTGCGGAGGCGCGCAAGCAGTGGCCGCCCTTGCCTATGGCACGGAAACGATTCCTGCTGTCGACAAGATCGTCGGTCCGGGGAACAGCTTCGTCACCACCGCCAAGAAGCTGGTGAGCTTCGACTGCGCCATTGACATGCTCGCCGGTCCCACCGAGGCGGTGTTGTACAGCGACAGTGGCAATCCCAAGTTTCTTGCGGCCGACCTGGTGGCGCAAGCCGAGCACGATCCTGATGCCGTGGTGGTATTGATTACGACCAAGCTGCCACTGGCCAAGAACGTAAGGGCCGCGATCACAGACGCCAGTCGCGGCAACCTCATTGCACAACAGGCGATCCGCCGTAATGGGCATTTGCTGGTAGCAGCTTCGCGACCGCAGGCCCTGGCCTGGACCAACCGCATCGCCCCCGAACACTTGACGATCGACGAAAACGATCTCGCGGCGGTACACAGCGCCGGTTCGATCTTCATCGGCGACTATTCGCCGCAATCCGCCGGAGACTATGCCGCCGGGCCCAACCATGTTCTGCCTACGGCTGGCGCGGCGCGCTTTCGCGGAGGATTGAGCGTCCACGATTTTCTGAAAATCATCACCGTGCAGCAGTTCGACGTGACCGGTCTGGCTAGAATTGCGCCGGTCATTACCGCGCTGGCCGAAGCCGAAGGTCTGCACGCCCATGCCGAGTCGGTGCGGGTGAGGTGTGCCGATGCTTAGAGCGCGAACAGCGGTGCAGGACCTGCCGGAATATCATCCGCCGCTGGCGGGCCGCGACGGACTGCGCCTCGATTTCAACGAGAACACCGAGGGATGTTCGCCTCGCGTGTTGCAGCAGCTAAGAAAGATCACGGCAGATGACCTGGCGCGCTATCCCGAACGCGGGCCGGTGGAAGCGGTTGTCGCTGCCCATCTTGGTCTCGTTGCCGAGCAGGTCCTGCTCACCAACGGAGTGGACGAAGCCATTCATCTGTTGTGCGAAACCTATCTCGAGCCGTTGGACGAAGTGCTGGTAGTGACGCCCACGTTCGGCATGTACGAGATCTACGCGGGCGCAACCGGGGCGCGCGTGGTTCGTGTGCAGTGCGCGGCGGACTTCCGCTTTCCGTTGGCCAAAGTGTTGGACGGCATCCATCCTGCGACCCGCTTGATCGCAGTGGCCAGCCCGAACAATCCAACCGGCACGGTCGCAGACCGTGAGCAGTTGCTGCAGATCGCTAGGGCCGCGCCGGATGCAGCCCTGCTGGTGGACGAAGCGTACGTTGAATTCCATGGCGAAACCGTGGTCTGCGATATCGACAGCTTCGACAATCTATTCGTTACCCGGACCTTCTCCAAGGCCTACGGACTAGCTGGGCTGCGCATCGGCATTCTGGCCGGCCCGCGCCCGCAGATGCCGCGGGTGCGCCGGGTATCGTCGCCTTATAGCGTCAATGCGGTGGCGCTGGCGGTGCTGCCGGCCGCGCTGGCGGACAGCGACCACATCAGTTGCTATGTTGCGCAAGTGAAGAATGGACGCCAGCGGGTGCAAGGCGCGTTGGCCGCGCTCGGACTCCACAGTTGGCCCAGCCAGGCAAACTTTCTTCTGGTCAGGATTGGGGAGAAGCATCACGAGTTCGTGTCGGCCATGCGGCAGCGAGCGGTCCTGGTCCGCGACCGTTCCAGCGATCCCGGCTGCGCAGGCTGCGTGCGCATCACCATCGGCAGCGAGGTGCAGACCACCCAGCTCATCGCCGCGCTCGGGGAAGTCGTACGCGAACTCGAACTGGGCAGGGAGGTGACCGCATGAGACGCGCCCGCATTGACCGCAAGACCAACGAAACCGAGATCCACATCGCACTCACCCTGGAAGGCCATGGCCGCGCGAACATTGCCAGTGGCATCCGCTTCCTCGACCACATGTTGGAACTGGTGGCGCGCCATGGGGCGTTCGATCTGACGCTCCAAGCCGTCGGCGATCTCGATGTCGATCAGCACCACACCGTCGAGGACGTTGGCATCGCTCTCGGCGAAGCGTTTGCGCAGGCGCTAGGCAGCAAGCGCGGCATTCTGCGGGCAGGATATTTCGTGATGCCCATGGACGAAACCCTGGGGGTGGTCGCAGTCGACTTTGGGGGACGCAGCGCCGCCGTGGTTGACACGAAAGTACGGACGCGACTGGTTGGAGATTTGCAGACGGAACTGGTCACCGACTTCTTCGACGGTTTTGCGCGAGGCGCCAAGGCCAACGTACATGCCAAGGTGCTCTACGGCCGCTCGAACCACCACAAGATTGAGTCGCTGTTCAAGGCTTTCGCTCGCGCCTTGCGCGTGGCCTGCTGCAAAGACCGCCAACTCGGCCGCATGCTACCCAGCACCAAGGGACTGTTGTGATTGCCATCATCGATTACGGCGCCGGCAATCTGGCCTCGGTGGTGAAGGCCATCCGCCACCTGGGACGCGAATGCGTGGTGACCGGCGACGGCGACACCGTGCTGGGCGCGGAGAAACTGATCATCCCCGGCGTCGGCAACTTCCGGGCAACCCTGCCGTTGAGCGCCGGGGGATTAGGAGTTGCGGTGCGCAGCGCGATCGCAAGCCAGAAACCAGTGCTGGGCATTTGCCTGGGCCTGCAGTGGATGTTCGAAGGAAGCGAGGAGGCGGGCGAGCTGCAGGGATTGGGAATCTTCCCCGGCCACTGCACGCGCTTCTCCGAGCGGGTGAAGTCGCCGCATGTTGGCTGGAACCGCGTCGCCATTGGGCCGCACTCGCGGTTGCTGCGGGACATTCCGTCCGACTCCTACGTCTATTTCACCCATTCGTATTGGGCGCCGCTGTGTCCCGACACCAGCGCCACTTGTGTCTACGAGGCGCCGTTCACGGCTGCGGCGGAAAGCGGCAACTTGTTCGGGGTGCAATTTCATCCCGAAAAGTCCGGCGACATCGGAATGAAGATTCTGGAGAACTTCTGTGCCCTGTGAGTCACTAGCCAAGCGCATCATCGCCTGCCTCGACGTGCACGCGGGGCGGGTCGTGAAAGGCATTCAGTTTGTGCAACTGCACGATGCCGGCGATCCTGCCGAATTGGCGGCGGCGCACAGCCAGGCTGGCGCTGATGAAATCGTCCTGCTCGACATTACGGCAACCGCCGAGTCGCGCAACACGCTGCTGGACACGGTCCGCCGCACGGCAAGCCAGCTCTTTATTCCGTTCACCGTAGGCGGCGGCATTCGCTCGCTCGATGATGCGGCCGCGGTGTTGGATTGCGGCGCCGACAAAGTCGCGATCAACTCCGCCGCAGTCGCAGATCCCACCCTGATCAACCAGATCGCGCAGCGCTATGGCTCGCAAGCGGTGGTGGTGGCCATCGACGCGCGGCGGCGCGCCGAGGCGTGGGAAATATATGTGTGGGGAGGACGCAGGGCGACCGGACGGGATGCTCAGGCGTGGGCGTTCGAGGCCGAGCAGTTGGGCGCGGGGGAAATCATGCTGACCTCGATGGACCGCGACGGCACCAAGTCGGGTTTCGATTGCGAACTCACGCGGACCATCGCCACCAGCGTGCGCATTCCGGTGATCGCTTCCGGAGGAGCCGGCGAGCCGCGGCACTTCGTGGAAGTCTTCCAGCAGGGCGCAGCCGACGCGGCGCTGGCTGCCTCGGTCTTCCACTTCGGATTGGAATCGGTACACGCCATTAAGCAGGAGCTGTCGGCGGCGGGAATTCCGGTGAGGTTGACATGCTGATTCCGTCGATTGACCTGATGGGCGGCAAGATTGTGCAGCTCGTCCAGGGCCAAAAAAAGGCGTTGGAGTTTGAGAACTTCAGCGAGTGGGTTGAGCGTTTCTCCCGCTATCCGTTGGTGCAACTGGTGGACCTGGATGCGGCCAAAGGGGAGGGCTCGAACCGCAAGCTGGTCGCTGAATTTTGCGGCAAGCTGCCCTGCCAAGTGGGCGGCGGGATTCGCTCCGCCGACGATGCGCAAGCTGTGCTCGACTGCGGCGCGAAGAAAGTAATCATCGGTTCGTCGCTCATCAAAACTCTGAAACCAGCAGGCAAGGATTCAGCAGAGGATTCCGAGGATGCGGTTGATGTGGCATTTGCCAGGGGTCTGTGCGAGCGATTCGGCATTGATCGGCTGGTGTTTGCAGTGGACGCGCGTGGCGGACGGGTTGCCATTCACGGCTGGAAGACGATCACGCGAATTGAACCGGCAGCCATGATGCAGCAGCTGGGGCCGTTCTGTTGCGCGTTCCTCTACACCCACATCGATACCGAAGGATTGCTGCAGGGAATCCCGATGGACGTCATCCGCGACTTGCGGCAGAAAACTTCACGCCGGCTGATCGCGGCAGGCGGGATTCACCGCACCGAAGAGGTTGAGGAACTGGACAAAATTGGTGTCGACGCGGTCGTGGGAATGGCCATTTACTCAGGCCTGCTAAAGATCTGAACCGAGCATGGCCCGCGCTAACTGTCTAGACCGGCGGCCGTCCTTATCGGAGTAACGCGAAGACATGCCCGCGAATTCTGCTCTCTGCGGGCACTCGGCAATGCGCGCAGGCTCCGTTGCACCAGCGGACCTCGGCCCGCCTGATCGTTTAGCTAACGCTCAACTAATCGGCACCCACGGCCGCAACCGCCTGGGATGCCGGCGGTGGTTTCCGGTGGGTGAAGCGTATCGCCGACGACATGTTTTGCGAGGGCTTCTCGATGATCTGATACAGGATCCACGCGGCCCAGGCCGAGGCCGCCACACCGATAACATCCAGAAGCCCGATATATCTGCTGGCGTACGGCAGCCAGTGCGAGAGGCAGCCAATCACACCGACCCCGATTGGCAGGTGTATCAGGTACAGCGAATAGCTCACATCCCCGACCCGGTCCATGGCGTGGCTGTGGAAAGTGGAAAGGGCAATCAGCAACCCCGTGGCCACCGCCACCACCGTTACGATCCAGCCCAGTGGCCGGTGTATGGCGAAGCACACCACCGCAATCAGCCCCAGCATCTCTCCCAGTCCGATTAAGCGCGCTCGGTATTGGAAGACGAAGACGCCAATCAGGAAAACGGGAAGGTGATGGAAGATGAGCCGGTTGTTATGGGGGAAGGCGAAAAAGAGCGCGATCATGGCGCTCGCTCCCACGAAACGCAGCAGGTTGCCCTTGCCGGCAAACAGCGGCAGCGCCAGTCCCACCAGCAAGTACCACTGAAACTCAATGGCGAGCGTCCAATACGCTATATTCACCCAGGGCACATGAAGCAGGTCGTTCAGGTAGCCGAGATGGAGCAGCAGGTCGCGTCCCGTCACCGTCATGTGCGGGACATGAAACACCGGTACCAGCACAAAGTTCGTTGCCAGGATGGTGATCGCAATCGACGCCAGATACGGCGGATACAAGCGCACATTGCGCTTCAGCAGGAACTTAGGGTAGTCGCGCAGAACGTACTGCGAGCGGTAGAGACTCCACGGAATCACAAATCCCGAGATGACAAAGAAGATGTCTACGCCAAGGTAGCCGTACTTGCCGGAAAGGCCGAGATACTTTCCTTGTCCACCTACGAAGTGGCCCCAAGCCACGGCCAGCGCGGCAAAGGCGCGGAGCGCATTGATGACGCCGATGCGTTGCCTGGGGTCGGGTATCTGCACTTTACAGCCATGTTAAATGGGGGCCTCCACCCCTCGTCAATCACATGTCACAGAGGCCTGTGACGGCGGCCTTACATCTGGCCGGCCGTTGCTCATGGGATTGTCAGGAAGTCGGTAGGAAAACTCTGATCAAGTCCGGCTTCTCGAAGGGGACGGCCTTCAGAGACTGGGTCGCAACCGTGCCGCCGCTGTGCGGCTCGGGATTATTTCCCACTTTACCCGGCGCTCAACCACCTCAACCCGCCACAAAAGCGGTGCGAGTTGGGGACCCCGGTCCCGCGCCGGGCTAAGTTCATAGCCGCCGCCGCGCGGCTGGTTTATTCGGTTTTCTAGCACTTTGCCCCACCACAAACTTTCTTTTTCAGTTGCCACGCAGTCTCTGAAGCCCGCTCGGAATGGCAAAACAAAGGGCGTAGGACGGCGCACCTAAGGTGCGCCCCTTCAAGACATGTCGAATCCGACTTTTTCAGCAGCCGAATTGCTAGCAGAGGCGGAATCGTGGGCGCAAGAGCCTTCAAAACATGTCGAACCGACTTTTTCAGCAACCTGAAAGCCGTGCCCTTTCAAACCCGGCTCATGAGATAGCTTCGAGATGGTTCTCACACCTACTTTTTCAGGCCGACTTGCAGCGATAGCACGGCTAACTCACATGTCGGGAATTCGGGACCCGGAATGCGCGGCTGATTTGCAGGCCAAGTTGGGTGATTGTCCGATTGGCGTGTTTCAATTCGAGTTACGACCCTGGCTTGAGAGCACACTTATGCGATCTCTCGCAGGCCGCAGGGGCTTGGACCTAACTGCTTATTCTTCCTCGGTAGGGACTTTGGATTCGATATCCATGTCGCGGAACTCACTCGATTCGAAGATCTCTCGGCATTCGAGGCATTCGACGTACTCCGCATCTTCGTCTCGAGAGACTACCTGGACCTGGGGATGCCGACACTGGTTGTTCATCGCGTCGCCTTGGGGATAGTTGTGGGTTGTGTTCGCTGGCTGGCCAACGTCCATAATAAAATTGGTCTCTATTAAAGAAGTAATTGTAATTGTCGGGTATTGTAGACCTGGGCTGTGGGTTGTCAAGCATTTCTCGTGTTAATTTTTTGGTTTGCAATGAAGGTCCCTATTTTCCCGGCTGCTGACAAACTCGGAAAAGCGGGGCCCGCGAGTTGCCAATAGGAAAGCTTTCCTGGGGGCGGCAGCGGGCCCGCTCTTATTAGCATCCAACCTGGGGCCAACACGTTGCGGAATTTTGAGTGGTATGACCCAATGGCGAACGAGTGGATCTTGTCGAGGCAACGCGTTGCTACCGTCCTGCATCAAAAACCGTAGGGCAGGAGTACACAAAATTGACGATAGCGAAGAAAATTTTGGCGAATGGGATGTCGGAGCACGAAGCCATAGACCTCGCCAAGCAAGGCGACGCCGAATGCTTCGAGGCTTTGTACGGTCTGCACAAACGGCGCGTTTATTCCCTTTGCTTACGCATGGTCGGCAACACCGCCGAGGCGGAAGACCTGACGCAAGAAGCCTTCCTGCAGCTTTACCGCAAAATCTCGACCTTCCGTGGGGAATCGGCATTCTCCACCTGGCTGCATCGGTTGGCGGTCAATGTTGTCCTGATGCACTTGCGCAAGAAGGGGCTGCCGGAGGTTTCACTGGAGGAAACCCTGGAGCCGCAGCAGGAAGACGGACCCAAGAAGGACATAGGAACGCGCGACAACGTTCTGGCCGGGTCCATTGACCGGGTGAACCTGGAGCGAGCTATCGAGAGCTTGCCCCCGGGATACCGCATTATCTTCGTGCTGCATGACGTGGAAGGTTACGAACACAACGAAATCGCGGAGATGATGGGCTGCTCGATCGGCAATAGTAAATCGCAGCTCCATAAAGCACGCATGAAATTGCGCGACCTTCTCAAGCTGAGCCGAGCGGAGAAGGCCGCCGCCAGACGATAATTAGGAAAGAAAGTATTCGCGGGTGAGTTCAGGGATCAGGTGATGGAACCGGCAGCGTGGAGAGGACGACAACGCAACCGCGGCCAGTTCCTGGGAGATTACAGCTATGACGTGTGCGGAGTTGCAAAAGGTCCTGCCTTACATCATCGATGGTAACGGTACCGAAGAGGAGCAAGCGCACTTGGCGACCTGCCAGGTGTGCTCTGACCTGGTGGCCGATCTAAGGTATATTGCCGAATGCGCCAAGCTGCTGGTGCCCATGGAAGATCCCAGCCCGCGAGTGTGGGATGGCATTGAAAAGTCACTGGATCGGGAAGGCCTGACGAAGGCCCGCCGGACGTTCTGATGCGCCGAAGTTGGCGGCCCGGCGCCGAGGAGTTTCGGGCGCTGCTGGAAGTTTCTACCCGGGAATAGTAATTCCCCGATTCCGCGTAACCTCTTCACCGTCTTGCCGACTGGTCAATCATGATCGCGGCAAAAACCCAATCTTCAAGGCTTCCCGGAGGTCAGCTGCACCGTGATCGTCTCGGGTTACCCGGCTTCAACTTTCGTCCATCGGCCGGCAGGTGACCTCATCCAGCGATCGCCGCGTGCGTCGAGCCATTCACCGAAAGGTTGGTCCGTCTTAGGTTCCGACCCGAAGCGGAGTACGTGGCCATTGGGATCTTCGATCTGCATCTCGTAGGCCCAGGCGTAATTGGTCGGCGGATGCCGGACCTTGGCTCCCGTGAGCTTGTATTCCGCGAAGAGAGACTCGACGTCCTCGGCGCCAATCCACACCCAGGTTCCGGGATTGCCCTGGTCGCCCTCGCATAACATGAGGCTGCAGCGGTTACGCGAGACCGACGCCATAATCCCCGGCTCGTGCCAATCAAGCTTGAAGCCGAGTATCTTCACGTAGTAATCGATACTGGCAGGAAGATTGCCGACGCGAAATATCGGAACCACGCATTCCAACCCGGTTACGCGCGCTTTGGGTGCGGAAGTTTCGGACATCGTAAGCTCCTCCGACTTCGTTTAGCTGACGCCACAAGTGCTGGCCGGCGGCACATTAGCTTAACTTGCGATCATAACTCTGACTTGGCCCACATAGCGCAACGAATTTGGATCCTCGGAGGAGTCGGCGGCCGCTCTTGCCGCAGTCAACCATTCATGGCTTCGCTGCCCGTCGCCTTGGCGCCAAGCCAGCAGGGCCAGCCGGGCAGCGCTCTCCGCAACGCCTGCGGGCACGTTGACGGACGCGTACAGGTCATGCGCTTCCCGCCACAATGCTATCGCTTCTTCGATTTCGCCGGCCTCACCTTTAAGGACCGCGAGGCTGCGAAGGGCGTTGGCCAGCTCGAGCGGGCGGGTGTTTTCGTTGCCGCGATGGAGAGCCAGCGCTTCCTCATAGTACGGCTCGGCCAGCGTCGCATGACCGGCATCGTGGTGAACGTCGCCCAGATGCCGGATCGCGTGAGCGAGCCGGAGCGGTTGGTTCAGCTCGCGCAGAATGGCCACGGCTTCTTCATAGTGCAGGAGCGCGGCATCGCCATCCGGCAAATGTCTCTCCAGCTCGCCCAGCTCTCTCAGCGCCCGCGCCAACTCAGATCGAGGGCCGTGCTCCCGTAAGAGATCGACGGCCTCGACCAAATCCCGCTTCGCATCCGGCAGCCGCTTCTCGCTTCGCGCTTGGAGTGCTCGCTGCAGAAGATTGCCGACCAACTCTGACATTGTGGGTGTCCCCGGTTGTCTGACAGCAGCCTGCGGCGGTCTCGCGCCACCACGGCCGAGTACGGCATCGAGGCGCTGGTCGCCCGTGGGATAGCCGACGGCATCGAGCTTGGCGCCAGCCGAGAGCAGCGTCTCGATAATCGGAACGTAGTCAATCTTGCGATCGCCGTTCATAGCGGACCAAAGCGCCTGGCCGAGGACCGTGCCGCCATAAACGTTCGTCGCTTCCAGTAGTGCGCCGCGTTGCACAAGCAACTTGATGGTGTCCAGTTGTCCGCCGATCACGGCCCCGTGCAGGCCGGTCAATCCAGCCCCCTCCTGCGGGTGCAGATCTGCTCCCCTCTGCAGCAGGAAATCGACGACGTTGTTTCGGCCGTATTCGCAGGCCCAGAGGAAGGCCGACTCCATCTGCGCTTTGGTCGCGTTGGGTTTCAAACTGCCGTCTTGGTTGAAGAAGCTCTCGACCACATCGAGCCGTCCCACTCCGGCCGCGCCTTCAAGGTCCAATCGTGCGCCGCACCGGGCGAGAAACTCGGCAGCCTCGCCGCGGCCGTTGTGCAGCGCCGCGATCAATGGGCTCCGCCCTCCGGGAGCGCCGTCGACGGCTGCGCCAGCGTCCAATAGCTTTTCGAGCAGTGCGATTTGCACACCTGCCCGTAGCGGATGGACACTGGTCGCCACCAATCCCAGAGTGGTTGCTTTTCCGCCGTACGCCGCGATAGTCGCGTCCACCTCGGCGCCAGCTTTGAGCAGCATTTCGGCAACCGCAACCGCGTTCCTGGCAGTCTTCTGACGGTAATCCTCAACTCCATTGGCGGCCAGGTAGTGGAGCAGAGCGGCGCGGTGGGCTCGCGAGGAACGCGCGTGAATTAGTTCACGATCTTGGCGCAGCAACCGTTCGAGAGTGGGCAGGTCACCGGCGATAACGGCGTCCGCCGCCGCTTCGAATTTTGAGATGGACGAATTCGTACGGGTCAGGCCGTCGATGTGCTTGGCGAAGTTAGGCCAGCTCTGGAAGCCGTGCTCGCGGGCGATGGCGAGTTGAGCATCGGTAAGCTTCAGCGCGTCGCGTAACTCGGCATCCGATAACTTGCCAAAGCGGGGATGGTATCGCTTAATGCGCCGCAAGCTGTCCTGATCGCCTGAGGCGCAAGTCTTGATGAGGTCTTTCGCCTGTTTCTTGTATTGATCCAGGCTGGGGCGGGCGGGTAGCTCTCTGGCATCCATTACGACCTTCCTTTCATGCTGCGCCTGGAGTCCGCAAGAATCAGGCTAAAAGGAGGTTGGTTGTAGTTAGCAATGCATTAAGGTGGACACGGCCCTTTCCGCGGACGGGAAGCGCCCTTGGCGCCTGGCGATTAACGTAGCGCTTCTCCTGGCGCGAAGTCAAATGGAACTGTGGCTAGTGGCTGGTAGTCAGTGGTTGGTGGCTGCTACCCGATCGGGTCAGGGAGGTTCTGCATTTGTGTTCCGATAGTAGAGTGCGGTGAGAGTCTGTGTCGTCCCTGAAGGGGTCTGTGTCATAAGCCTGTCGCCGCTCCGCGGCTCGTTCAAATTTTCCACTTTACCCGGGGCTTGCGCCCCGGGCTAACTTCATAGCCGCCGCTGCGCGGCTGGTTCGATGGAAATTTGAGACATTGTCCCACCATACTTTTCGATTCCGAGCTACGACACAGACACCTGAAGGGACTCGGTTATTTTCCGCATCTTACCCCGGGCTTGCGCCCGGGGCTAACACAAATGCCGCCCTGTCGGGCTAGACTTGCGAGTCTCGCCATCCCCTAACCACTATCCCCTGTTCTTGGATACGGTCCGCGATAGCCGATCTGGTGCGAGATGCGGCGAGCCGCCTCCTTCACCATGTCGGCGATATGGGGAACGGCGTCGTGGGGTACGTCGTTGATGGTTCCGGTGGAGGCGACGGCTGCTTCCACTCTCCCCTCGCCGTTGAAGATAGGTGCACCGACACAACGGGCGCCCAGGCTGTTCTCTTCATCATCGATGGCATAGCCTAATTGGCGTACGCGCTCGAACTCCTTCAGCAACCGCGGCACCGTCGTGATGGTGTGGTGGGTCAATTTCTTCAGCCCCCGCCGATGCAGGATGCTATCGCGTTGCTTCTCGTCCAGATAGGCCAGCAATGACTTGCCAACGGCGGTGGAATGCACTTCCATGCGGCGGCCAATCCAGGTGTTCATCTTGATGAAACTCGGCGCTTCGACCTTTTCCACGTAAACCGCCTCGCCGTGGTCGAGAATCGCCAGGTGAGTGGTGATGTGGATCTGGTCGACCAGGCGGCGCATAATGGGCAGCGCCACTTCCCGCACATCGACCCCGCTCAGGGCCGCGCGCGACAGGCTCAACACCTTCATGCCGAGGCGGTAGGTCCCATCTTCGCCGTCGCGGCGCAGATAGCCGTTTTGCTCCAAGGTGCGCAGGATGTAGCTGGCCGAGCTCTTTGGAATCTTTAGCTTGCGGCTGAATTCGGCATTCGACATGCCACCCTCGCGCTGCGCCGCAGCTTCCAAAATCAGCAGGGCGCGCTCCACCGCAGTCGAGGGATTTTCATTTTGACGAGGCATACACCACCAGTCTAGCAGCGGAAGAATCTTAACCATCGTACAGAATGATGAATTTTTGTTCAATAGATTGAACAATAGACTTGCATGGTCTCGGCTGCGGCGCTTAAAGTCGGTACAGCCTATGGAATGAATGTTCAGCCTGTCGAACTGAACGTTTGTTCTAAAGAGCTTCGGCAGTGCAACTCACACCGGGTTGCGGCCCCTATTCAAACTTGAGAAGGAGATCACGAACATGGCGGCGCATCTATCCGCGGCTGAACTGGCAAAATCCTGGAAGACCGATCCCGCTGGAGCGGAATCAAACGGCCTTATACTCCAGAAGACGTGGTGCGCTTGCGCGGCACGCTTCCCATCGAATACACGCTTGCCCGCCTGGGCGCCGAACGTCTGTGGGAGTTGCTGAACTCGGACAACTACGTCAACGCCTTGGGAGCCATGAGCGGCAACCAGGCAGTCCAGATGGTCGCGGCGGGTTTGAAGGCGATCTACGTGAGCGGCTGGCAGGTCGCTGCCGACGCCAACAATGCCGGCCAGATGTATCCCGATCAGAGCCTGTACCCTGCCGATTCTGTACCCAACCTGGTGCGCCGGCTGAACAATGCGCTGATGCGGGCCGACCAAATCCATCACTCCGAGGGCAAGAACGGCGTCAGCTGGTTCGCTCCGATGATTGCTGATGCGGAAGCCGGTTTCGGCGGCACGCTGAATGCCTTCGAGCTGATGAAGTCGATGATCGAGGCGGGCGCGGCTTGCGTACATTTTGAAGATCAACTGTCGTCGGCAAAGAAGTGCGGTCACCTCGGCGGCAAAGTCCTGGTACCCACGCAGGAGGCGGTGCAGAAGCTGATTGCCGCCCGTCTGGCAGCCGACGTTCTGGGCGTTCCTTCACTGATCCTGGCGCGTACCGATGCCAACAGTGCGCACCTCTTGGTGAGCGACATCGATCCCTACGATCGCATTTTCTGCACTGGCGAGCGCACGCCCGAGGGCTTCTACGGAATCCACGGCGGTCTGGACTCAGCCATCGCGCGCGGCCTGGCCTACGCGCCGTATTCGGACCTGATCTGGTGCGAAACCTCGGAGCCGAACTTGAAGGAAGCCGAGCGCTTCGCCGACGAGATCCACGCGAAGTTCCCCGGCAAGCTGTTAGCTTACAATTGCTCGCCTTCGTTTAACTGGAAGAAGAAGCTAGACGACGCCACCATCGCGCGCTTCCAGCCGGCGCTGGCCGAGATGGGCTACAAGTTCCAGTTCATCACTCTGGCCGGCTTCCACGCGCTCAACTTGGGAATGTTCGAGTTGGCGCGGGCCTACAAAGATTCGGGCATGACCGCCTACTCGCGCCTGCAGGAGAAGGAATTCTCCCGCGAGTTCAGCCACGGATATGCGGCGGCAAAGCACCAGCGGTTCGTCGGCACCGGATACTTCGACGAGGTGACGCAAGTCATCGCCAGCGGTAAGTCGTCGTTGTCGGCGCTGGAACATTCCACCGAAGCCGAGCAGTTCTCCGAAGTCAAAGCTCCGTCGCAGATGATCGAGGTGGGACAGGATCCCTCGTGCCGGCCAATTCTGGGCGAATGCCCCTTGACCTGCGAGCACCAACACGAGCATGTGCGGAGCAGCGGCAGCGCTGCCGCGAACGACTAGCATTTTCCCCTAGCAGAGAAAGCGTGCTAACTGGCACGCGTGGCACGGGTTTCTCCTTCCCCGTGCCATTTTTGTTGGGCGCGAGAACGCTGCATCGCTGGTTCCTAACATTGCCCGCCCGGTAAAGTGGCTTTGTTATATTTCGCCAGAGTGGGACTTTTCATGGGTCCGCTTACGAGGGACGATAACTAGAACCTCTCTCATAGATCGTGGTACGTCAGATTTGTATCAGGGCACGACTTCGAGTCGTGCCGCAGCTGCGCTTCAAGAGAACGGCTTCAGCCGCTGGGGACAGGGGTTAAAACCCAGTCGAGAATGGATCTTGTCGGCCCGGCTGAAGCCAGGCCCTGATACAAATCAGCGTGATTCGATTTATGAGATGGTTTCTAATATCACTCGATCAGGGGGAGACCATAATCATGAGCGACACTGCAGCCGATAACAACTGGACCACCACGATTCGTCAGCATCCGGAACGCGCCGTGCCGGATCGCGCCCAGGAATTTCTGACCGAGGGCTATGTCGCACATGTGGGCTTCGAGCAGGATGGTCGCCCGTACGTCATCCCCATGCTTTATCAGTACTCGCCCGAGCGCCCCGACCGCCTCTATCTCCATAGCGGCTTGCCCAGCCGCACGTTGCGGCAGTTGGCTTCCGGTGTGCCGGTTTGCGCGACGGTGACCGAGTTGGACGGACTTGTGTACTCGCGCGACGCCAAGTATCACTCCGCCAACTATCGTTGCGTGATGTGCTTCGGACGCGGCCGGCTGATCGAAGACGACGAGGAAAAGCGAGTCATCTTTGAGGAGATGACTTTGCGCTATTTTCCCGGACGCGCCGCGGGCAAAGACTACACCGCAGCGCCGAAAGCTCATCTCGACGGCACCGCCGTAGTGGAAATCGTGATTCAGGAGATCTCGGCCAAGATGCGCGAGGGCGGTCCTAAAGGGCCTCAGGATGCCGTGGAAGATGCTCCCGGAACGCGCGGCGTGGTGGAGTTGCGAACCCAGAACATTGCCGACTAGATCTCGGTAGCCTGCGAGTTGCCTTTGAGAAAAGCGGCCCCCTCGCCGACTAAAGAGGCTGCTGAAAAAGTCGTTGGAGGTCAAAGTTCGGGTAGAGCTGGCCTTCAGGCCAGCGTCTAAGTTCTTTGTTTTTGATTCCGAGCCGGCTTTAGCCGGCGGCAGCAACTATGTTTATCGAGTTTTTCAGCAGCCTGTAAAGTCGGCTCGTAGTGACAAAAATCGAGGACTTCTACGGCGCAGCTAGAGCTGCGCTGCTTCGTTCACTTAAGACCCGACTTGTTCAGCAACCTGTGAAGCCGCGTCCCGGCACAGCGATTTATGAGATAGCAGATCGCTTCTCTAGTTTGCCAGCAAGAGCGCCAGGCCATCGGTGTTTCGGAAATCGGGTGCGGCGGCCAAGGTTTTCAGCTCATCCAGGAACCCGACGTTATGTTCCACGGACCGGGCAAAGCGCTGCACCGTCTGCACGGCATGCGTGCTGGAAAAATCGTTGCCATAGCGCGCCGCGGCCCCGATCAACAGGCTATGCAGGACCCGATAATGCAGGGCCATCAGCAAATGACTGCGAAGGGGATCGATTGCCGGCTCGACGCAATCGACGGTATCGGCAAAGGGAAAGCGCGTGCGGAAAAGGTAATTGATCAGATAGTTTTCCAAAAAACCGGGGTGGGTCTGCGAGAACGGCTGGTAGTAGCCGGTGTAAGCGTTGTGATAATGGTTTGCCGACTCCTGAGGTGGCGTATCGGGAGAGTGCTGTATCCCCACCAGAAAATCGGCCACGGAGGCGGCAAAGCCAGCCTCCGGCTGCTCAATTTGCAAGCGGCGGCGGATGAGTCCTAATACCAGGTCGAACTGCAGACCTGGTCGCGGCGGAATACCATCGAGATGGGGACGAAGCAGCCCCTGCGCCATCATCTCGGCATACTGACCGATCAGCTGCGGCACCCGATTCATCTGCTGCGAAGCGGTGAGTTCATGAATCCGGCGGCACACAATTCCCAGGACAAAGAGCCGTTGCCATAATGGATAGGCGCGGTCCTGCAGAAGCTGCACGGCGAAGCTGCGAAGCTGGAGCGACAGGGGCTGAAGGCCCGCCAGAGTCTGAGAGTTTTCTAATGGGAAGTCGCGATCATCGTCGGCGGAAAGCAGGCGCGGACTGAGGAGCACCAGGCGCGCCGCTTCCGGACACGACAGGAACAACGCCTGCAGCGGTCTGCCGTTGAACTGCGCCAGCGCGCGCGGATAACGGGAGCAAGTCTTGGAGAGAAAGTCGGCACCATGCTGCTTCTGAATATGGCACAGCTGGTCGGGGTCGAGAAACGGGCAGGTACGATTGGGGTCCAACTTGATGCGCGCGTACTTGAAATTGTCGCGCCCCCGCGAATTCAGCTCGATGTAGCGGGACGCGAGGCGGCGTAGCGAAGGCGTGGCGCGGTATTTCTTGTAGGTTGCCTTGTCCACGCACACGGCCCATCCCTGGCAGCAGCTATCTTCACACTCTGGACCAATACAGCGAAAACTCTCGGCATAGCGAGGCTGGTGCAGCTCGTCTGGCATGATGTGTCCACAGTGGGGTGTACAACTTGAGCTCCAATGTTTATTAGAAACCACTTGCCTACTCGCCCGGCATGGCGCCCGGACGACAAGGGCAGGCAACAGGCCCGCCCGGCAGCGCCGGACGGGATCATCGCGCCGTGTGCTCAACTGAGAGGATGGGATCGCATCATTCCCCCCGATCAATCTGCGCCCGCTGCAACGTGTCGGAATAATCCACGTACACCGACTTCCACTCGGTGTAGAAATCGATGGCGCCGATCCCGCCTTCGCGATGGCCGTTGCCCGTGGCCTTGGTTCCGCCAAAGGGCAGATGCACCTCAGCGCCAATCGTCGGTGCATTGATGTACGTGATGCCCGCATACAGATCGCGCATCGCGGTGAACGCCTTGTTCACGTCCTTGGTGTAGATCGACGACGACAATCCGTAATCGATGTCGTTGGCGATCTCGATGGCGCTCTCCAGCCCATCGCACGGAATGATCGACACCACTGGCCCGAAAATTTCTTCCTGCGCGATCCGCATCTTGGGATCGACATCGGCAAATACCGTGGGCGCAACGAACCAGCCGTGCGCGTAGGCGTCACCTTCCAGGCGATGTCCGCCGCACAGCATCTTCGCGCCTTCGTCCTTGCCAATCTTGATGTACTTCAGGTCGGTCTCCATCTGCGACGAATTCACCGCCGGGCCCATGTCCACGCTCTCGTCCAGCCCGTTGCCGACTTTCAGCTTCTGCGCCCGCGCGACGAGCGCATCGACAAACTTCTGGTACACGCCTTTCTGCACGATGATGCGGCTGGTCGCGGTGCAGCGCTGTCCGGTGGTTCCGAACGCGCCCCACAGCGCGCCTTCCAGTGCCAGCTCCAGGTTGGCATCGTCCAGCACGATCATGGGATTCTTGCCGCCCAGCTCCAGCGAACAATGCTTAAAGGTCTTCGCTGCTTCCTGTCCCACGATGCGGCCGACCGCCGTCGATCCCGTCAGCGAAACCGCGCGCACCTCGGGATGCTCCACCATCGGCGTGCCCACTTCCCCGCCGAAGCCGGTCACGATGTTGACCACTCCCGCTGGAACTCCGCCGTCGGCCAGCGCCTGCACAAAGTTCAGCGTCGATAGCGGCGTGTCCTGCGCCGGCTTGATCACCGCAGTGTTGCCCGCGACCAGCGCGGGAAACAGCTTCCACGACGGAATCGCCATGGGAAAATTCCACGGCGTTATCAGGGCGCAAACGCCCAACGGCTGGCGGATGGCCATGGCAAACTTGTTGGGCAGCTCCGACGGTACGGTCGGGCCAAACAGGCGACGGCCTTCGCCGGCGGTATAGTAGCCGCAGTCAATGGCCTCCTGCACGTCGCCGCGCGTTTCTTTGATCACCTTGCCCATCTCGCGCGTCATTTGCTGCGCGTATTCTTCTTTGCGCGCGATCAGGATCTCCGACGCCTTGTACAGCATCTCGGCGCGCCGCGGCGCGGGCACCAGACGCCACTTCTTGAACGCCTGCTTGGCCGCCTCGATCGCCATTTCCACGTCTTGCTTATCGGATTTCTGAAAGACGCCGACGACTTCGCGGGTGTCGGCGGGGTTCAGGTTCTCGAAGGTGCGGCCAGTGCGGCTGTCGATCCACTCGCCGCCAATAAAGTTCTTATAAGTTTTCAGCTTCCCGCCAGGACGGATGCCCGGGGCTTTCTGTTCCATCGTAGCCATCAACCAATGCCTCCCACAGCAAACTCCAAACCTATAATGCTATCGGGTGGCGTGCAGCTTGTCATCCCGTCTATAGTTAAGGCAAAGGGCGGGGTGACGCTTCCTCTCGATCGGAGAGGACCTGGAGTTGGTTCTCGATCTTTAGACGTACCCGTCGCATCCAAGGTGTATCACCAGCAAGGAAAGGGTATTTTTATGCGCAAACTTTTTGGAGCTTTGGTTCTCATCGCTGCGGTCGCGCTGATCGCGCCGCGGCTATTGCATGGCGCGGCCGTACCTGCGGTCGGTACTGCGGCACCCGACTTTACGCTTAATTCGCAGGAAGGCAAGCCGGTCACGTTGTCGCAGTTTCGCGGCAAGTGGGTGGTGCTCTACTTCTATCCCAAGGACATGACCAGCGGCTGCACTATCGAGGCGCACAATTTTCAGCGCGACCAGGCGCAGTACGATACCAAGAATGCCGTCGTTCTCGGCGTCAGCGTGCAAGACACCCAGTCGCATCAGCAGTTCTGCACCAAGGAAGGTTTGACCTTCAAGCTGTTGGCCGATCCCGACGATAAAGTTACCGAGGAATACGGGTCGCTGAAGAACTATGGTGTCGCTAAACTCGCCGCGCGTCACACCTTCCTGATCGATCCCCAAGGCAAGATCGTGAAGGAGTACATGGACGTCGATCCCAACAAGCACAGCGAAGAGGTGCTGGCCGAACTTACCGTGCTGCAGAAGTAGTTGTCAGTTGCCCGCCGGACCGCGGGTCTCTCTACTTCGCTTCGCGGCGGTCGGGATGACAGGATTGGAAGCGGCGAAAACGAACGGCGAAGAGCGAGACTTGCCGATGGCTTGATGGCTGACAGCGGCCTTCCGCCTTACGATACAATTTCCCTTGCCTTCGATGCCTTTGCCGACCTCAGCGGTGCGCCCCACGCCAAGCTCCAACTCAAGTGAAGGTGAACTCCCACCCAAGCCAAGCCGGCTCGGGTGGGGCACCCGCATCCTCGGCTCGCCGCATTGGATGGTGCTGATCGCCTTCGCGGTACGCGTGTCGTGGATCGCGCTGGCCCACACTTATCGCATCCGCACCACCGAGCACAACTTCGGCTTCGGTTGGGAGATTGGGCGCATCGCCTTCTCGCTGGCCAACGGGATGGGATTCAGCTCGCCGTTCGGCGGCGACACTGGCCCTTCTGCCTGGACCGCTCCCGTGTATCCCTGGATCGTTTCGCTGGCGTTCCGTGCGTTTGGCAGCTACTCGCACGCCTCGGCGTTCGCGCTGCTCACCTTCAACAGCCTGTTTGCCGCTCTCACCTGCTGGACGATTTATCGCACCGCGCGACGCGTCTTCAACGAGAAAGTTGCCCTCTGGTCAGGCTGGATTTGGGCGCTGCTTCCCTACACCATCTATTGGGCGGTGCGCTGGATTTGGGAGACCAGCCTGTCGGCCTTCCTGCTGAGCCTGCTGTTCATGCTTACGGTGGAGATGGAAGGCGACGAACGGCGCTCGTCGTGGATTGGTTATGGCTTGATCTGGGGCATCGCGGCGCTGACCAATCCCGCATCGCTGGCGTTTCTGCCCTTCGCCGGATGCTGGCTCGTCTATCAGCTGCATCGCCGCGGCCAGCGCTACGTGGTTCCGGTGCTGCTCAGCGCGGTCGTTTTCTGGATGACCATCATGCCCTGGCTGGTGCGCAACTACGAGGCGATGGGGCAGTTCGTCTTCATCCGCGACAACTTCGGCAACGAGCTGCGCATTGCCAACAACCCGATAGCCGAAGGCCCGTACGTCCTGGCCTATCATCCCAGCCAGAACGATCGCATCCTGGCGAAATACCAGCAGCTGGGCGAGATCGCCTTTTGCGCCGAGCAAGGCCGCGAGGCGAAGCAATGGATCGCCGAGAATCCCGGCAAGTTTGCCGTTATCAGTTTGCGGCGCGTGGTCTTCTTCTGGAATGGATTGCCGCGGTTGTCGAAGATCGAGGGTCTGGCCGAGACCAAGAACCTGTTGTACCTGGCATCGTCGGTGGTGGCAATTTGGGGACTGTTGCTGGCGTTGAAGCGGCGGGTCCACGGCGTGTTTCTATTTGCCAGCCTGATTGTCTTCTATCCGCTGGTCTACTATATTTGTTTCCCGCAGCCGCGATACCGGCATCCCATCGATCCTGAACTGCTCATCCTGGGAGTTTACTTGGTTTCTGAAACGCAACCTCGCAAAGGCGCAACTGATGCCGCCGGACAAGAGCTGACCGAACTCGACTCGGACGGCATTCTGCCCCAGTTTCATACTCTGTCGGTCATCATTCCGGTCTACAACGAGCGGCCCACGGTGATGAAGCTGTTGCGGCAGGTAGCGCGGCAACCGCTCCGCCTGCACAAAGAGCTCATCATTGTCGACGATTATTCAACGGATGGCACGCGCGAGTTTCTGCAAGCCAGCGATCTGCAGCAATTACTCGGCGGCAATGGCGCCAACACGGTGAAGCTCGTTCTGCACGAAAAGAACATGGGCAAGGGCGCGGGCGTGCGCACCGGACTGGAGCAAGCCACGGGTGAGCTGGTGCTGATCCAGGACGCGGACTTGGAATACGATCCGCGCGACTATCCAGCATTGATCACGCCCATTCTCGAAGGCCATGCCGACGCCGTCTTCGGCAATCGCTTTCACTACGGCCCCCATCGCGTGCCGCGCTTCGGGCGCTACCTGATGAACCGCATCTTCTCGCTGGTCTGCAACCTGCTTACCGGCATCAGCATTCATGACGTAACTGCCTGCTATAAGGTGTTTCGCCGCGAACTGCTGTTGCAGATCCATCTGCACTCGGACCGCTTCAGCGTCGAAACCGAAATGACGGTGAAGCTGGCCAAGCTGGGCGTGCGCATCTACGAGGTGCCCATCGTCTATCACGGGCGCACCTATGCCGAAGGCAAGAAGATCAGCTGGAAGGATGGCTGGATGGCGCTGTATGACCTAGTAAAATACAGATTCACCGACTAGTGTCGTGTCCCGCAAGTTCGTGGCAAAATTCAGCGGTTGTGTTTGAAAGGGCACGGCTTCAGCCGTGCCGCAAAAGTGCATGTACAGGGTGGCTTTAGCCGCTGAGGTGAGGACGTTC
>Ga0182016_10001731_pt1 | contig 26298 bp, 19 predicted proteins | sample 712S2MmetaG_FD_120491 | JGI IMG/M metagenome (GOLD analysis project Ga0182016, IMG submission 120491) | Permafrost microbial communities from Stordalen Mire, Sweden - 712S2M metaG | ecosystem: Environmental > Terrestrial > Soil > Wetlands > Permafrost | place: Sweden: Stordalen | collected...
AGACGAGGCGAAAAGTGCGCCGCGCATTCCAGCAAAACAGCACGTGCGGCAGCCTCTGTTTCAAGAGACCGCGACAGCAACTGCAGTCCCAAAATAGTTTCAGACTCCAGTCGTGTCATCCCCGGAACAGCGCCCTTGAGCCGCGCCTGGCGGTTGAGCGAGCACACCGTCTCCAGCGGCGGCTTGCCCACAAGAACGGCCACCGGCTGCGATGCAAGATCCGTGCGCAGGCGCAGCAAAGCCTGTGCGGGAAACTCCTCTGCGTGTACGCAAGCATAAAGCTGTGCTGTCATGCGCTCTCCTCTCTTTGCCATGAGCCTGTCGCCGACCAAACGGCTGCGGGCGGCTTGCGCTTGCCGGCGATAGACAATGTTGCTGGATGCGCGGCCACACGCCCAGTCCTTACTTGATAAGCACGGTTGCTGAGGACAGTCCGGCTGTCTTCCTTCGCCTTCAGAGCAGAACATTCCAGCACAACCGCAGCGCTCGATTGTGCTAGAGGTTCCTGAGCCAGGACCAGCAGGGAACAGCGCGTCCGATCCGTGGCCTGGCGGAAACGAAACCATGTGGCAAGCGGAATTCGCGCGCCGTGTTCCGGTGCAGTCGAGCCCAGATCGAGAACGATGGTTGCAAAACCACCTGCCTGCAGCAGCAGATCCGTAGCGCGCAACGCCTGATCGAGTCTCGCCCAGGGCTTGGCGGTTTGGCTGGGGCTCTCCACCCCATCTACATAGACCCGTCGCTGGGTGCCCCGGTTCTGGCAGCGCACCCAGAGCAACTGGCGTAAAACCACTCCGTTTGCCGCCGCCGATTCCGAATCAAACGAATCGTTTGCGTCCACCCAGGCGCAGACCCTGTCCTCCTCCGTTCTCCCGGCTAGAAAAGCAAGCGCCAAGCTGGTGCGACCGGAAGACACGGGTCCGGTCAGTTCGCTTATGGCGCCCACGGGCAAGCCGCCGACGAGCATCCGATCCACCTCGGAAACGCCCGTCGCAGCCGTTTCGCGGATGGTGCGCACAACCGGCGAGAGCGCAGCTGGGAAGCGGCTTTCGAGGGAATGCTCGATCTGGATACGGAGTGCGGAAGCTGAGGGCATGGGCGGGTCTGTGTTCGCCTTTTCTTCGCTATGATCGCTCGTGTTAGGCCTGTTTGTCAAAGACTGCGGATATGTCTCGATTTATCAGTCAATTGGGCGTAGAAGGGGTTGGATTGTACGATGGAAGCCGGGACCCGGAGGACACATGAGGTTATTCCGCACCAAGGCAGGGAGTGTCGTTGAGCAGGATGAGCAGTATTTCCGCATTATCGGCGCCGACTGGGATGCGCTGCTGGCGAATGAGGACTTGCACGGAACCCTGAGCGTCCTGATCGAGGGCCAGACTCCATCCTTGAAATTCGATGCCGCTGAATTACTCCCACCCATCGGCCGGCAGGAAGTATGGGCGGCCGGAGTGACCTACTACCGCAGCCGCGGAGCGCGTATGGAGGAGTCAAAGGACGCCGGCGGGGGCAGCTTTTATGACCGCGTTTATTCCGCCGAACGCCCCGAGCTGTTCTTCAAATCCACAGCCAGCCGCACGGTTGGCAGCGGTGGCAAAGTGAAGATTCGCGCGGATGCAAAATGGTCTGTCCCTGAGCCGGAGTTGACCCTGCTGGTGAGTCCCGCTGGCCGCATCACCGGCTACACCATCGGCAACGACATGAGCTCTCGCGACATCGAAGGCGAAAACCCGCTCTACCTGCCGCAAGCCAAGGTCTACAGCGGCAGTTGCGCGCTGGGCCCGGGAATTCTGGTGAGACCGCAACCGCTCCCTGCATCGACAGAGATATCCATCGAGATCCTGCGCCAGGAAACTGTCGAATTCGCCGGCAAGGTTGCGCTGACGGAATTGAAGCGCGATCCGAATACGCTGGTCGAATATCTTTTTCGCGACAATGCCTTTCCCAACGGCTGCTTCCTGATGACGGGCACTGGGATTGTGCCGCCCAGCACCTTCACATTGGCCAGCGGAGACCTGATCCGCATCACCATTGAGCCTATCGGAACCCTGGAGAACGAGGTCGCGTAAAAACCCTTACTGCGCATCCTTCACGCAGCGAAATCCAATCCCGCCGGAGCGGTCGTAGCTCGGAGCCATCAACAGCAGCTTGCCGTGCTGATCGTTGCGATTGGCCTCCGGGAAGTACCAGATCGACCCCTGCGGCTGGTAGTATTCACCCCCGCGCACGATGGCCGCCCGCGTGTGTTCATCGGTATATTCATCGGTCCACTGGTAGATGTTCCCAACCATATCCATCACGCCATATGGGCTCACGCCTTGCGGATGAGCGTCCACAGGATCAGGTCCGCGCATCGCTCGGCTTGTATCGGGAACAGGCACATTCGCAGGTTGCCAGATTCCACCCCACGGAAAGGCGCGTCCGTCTGTGCCCTGTGAGGCCATCTGCCATTCCCATTCGTGAGGAAGCCGTTTTCCAGACCACTTCGCATACGCACGCGCGTCTTCCAGTGAAACCCAGGTGACCGGCCGATTGTCCCAGCCTTCAGGAAAGCCGCCGTTCCTCCACTCGCGCAGAAAATTGATAGAGTCTTTCGGCGCGTAATGCGTGGCATCGAGAAACTGCTTGAACTGCGCGTTGGTCACAGGAAACTTGTCGATGAAGAATGGCTTGATCTCCATCGCATGCTCATGGAAACGACGCGGCGTCGGCTCCCACGGGTATTGCACATCGACCCTTTGCGATGCTCCGCCTTCTATCTCCGCGCCCTGTACTTTGAAGTCGAACGGTCCGCCGGGAATCTTCACCATTCCAGCCGGAGCTTCTGCTGCGGGTGCTGTCGAAGGAATTTCAACCAGGCTCTGCTTCAGTACCGCTGACTCATGCGAGAAATCCATCAGGGGCTTCTGCGTCATCGCCGCCATGCGCCGCATCAGGGCTTTCATCGCGTCGCTCGGTTCCCCGGGAGCGGCGAGAATTGCTCCGTAGCCGTTAGCTTCAATATCAAAACTCAGAACGCTTCTCGATCCTTTCGTTTCCGGCTTCAATTCAACGCCGTGATAGAGGTCGAAGTAGCGCATTCCCGGTGTCAGTGGAGCCTCCATCTGATGCCCCGTAATCTCATAGCTGTTCCGATTCACAATGGTCCACACGGTTTCGTTGCCGAGCGGCCAGCGGCTCGCGTAGACGCCGTATGTCAACATCGGAGCCAGCGGTTCCCAATCCGGACTGACGAGGAACGGCGCAATGCCGCGTTCGAGCATCGCAACGCGGCGCGTGGCCTCGGCATCCCGCGGATCGATGCCGATCCAAATCCCCCACACGTTCTCCCAGCTTTCCCACCCAATGCCGTTGAAGAATGCGAATTGCAGGTCGTCCGTCTTGTCCAGGTTCCAGCGGTCTGAGATGTTCACCATGTGGCGCGTCTCCAGCCACTTGAACCGGTCCACCATGGGGATAAACGGAAAGTTATATTGTCCCCATGTCATCACGTTCCATGCGAGCGCCTCGTCGCTCGGGCTGCCCTCAGGCTCAAAGGCCAGCGGATGGCCGATCTTGTCCGCGGCCAATGAGAACCCCAGCGGCACGCCATCCTGCGTATCGCCGTTGATTCCATCTGCATCAATCTGCTTCATCAATGCGGCGATCGCATCAGGCCAGGGCTGGCCGGGATCGTGCGTACCCTGATCCCACATCATGAGCGGAAATAGCACCCGCACGCCGCGCTTGTGGAAGTCAGCCACCATCTGGCGAACGCCTTCAATTCCACCAGGCATGGACTCAACCATCTCAAGTTGATCGCGATCGTCAACACCCATGTTCGGATACGTCGCCCAGATGAGCACAGCATCGATGCCGCCGTAGCGCTTCTCCAGGTCGTCCAGATAGCGGTCGACCGTATAGCGTCCTGCAACGGGGTCGTAGAAATAGCGGTCATGCACCATCGTCTGCGGCTGCATGAAACTCGACTGTGTCCACTTCAGCGCCGGCAACTCATAGCGGGACGCGTCGTAAGTGACGCGAATGCGGCGCTCTGTGCGCCAATGCGAAATATCCTGCAGCCAGCGCTCATGAGTGCCGGGAGGGCACCCTGCCGTAAGAATGCCTTCCCACGCATTGTGCAGGTTCATGCATTCAGGCGGCGGAATCTGTTGTCCTCGCGGCTCATATTGCGTGTCCTGCGCGGCAACCGTCATAGCGCAGGCCGCTGCCAAGAGTCCAAGGCCCAATTTGCGCAGCATGCTGAAAGAGATTTCCACCTCAGAATTCCTCCGCCCCGGTTGGTCGGGATCTCAACATCATCCATCGTGCTTCGCGAGAAAATCATCGACTTCCAGACGGGATGGCATCGACGCCTGTGCTCCACGCCGCGAAACCGAGATCGCCGCCGCGGCTGATGCAAAACGAGCGGCCTTCAACGGATCGAACCCTTCTAGCATGCCCACTGCAAACGCTCCGTTGAAGCAATCGCCTGCGCCCACTGTGTCGACCACATCAACCTTGAAGGCAGGCACCCATGCCGCCCCGCCTCCATCAACCGCAACGTAAGACCCTTCGCCTCCGCGCTTCAAAACCACACCTTTGAGGCCCCGAGCCAATAGATGCTTCGCAGCTTCTTCGGGCGCGTCCGTGTTCTCAAGATAGAAGGCCGCCTCTGTCTCGTTTGGAGTAAACCACGCAACCTGGTTCCAGACGGCCTCAGGCAGAATTGCTGCCGGAGCCGGATCGAGCATCACAGGAACGTTTGCCTCGGCGCACAGCTCAAGAACATGGCTGATAGTCGCCATTGGAATTTCCAGTTGGCATAGAACCATGCCTGCCGAACGAATCAGATCCGCGTGGCGATCAACGGTGGCCGCATCGACCAGCCCGTTTGCGCCCGGTACAACCACGATCGCATTCTCACCGCTTTCGGAAAGGAAGATTGGCGCCAGCCCTGACGATCCATCCACCTTTTCCACGGCATTTATGGTGACTCCAGCGCGGGCGAGATTATCCAGCAAAACGGGTCCGTAAACATCGCGGCCGACATTGCCGACCATGTGTACGGGATAACCCAATCGCGCCGCTGCAACAGCCTGGTTAGCGCCCTTGCCGCCTGGGGTTGTGCCAAAGCCCGTCCCGATGACCGTCTCACCGGTGCGCGGAATTCGCGGCGTCAATGTCACCATATCCATAGTTAGGCTGCCGACGACGACGATGGGTTTACGAATGTTATTCAAGAGGAAAGTTCTCCATCAATAAAGTGGCGCCAGCGCCACTGCGACCAGCCCCAGCGCGAAAAAGATGAACATAAAAAGCAGGTAGCGCCGTGCCACGCTCGGTGCTCCGGCAAACTCACGCCAGACAAAAACACCCCAGCAGGCCGAGACCATCGTTGCTCCCTGTCCAATTGAGTAAGAGACGGCCGGCCCTACCAAATGCGCTCCCGAGGCCACAAAATTTGCAATCGCGCCAGTCGCCCAGATTGCGCCGCCGAGCAAACCCGCGAAATGCCAGCGCAAAGACGCCGGCCAATAGCCTGAACCCTTTACTGGCGGCTTGCCGTCGAGCGGCTTGGCCATGAGCAACAGGTTCGCCGGAATGGTCGAGAGCAGGACTCCAAACGCGAAGAACAGTGCCACGGCATACGGGCCAACCGCAGCAACGCCCTTGGCCCCGCGCAGGGAAGCGGCCACGAGCGGATAGAATGTGCCCATCAACACTCCGGCTACGAGAGAGAGCACGATGCCGCGTGTAGTGGCGGCCTTAGCCTTCGCCTCTCGCCTGCGATAAGCCGCCGCATCGAAAATGATCGCGACAGTAACCAGCGCCACGCCGCCAAACAGCAGCAGGGGATTCCCCGCCGGCCGCACCAGGTAGCTGGAAACTGCTCCAACAATAAGCGCCAGGCCAATGCCTACCGGGAATGCCACCGCAAGTCCAGCCACATCGATAGCCGCCACCAGCAGCAGATTGGCAATGTTGAAAATCACCCCGCCAAGAAATGCGAACAGAATCGATCCGGTGCTCGCCTGCGCAATGTCGCTGAGAAAGGGAGTGCCCGCGTGCCCGTGGCTCCCCGCGGTGAGTCCCCAGAAGATGGTTCCCGCAGCCAGACCAATGGCATAGTCCCAATAGAAAAGCTGGAAGCGGTACCCTGGGCAGAGCTTGAGTGTATTGGCCCAGGAACCCCAGCACAGCATGGTCAAGATCATTAAGAAAAGAGCGCCCTGATACGTTTCAGGAAAGAACATGGCTAGACCCCGTTCCCGCAGCTTGGTTGGGCAGACTAGGAACCATAAAGCCTTGGACCGGCGTGGCGCAAATGCCCATCGAAAGTCGCGGCCAGCTTCCGGTTTTCCAGCATCCTGAAACTGGCCGGCCCACGAGATCTCAATCCATAAGCTTCATCGTCAGGTAAGTGAAATACTCGGCTCGCGTCCGCGCTTCCTGCTTGTTGTCCGCGCCCGCGCCGTGCCCGCCTTCCGTAATCTCGTCATAGAAAAACGGCTCGTGAAACTCCTCCATGCGCGCTGCAAACTTCCGCGCATGAACCGGCCCCACGCGATCGTCCTTGGTCGTGGTGAAAATCAGCGGCACCGGATAATGCACATCCGGCTTCAACTGGTTATACGGCGAAATCGACGCCAGAAACGCACGCTCCTCGGGCACAGTAGTCGAGCCATATTCTCCCACCCACGAAGCCCCGGCCGACAGATGTTCAAACGCCAGCATGTCCAGTAAAGGAACCTGGATCACAACCGCATTCCACATCTCCGGATGCTGCGTGAATTCGACGCCCATCAGCAGGCCCCCGTTCGATCCACCCATAATTCCCAGCCTCCGAGTCGAGGTAATCTTGCGCGACACCAGGTCCTGCGCCACAGCGTAAAAGTCGTCGTAAATCCGCTGCCGATGCGTCTTGAGCCCAGCTTCATGCCATGCCGGACCAAACTCGCCGCCGCCACGAATGTTCGCCAGCACAAACACGCCCCCGCGCTCCAGCCACAGCCTGCCCGTAACGCCCGAATAGCTCGGCGTCTCCGAAACTTGAAAACCTCCATAGGCCGTCAGCAACGTTGCGTTCGAACCGTCGTATGGCATGTCTTTGCGATGCACTACAAAATACGGAACCTTGGTTCCATCCTTTGAGGTCGCCTCCAACTGATCGACCGCATCGCCGCTCGCGTCGAACTGCGCCTTTTGTGTCTTCGCCATCTCCAACGAACCTTTCGCCGCATCGCCCAGCCACAGCGAAGTCGGTGCAAGAAACCCCGTCAGGTATAGGAAGAATTTGTCGTCCGTCTGGCTGGTCGTCACAACGCCGACTGTCTGGTTATCCGGCACCGGCAGCCGCTTCTGTGTCCACTTGCCATCGCCGTAGGTGTAGACATAGGCACGCCCCTGCACATGGTCCAGCGTCGTCACGATAAGGTAGTTCTTGGTTGTCGTCACCCCCTCCTGTGCGAACTCCTGCGCTGTTGGCGCATATACCACAGTTGGCTTCAGGTGCGCCGGATCTCTTTTCGCCGACTCCAAATCGAAAGAGATCACAGACCCTTTGACAAAGGTGTTCGCCTGTCCATCTGGCGTCCAATCCTCTTGCAGAGTGACTATCAATTGACCATCCAGCAGTGCCTCTAGATCTGACTTCAGAGGGAGCCCAAGTTTCTTCAGTCCACTGGGCAACCGCAGGTAGTTCTCCGTTTCAAAGAAGCTATGACGAAGAATCACAATCTGCGCGTGGTGGCCTTGTCCATCTGTAGCCACGACTGGACTCACGCCCATGTCCTTGGCTTCTCCGCGGAAAATCTCTTTCGCATTCTCCAGCGGCTCGCCGCGCTTCCACTCCCTCACTGTGAGTGGATAACCGGATTCGCTCATGGTGCCCGGACCCCACTCGCGCGCCACCAGCATCGTGTCTTTGTCCGCCCAGGCCACGCTCTGCTTGCCCCGCGGCAAGACGAAACCACCGTCGACGAATGTGTCCTTCTTGAGGTTCATCTCGCGCAGTGTGGATGCGTCTTCTCCTCCGGCGGATAGAGCCACCATACAAAGTTCTTCACTTGGCTGAAGGCAATTCAGTCCATGTCCCACCCAGCTTTGCTTGTCTTGTTTTGACAGCGCGTCGTAGTCCAGCACTGTCTCCCACTTCGGCTCCGTCGTCAGGTAATCTGCCAGCGTGGTCCGCCGAACTATGCCGCGCACATGATCTGCATCGCGCCATGTGTTGTAGACTGTGCCGTTGCGAAACTGCGGCATAGGCAGCCGATCCGGAGAGTCCAGCACCTTCAAAGCCTCGGCTTCCAGAGTCGCGAATCGGCTGTCTTTTTCCAAAACCGCTGCGGTCCGCGCGTTCTCCGCCTTCACCCAGGCCATTGGTTTGTCACCGTTGATATCTTCCAGCCATGTGTATTTATCCGGCTGCTCTGCAACCGGCTGTTGAGCTTTTATCGCTAGAACGCCAGTGCCAAAGCTCGCGCACGCAATAGTCATCAGCGTCGCCACCAGTCGCGCAGTTTTTCCAGTCAAAGAATTCCTCACGAAACACTCCTTCGGTTTTCAAAAAGGTATGGCTTTACAGCTTGCGGAAAAACTCGCGTCGGAGGGAGGCGTGGGTTTCAACCCCCGAGTAAGGCCGGAAGAATCAACGACGGCATTAGCCGCGGACGGAAACTCTCCTCCAATGTCGCTCGAAATCAATGGTTTTTCCGCAACCTGTTCAGCCCCTGCAAAGCCCAAGGCCGCCAAATACCTTCAAATGCGACTTTTTCCGCAGCCTCTTTAGCCCCCGGGGGAATGCCTGCCTTCAGATTACTGTCAGCAGTATCGCATTCACTGCCGAAAAATGGACGAGGCGCGGCAAATTCGCCGCTACTGCCTGGCAACCTTTATGGCCTCGGTCAGTGCCGGAACCACTTCAAACAGGTCGCCGACAATCCCGTAATCGGCGACTTCAAAGATAGGCGCATCGGGGTCCTTGTTAATCGCGACAATGCATTGCGAGCCCTTCATTCCGACCAGATGCTGAATCGCTCCGGAAATGCCGACGGCCAAATAAAGCTTCGGCGCAACCGTCTGCCCCGAGCTACCCACCTGCCGCTCCATCGGCAACCAGCCGTTGTCGCAGATGGGGCGCGATGCAGCCAACTCCGCTCCGAGCGCAGTGGCCAGTTCCTGCACCAGGGGCAAATTATCAGCTTCCTTGATACCGCGCCCAACACTAACGATGAGCTGCGCAGAACCCAGGTCGACTGTCTGCGATGAGCCGCGGAACGGCTGGCCGGGCTTCGTGCGAATCTGCGCCGCATCGAGCGTTGGCGTGAAAGTGGTAATCGCTGCCGCTGAGACCGCTTCCGATGCTTCCACGCGAAATGCCCCGGCCTGCACTGAGACAAAACACGTTCCAATTCCCGCATGGCGATAGCTGCCGTTAAGACGCCCTTGCATCAGTTGCCGCGTGAACGCGGGCCCATCGCCAATCGCAACCACATCGCTGATAAGCACCTCGCCGAGCCGAGCCGCCAGCGCCGGCGCGTAATCGCGCACCTGGTATGTATGCGGAAGCACGACGTATGCGGGATTCTCGGATTGCACCAATTGTTGAAGCGCCACCGTGAATCCGTCAGGCGTGTATTGAGCCAGGTTCGGGTGGTCACTGCGGATGACTTTAGCAACAGGCCGGCTCGCAATTTCGGCGGCCAGTGTCTCGGTATCCGCGCCAAGAATGACTGCACTCACAGGGTCGCCCGTCTGCGCCGCCAGACGCTGGCCTGCTGCCACGGCTTCCCAGCTGATGCGGGAGATTCGGCCCTCACGTTGTTCGATCACTACCAGAATTCCGCTCATAGCACACGCACCTCGAACTTCAGTTTTTCCACCAATGCCGCAGCCTGTTGTTTGGGTGAACCGGGCAGCATTTGCGTCGATTTTTGCTTCTGCGGCAGCGACACTCGATCGAGCACCACGACCGGCGTTGCATCCACGCCCAACTCCGCAGCCGTCAATTGCCGGACTTCCTTGGTCTTGGCGCGCTTGATGCCCATCAGCGTTGCATACCGCAGCTTGTTGCCGCCCGACTGAATCGTCAGCACCGCCGGCAGTGGCAATTCAATCGACTGGAACCATCCTTCTTCCAACTCGCGCTTCACCGTCAACCCCGCCTCGGTCTTCTCCACATGAAGAATGAGACTGGCGTGCGGCAGATTTAGCAATTCCGCCAGAATCACGCCGGTTTGTCCCAGTCCCAGATCCTCCGATTGCAATCCGGTCAGTAGTAGATCTGGGCTCTCCTGCTTCACTGCCGCAGCCAGCAACCGCGCCACGCCCAGCGCATCCCGCGCGCCCAGATCGTCACATGCAACGTTGATGGCGCGGTCGGCTCCCTTGGCAAGCGCCTCGCGGATCGTCTGCCCAATCCGTTCCGGCCCAGCCGAAAGCACAATAACTTCGCCGCCGTGTTTCTCCTTCAGTTGCAGCGCTTCTTCCAACGCATAAGCGTCCGACTCGTTCAGCGCGAATTGAAGATCCGCTTCCTCAATCCACTTACCCGCACTGTCAATGCGAAACTGCGCATCGCGGTCGGGAACTTGTTTGATTGCGACAATGATTTTCATGATGAATGAACCTCGTACATCCCAACTCGCTTGATCGTTGTTCACCCGGCCTGCAAACACCCGGTGCCCCATTCTTGCGAAGTTTTCCTATCGCAAGGGTGGGGAAACGCAAATTTATTTGAGGACCAAATCCGCATTTCCTCCCGTAGGGAGGCGTCGAAAATAGCCCAGGATGAAGTCCGCCGCGTCGGACGCAATCCTGGGAACAAATTCCAGCCAAACCTGCCGCCCCGTAGGGCGCGGCTCGAACCCAGATTACGAAATTGTTTCTCATTCATGCGAATGCCCCGGTAATCCCCTTGCCGCCAGTTGCGCAATATCCAGCAACTGCGGCGGCGCCTCACCCCCAGCAGACAGCGCATCCCGAAACATCGTGTTGCAAAATGGACAAGCCGTCCCTACCGTCGATGCCCCAGTAGCAACAAGCTCCGCCGTGCGATTATGACTCACGCGTTCCCCCGTCTCTTCCCCAAGAAAAGCCAGCCCGCCTCCAGCCCCGCAGCAGAAACTCCGTTCATGATTCCGCGGCGCCTCTACCACCGTCCCTGCCAACGCGGCAACCGTCCGCGGCTCATCGTAAACATTCCGATAGCGTCCCAGGTAGCAGGGATCGTGAAACACAATCGTCTCTTCCTTCCCTTGCTGCGGCAGGTTCTCCGCATAGCGCGCCAGAAATTCACTATGATGCTCAATCTCCGGCGGCGTGCCGTATTCCTTCCAGTCTTCCTGAATCGTCCGCACGCAGTGCGGACAGATCGACACAATTTTCTTCACCTTGTTCTGCGCAAGCGCTTCGAGATTGGCCTCGGCCAGTTGCTGAAAAACCAAATCATTCCCCAGCCGCCTCGCCGGGTCGCCCGTGCATTTCTCCTTGCGCAACACGCCGTAGCTGGCCTTCAGGTAATTCATCACACGCGCAAAATCGGCGACGATCTCGCGTCCCTTGGGGTCGTATCCGCCCATGCACCCAAGCCACAGGCAATACTCCTGTGTCCCGTCGAAGATGGGCAGCGCCTGCTTCTGAATAAACTTGTCGCGCTCCGCTGGGCTGATTCCCAGCGCATTCGAGCCGCGTTCCAAAGCCAGAAAGAGCTTCGATCCATAATCGTCTTCCCATGCGCCCGTATTGACCGCGCCACGTCGCAGCCCCACAAGAATCGGCACATGCTCAATCCCCACCGGGCACTGAAACTCGCAAGCTCCACACGTAGTACACTGAAAGACCGCTTCCTGCGAATTGTATTTCCCCAGCAGCGCCTGGTCTGAAGCCGGCCCCAGATCATTCAAATAAGCACGCACACCCAAAATGATTTCTTTCGGATTTAAAAGCTTCCCTGTGTTCGCCGCAGGGCAGTGTTCCGTGCAGCGTCCGCATTCCACGCAGGAGTAGGCCTGCAAGCTGATCAGTTGAGTTAAATCCGTGCCCGCAACCAGCCCAAAATCCTCATCGCCGCTAAGCGGAGGAATCTGTGCGTAACTCCCGCGCGACAGAAAGATAGTCGCCGGGCTCAGCACCAGGTGGAGATGCTTTGTATGCGGAATCAGCGGCAGAAACGTCAACAGCGCCAGCGTATGAGCCCACCATAAAATCCTCGCAGTTGTATCGGCATCGGCAACAAAAAACGACGCCAGGTAAGTAGCCATCAGCGCGAATATCAGAAACGCAATGAAGCCCGACTCCCAGGAAAGCTTCTCGCCAAGCCACTTTGGCCGCACCAGAAACCGGCGAATAAAAAGGCCAAGAATCCCTGCTGCGCAAGCCATTGCGAAGGCTGCGGCAAAATAGAAATACCAGCGTCCAATCAGGCCATCCGGCGAAAGAAATCCGACGCCAAGCCCGGTTGCACAGTGATTCAGCGTGACCAGAGCAAATGCCAGGAATGCCCAGAACACAAGTGCATGAGCCACACCGGGCAAAGGCCGTTCGCGTATGACTTTTGCCTGGCAGAACACTTCCCAGAAAAAGTCCCAGGCCCGTTTTCCGATGGGAAAAAGATGGAAATTGGGGTCCTTTTTTGACTTGAGAATCTTGTTCAGTACCACGCCGAATCGCCGCCAGAACAGATATCCGGAGGCGATCGTCATCCCGGCGAAAATGATCTTCTCAACAACAGAGAAGTGCTGAGGCTCAGCCAGGGTTGGGAGAGAAAGGAGCATATACGAACTCGAATTACAGCCCAACAATACAGGATGGGCCCGCGGCTTGTCGCGGTTGCCTGTTCATGCGCCCCACTGGAAGCAGATGGCAAACCCGTCCGGGTCTTTCAAGTAGAGCTGCTTCATTCCATACCAGGCAACTTTTGGCTCCTTGACGTCCAGGCCCTTCTCGCGAAGATGACGGTAAGCCTCGTCCACATTAGGGCAGCCAATGTAGAGGCACGTGTCGTCGTGTGCGGCGATCACATCCGGATCGGGAGCAGGCGGCCTGCTGTCGAACTCGTAGCGTGTGTTGAGCATCAACTCAGCCCCGTCCCGCTTGAGCCATACCCAATCGGAGTCGTCTTGAGACCGCGGCTTTGATGCATTGAAGACGTCAAACCCAAGCACGTCGCGATAGAAGCGAACCGAAGTGGGCATATCGTAAACCTGAAGCAGCGGACAAACGCCGCGCATATCGATGGGCATGAAAACCTCCTGTGACGATCTACCGATTTCCGAGATCGCTGTCGTCAGTCATCCGGCGTCGTAGAACCGTCAGGTCATATGAAAGAAATCAGCGAGCGCATCAGTCGCACCGCACGCGGAATCTGAGATGGCAGCGAGCTTCCGAATCCGAGAATGAATCCCTGCCGTGGCGGAGATGTGCCATACGAAGGAGAAAGCGGCCAAAGCCATAACCGCGACTCCGCCGCACGAGCCGAGATTCCAGAATCCGTAATGGACGGCGGCAAGTCCGGCGGAAGCGTCATGGCAAGGTGCATACCGGCCTCCACACCATGAATTTCAAAGCCACGGTCAGACGAGAATTCATGCGCCAGCGATTCGATGAGAATCGACCGCCGCTCCTTGTAAACCTGCCGCATTTTGCGAATATGCCGGGTGAAATGTCCCTCAAGGATGAAATCGGCCATCACCTCCTGGTGCAAATAAGGAGGGAAAATATCCATCGCATGCCGTACCGCTACGAAGAAGTCGACAAGGTCCGGCGGCATCACAATATACCCCAGGCGCAAAGATGGAAACAAGACTTTGCTGAACGTCCCAATGTAGATGACTCGCGCATTCAGATCCAGCCCGTGCATCGAGGAAATAGGGAGCGATTCATACCGGAACTCGCTGTCGTAATCGTCCTCGACAACCCATGCACCCGCACTGTGCGCCCAATTCAGCAACTGAATCCGCCGGGATGCGCTCATGGTTGAGCCAAGTGGATATTGGTGCGACGGTGTGACAAATGCAGCGCGGGCTTTTGGCGCGCGCTTAATCCCGGCGGCAACATCCATGCCTTCCCCATCGACGGGTACAGGTATCAAGCGGCAACCGGCGGCGTTGAGCACGGTGCGCTGCAACAGGTAGCCGGGCTCCTCAACCCAGACTGAATTTCCGGGGTCCAGCAAAACGCGTGCCGTGATGTCGAGCGCCTGCTGAGATCCGGAGACGACGAGTATCTGCTCCGGCGCACATTTGACGCCGCGTGCTGTCCGCAGGTAGTCGCAGATCGCATTGCGGAAACGCTCAGCTCCCCGCGGGTCGATGCGATGGATGGCATGGACATGCGGGTTGCGGCTGTGCCGCGCTATAAGACCGGACCAGGTTGTGAAAGGAAACTGGTCCAGAGCCGGCTGGTGTACTCCGAACGATCCCCAACTTCGCAAGTTGGAATTATTCGGAAATGAGGGATACAGCGCCGATCGCCGAGAGACAGGTCGCGGGCCGGATGGCGCGGCGACGGTGCGTCCAGAGGACAGCGGTACGGACATTTGCTGCTCGGGCAGTGCCGCGGAGACAAAAGTGCCGGCGCCCACGCGGGACTCAAGGTATCCCTCGGCAATCAATTGGGAATATGCATTGAGAACCGGAAACCGGGAGACGCGAAGTTCCGCTGCGAACTCCCTGCTGGAAAGAATCTGCCCGCCCGGTCGCAAGTCACCGCGAAGAATGGCGGCTCTATAGCAATCGTAGATCTGCTTGTGGAGTGGCGTAGGGTCGGCGCGATCGATATTGAAGATAGGCAGAGTTTCGTGCAGGGCGCTTTTCACAGGACCATTCTAGTGGTCAGGTCAAAACGAGGGCAAGTCGCAATACTTGCAAACCACTTTTCAAAGCAACAGCTAAATGTATTCTGACACCTTCTCCAGCCTGGATTCCTCACGGCCAGTGAAAACCGTGGGGCTGGTCTCCAGACCGGCTGTCCTGATGGCCTCCTGGACCTCAGATGCCTTCCCAGACCAGGAATTCTGCGTCTTGGCGTCCTCCCTGAGAAATGCAGACTAGCCCACAGGCACCAGCTTTGGATCGATGGGTTCACGATCCGGTGAGCTCTGCAGATGCATGGGCACCGGCGTTTCAGAAAGGTGCAGAGTTCGTTGCGGACCGCTCATGCGTACCAGCCCATTCTTCTGATCGAAGGTGATCACAAATCCCTGCATGGGGCACGAGCCGAAATTCGCCAGCGGAAATGCCGGGTTGATCTCAACAAAAGGATGCTTGAACGTATAGGAACCCAGACGCACATCGGCCGCCAGCGTGGCGCCCATCACCATGAATCGTGTTGAGAGCGAATGGGCATTGCTCAAACTGGCATAGGCCGAAGCGAACTTGAATTGCGATGTCATCTGCAAAGGGAGACTGAGGCCGGACCCTCCCGAATCAATCTGAGCGTCAATCCGCGTAGTTCCAATGGCAAGGGTCACAATTGGGATTCCCTCGGGCATGCGAAAAGGTAGAACCGATCGTTCCCCATCGGGCTTCAGATCCCCTCCTGTCAGCGCCATGCGGCGGTTGGGATAGTCAAGTGTGAGCAGATAATCGCGGAACAATGCGAATCCCAGCAGTCCCTGGCAAACGCCCTCGCCGTTCCCAAAAGTATGCACAGCGGCCTTCACGCCAGTGAATTCAATCCCCGCGACCTGAAGAGAATCAAGGATAACCATCGGGACTTTTTGACCGCCTTTGCCGCTGGGATCGTTCAGCATGATCTGCCCCGATTGCGGGATCGCCAATTTTGCGGCTAGCTCCGCGGAGACAAAAGCTTCGCCGCCAGTTCCAGTGTCAATCACAAAGCGAAACGGGCCTTTGCCATTCACCATCACCATCACAAACGGCTTGTCATGAATGATTTCCAGCGGTGAGGAATGGATGATACCTTCCTGAGCGTTGACACCGGGTATTGTGACCAGGGAAGCGGAAAATACTGTGAATGCTAGCTCGAAGGTTCGGGGCAACTTTCGTGGCATGGCGGGCCTTTCGACGCATGACCGCGCAAGGAAGCGGCATGCTTACTTATGCCGAATCGCAGTGGTCATAGACAATAGCCACTTGTCTTACAATCACCCTAACCACTCGGAACTGAAGCCTGGGATGATTGCCAACTCTGTTCAATTGGACGAACCAACCGCAGAAACAGGGGAATCTGATTTGCTCATTGGCCCTATTCTTCTCTCCCAAAAAGCGCGTCTAACCTCCAGTAGCCACTGCGGTGCCGACCGCAATTCAAGATGCGGGCCCTTCACGGGGCCAAAATTGAGGTTTTGGTTTATCGAAGATGTAGCGAAACTGGTTGCCCGGCGGAAGCTTCCGCTCCTGGAATTCCCGCTCACTTGGCGGGCATTCCTGCTTGTGGTGCTGATTATCCTGCCCGCGTCAGGGTGGACGCAGCAGCCCGGACCGCGTGCCGCTGAGACTGTGGCGGCCGATACCCTGTTACCCGGCGCAACTGCGGCACTGCCCGCCCAACAAGCCACGGAAATCGATGCTTCCGGGAGCATTCACGGCGTGGTCGTGAACAGGGATGGAGCCGTCTACGAAGGCGCCAGCGTCTCACTCTCTTGGCCGGAGCCCGCTGGGGCAAACAGTGTCCAGCCACGCGCAACCCCGGCGCAATCGATCAGAACGGATGCCGAGGGCCGTTTCAGTTTTACCAATTTGCCTTCAGGCGCCTTCAGGCTGACAGTCAGTTCGACCGGATTTGCGACGCAGGTCGTGATGGGGACGTTACATACCGGCGAGAGTTACGAAGCAAAGCCAATCGTGCTGACGATGAGTGGCACAACCAGCGATGTTGTGGTAACGGCATCGCAAGAAGAGATTGCGCAGGAGCAATTGAAGCAGGAAGAAACTCAGCGCGTGCTGGGTGTGATTCCAAACTTTTATGTGACATATGCGCCGAATGCGCCTCCTCTCACGTCCAGGCAGAAGTTCACTCTGGCCTGGAAATCTTCGATCGATCCGGTGACGCTCCTGTCGGTAGGCGTGTTTGCTGGAGTCAATCAAGCGACCAACAGTTACAGCGGCTATGGGCAGGGAGCGCAGGGCTATGCAAAAAGGTATGGTGCGGGCTTTGCCGACAGCTTTCTTGGCAACATGATCGGCGGGGCGATTCTGACTTCGTGGTGGAAGCAGGACCCGCGCTACTTTTACAAAGGGACTGGGACGACGAGGTCGCGGGTGATCTACGCAATTGAGAATGCAGTCATGTGCAAGGGCGACAACGGGCGCCGGCAGGTGAATTATTCGGCGATCGTGGGCGGGCTTGCAGCGGGCGGAATTTCAAATCTGTACTACCCGGCGGCCGATCGCGATGGAGTACAACTGACCTTTCTGAATGCACTGATCGGGACCGGGGAGAGTGCGGTGTCGAATCTGTTCCAGGAATTTGTGATCCGCAAATTGACGCCCCACGTTCCGAACTATGGGTCCGGAAATCCCTAGCCCGCAGCCTGCCAGGAGTTGCGGCTTAAATCTGCAACTGAATGCCTGCTTACCGCAGTCTCACTTTGGATTCGACACCGAGTCGAGGGTCGCGTTTGCGTGCCATAGCCGCAAAGTCAATCGCAACAGACTCAAACTCCGGATGAGACTGCGACAGATAGAGCCACTTACCCAATACCTTGTGCGAAACGAGTTGTGGGTATTGGCTTCTGATCGCCGCGTGATGCTCCCGGGACGTGCAAACCAGCAGCCCGTTCCATGGCTCTTCCCCTCCGGAAACTGCCAGGTAGAGCCGGCCATCCAGGTATGCGGCGTCGAAGCTGAAAAGCTTTCGCAGCACAAATCGCGGGTCGTCTTCAAGTGATTCGAAGATCCATAAAAGCGGGTTTTTAGGCTTGATCCTTGGTTTCATATTCAGGCCGTTCCAGAATTGAAATGCTGGCTCCGAGTTTTTAGCGTACCCGCAGCACAATGATGGTTTCGTCGTCGAAACGATCGTGCGCACCCTGGAATCGGGTCACGTCGGCGAGCAAGGCGTCGGCAATTTCAGCAGAAGGGAGATCGCGATGAGCGCAAAGAAACTGTGCGAGGCGTTCGTCGCCGTACATTTCACCAGTTGCATCTTCCGCGTCCAGAATGCCGTCCGACACAAAGACGATCGCGTCGCCGGGCTCGGTCGCAACCATGTGCTCCTCGTAAGTGACGTCAGGGAACAGGCCGAGCGGGAAGCCTTCCGCTTTGACGATACTGGAATGGCCTTGGCGGCAAAGCACCGGCTGAACTGCGCCGGAGTTAGCAACTAACAGGGTCCGGTCCTCGTCGTTCCAGAGTGCGAAAAGCAGGGAGACATACTGCGAATCGAGCTTGCGTTCCTGAATGGCGTCGTTGAGCGAAGCCAGCATTTGGGCGGGCTCAGGGCGTTGCACAGCCGCGGAGCGCATGATACCGCTAATCAATGCGGCAAACAGTGCAGCAGGAGCCGCCTTCCCGCTTACGTCGCCGAGGACAATTGCAGTGCGGTTCGGCCCGTAATCGAGAAAGTCGTAGAGGTCTCCGCCAATGGTTCGGGCGGGGAGAAATCGGACCGCCATTTCGGCGTGAGGATGCTCCGGCGCTGTAGTCGGCAGCAGGCGCAGTTGCACCTCGCGCGCCATGGCGATATCGCGCTCAAGCTGGCGTTCCTGGCGCCGCACAGCCTGATACAGCCGCGCATTTTCAATGGAAATCGCCACCTGGGCTGCCAATGTAGTCAGCATGCGCTCGTGATCTTCATTGAAGAAGCCACTGCGCGTGTGCTCAAGATCGAGCACGCCAATCACGCGCCCTTTGTAGAAGAGCGGAATAATCAGCTCGGAGCGCGTCTCCGTATTCATTTCCAGGTAGCGCGGATCCTTGCGCACATCGCGCACATTAATCGGCCGCCATTCGCGGACCGCTGCGCCCACCAGTCCACTGGTAATTGAAATACGCCGCCGTGGTGCGTGTGTATAGCCAAAGCGCCATGCGTAACGCGTTATGAGGAATTCGCCTGTCTCGTCCAGAAGCATGATGGTGAACATCTGGTAGTCGATCAACCTGCGCAGCAGTTGCCCGACGCGTTCAAGCAGCGGGTCGAGGTCGAGGATCGACGTGAGATCGACGGCGATCTCGTTGAGCACCGCGAGGGTCTGTGCCTGGCGAGATACGCGGGTGTAGAGCCTGGCATTCTCAATGGCCTGAGCAATGCGGGATGCAGTCAGGGTGAGCAGATGCAAGTGTTCGTCGCGAAAGTAATTGGCTTGTTCGCTCTCAATGTCCATTACGCCGATGAGGCGATTTTTTGCGATGAGCGGTACAGCTAGTTCGGAACGGACGGCGGGATTGGCGGCGATGTATATGTCGGATGTTGAAACGTCGTTGAGCAGGATCGACTGGCGCGTCAATGCGACCTGTCCAATGACCCCTCGGCCGACTGGCACACGCATGCGCTCGGTCTCCGGAGTGTGGCCGATCTGGAAGCGCATGCGCAGGTCTCGCGTGCGGTCATTCAGCAGCAGGATTGCGAAGATGCGGTAATCGATAACGGCACGGACAAGCTCGGAGGTCCGCTTAAGCAGCGTTTCAAGGTCCAGGGTAGTATTCAGGGTCTCAGAGAGTTGGGAGAGGTAGGCGACATCGGTGGTTTCAACACGCACGTTGATCGGGTCGAGATGGGCAGTGGGATTGGAAGGGTCGACAGGGCGATAGTCGCCTTCGAACTCGTGTTTTTCCATCGGAGATGGGGGAAGGCTTGACATGGGTACCGAAGGGAATGATAACGCAAAGACAAGGAACAAGGAGCAGGAATAGGGAATAGGCGTTAGGGAGAATATGCATATTCTGAACGGTACGGGATTCATCCCATACATAAACGCCGCAAATGAGTTGGGATTCAGCCCCCGAGGGAAGCTCACTTCATTAAACGTGCATATTCGACTTCGCTGAGGGATTGATATGGAAAGTGCCCGCTCGTGTTAATTTGACCATTGTGCATGAGACCGATCGACAGCTCGAGCATGGACTCAGCCTTCATAGGGCCGGAAATGTCAAGGCCGCTGCTAATATCTACCAGAAAATTCTCGAGGAAGATCCAAACCAGCCGGACGCGCTTTATCTGATGGGCTGCCTGTTGCATCAGGCCGGCAATAGTGCCGCTGCTGTGAAGCTCTTGGAGAGGGCGATCGAGGGCCGCCCCGACAGAGCTGAGTTTCATTACGCTCTCGGAGTCGCGCAGGCGAAACTCGAGAACCTCGAACTGGCGGAAAGCAGCCTGCGCCAGGCCACAAAGCTGGGCAGGCGTGCTGAGTTTCACGCCAGTCTGGGTATGCTTCTGAAGAGACAATCTCGCCTGACTGAAGCTATCGTTGAATTCGAATCGGCACTCAATCTTCAACCGAACCATGCTTCGACGTTGGCAGCGCTGAGGCAAGCTCTTACCGCGGCAAACAGAGGCGATGAGGCAACCGCGCACCTCGAACGCACAATTGCTGCTCTCGACGCCGACGCTGTTCAGCTCTGCAATTTCGCCGATGCTCTTCAGGAGGCTGAAGACTTCGCTGGGGCAATCGAGATCTACCATCGCGCCCTGGCACTCGAAGCCAATTCACCGCGCGCCTGGTTTGCCTGCGGCTGCGCTGAAATCGCGCTGGAAAATTTCGCATCGGCGATTCCGTGCTTCGATGAGGCCCTCAGATTGCGACCGGAATGGCTTGAAGCCCGCCACAATCTGGGTAGGGCTTGGTATGAAATGGGCCAAGTGTCGCAGGCATACGATGAGTTCAAAACCTGCGCCCGTCGAAAGGAAGAGGCAGCTCGGCTTGGGCGCGCAATGTTGGCAGTGATCGCGCCTGGCACTTCGCAGGCCAACAATCGCAATGTTCTCGAGATACGGCAGGCATGGGCCAAAGATATCTGCGTTGACGAGTTACCGCTAAGAACAGGTCCACTTATCCAGCTCGCAACCAACAAATTGAAGATAGGATATGTCTCTTCCTTCTTTTCCAGCGATAACTGGATGAAGCCCGTGTGGGGATTAATCAATCAGCATAACCGGCACCGATTCGACCTCTATTTATTCTCCGATGCTCCGCAGTCAGCAATCTTGCACGGCTATAAGCCATACGAAGCCGACCATTTCTTCGATACGAAACAACTATCGAACAAGGCCCTTGCGGAGCTGATTCGAGAAAACGATATTCAAGTTCTGGTCGACCTCAACGGCTACAGCGACATGAGCCGCCTGCCCGTGTACATGCTGCGCCCGGCCCCTGTGATCATTGGCTGGTTCAATATGTACGCCACCACAGGCATGCCGTGTTTCGATCACCTGGTTGGAGACGGCGAGGTCATTCCTCCCGACGAAGAGCCGTTTTATTCGGAAACAATCCAACGCGTCAACCATTGCTACCTGACTTTCAGCGTCGATTATCCCGTCCCACCCGTCGCAGAATTGCCCTGTCTCACCAACGCTCAATTTACGTTCGGCTGCCTGGGTTCGCAATACAAGATCACCGGTGAAGTTGTAGAAGCGTGGAGCCGCATTCTTAACGCAAGCCCCGGCAGCCGCCTGTTATTGAAGAACAAGCGCCTGGGCACGGAAGCAGCTCGTGAATTCATGAAGAAGCAATTCCAGAAGTTCGGCGTGTCGCAGGAACAATTGCAATTCGAAGGCCCGGAAGATCATTTCAAGTTTCTCCAGGCATACGACAAAGTCGACGTCGCGCTCGATACCTTTCCATATAACGGCGGCACAACAACAACGGAAGCTATCTGGCAAGGCGTACCCGTTGTCACTTTTCGTGGGGACCGCTGGGCTTCACGAACCAGTGCGTCCATCCTGCGCGCTGCAAATCTTGAAGAGTTTGTCGCGGACAACCTGGAAGGCTATATAGCGCACGCCAATCACCTGGCAAATTCGATGGATGAAAGATCGCGGCTAGCATTTCTCCGCAGGGGCATGAGAAACCATCTCCTGTCCTCAAGCGTCTGCGACACAATCGGTTTTGCGCGCGAAGTGGAAGCACTCTATCGGGAGTGTTGGGAAAACCACGCTCGGAAGTGAGGCCGTTCGGGAATTATTCCGCCCCCAGCTCCCGCACGATCGCCACCGATGCCGACGCCCCAATCCGATTCGCCCCAGCCTCAAGCAGCGCGCGAACATCCGCCAGGGTTCGTATGCCTCCAGAAGCTTTTACTCCCGCCCTTGCGCCCGCCACTCCCCGCAGCAGAGCCACATCGGCAGCAGTAGCGCCGCAGGTCGAAAATCCGGTAGAAGTCTTCAAGAAGTCCGCCCCAGCTTGAATCGCAATTTCCGCCGCGCGCAGCTTTTCTTCCACGCTAAGCAGGCACGTTTCCAGAATCACCTTGAGCAGCGCCCCGTGATGGTGGGCAACCGCTGCCGCCGCGTGGATGGCATGGTGAACGGCCTGGTGGTTTCCGCTTTTCAGCTGGCCAATGGGGAGAACCATATCCAGTTCGCGCGCGCCGAGTCGAGTAAGCGCGGCAGCCTCATGGCGCAGAGTCGAGACCAGCGACGCGCCCAGCGGAAAACCAATCACCACGCCAACAGGAACGCCCGTTCCCGACAGCACGCTGACGGCTGTGGAAGCCCAGACCGGGTTGACCATGGCGCAGGCAAACCGGTAGCGGATCGCCTCATCGCACAGGCTTTCTACCTGGTGGCGGGTTGCCTCGGGCTTCAGCAGCGTGTGGTCAATCACGCTGGCCAGCGACTGCCAGTTGGATAGGGTTTGAGCGGTAAATGCGGCGGCATCGAAGGTTCCGTTGTCGAATTCGAGTTCGGCAACATTGATAGGAGTAACGGAAGCCATTGCGGTCTTTCTCCTTGCAGTCAAACGCCGCTCGACGAGGCCGGCTCATCGGACTTCGGGTCCGGTAGATGAGTATAGTCCACGGCGTGTGGTGAACCCAATAGATGGACGCAATTCTTGCCGTTGCGGTTGCGTGCGGACGGATTTCGAAACCGAAACTCATGGTTGCCAGCGGCGCTTCGGCCGTTGTGGATGCAAGGACCTCTGGAAACCCGCCTGAATCGCTCGAAAGCCACGGCATTTCCGGGGATGAGCTGTGCGCTAATCCGAGGCGGTTTCGATTAGGAGGCAAGAAGGAAGCCGCGGGTGTTTGCCGCAGATGCGATGAGTCTATGGAATTTCAATCGCAGACTGCTGATAATGAAAGAGTTGTTACCTTACACGACAAAGCTGATGAAGAATTCTTATCCGGTCCATGGCCCCAGTATATGGCAAAATGCAGCGTCCGCGGCGCCTGCGGCTTCGTTCTTACCGGTGATACAACCGGAATGTCGACTATCAGTTGGCGTTTTTGCAAAGTTTGGCTGCTGAGGCTAGGATGCATTCGGCCAGATTGAGAGTTTCCACGGCTGCTTGTGCCACTCGCTAAGGGACATCCACCATTCATGGAACCATTCAGGTGGCACGATCCGCCCATCAGGCCAATGCGATTCGACTTGTATGCAATCAAATGCTGCGCGGTAGACAACTGGCAGGAACTTCCAATAAGTGATGGGGTGATTGTGAAGCAATTCCACACTGATTGTGTTTCGGTCGATTTCCACGCCGTTTAGTTCCCGGCACCAGCCAAGTTCAGCCATAAGGAGGTCGAAACTCGCGGACCAAGCTTCTCCAGGTTCGCCGCCGCCCGTGAGTATTGTGACGAACCGATTCCAATCAGGCTGGGCGAGTCGCTCCCATGCCTCGCCGCCGAGAGCGGTCAACTGCCAGCGAAGGTCTGAATTTTCTGGAGTGACCCTTCGCGGATAGATGGACCTTCGGTTTGCGTGTGGGTTAGGGGTTGTCTCTGCTGGGGCCTCAAGCCTTCGCTGCAACACCCATTCCACGATTGAGCGGCAGGCTTCGATTTCGCTTCCCTTTGCGTCCCCTTCGAAGTACATGCGAATCGAACCCGAATCGAAAAGAGCTAAGACACCCGAAGCATAATCTTCCGGTGTCGCACCGGGCACGTCACGGATATTCAGGTGCAAGCCGCGAACAAAGGGAAGCAGGTCTGAGAGCTTTCTCGGACATACGATTGCAGTGTTGAGTAGCCAATGCCGTACTATGCTTTGCGCAACTTGCATGTGGAGGCTCGGGATTGGATTGAACGAGCGGTCGGAAAGAGAGTTCCGGCCATTCCCGGCCCCTTCAGTGTAGCTGAAATTTCACCGCTACGTGGTGCGTTTCTGCGTAGCTCCTGTATTGTCGCTAGCCTACATCGGAACCGCCTCGCACAGGAAGCTCGGGGATGAGCTGTGCGCTAATCCGAGGCGGTTTCGATTAGGAGGCAAGAAGGAAGCCGCGGGTGTTTGCCGCGGATGCGATGAGTCTATGGGATTTCAATCGCAGACTTCTGATAATGAAAGGGCTGTTACTTTACCCGACAAAGCTGATGAAGAAATCTTATCCGGCCCATGGCCTCAGTATATGGCAAAATGCAGCGTCCGCGGCGCCTGCGGCTTCGTTCTTGTCGTCTAACCGGCAGTAACCTTTCGGGAAACAACAATTTCGATGGTGGGGTGAAGATTTACCTGGCATCTCGCAAGTCGCGATGAACTACCACCTCAATCCATCACCGGGTCGCGCCAGCCACCATCCTGGGCAATCAGCGTATCCGCTTCTTTCGGGCCCCACGTGCCTGGCTTGTAGAACCGCACTTTGTGATGCTTCTTGAGAACAGGCTCAACAATCTTCCAAGCCGCCTCAACAGCATCTTCGCGCGTAAACAGCGCTCCGTCGCCGGCCATGGCGTCGCCTAGAAGCCGCTCGTAGGGAGTTTCTTCTCCGGTTTGCTCTTCCGACAAATAGAGCTCTCGCTGCTCCCCAATGAATCCCTGTCCGGCCAGCTTCACACGCGCAGCCAGCGCCACGGCAGCGTGAGGAGAGAGCCGAAAACGCAGGTAATTCGTGGACTCATTCTTCTTCACCGCGTCGTCAAAAAGGCTCTGCGGCGGCGGCTTCAGTTCCACAACGATCTCGGTCGCAGTGTCGGGCAGGCACTTTCCCGAGCGCAGATACCACGGCACTCCATCCCAGCGCCATGAATCGATGAACAGCCGCAGCGCGCAATACGTCTCCACGTCCGATCGCTTGGCCACGTCCGCTTCACTGCGGTAGCCAACATACTGCCCGCGCACCATGTCGTCGGCATGCAAAGGCCGTATGGAATTGAAGACCTTTGCCTTCTCCGCATGAACGGCGCTGAAATGCTGCCCCGATGGAGGCTCCATGGCCAGCAACGCGACAATCTGAAAGAGGTGATTCTGGATCACGTCGCGCAGGCAGCCTGCCGACTCGTAGAATGCACCGCGCGTACCAATGCCGAAACTCTCGCTCATAGTGATCTGAACGCTGGCTATGTAGTTGCGATTCCAGATCGGCTCCAGAAACGAATTGGCAAATCGAAAATAGAGAATATTCATGATCGCTTCCTTGCCCAGGAAGTGATCGATGCGGAAGATGGAGTCTTGCGGGAACACTGCTTCGGCGGCACGGTTCAGTGCGCGCGCTGAAGGCAGGTCGCGTCCAAACGGCTTCTCGACAATGACGCGGGCATTTTCCGCCAGCTTCGACGTGCCCAGTTTCTTGATCACGGTTTCAAACAACGAAGGCGGAATCGCCAGGTAATATGCCGGCCGGCGCGCATCGCCGAGAGCCTCTTTGATAGCTGCGAATGTGGCATCGTCGTTGTAGTCCCCGCTCACATATTTGAGCAGCGACAAAAGCCGCTGAAAGGCGCGTTTATCGTCGATGCCGCCAGATTGCTTGATGCTCTGCGTCGCGCGTCTTTGCAGGCGAGCGAGACTCCACTTGGGGAAAGCAACGCCGATGATCGGGGATTTGAGCGTGCCCCGCTTCACCATCGCGTAAAGTGCCGGGAAGATCATCTTGTGCGCGAGATCGCCGGTCACGCCAAACACAACTAATGCGTCAGACTGAGGGAGTGCCATGAGGAGCCCTTCCTTGAGAATGTTTTGTTAAGAAACCCCTGATCAACCTCGAGGCTCGCAGTGAAGGATTCTCTTCAAATTGACCACTGCCTATTCCGGATGATCGCTCGCCATCAGGCAGATATCCGGCAAATTGCGGTAACGCTCCGCGTAATCCATCCCATAGCCAATGACAAAAAGATTGGGAATCGAAAATCCAACATAATCCGCCTCAATCTTTTCGATGCGCCGGGAAGGCTTGTCGAGCAGCGTGGCGATCCGCAAAGTTTTCGGATGCTGCTGGAGAAACAGCTTGCGCAGATAGGCGAGCGTGAGCCCGGTGTCCAGAAT
>Ga0182016_10001732_pt1 | contig 26291 bp, 15 predicted proteins | sample 712S2MmetaG_FD_120491 | JGI IMG/M metagenome (GOLD analysis project Ga0182016, IMG submission 120491) | Permafrost microbial communities from Stordalen Mire, Sweden - 712S2M metaG | ecosystem: Environmental > Terrestrial > Soil > Wetlands > Permafrost | place: Sweden: Stordalen | collected...
AGGAGTGCGACGACCGAAGCGTATGATTGAATCGAGAACGCGCATCTAGGAACTCGCACTTGGGCGATGCGCCATTCGGCGCGACCCCTCATCCGGCCCGACTTCGTCGGGCCCCCTTCCCCCGCAAGGGGGGAAGGGGCGGGCGGCGGCAGCGCGCTTCACTTCGCCGTCACCTCGATCGCGCCGAAGCCGGTGCGGCCGAAGCGGTCGGGGCGGTACATGTCTTCCGCCGTCGCCGCCGGATAGACGTAGAGCCCCGGCGCGACCGCGCGCGCGACATAGGCGACCGAGAAGAACGCCGACTGGCCGGGCTCGCGGTCGAAAGCGGCGACGAAGCGGTCGTCGCGATACTCCGTGTGCGCCGGGTCGATGTCGCGCTTCAGCCACGCGAAGGCGTCGATCGAGCCGCTGTCGAACAGGGTCGGGTTGTCGATCTCGAGGCCGGCCGGCAGGCGATCGACCACCAGCAGCTTGGCGGAGCGCGCTTCGCTCTCGGTGATCTTCAGCACCACCACGATGCGATCGTTCTGCGCGATCGTCTTCAGGTCGGTCTGGGTCCCGTCGAGCCTGTAGAACGTCCGTTCGACCGCGTAGCCCTCCGAGGCCGGCGGATCATGCGCGATCGGCACGCCTGAAGCGGTGGTGACGAGCTCAGCCGTCGCCTTGCCGACATTGGCGACCGTGATCAGTTTTTGGCCGAGCGCGAAACCGCTCCACGTGCGGTAGATCGCGCCGTCGACCGGCCGCCCGTCGACCGCGAATTGGCTCGACGCCTTCGCTTTGGCGAGGGCCTCGGCGGCCAGAACCATCCAGTCGTTCTCCTGCGTGCTCGTCGCGACGCGCGCCGCGCGCGCGCGTTCGAGCGCGCCGCCGGCGCGGCCGATCGGGTCGCCCGGCAGCTCCGCCGCGGTCATTTCGGCTTCGACGACCAGCGCCAGCGTCGCCGCCGCGTCGCGCAGCGTCGAGCCGTAGTCCGGGCGAGACAGACCGTTGTCCTGCTCGGCGTCGAGAGCGTCGAGCGCCGCCGCGAAGCCCTTGCCGGCGCGCGCGCGGTCGCCGAGCATCGCCAGCGCCGCGGCGAGCTGCGCCTTGGCGAGCGGCGTCTTGAACGCGTCCTGCTTGGCGTCGGCGAGATAGCGCAGGTCGCCGATCACCGGCCGACCGTTGCGCGCCAGCACATAGAGCGCATAGGCGAGCGGCTCGCCGGCGCCTTCGCCGGGATCGGCGGCGTTGATCGCCGAATTGCGCAGATGGTCGAGCGCGAGCTCGAAGCCGGCCTGCGGCACGGCGAACGACTTCTCGCGCGCGCGGGTGAGGAAATCGGTCACGAACGCGTCGAGCCACAGGTCGTCGCTGTCGGCGTCGGCGGTCCACAGGCCGAACGCTCCGCTGGCGCTTTGCCGCGCCATCTCGCGGTCGATCGCCTGCCTGACGCGCGCATCGACGTCGCCGTCGCCGGAGAGATGTTCGAGCGCGGCGATCTGGTTGAGGTAGAGCAGCGGCATGGCGCGGCTGACGACCTGTTCCGAACAGCCGTAGGGATAGCGGTCGAGCGCCTGCAGCAGCGCCGGGACATCGAGCGCGCCGAACGGCGAGGCGGCGACCGAGACCGAGCCGGTTCCGGGAACGAAATCGGCGACGAGGTCGTCGGCGATGGTCGCGCTTTCGCCCGCCGCGAGCGGTTTGACCGTGCGGCGATAGACGTCGGGAGCGCCGGCCGAGACGCCGAGCGCGAAGCGCTGGGTCAGCGTCAGGCCCGGGCCGGTCAGCTTGAGGTCGAGCGTCGCGGTCCCCACGCCGGCGGCGACGATCGGCGCGACGAGGCTGGCGCGCTGATGGGCGGCGAGCTTGACCGTGCGGCTCAGCGCGTCGGCGTCGGCGGTCAGCGGCCCATGGATGTCGAGATCGAGCCGATAGTCGCCGGCTTCGCCCTCGACATTGTCGAAGTCGACGTGAATCTGCGAGCGGTCGCCGAGATCGAGGAAGCGCGGCAGCGTCGCCGTGACGACCACCGGGTCGCGCACGATCACGTCCGCTTCGGCCGAGCCGACCTTCGACTTCGACCAGGCGACCGCCATCACCTTGACCGTGCCGTTGAACGCCGGCAGGTCGAACGCGATGCGCGCGGCGCCGTCGGCGCCGACTTTGACCACGCCGGAGAACAGGGCGAGCGGCGGCTGGGTCGGCAGATTGCCTTCGAGACTGCCGGAACTGTCGCCGCCGGTCTGCAGCGCGCCCGCCGCGCCCTGCATGCCGTCGATCAGCATGCCGTAGAGGTCGCGGATGTCGACGGCGAGCCTGCGCTGGCCGAAGAAATAGCCGCGCGGGTCGGGCGTCTTGTAGCCGGTGAGATTGAGGATGCCGACGTCGACCGCGGCGACCGCGACCTCCGCCTCCTCGCCAGGCGCGAGCCCGCCGATCTGGATCGGCACGCTCATCGCTCCGCGCGGCCGCGTCTTGTCGGGCGCGTGGATCGCGACGTCGAGCTTGTGGGCGGCTTCGTCAATCGAGAACCAGGCGAGGCCGAGCGCGCGGCCAGGCATGCGCCTGGCTTTGAGGTCGAGCGGCCGATGGGTCAGCGCGACGGCGTAGGCGCCGGGCCCCCACTCGGCGCCGACGTCGAACGGAACGACATTGTCGCCCTGGACGAGATCGACGTCGATGAACCTCTCCAGCTTGTCGCCGATGAGCGCGATCGTCGCCTTGCCGGCGAACTGCGACGCAATCCTGAGCTTCGCCGGCTCGCCCGGCGCGTAGCTCGGCTTGTCGAGTGTGACGACGACGTTGTCGGGCGTGTCGGGGCCGGCGGTTCCCGACCAGCCGACGTCGAAGCTGATGCTGGTCTCTTCGCCGTCGGCCGACTTCAGGTCGAGGCGATGACGGCCCCAGGCGACCGGCGCGCTGAACTTCGCCGGCGCCTGGGGGTCGATGTCGATCGTTCCCGCGGCGAGGCGCTTGGACGACTTGACCGGCTCGTAACTCCAGCGGCCGTCGGAATTGAACCACTGGAAGTCTTCGCTGATCTGGTAGAGCGACCACGACACCGCCTTGCGCGCGGCGCGCGTTCCGTCCGGCGCGACGGCGATCGCCTGGAAGGTCGCGACGTCGCCCTGGCCGAGGCTGTCGTCGAAATCCTTCTTCACGCCGATCATCGCGGTTTTGGCGCGCACCGGCAGCGTCGTCACGCGCTCGACCGTGCGGCCGCCCGCTTCGGCGACGTCGACGATGATCTTGGCTTCGAGCGGCTTGGCGGCGCCGCCGTCGGGCAGATCGACCGACAGATCGACGTGGCCGTTTTCGTCGGTCTGGGTCTTGTCGGGGAACTGGTTCTCGACCGCGGTGAACTCGTCGTCGGTCAGGCCGGCGACGTAGCCGGGGAAGCCGGCGAGCGCCGAATCCGAAACCGCCTCCAGCCGGATCGCCCCGGTGACGTCGAGCCCCGCCGCGGGCGCGCCATAGAGGAAGCGCGCGTCGAGCGACACGGCGACGGGTTCGCCGGGCGTCGCCTCGGGCTTCTCGGTCTTCAGCGCGAAGTCGAGCCGCTCGGGCACATAGTCCTCGAGCAGGAATTCGGCGTGGCCGATGCTGTCGCCCTTGGGATCGGCGTAGGCGTCGATCGTCCATTTGCCAGGCGCGGCGTCGGAGAGCAGCGGCACGGCTACGGCGCGTCCGCCCAGCCCCTGGTCGGCGACCGTCTGGCGCTTGTACTCGACGCCATCGGGGCGCTTGACGACCAGGGTCAGCGGCAGGCCGCTCTTCGCCTCGCTCTTCGCGTCGCGCAGCAGCGCGGCGACGAACACGGTCTCGCCCGACCTGTAGACGCCGCGCTCGGTATAGACGAAGGCGTCGAGCGCGCTCGGCGCGTCGCGGCCGGAGACTCCGCGATCGGTGAGGTCGAAAGCCGGCTGGCCGAGGTTGAGGAAGCCGTAGTCGTCGCCGACCGTCGCCACCAGCAGGCCGGGCGCCGAGCCGCCGGTCCCGCGCGACAGGCCGGGATCGAAATCGACGCGGCCGTCGGCGCCGGTCGCCTTGGTCGCCAGCACTTCGTTGTTGCGCGCGATCAGCTTCAGTTCGACCCCCTGCAGGGGCAGGGCGGTGGCAAGCGAGCGCACGAGCGCGTGAATGCCGTCGTCGCCGGAGAAGCTCGTCAGACCGAGGTCGGAGACGACCATCCATTGCGTCGCGAGCTGCGTGTCCTGATCCTCGTCGCTCGTCGCCGTCGGCGCGTTCGCGCCCTTCCATGGCCGCGCGGTGACCAGATAGACGCCGGGGTCGAGCTTGCCGACCGCCTTGAGGATCGGGAAATCGGTGACGACGTCCTGGTTGAGCGTGGAGGCGACGTCCATCGTCCCGCTCCACGCCTTGACGCCGTCCTGCTGCTCGATCTCGCCGGCGCGCGACAGCGTGATCGGCTTGAGGAAATCGTCGCGCGCCGTCTCGGCGAGCAGATTGCGGTCGCCGATGCGATAGACGTCGATCGACACTTTCGTGGTGTTGACCGTGGTCAGCGGCGCGCCGAGCTGGCCGTCGCGCGGCAGCACATAGGCGCGGCCGGCGAAATGCGCCTGCGGCGAGCGGTCGCGCACGTAGACCTCGTAGTCGGCGTTCTTGAGCAGCGATTCGCCGACCGCGGAGGGCAGGCCCTGGCGCAGCACGATCGCGTAGCGCTCGCCGTGCTTGACGCCCTCGACGCAGATCTGCTGGTCCTCGGCGGAGATCGCCGTGTCCGGCGCGCCGGCGACCGCGACATAGGGGGTGAAGTCGGTCTTGCGCGCGAGCTGTTCGGAGAAGTTGAAGCAGACGCGCGGCTGCGCGGACTCGTTGTCGACCTTGTAGTCGACGATGCGGAAGCCGTGCTTCTCGCGCATATCTTCGTAGGTTTTGCCCACGTCCTCGTCGTCGCGGCGGTCGAGGCTGGCGCGATAGGCGTCGAGCGCGGGGCGCCACATTTCATGCCGCGCGAAGAGTTCGCCGAGCAGCGCCAGCGCCTCGGCTTGCGCCGGGGCGCCGGTCGCGCGCTGATAGGCGGCGTAGGCGGCGGTCTGGCCGCGTTCGACCAGGTCGTAGCGGCCGTCCGCCTGCGCGTCGTCGGCCGCGGCGCCGAGCCTGGCGAGCGCGAGCCAGGAGGCCGAACTCTTCGGGTCGGCGGCGACCGCCGCGCCGAGCCAGGCGCCGGCGTCCTTGTAATTGCCGGCGCCGGCGTCGGAGTTCGCCTCCTTGCGCATCTGCTCGACGCTCTTGCCTTTCAGCCTGGCGCCGATCTGCGCGGTCTCCTTGCGCAGGGTCTCTGTCAGGCGCACGACGTCGCTGGCGAGATCGTCACGGGCATAGGGCTTGACCTCGGCGGCAGCCAGCGCGGCGCCGGCGGCGAGCAGCAGCGCGAGCGCGAGGAAGCAGCGAACGGCCTTGAGCATGTTTCGACCCTTGTCGGCGGCTGGGACCGCGAGCGCGCCGGACGGTAAAGGGGTTCGGCGACGGTGTCCTTACGGGACAGCCGATGCTAGCATGGCGACGCGACGCGGAGGGAGCGGAATGAAGCACAGTCGCATCTGGGCGGCCGCGGCGCTCGTGCTGTTTGCGGCCGGCGCCGGCCAGGCCTGCGCCGCGTCGCCGACCCCTGCGTCGTCGTCGTCGGACGCTCGGCTCGGGGCGCAGAAGGCGGCGTTCCTGGCGCTGCCCGAGGCGGACCGCAAGGCGGTGCAGGACGCGCTCGGCTGGCTCGACTTTTACAACGGCGCGGTCGACGGCGCCTTCGGCAAGCGCACCCGCGATTCGATCGTCGCCTATCAGCAGAGCGTCGGCGCGTCGGCGGACGGGGTCGTCAGCCCTGCCGAACTGGAGGCGCTGAAGGGCGCAGCGCAGCGGGCGCGGGCGGCGGTCGATTTCGCCCTGATCGACGACCGGATTTCCGGCGTGCGCATTGGCGCGCCGCTCAAAGTGCTGACCACGCTCAAGCCTTCGAGCGCCGATACGACTCTCGAGAGCGGCGACGGCGGCGTCTCGCTGGCGCTGCTGTCCCGGCCGGCGCCCGAGGGGGCCGCCGCCGACGCCGGCCTCGCCGCGCTCTATGCCGAGCGCTCCGCCGGAGCGGGCGCGAGCAAGATTTCCTACAAGGCGATCAAGGCCGGCGAATTCTTCGTCGTCGCCGGCGAGGACAAGGGCGCAAAATTCTACATGCGCTTCGCCAGTTCGCCGCCCGACTGGCCGGGCGGGCCGTCGCTGCGCGGCTTCGTCTTCGCCTATCCGCGCGAAAGAGCGAGCGCGTTCGACAAGCTGTCGCTCGCCGTGGCCAATGCCTTCGACCCGTTCGCCGACACGCCGGCGGCCCGCGGGGCGGCGCGCATGCAGGCCGTCTCCGCGCGCTCGGACCAGGACGTCGCGCGCGTCGCGGCCGGCGCGCCGGTGATCGGCCTTTCGCCCGGTTCGCGGCCGACGCCGATTCCGCCGCCCGTGACGCCGACGCCGACCCCCGCCTTGCCGGCCGAGCTGCGCGCGACGGCGCTGTTTGTCGCGCCGGGCCAGGCGCTGACGGCGCTGCCGGTGATCGCCTGCGCCGAACTCTCGCTCGCCGGCAGGCCGGCCAAGATCCTGCGCGCCGACGCGCCGAGCGGCATGACGCTGATCGGCGGCGACTTCGGCGCCGGCGCCGAGGCGCCGAAGCTCGCGACCGGCGCGACCGACCTCATTGTGCTGAGTCTCGCGTCCGCTTCGGCCGGCACGTCGACGCTCGAGGCGAGCCCCGCGACCGTCGCGCCGGCCGGCGGCGGTTCCGCCGTTGTCGCGGCCCTGGGCAAGGCCGCGAGCGGAGCGCCGGCCTTCGACCGCGAGGGCGCGCTCGCCGGAATCATCGCGCCGATCAGGGGCGAGCCGCGTCGGGTCGGCGCTGCGGCGATCGCCGAGGCGCACAAGCTGATCGGCGCGGAGGCGATCGGCGCCTTCCTCGGCATCGCGCCCGCCGCGGCGGCCGCGGATGCGGCCACGCTGTCGGCCGGCGAAATCGCCGCCCGCGAGCGCAGCGCTGTCGCAGATGTCATGTGCCGCCCATGAATGTTTCGACGACAGTCCGACGGCGGCGCGCTTTGGTGTTCGATTCCGGCCTCGGCGGGCTGACGGTGTTCGCGCGCATCGCCGAGGCGCGCCCCGACCTCGAACTCGTCTACGTCGCCGACGACGCCTTTTTCCCCTATGGCGCCCTCGCCGAAGAGGCTCTGGTCGAACGGGTCTGCGCGGCGATGAACGACCTCGTCGCGCGCTACGCGCCCGACCTCGTCGTCATCGCCTGCAACACGGCTTCGACACTGGTGTTGCCGCCTCTGCGCGCCGCCCATCCGCGACTGCCCTTCGTGGGCACGGTGCCGGCGATCAAGCCGGCGGCGGAGGCGTCTAAGTCGCGCATGATCAGCGTGCTGGCGACGCCCGGCACGGTCGCGCGCGACTACACCCGCGCGCTGGCGCGCGATTTCGCCGTCGGCTGCGAGGTGACGCTGGTCGGCTCGCCGCATCTGGCCTCGCTCGCCGAGCGCCATCTGCGCGGCGAGCCCGTCGCGGACGGCGAAATCACGCGCGAGATCGCGCCGTGCTTTGTCGCGCGGGAAGGTCGGCGCACCGACCAGGTCGTGCTCGCCTGCACGCATTTTCCGTTATTGATCGGTCATTTCACGCGGCTGGCGCCGTGGCCGGTCGCGTTCGTCGATCCCGCGCCGGCGATCGCTCGCCGCGTTCATGCGCTGATCGGCCCTGGCGGGGCGGGGGCGGCGCCGCGGCCATTCGCGGCGGAGTTCACCAGCGGCCGACCGCCGCCCGAAGCGCTGCGAAAAGCCTTGCGCGGCCTCGGGCTGGCGGTTACCTCGGCGGGTGAGCGCGCCGTGGCCGATTGAACAACGGCGGCGTCGCCGCCGAGACCAGCGAAAGGCCGCCGGAATGCGCACCGCCCAGGGTCAGCCCGTTCGCCTCGAGGACTATCGCGTCCCCGAATTCCTGGTCGATACGGTCGAACTCGACATTTCGCTCGATCGCGAGGCGACGCGGATCGTCGCGACGCTGGCGATGCGGCCGCGCCCGCAGGGACAGCCCGACGCGGCGCTGGAACTCGACGGAGACGAACTCGAGCTCGTGTCGGTCGCGCTCGACGGCGCGCCGCTCGCCCCCGACGCCTATGTCGCGTTGCCCTCCGGTTTCACGCTCGCCGCTCCGCCGCGCCGGCCTTTCACGCTGCGCTTCGAGACGCGGCTCAATCCCTCCGCCAACACCAAGCTGATGGGGCTCTATCGCTCGGGTCTGGCCTATTGCACCCAGTGCGAAGCCGAAGGCTTCCGCCGCATAACCTACTTCCCCGACCGGCCCGACGTGCTTGCGACCTATCGCGTGCGGCTCGAAGCGGACAAGACCGAGGCGCCGGTGCTGCTCGCCAACGGCAATCTCGAGAGTTCCGGCGACCTCGAGGGCGGCCGCCACTGGGCTTTGTGGCGCGATCCGTTCAAGAAGCCCTGCTATCTGTTCGCCGTCGTCGCCGGCGATCTCGCCCATGTCGCGGATTCCTTCGTCACCATGTCGGGCCGGCGCGTCGCGCTCGGCGTCTATGTCGAGCGCGGCCGCGAAGAACGCGCGACTTACGCGATGGATGCGCTGAAGCGCGCGATGGCGTGGGACGAGCGCGCCTTCGGCCGCGAATACGATCTCGACTGCTTCAACATCGTCGCCGTCTCCGACTTCAATATGGGGGCGATGGAGAACAAGGGGCTCAACGTCTTCAACGACAAGTACGTGCTCGCGTCGCCGCAGACGGCGTCCGACGAAGACTACGCCGGCATCGAGGGCGTCATCGCCCACGAGTACTTCCACAATTGGACCGGCAACCGCGTCACCTGCCGCGACTGGTTCCAGCTCTGCCTGAAGGAAGGGCTGACCGTCTTCCGCGATCAGGAATTCTCCGCCGACCAGCGCTCGGCGCCGGTCAAGCGCATCGTCGATGTGCGCGGCCTCCGCTCGGCGCAGTTCGCCGAGGACGCCGGCCCGCTCGCCCATCCGGTTCGCCCGTCGGTCTACCACGAGATCAACAACTTCTACACCGCGACGGTCTACCAGAAGGGCGCCGAGCTCATCCGCATGCTGCGCGCGCTGATCGGCGCGGAGGCCTTCCGCGCCGGCATGGATCTCTATTTCCAGCGTTGCGACGGCACGGCGGCGACAGTCGAGGACTTCCTCGCCTGCTTCGCCGAGGTCTCGGGGCGCGATCTGACGAACTTCAAGCGGTGGTACGGCCAGGCCGGCACGCCGCTGCTCACCGTGCGCACGCGCTGGGACAAGGCGCTGGGCGCCTTCCAGGTCGACGTCGCCCAGTCGCTTGCGCCCACTCCCGGCCAGCCCGACAAGGCGCCGGCGACGATGCCGATCGCGCTCGGCCTTGTCGATCCCGAATTCGGCGACGTTCCCCTCATTTCGGCCGACGCGAGCGCGCGCGAGCTCGAAGCGGGGGTCTTCGTTCTCGACGGCGAGCGGCGTTCGATCGTGTTCACCGGGCTCGCGCGCCGGCCCGCGTTGTCGTTTCTGCGCGGCTTCTCGGCGCCGGTCCGGCTCGACGACGATCTCCGAGAAGTCGACCTGCTGACGCTGCTGGCGCGCGACAGCGACAGCTTCAATCGCTGGCAGGCGCTGCAGACGCTGGCGACGCGGCTGCTCTTGCGCGCGGTCGCGGCGATCCGCAACGGCGCGCCGCCGCCCCAGGAGCCCGCCTTCGTCGAGGCCTATGGCTCGGTCGTCGCCGACGTTCGCGCCGGCAAGATCGATCCGGCTTTCGCCGCGCTCGCCTTGACGCTGCCGAGCGAAGCCGACCTCGCGCGCGAGACGGCGCTCAACGTCGATCCCGAGGCGATCCATCGCGCGCGCGAGAACCTGCGTGGCGCGCTCGGCCGCGCCCATGCCGACGCGTTGGCGAAGCTCCACGCCAGCATGGCGGACGCATCGCCGTTCTCGCCCGACGCCGAGGGCGCCGGAAGGCGCGCTTTGCGCAATGTTGCGCTGGCGATGGTCGTCGCCGGCAATGCGGTCGAAGGCGCCGACCTCGCCTACCGTCAGGTCGCCGAAGCCGACAACATGTCGGCGCGGCTCGGCGCGCTGGCGGCGATCGCCCTCATCCCCGGCGCGCGGCGCGAGCATGCGCTGCAGGCGTTCGCCCGCCGTTTCGCGGCCGAGCCGCTGATCCTCGACAAGTGGTTTGCGCTGCAGGCGCAGATTCCCGAGGCGGGGACGCTCGAGCGGGTGCGCGAGCTCATGAGCCATCACGCCTTTTCGCTGCGCAACCCCAACCGCGTGCGGGCGCTGATCGGCGGCTTCGCCGCCAATGCGACGCAGTTCAATCGCGCCGACGGCGCCGGCTACGCTTTTCTCGCCGATGTCGTGCTCGAACTCGACCCCGCCAATCCGCAGGTGGCGGCGCGACTGCTGACCGCAATGCGCTCGTGGCGGTCGCTCGAACCGCAACGTCAGGCGCGGGCCGAGGCGGCCTTGCGCCGCATCCTCGCCCAGCCGCAACTTTCGGCCGACCTGCGCGACATCGCGTCCCGTTCGCTCGGCTGAAACGCCGCCGATCGCCCGGCAAAAAGCCGTCGGGATTCTGCCGCAACGGTCCGCCGCCGGCTTGCGAGTCGCGGGCGGATTCCGGCCGCAAATTTTTCGCGTCAACGATTCATTAAGGTCTGGACAAAGATTCTCACAAGGATTCTTATCTTGGTGATTCGGGTGGTTGCGGCGGGTTTTCCCGATCTCTTCTCGATAGGTCTTGGGGGATGCGATGACGCGTGCGAGCGCGGCAATCGGCGACTCGCGCCTGCGGCGCAGCCGATCCGGGCGGGCCAAAAGGGCTCCGGACGCGGCGACATGGGATCGTCTTGCCGCATGGGCGCCCGCGGTTCCGCCCGTCTTCGCCGTCCTGCTGCTCGTCGCCCTGTTCGGACTCACGTTCGAGCATCTGCGCGCCGAGCGGGAACGCACGCTCGCTGAAGCGGCGCGCAATCTCGACGTCTTCGCCACGACGCTGGCGTCGCGCCTTGACGCCGCGCTGGCGGCGTCGCCCGCGCCGGCGCCGGCCGAAGCGCTGCGCGCGGTGCTCGCCGCCAATCCCGACCTCAAGCCGTCGCGCTCGTTGCTCGCCGACGGCAATGGCGTGGTGATCGCCGCCGACCCGCCGCTGGCGAGCGCCGCGGCGCTCGAATCCCTGCTCGGCGCGGACGCGCCGCTCACCATTCTCGCCGACAAGGCGGGGGCGCTCAGGGTGCACGGCGCCAACGGCGACGAGTTCGCCGCGGTTCGCAACCTGCGCGCCGCGCCCGGCCAGGTCGCCTTCGTCGCGCCGGTCGAAGAGGCGTTGCGCCCCTGGCGGCGCTCGGCGCTGATCATGATCCTGCTGCTGGGCGCCGCCTCCTTTGCATTGATGGGCTCGACAAGCGCCTTCGCGCTGCAGGCGCGGCGCTCGCAGGCGCGCGCCCGCGCCGAAGCGACGATGCGCGCCCACGTCGATCTCGCGCTCAACCGCGGCCGCTGCGGCCTGTGGAACTGGGACCTCGCCCAAGGCCGCATAGCCTGGTCGAAATCGATGTTCGAGATGCTCGGCCTGCCGCCGAACCCCGGCCTGATGTCGCTCGACGAATTGCAGGCGATGGTTCATCCCGACGACGAACCGCTGGCGGCGATCGCCGCGCGCGCGCTGGAAGAAAGTCCCCCGTCGGTCGATTTCGAGCTGAGGATGCGCAACCGCGACGGCGAATGGATCTGGCTGCGCAAGCGCGCCGAGCTGGTCGCCGACGCGGCGTCCGGCGGACGGCGGCTGGTCGGCATCGCCGTCGACGTCAGCGACCAGAAGCGCGAGGCCGAACAGTCGGCGACCGCCGATCAGCGGCTGCGCGAGGCGATCGAAGCGATCTCGGAAGCCTTCGTCCTGTGGGACTCGTCGAACCACCTGGTGCTGTGCAACTCGAAATACCAGCGCCTGCACAATCTGCCGTCCGAGGCGGTCAAGGTCGGCGCGCCCTATGCTGAGCTCGCTGCGCTCGGCGCGGCGCCGCTCGTCGACCGCGAGACCGACGTGCAGCCCGGCGGCGAGGCGCTCGGGGCGGGCGACGCGCGCACCTATGAAGCGCGTCTCGCCGACGGTCGCTGGCTGCAAGTCAACGAGCGGCGCACCCGCGACGGCGGCTACGTCTCGGTCGGCACCGACATCACCAATCTCAAGGAGCACGAGCAGCAATTGCTCGAGTCGGAACAACTGCTGCTCGCCACGGTCGCCCAGTTGCGTCAGTCGCGCCGCTCGCTCGAGGCGCAGGCCCAACAGCTCGTCGACCTGGCCGAACGCTATCACGAGCAGAAGGCGCAGGCCGAGGCGGCCAACCGCGCCAAGGCCGAATTCCTCGCCAACATGAGCCACGAGCTGCGCACGCCGCTCAACGCGGTCATCGGCTTCTCGCAATTGATGGAGGGCGAGACCTTCGGTCCGCTCGGCTCCGACAAGTATCGCGACTATTGCGCCCACATTCTCACCAGCGGCCAATATCTGCTCAACGTCATCAGCGACGTGCTCGACATGTCGCGGCTGGAATCGGGCCGAATTCGCCTGCGTCCGGAGTCGTTCAAAGTCGAGCAGGCGATCAGCAAGGCGGTGCTCGACGTCGCCGGCGCTGCGCGCGACAAGCGTGTGGCGATCGAGGTCGAGGTCGACGGCGCCGATTCGATCGAGGCCGACGTCTCCGCGGTCGAGCGCATCCTGATCACGCTGCTGCGCAACGCGGTGAAATTCTCACCGGAAGGCGGGGTCGTCACCGTCGGCGCGCAGGCCTTCACCGATCAGATGTACTTCTATGTCGAGGACGCCGGCTCAGGCATCGGCCCGGAGGACATCTCGCGTCTCGGCCGCCCGTTCGAGCAGGCCGATACGACGATGGCCAACGGCATGAAGGGCTCGGGCCTCGGCCTGGCGATCGCCAATTCGCTGATCGAGCTGCACGGCGGCGTGCTGCGCATCACCTCGAAGCCGGGAGAGGGCACGGCAGTGCTCGTCAGCCTGCCGCGTTCGCCGCGCAGCCCACGCGCGCTGGCGCTGGCGGCCGTGGCCTGACGCGCGGCGCGCCGCCGTTCGCCTCAGCCGAGCTTGTCGCGCACGATCCTGCCGAGCTCGATGTAGTCGGTCTTGCCCGAACCGAGCATGGGCATCGTCTCCAGCACCAGCACCAGCGCCGGCGCCATGTATTCGGCCGCGCCCTTGGACTTCAGCCACGCCTGGACTTCGGCGCGGGTCGCGCCGGGCTTGGTCGTCGCCATGACGATGCGCTCGCCCTTCCTCGGATCGGGCGCGGCGACCACCGCCGGCGGATTCTCGGGCCACAGGTCGAGCGTCATGTCCTCGACGGCGGCGAGCGACACCATCTCCCCGGCGATGTTGGCGAAGCGTTTGGCGCGGCCGCGGATCCACCCGTAGCCGTCGCGATCGATGACGACGATGTCGCCGGTGTCGTGCCAGCCGTTCGGCGGCGGTTCGATCTCGCCCGGATTGTCGGCGCGCTGGTAGCCGGCCATGATGTTAGGGCCGCGCACGAGCAGCCGGCCGCCTTCCTCGATGCCGGCGACATGCTCGATGCGGCTTTCGATGCCCGGCAGCAGCCGGCCGACCGAGCCGTTGCGGTTGAACATCGGCGTGTTGACCGCCAGCACCGGTGATCCCTCGGTCACGCCGTAGCCCTCGTAGAGCTTGAGGCCAAACCGCTCGAGATAGAGGCGCCGGGTCGCGGCGCGAATCGATTCGGCGCCGCCGACGACGTAGCGCAGCGAGCGGAAATGGTAGGCGTCGGCGTTGCGGCCGTAGCCGGCGAGGAACGTGTCGGTGCCAAACAGGGCGGTCGCATTGATGCGGTAGACCAGTTCGGGGATCTGCCGGTAATGCAGCGGCGTCGGGTAGAGAAACACCTTCATCCCGGTCATCAGGCCAAGGATCAGGCCGCCGGTCAGGCCGAAGGCGTGGAAGATCGGCAAAGGGTTGAAGGCGATGTCGGCCGCGGTGAAATCGTAGCGGGCGAAGATCTGGCAGATGTTGGCGAGGATGTTGGCGTTGCTCAGCACGACGCCCTTCGGCACGCCCTCGGAACCCGAAGTGAACAAAATGGCGGCAGGGTCGTCGGGCTTGCGCGGATACAGCGCGCGACCGCGATCGAGAATGGCGCGCAGCTTGTCGATCGTACCGGCCTGATCGCGCACGTCCTCCAGCCAAACGAAGCGCGCTTCGCTCCCCATCTGCCGCACCAGCTCCTGGAGCTTGGCCTTCTCGATAAAGCTGCGCGAGCACAGCACGGTGCGGATGCGCGCGGTGCGGCAGGCGGCGATGAGGTTGAAGGCGCCCGCGGTGAAGTTCAGCATCCCGGCGATCCGCCCCGAAGCCTGAATCGCCATGAATGCCACTGCGGCGGCGTTGGCGTTGGGGAGCATCAGGCCGACGGTTTCGCCCGGCGCGCTGCGTTCGGCGATCTTGCGCGCCAGCAGCGCCACGCCGATGCGGAATCGGTTCTGGGTCAAGGTCCCCGACACCGGGTCCTCGAGGATCAGGTGTCGGCCATGGCGCTCGCGGGCGCCCTCCTCGAACGCCTGAAGCAGCGTGCGGCGAAAGTTGGCGGCGACGTACACCGACTCGGACATCATGTCGTAGAACGCCGCGCCGGCCGCCAAGCGCCGCGCGCGGCCGGTGAGTTCCGGATCGACGGAGAGCCGCCGCGCCGGAAGGAAGGTCACTTTCGTCTTTGGGAACCAGCTGCGGCGGACGTGGGTGGTGGGCAGACACGACAGCGGCGAGCGGTCGGGACCTTCGATCCTCACCGCTGTGATCGTCGCACCGCTCCTGTCAGCGATCATCGCCGCGCCGACGAAGACTTTGGTCAGCGAACCCGTCACGGCGCTGCGACCCTCGGGGAACAACACCAGCCGGCGACCTTCGAGCGCCCTTGTCACCAACTCGCGCGCGGCGATCGGCTTGGCGGGGTCGAGCAGGCGCGCGTCGCACAATCGCAGGAACTGGCGGATCCACCAGCGGCGCGCCAGCGCCGCGTCGACGACCAGCAGCGGACGGTCCACGAGCAGCGAAAGGATGATCGGCGCGTCGAGCAGCGAAATGTGGTTGACGGCGACGATGTTGCGCGAGCCGGCCGGAGGCAACGCGTCGAGGCCGACGACCTCGAGCCGCAGCGCGACCCGCCACAGCGTCCGCAGCGTGAAAACCAGGAAATTGGCCGGCAGCCGGCGGAAGAAGTAGATCGCGGCGGCGAAATTGGCGACGCCGAGCAGGACCATCGCCCCCGACTCGCTGAGCCCGGCCAGCTTGAGCAACAGGGTCGTGACCAGCGAGCCGGCGACCATGTAGATCGCGTTGAGGGTGTTGACCGCGCCGATAACGCGCGCGCGGCGGTCCTCGCCCGCCCAGCTCTGCACGGCGGCGAAGATCGGCACCACGAATAGGCCGGCGGCGCAGGAATAGGCGAGCGTGTCGAAGACGATCCGCCGCCCGAGGGCGTCGCCGAAGAACTGCATGAGGCCGATCGTCTCGTGCGTCGGCGGCAGCGAGGCGGTCGCCACGCCGAGGTCGATCGCGAATACTCCCATCAGGATCAGCAGGAACGGCGCCGGCGCGAGCTCGATGCGGCCGTGGGACAGCACCGCGGCGAGCATCGAGCCGGCGGCGACGCCAACGGCGAAGACCAGCGTGATCGCCGTCTCGACATCGACGCCGCCGCCGATGCGCGATTTGACGATGACCGGGACGAGCGAAAGGGTGATCGCGCCGATCATCCAGAACCAGCTCACCGCCGCCGCGCCGACCCACTGCCGGTCGTCGGCGCGCGCTTCGCGCAGGATCCGCCGCGTCGCGGTCCACGGGTTGTAGTCGACGATCAGGCCCGGCGCGCCGACGCCGGTCGCCGGGATGAACAGCGACGAGACGTAGCAGGCGGCGGCGACGACGACGAGCTGGGCGACGACGCTCCAAGCCGACCGCCCCTCGGCGGCCGCCCAACCGCCGATCACCAGGCCGCAGAGGATGGCGGCGAAGGTCGCCGCCTCGATCAGCGCGTTGCCGGGGATCAGCTCCTCGCGTTTCAGGTGGTCGGGCAGGATGCCGTATTTGATCGGTCCGAACAGCGCCGAGACGCAGCCGAGGCCGAACAGCGCGAGATAGAGCAGCGACAGCGACGAGAACCAGAAGCCGGCCGCGGCGATCAATTGCACGAAGATCTCGGCGAACTTCAGCCGCTGCGCGATCGCCGCCTTGTCGTGCGCGTCGGCCACTTCGCCGCCAATCGGCGACAGCGGGATCGACGGCAGGATGAACACCGCCACGGCCAGCGTCACCTTGACGCCGGCGTCCTCCGCGCCGAAGCGGAAGAGGATCAGCATCGCCAGCAGCTGGCGGACGAAATTGTCGTTGAAGGCGGAAAAAAACTGGCACCAGAACAGCGGCGCGAAGCGCCGGGCGCCCATCAATTGACTGAACATTATGGCCGACGCCCGTCCGGGGTCACATTGCGCGGATGGGAAACCAAACCCCCGTCCGCGTCAAGCGAAGGTCCCTGCGACTTGCGGTCCGAGGGTCAGTTGGCCATGTAGCGGATGCCGATCTTGAGATTCTGCAGCGTGCTCTTGTTGGACCCGAACAGGTCCAAGCTGAGATACTGGTAGCCGATGTCGAGCGTCGCGCTCGGGCTGAGCTGGTAGCCGAAGCCCGCCATCAGCTCTCCGGCCATCGAATAGCGGGTCGAGTTGAAATGGCGGTCCCAGTTCTGATTGCCGAAGTCGACGTTGGGCTGCGTCCCGAGCGGCGTGTAGATCGCGTAGCCGCCGCCGTCGACGCCGGTTTGGACGACCCACAGGTTTGGCGCGCCGCTGCCCGAGGTGTTGCCACGGTAGGGCGTGCCGTCCGCGTTGATGAGGAAATGCGTCGAGCCCGAAATCGTGTTGGCGTTGAGACCGGCGCCAGCGCCGATATATGGCGTGAAGCCCCAGAAATTGCCGAGGTCGAAATAGGCGCTGGCGAGCGCCGTATTGTTGGTCTGGGTCGCATGGAGGTAGCCGGTGCAGGCGACCGGCGCCCACAGGTAGCCGACCGGCACCGCCGTGCCGCCGACCTCGTTCGACTCCGCGACGGTGGCGTCCGGACACAACGAGCCCTTGTTGTAAGAGAGGCTCGGACCGGTCGAATACATATAAGTGGCTTCGAGCCGCAGGTAGTTGTTGACCCGGTAGCCGACGCCGATGTCGGCGTTCAGCCCGTCGATGTTCTTGTTGTTTCCGCGGGTGACTCCCACGTTGCTCGAGGCGTTGCCGGGCGGGGCGTTGACGTAGCTCGCGCCCGTCAGCGCGTCGGTCAAGATCGCCGGCACCAGGCCGGCGGTGGGGACGACGGTCGGCTCGTTTCCAATTCCGTAGCCGACGTCGCCGCGCAGGTACCAATTGGAGCCGACCTCGGTCAGCGGGCTCTGGCTGTCGGGATAGGTCATCGGCGGCGAGGCCGTGCCGAAAAGGTCGGCGCCGAGCGTCGGCGTCGGCGCCAGCGCGAGGCCGGCGAGAGCGGCGGCGACTGAGGTCTTCATCGGTTGCTTCCCCGTGCGGCGGCGCTGCGAGTCGCGGTCGCCCTTGGGGAAACTTGGCCGACAGTCCTTAATTTCGGATTAACCCTAACGGAGCCTTGCCGAGCCGCGTAACGGGCGGGAACAAGGGCCAGTCGGGGCGATCAGCGCCCCGACGCCGCGTCGCGGGCGATGCTCTCGTGGTTGCGCAAAGCGAGCGGGCCGAGCCCGTGCTTGGCGGCGAGCAGCGCGAGATTGTCGGCGCGCAACGCCGAATGGCCGGCGCCGGAGGTCGCGCCGCGATGGGCGTGGATCTTCACCTGCTGCGGCCCGAGATCGTGAAAGGCGACGCCGGCCGTATGCAGGCGCAGGTACCAGTCCCAGTCCCAATAGATCGGCAGCGTCTCGTCGAACGGTCCGAGGCGCGCGCTGAGGCCGCGCGAGAAGGCGAAGCCGGAAACGAGAATCTTGTTGTCGGAGCGGATCGACTCCGGGCTGGTCGACGCCGGGAAGGGAATGGTCTCGAGCGCGCTCATCTGGTCGTCGACGATCACGATTTCGCCCGAAGCGAGGGTCGCCGCCTGTTCGCCGCCGATCGCCGCATCGACCGCCGCAAGATAAGACGGCGAGCCCCAACGGTCGTCGTCGTCGAGGAAGGCGACGATCCCGCCCTGCGCCAGCGCGACGCCGAGGTTGCGCGCCCGCACCTGTCCGGCCTCGCGATTGTCGGCGCAGCGGACCGCACGCTCGGCGGCGAACCACTCGGCGAGAAACTCCGCCGCGCCGACGCCGTCGTCGACGACCAGGATCTCGTAGTCGTCGAAGTCCTGGCGCAGGACCGAGGCGACCGCCTCGGCGAGCATGGCGTGGCGGTTCCTGGTCGGTATGACGACCGAAATCGCAGGCGATCGCCTGGGCACGCGCGTTCTCCCCTTGCCGTCGGCGCGGCCGCCGGCGCCGAGGCCGACGATAGCGGCTTTGCCGCGGCTGTGAAGGGGCTTGCGGGGGTCAGCCGGCGCGCCAGTCGGCGGCGCCGAGCTCGCGATAGTAGGTTGCGACTCGGTCGTGCCACAGCCGGCGGGCCTGGAGGTGCTCGATCCCGGGGACGCGGCCGGGCAGGTCGAGCCCCTCGATCAGGCTCTCGATCTCGCGCCGCGCCGCGGTCTGCGAGTTGTTGAGGCCCGCGCCCGCCTCCTCGATCGGGTCGAGCGCGGTCAGTCCGATCGGGAACAGCTCACGGAAGATGACGCGGTCGTGCAGGCCGTCGACGACCCGGAACCGCAGCTCGCTCGCCAGCCGCGAGACGCTGAGCGCGACCTGGCGTGCGTTGTTGCTGGCGATCGTCGCCATGCGGTTGCGCACCATCACCCAGTCGATGACGCCGTTGTCGACCATCCGCCGCTTGCGCCGCGCCTCCATCACCAGATCGGCGTAGTGGGCGACCGCGCCGCGCTGCGCGCGATCGTGGTGGACGCGCGAGAAGACGTCGACGTCGATGAAGCTGTCGTTGAGTGGCGAGACGAGCGTGTCGGCGAGCGAATGGGCGAGCCGCATCAGATAGGAGTCGTGGGCTGGCGTGTCGATGACGACGAATTCGTACTCGTGCTCGACGGCGTCGATCGCCTCGGCGAACAGCGCGAACTCGCGCGCCTCGTTGGCGCGCACGTCGTTGGTTTCGGCGCGCTCCATCGCGCAATGGCGGGGCAGCTCGATCGGCCGCGAGGCGTGGCTCGACCACGAGCGGCGGTTCTCGAAGAAGCGGGTCAGCGTCTGCTGTCGCGTGTCGAGATCGATGCAGGCGACCTTATGGCCCGCCTTCAGCAACGCCACGGCGAGATGGATGGAGATCGTCGACTTGCCCGCGCCACCCTTCTCGTTGCCGACCACGATGACGTGCGCGCTGCGAAGATCTGGGGCGTCGTCGTCGAAGTCCATGGCGCCGAATCATCACGCTTCGGGATCGATCGACCATAGACGCTTTGCGCGGCGGCGCAATCGTCGCGCAGCCTTCGTCGCCGCCTCAGCGCGCCGGTTCGGCGTGTCCGACGATGCGGATCACTTCGGGGAATCGGTCGCGCAGCTCGCGCTCGAGCGCGTCGACGCGATCGTGGGTCGTCGAAACGGTCAGGTCGGAATTGGCGCGGCAATGGAAGATCACATAGTAGCCGCCGGGCCCGAGACGCACGCGCACGTCGTGGATTTCGCTCAAGTCGCCGTCCTGCGCCGCGCGCTCGGCCAGCGCCGCTGCGATCCGCTCGGCCAGGGCCGCGTCGGCCGGTTCGCCGCCGAGCTCGCGGATTTCCATCGGCTCGATATGAGTCTCGACCTCGATGTCGTCGCCCAGCTCGGCCTCGATCTCGGCTTCGAGACGGCTGGCGATGTCATGAGCGGCGGCGAGCCGCATGGCGCCGTCGACCTCGAGATCGAACGTGACGCTCTTGCGCTTGGAGACGTTCTGGACGCCGAGATGGTGGACGAACAGGCGCCGCCGGCCTGCGATGAGCAGGATCTGCTCGCGCAAAGTCTCGTCGTCGAGCGCGATCGGGTTGGCGATGATCGTCACCGCGACCTGCGGCAGCTTGGCGTCGATCGCCTCGACGACGTCGGCCTTGATCGCCGTGACGCGTTCGAGCGGCAGGGTGCGCGAGACGAACAGGCCGAGTTCGCCGACCACCTTGGCGCCGCTGCGCCGCAGACGGATGAAGTCGGTTCCGGCGACGCCCGGCACCTTCTCGACCGTCAGTCGCAGCGACTCCGCCAGACCCTTCGGCGCCGCGTCGACCAGCGCGTCGACGGTGCGGCGGCCGAGGCGGAAGCCGGCGACGCCGATGAACAGCGCAACGCCGATCGCGGCCAGCGCGTCGGCGTGCGGCAGGCCGGCGCGGGTCGCCGCGAGACCGACCAGCACCAGCACCGAACCGAAGAGGTCGCTGGAGAAATGCAGCGCGTCGGCGGCGAGCGCGTCGCTGCCGGTGCGCGTGGCGACCGCGACCAGCGTGCGCCAGCGTACGAGATCGATCGCGATCGAGGCGATGATCGCGCCGAACGCGTAGACGTTGGCGTCGACCGTCATCGGTTCGGCCCCGATCCGCCGAACGGCGACGGCGACGACCGCCGCGGAGAGCACGAACAGGAAGCCGGTCTGGAACAGCGCCGCCACCGCCTCGAATTTGGCGTGGCCGAACGGATGATCTTCGTCGGCCGGCTTGTCCGCCGCGCGCACGGCGTAATAGGTGAGGCCGCTGGCGGCGACGTCGAGGCCGTTGTGCGCCGCCTCGGAGAGCAGCGCGAGCGACCCCGCCATCAGCCCGGCGGCGAATTTCACCAGCGTCATCAAGACGCTCGCCCCGACAGAGGCGAGCGCCGTGCGGCGCTTCAGCCGCGCGTTCGCGTCAATTTGCCCTGCGACCGTCATGGCGGTGGTGTATGGTTTCCCCTCGCGCCGGCGGTGGTTCGCGCGCGTCGCCCTTATGGCGCGTCCGTAAGAGCGAGGCAAACTCGGAAGGAACAGACCATGGAATATCTCCACACCATGATCCGCGTCACCGATCTCGACGCCTCGCTGGCCTTTTTCGTCGGCGCGATGGGCCTCGTCGAGCTGCGGCGGGTGCGCAACGAGAAGGGGCGCTTCACCCTCGTCTTCCTCGCCGCGCCGGGCGACGTCGAGCGGGCGGGGAAGGACCAGTCGCCGCTGGTCGAGCTGACCCACAACTGGGACCCGGAAGTCTACGCCGGCGGACGCAATTTCGGCCATCTCGCCTATCGGGTCGACGACATCTACGCCTTCTGCGAGCGGTTGATGAAGGCGGGCGTGACGATCAACCGTCCGCCGCGCGACGGCCACATGGCGTTCATCCGTACGCCCGACGCGATCTCGATCGAGCTGTTGCAGAAGGGCCAGGCGCTGGCCCCGGCCGAGCCGTGGGCGTCGATGCCGAACACCGGCGTCTGGTGAGCGGAGCCATCAGAGGATCGCCGCATTGACCATATTGCGGAACACCTGGCGGAAATGAAGATAATGGTCGGGCGCGTGGGTCATCACGATCGCGAACAGCGCGTCGCGCGGCGAGACCCAGAACGCCGCGCCGGAAACGCCGCCCCAGGCGAACTCGCCAGTCGAGCCGGTGGTCGGCGCGACGCCCGCCTCGACGCGCACCGAGAAGCCGAGTCCGTAGCCGTAGCCGGGCGCGAGATAGGGACTGCGCCGGTCGATGTCGGGGCCGAGATGGTCGCTCGCCATATAGGCGAGGGTGCGCGGCCCCAGCACGCGCACGCCGTCGAGCGCGCCGCCGCCGGCGACCATGGCGAGAAAGCGCGCGTAGTCGCCGATCGTCGAGACCAGCCCGCTGCCGCCCATCTCGAACGGCGGCGGCGCGCTGGCGTCGACGAGATCGATCCGCGACGCCGTCAGCGCGTCGTAGGAGAACGGCTCGGCGAGCCGGGCGCGCTTGGCGGGCGGCGTATGGAAGGCGGTGTCGACCATGCCGAGCGGGGCGAAGATCCGCTCGGCGAGGAATTCGCCCAGACGCCTGCCGGAGACGACCTCGAGCGCACGGCCGAGCACGTCGGTCGACAGCCCGTATTCCCACACCTCGCCCGGCTGGCGCAGCAGCGGCAGCGCGGCGAGCCGCTCGATCTGCTCGGCCGACGGCCGCGACGCGTCGAGGATGTCGGCTTCGGCGACCAGCCGATGCACCGGCGAGCCGCCGGCGAAGCCGTAGGTGAGCCCCGAGGTGTGACGCATCAGATCGTGAATCGTGATCGGCCGCTTGGCGGGGACGAGGCGCAGCGTGTCGCCGCGTTCGACCCCGACCTTGGTCTCGGCGAAGGCGGGGAGATATTTGGCGATCGGGTCGGAGAGCAGCAGCCGCCCTTCTTCGACCAGGGTCATCGCGGCGACGCAGACGATCGGCTTGGTCATCGAGTAGATGCGGAAGATCGCGTCTTCCGTCATCGCCGGGCCGCCGGGCTTCAGCCGCCCATAGCGCTCGGCGTGGACGATCCGGCCGTGACGGGCGACGAGGGTCGACAGGCCGCAAGCCCGGCCGACTGCGACTTCGCGCGCCATCGCCTCGTCGAGGCGGCGCAGCGCAGGGCGCGACAGGTCGACCTCCTCGGGATCGGCGGTCGGCAGGCCGTGGCGTTGGCTCGGCGGCGCAGTCATCGCAACATCCTCGTCGCCGGATCGGTCGGCGCGACGAGGATGGTCCGCTGGCGCGTCGCGGGCAAGTCGCCCTCGGGGCGCCATGACGGGACGGGAGGCCGGCGTTGAGCGACGGAGAGGACCTCTTCGCGCCCCTCGGGCCGCCGCCGCCGCTGCCCGAGCGACTGAGGCCGCAGACCCTCGACGAAGTCGCGGGCCAGGAGCACCTGACCGGACCGGAAGGCGCGCTGACGCGCATGCTCGCCGCGCCGGGCCTCGGCTCGATGATCTTCTGGGGCCCGCCGGGCTCGGGCAAGACGACGGTGGCGCGGCTGATCGGCAAGCAGGCGAGCGCGGAATTCGTCCAGGTCTCGGCGATCCACTCCGGCGTCGCGGAACTCAAGAAGATCTTCGAGACGGCGCGCGCGCGCCGCGCCGACGGTCGCGCGACGCTGCTGTTCGTCGACGAGATCCATCGCTTCAACCGCGCCCAGCAGGATTCGTTCCTGCCCGTGATGGAGGACGGCTCGATCACGCTGATCGGCGCGACGACCGAGAACCCGTCGTTCGAGCTCAACGCCGCGCTGCTGTCGCGTGCGCGGGTGCTGGTGTTCAAGCCGCTCGACGCGGCGGCGATCGCGCGGCTGATCGCGCGCGCCGAGGACGTTGTCGGCAAGCCGCTGCCGCTCGACGCGCAGGCGCGCGCTGCGCTCATCCAGATGGCCGACGGCGACGGCCGCGCCGCGCTGACGCTGGCCGAAGAGGTGTGGCGCGCCGCGCGCGAGGGCGAGACGTTCGATCCGGCCGGCCTGGTCGCGGTGGTGCAGCGGCGCGCGCCGATCTACGACAAGGCGCAGGAGGGCCACTACAACCTCATCTCGGCGCTGCACAAGAGCGTGCGCGGTTCCGACCCTGACGCCGCGCTCTATTATCTCGCGCGCATGCTCGACGCCGGCGAGAACCCGTTGTTTCTCGCCCGCCGCATCGTGCGGATGGCGAGCGAGGACGTCGGCCTCGCCGATCCGCAGGCCCTCGTCGTCGCCAACGCCGCCAAGGACGCCTACGATTTTCTCGGCAGCCCGGAGGGCGAGCTGGCGATCGCTCAAGCCGTCGTCTATGTCGCCACCGCGCCGAAATCGAACGCGCTCTATACGGCGTTCACGGCGGCGACCGCGCTCGCCAAATCGACCGGCTCGCCGCCGCCGCCCAAGGTCATTCTCAACGCGCCGACCAAGCTGATGCGCGAGGAAGGTTACGGCGACGGCTACCGTTACGATCACGATCAGCCCGACGCCTTCTCCGGCCAGGACTACTGGCCCGAAGCGATCGGCCGCCGCGCCCTCTACGAGCCGGTCGAACGCGGCTTCGAACGCGAGATCCGCAAGCGGCTGGAGTGGTGGGAGAAGCTCAGGCGGGAGCGGCGGGGCGAGTAGGGGGCGCGTCAAGTTTGGCGTCAAGTTTCGCCGGGCGGGATGTCAAGAAATGTCAAGTTTTGTCAAGGGTTGTCAAGGCCATATGCGACAAGTTATTCAATGATATCAATGGAACGCACCGAAGAAACTTGACATTTGACGCCGTGGGCGGCCGCGTCAAGGAAGGGGGCGGAGGAGCGAGGGCGGGCCGAAGTTGCTCATTCCATAACCCTAGCACGATTTCTGATTTTTAGAAAGTCAATCCGCCGTCGCGATGCTGAAAAACGGGTGACACAAGCGACCAACTTGGCATAGGCTGTGGCATATGCTAACAGAGGCGGCATGACGGAAGCGCGGCATGTCAGGCTTTTCAAGAACGGCAGGAACCAGGCCGTGCGAATTCCGCGCGAATTCGAACTGCCGGGCGCCGACGCGATCATGCGGCGCGAAGGCGACAGGCTGATTATCGAGCCTGCGGCGCCGCGCTCGCTGTTGAGCGTCTTGGCCGGGCTGGAGCGCATCGAGGAGAGCTTTCCGGCGATCGACGACGCGCCGCCCAATCCCGTTGATTTCTGATGGCGTATCTTCTCGACACGAACGTCGTCTCCGATCTTGTCCGCAATCCGCAAGGGGCGGTAGTCGAGCACGTCCGCCGCGTTGGGGAAGCGAACGTCTGCACGAGCGTCATCGCCGCGGCGGAGTTGCGCTTCGGCGCTGAGAAGAAAGGTTCGCTCCGGCTGTCTCGTCAACTCGAGGCGGTGCTCGGCGCGCTCGAAATCCTGCCGTTCGAAGTCCCCGCCGACGCCGTGTACGGGGAAATTCGCGCCCGGCTCGAAAGGGCGGGCCGACCGATCGGCGGCAATGACCTGTTGATCGCCGCCCATGCGCTCGCCCTCGGCCTGACGCTCGTCACCGACAACGAGTCGGAGTTCGCTTGCGTCGAAGGGTTGAAGTGGGAGAATTGGGTGAGGCGATAGCTGGCAGGCGCTGGGGCAGAAGGGTTTCGCTTGCCTGCCATCGCCGTGCTCGCCGTCAAGGCCAAGCCGCTCCGCGGTCGCTGACGCGAGCCTTGACCGCTGCGCGCGGCGCTGGCGTTTGGTTTCCATGATCGTTGCTGAGCGAAGCGGCCTCGCGGCCGGCTTCGCTCAGCAACGATCACGGATGGCTTTTCGCCGCATCGGAACGGCGCGGCGCGCCGCGTCGCAGTCGGGTCGCTTGTGTTTTCATCGCCGTTGTGGCTCGCTAGCGCCCGTGCAGCTAACACAAGCGACGTGCGGCGCGTGGCGAGCTTGAAACTTCGTCTGCCCTGAAGCGTCGATAACGCCAAGAGCAGCTGCGCGTTCGGCCCGCTTCGCGGCGCCGGATGGCTTGTGATGGGAGGAGAAGGAATATGCGGAAATCCATGTTGGCGGCTCTCGCCGCCGGCGTTGCGCTTGCGTTCGCGTCGCAGCCGACGCTTGCGGCCGACAAGCTGAAAATCGGCTTCCTGCCCGGCGTCGTCGATCCGTTCTACCAGGTGATGCAGCTCGGCGTGGAGCGGGCGGCCAAGGATCTGGGCGCTGAAGTCGTCACCCAGGTTCCGCCGACCTGGGGCGTCGAGGCGCAGACCCCGCTGCTCGACGCAATGGTTGCGCGTGGCGATCTCAATTACATCATCATCGCGCCGGTCGATAAGGACCAGATGGTCGGCCCGCTCAAGACCGCGGCCGATCACGGCATCAAGATCATCACCGTCGACACCTATCTCGGCGACGGCGACTACGTGAAGGGCCCGGTGAAGTTCCCGCTGAGCTACATCGGCTCCGACAACGTCGAAGGCGGACGCATCGCGGCGCGCGGGCTCGCCAAGGCGATCGGCGGCAAGGGATCGGTCTACATCAATTCGACCAACCCGAACGTCAGCTCGGTCGAAGGCCGCGCCGTCGGCTTCAAGGAAGTGATGGCGAAGGAGTACCCGGACATCAAGGTGATCGGGCCCGACTTCAACCTCGACGACCCCAACAAGGCTTCGCAACAGACCGCGGCGGTTCTCGCGCGCGAGCCCGACCTCGCCGGCGTGTTCGGCACCAACGTGTTCAGCGCCCAGGGCGCCGGCACGGCGGTGGTCAACGCCGGGCTCGGCGGCCACATCCAGGTCGTCGCCTACGA
>Ga0182016_10001734_pt1 | contig 26277 bp, 24 predicted proteins | sample 712S2MmetaG_FD_120491 | JGI IMG/M metagenome (GOLD analysis project Ga0182016, IMG submission 120491) | Permafrost microbial communities from Stordalen Mire, Sweden - 712S2M metaG | ecosystem: Environmental > Terrestrial > Soil > Wetlands > Permafrost | place: Sweden: Stordalen | collected...
ATCGTCCCGGCGCGGGAAGCTAGTCAGCGTGAGCGCCGAATCTATATTCAACAAACCGCCGGGTAGGCGGCAAAAAGCTGTTCTGGGCCGGATCGCCGCGCGGCAAGCCGCGGGTGACGATTCCGGAATCGATTACTCGGACATTCCCCAACTGACCGACCAACAACTGTCGGAATTCCGCCGGTCCCCGAAGGTTCTGGTGGCGGCTCGCGTGGACCGGGACGTGTATGAGTGGCTTCAGCGGTTCGGCAAAGGGTACTCAACCCGGATCAACGGTATTCTCCGAGCCGTCATGGCCCAGAATCGTTGAGTCTCCGCCTATGCTGCCCGCCAGCCTTCGCGCCACCAGATCGTAAACCATGGGATTGAAAACCAGACCGATATGCGTGCCCGAGACTTCGAAATCGTTGGCGCGGCGTCCGGTCTAACAGACTTTCCAATCTACGATTCCGTCGCTCTTGGTGAACACCGCAGTCCGGCGCACCGATCTCGCGAGTTTCAGCGCCAGCGATTCCAGAAAACGGCAAGTACAGGCGCCCTTGTAGCAGGACGGCAGCACTCCCTCGCCGTTCCGTTCGTGGATCTGCCCACGCACCAGATTCACCGCCCGCAGAATCATGGGGTGAATCGAAACCCCGCGGAATGGGGCAGCCAGTGTGATGACCGACGCCACACGCTCCGGCATCTGCGAGGCAATAGCTCGGGCCAGCACACCGCCCAGGCTATGCCCGATGACGTGGACCTTCCGGCCGGTCTCGGCGAGCGCCTTCTCGACGGTGTCCATCAGATGTCGCTTGATAAGCAGGTTCGGACATTCCGCGTTGATGCCGATCCCGGAACCGTAGGGCCGATACCCGATGCGCCGCAGCCAGGCGCGGAACTCAGTCAGATACAGATCGTTCAGCAGAAAGCCGGGAGCCACCACCGCGGCTGAATCGTCACCCTGCGGTACTCCGTAGCCCCAATAGACCGGCGACACCCGGAGGTAAAGCATCTCCACGCCCGCCAGCAACTCCTGCCAGATGGGTAACGATACCGCTTCGTATTCCTTCCGGATGCCAGTCGACCGGGACCCCATCGAGAATTTACGGTACCGCAAGCAGCCGCAGATCCAAAGCGAGGCGGCTTACATCGCGCTGGAAACGTGGGCCAGTTTGTTGAGGGCGTCGATGTAGGCTTTGGCGCTGGCTTCAATCACATCCGTCGAAACGCCGCGCCCCAGGACTTTTCGTCCCGCGTCCTGCACCTGCATAGTGACTTCGCCGAGAGCTTCCGTGCCGCTGGTTACCGCGCGAATCTCGTACCGCCCGAGTTTAGCGGCCGTCCCGGTGACAGCCGAGATGGCCTTGCAGACGGCATCCACCGGGCCGTCTCCAATGGCAGCTCCCTCGCGCACGCTGTCATTCATTCGCAGCCTGACGGTCGCGGTCGGAATCGCCGCCGTACCGCTGTAAAAGTGGAGGTAATCCAGTTGATACAGCTCGGGAAGGGGATGGAGCTCATCGTGCAGGATGGCGACGAGATCCTCGTCGAATACCTCCTGCTTTTTGTCGGCTACCGCCAGGAAACGATCGTAGGCTTGATTCAATTCCTGGTCGGAAAGGGTATAGCCGAGCTTCTTGAGACGGTCCCGCAGTCCGTGGCGGCCGGTACGGGCGGTCAACACCACGCGGCTTTCGGAAATTCCCACATCCTCGGGGCGCATTATCTCGTAGGTCTCGCGTTCTTTGAGGAAGCCGTCGACGTGAATCCCGGAGCTGTGGGAAAATGCGTTGTCGCCCACGATCGCCTTATTGGGAGGCACCTTCATGCCCAGCGAATCGGCCACCAGCCGGCTGGTGCGATGGAACTCGCGAGCATCCAGGTCGGTGTGTACCTGGAAAAAGTCGGCTCGCGTCCGCAGGGCCATGGCCACCTCTTCCAGCGCGGCGTTCCCAGCCCTTTCTCCGACCCCATTAATGGTGCCCTCCACCTGCCGCGCGCCGTTGAGGATGCCGTAGAGTGAATTGGCCACCGCCATTCCGAGATCGTCGTGACAATGCACGCTGATGACGGCCCGGGCGATGTTCGGCACCCGCTCGCGAATGGTGCGAATCAGGCGCCCGTACTGTTCCGGCACGGCATAGCCGGTGGTATCGGGAATATTGACCACGGTTGCGCCGGCATCGATGGCCGCCTCCAGCATCTCCATCAGGTACGCCGGATCGGCGCGGCCGGCGTCCTCGGCGTAGAATTCCACGTCGTCGGTGAATTGCCGCGCCAGTTTGACGGCATCCACCGCCATGCGCAGAATCGTTACCTTCTTCGCGCCGAGATCTTTGCCGTAGCGGTCGTCGCGAAATTTGCCGCCGATGTGGATGTCGGAAGCTCCAATCCCGGTGTGAATCCGCGGTCGGTGAGCTTTGGCAAGCGCCTTGCCGCAGGCTTCGATATCCACCGGGATGGCGCGGGACAAAGCGCAGATAGCAGGGCCCTCGATCTCCCGCGCGATCAGCTGAACGGCCTCGGCATCTTCGGGCGAAGACCCGGGATAGCCGGCTTCGATGACGTCCACATTCAGCAGTGCGAGCTGTCTGGCAATGGTGAGTTTTTCCCGGCTGCCCAGCCGCGTACCGGCAGCCTGTTCGCCGTCTCGCAGGGTGGTGTCGAACACGGCTACTTTTTCTGACATGAGGATCACCTAATGCCTGAGAGTAGCAGGCTTGCGGGAGGTAGGGGACTTGCAAAACTCCCGAAACCGCTTGCTCACGCGCGCGGCTCGGTAAGGCACACTCTTACCGAGCCGCGACCATAAGGGAGCGGTCCCGGTAGCGTCTATGCGCCGACCGCGACGGCCGCGCGCTTGCCAGCCGGACGCTTGCGTGATGGCGGGGCTTTCTTCGGGGAATGGTTTTCCCCGTGGCTGGCGGCGCGTGCAGGCTTCGCCATCATGTCCAGCATCGCCTTTTCCGCAGTGACAAAATTATCTACGGTGTCGCGGGAAAAGCGCTTCAAGATGGCGGGCTGGAATGGGTTCAAAGCTTCGAATGCGGTGCGGGCGGCCTTCAGATTCACATCGCCCTGCTGCGCGTATACATCGAGCACTTTCTTTTGCGCGTCGACGAACGCTTCCGTGGCTTCCCTCGCCAGTTCCGGCAGTTGCGTTTTATTGCCGGGGCTGGTGTTGGTGACGCCGTTGGTCAGGTTGGCGGTCTCTTCCGCTACCACGTCGAGATACTTTTTCTGGGCGCGGACGAAGTTCTCCGCGGCCTCGCGCGCCAGTTCCGGCAGCAAAATCGCCTTCGGACTGCAAGAAATAGGTTATCAATATCTCTAATTAGTGGTAGTCTTCTTCAAGGATTCCTGCGGCCATCAGCCGGGACCACGCCGCCCCCTGCTGACGATTGTAAGAGGCCAGCCTGCTTGGAGTGCCGCCGCCCGTGAGAGTCGAAGGAGGTTTGTTCCATGTCGAACGTTGGAGGCACAAATAGGCATTATCTAACAGTCTGTCTCTTATCTTTAGTGCTGGTCCTTTTTGCGGTTCCGCTGCATGGGCAGCAGAGCGACGTCGCCAGATTCGACGTCTTCGGAGGGTACACATTCCTGAACAGTCCCCGCGTCAGCCTTTTTGAAAGCGGTGTTGGCGGGCAGTTTGGAGTCAGGCCGAAGACATGGCTTACGGTGGGAGTCGACTACACCTACACGAAAGGCAATCTGACGCTCACGCCCAACCTTCTTCTGCCGTCCTTGCAGCAATCGTTGGGTGCGGACTTGCAACAATTGGCCGCAGCGGGCCTGATCCCCGCGGGGTACTCGCTGGTGGTTCCGGCGCATTCCGTCACCGACACGCTTGCCGCCGGCCCGGAGCTTGTATACCGGCACATGAAGCACGTAACGCTGTTCTTTCGGCCGCTGTTCCTCGGCGTGATTCACGAATCCGCGAGTCCCCGGCCTGTCGACCAGATTCAAACCATTGTCGTAGGAGGCTTCGAGCAGTCGGGACTTTTGGCGCCCAACGGAACGAAGACCGACAACGTCTTGTTCTACGGATTTGGCGGCGGCTTCGATATTCTTGTCAATAGAAGTTTCGGTTGGCGCACCCAGTCGGACCTGGTATACGACCACTTGTTCAGCGATCTGCTGAAAGACGGCCGGTTCACAGTACGATTCTCCACCGGTCCGTGTATTAACTTCGGCAAAAACATCGTGAAGTGACGGGACCTCAGGTCTCGGGGAGTTCAAATAACCGCCGTGTTTTCAACAAAGTAAACCTGAGTTCGGGGACATTTATGTCCCGAAGAAGCCAGCTCCCGGGCTGAGACCCGAGAGCCTCACCCATGGTCTATTGGACCGCGGCCAGATTTGGTTGCGGCTATGCGCAGTGTTCTCGGCGTCTCCGGTAGAGAAAATGGGTTGCAGTTAAATGTGCTATCGCCCCGAAGTCCAGGCCAACTCGCAAGTGTCGGGAAGAAATTTTCTCGCAGAGGCGCAGAGGACGCAGAGAAAACACACGAACCGCCTGGAGCGATTTGCCTTTCTCTGTGCCCTCTGCCACCTCTGCGCTCTCCGGTTTTGACTTTGGCGTTTGTTTTTTCTCTGTGTCTCAGCGTCTCTGCGGTGAAAATACTTCTGCCGCGTCGGGAATATAGCTCATGGCGCGTTCGGTGAGGGCGCAGATGGTAAGGCTGGGATTTACTCCCAGGTTGGCAGCGATCGTCGAGCCGTCACAAATATACATGTTCCGATAGCCGAACACGCGGTGTTGCCGGTCCACCACGCCCTCCGCGCGCGAGCCGGCAATGGCGCATCCGCCTAACACGTGGGCAGTCCCGGGCACATCGAACAGCACCTCGGTGACCATGCTCTTCGGTGTGCCTCCGGCGGCGTCGGCCACTTTGCGGGCGAAATCGTTGGCCTTGGGGATAAAGGTGGGATGCGCGCGCCGTGGCTCATCAGCATCTTCCGGAAGGGCCAGAACCACGGCCGCCCCAGCCGCATTTCGATAGAGCCATCGAGCGTCTGCATGCACAGCAGAATGATGGATTCGCGCGCAAAACCGAAGGGATGCAGAACTATCTGTATTTTGCCGAGAAGCACGGCGCCCAGGTCTTTGCGGAAGCCCGCGTGGTGGATGTCGCGCCACTCAACGGCGGTCTGGACGGCAGCCAGGGCTGCGGACGGATCTGGTATGAGTGTCGCCGTGCGGGGTTGGGCGAGGAGTTCCTCAGTTCGCTCGATGCGTGTATCGAGCACCTCGCCGAGCCCGGCGCCTCAATCACCTGGGCGCGCGAGATAAAGAACCTGAACAAGAAGCTCTTGACTCCGACAGTCCTCGACACAATCATACGCCGCGCAAATGACAACGAAATAACCAACTCAAAGGACATCCGTCGGCTCCGCTCTATTTTGCGTGACCCGGTAGGCCGGGATAAGTTCCTCGGTGGAGGCACCATCGACGAGGCGTCTGGTAGCGTTCCGCCGGAAGCGACCAAGAAAAGGAAGGGCGGGCTAGTAGGCGACATTGACGACCTAAGCGAGGCGCTCAAACGCTACCCCTGAACAGCGCTGGCTGCTCTTAAGGGCGACGCTGTTGTACTTCGGAAATTAGACGAAACTGAGAAACTGCTCAAGGACCTGAAGAGGGCGCTCCAAACATGAAGACGCAACGGTTTTTCGGGCCGGCCGCGGCGAAAGTCCTGCGAGCGCGGAAGTCACACCTGGATTAGCGGCCGCTCGGAAGTCGGCGCACCTATCCAGGTGCCGAGCCGTATCCCCCTAAGCCGGCATTCTGCCGGGAGATCAGCGCGTAGCTCCCTCCCTTCAAACGCCCCCCGCGGAAACCGGCCTCCGCGGCGATTTCTAAGAAACTGTCTCGAAGCTGCTATTCTGGATTCGTGGATAACAAGGCACAGCCGGCCGGGACATCTAGAACGCAAGGCACTGTCTCGCAGACCTTCGAGGAACTGGCTGCCCAGCAGGGCGTTTCTCCAATTGACGATTTCGAATCTCTGCTCGGAAAGCCGTCACCTGAGGACGAATCGGTAGAGGAGTTTTCCGCGCGCCTCCGCGAGTGGCGCAGAGAAGGAACCCGTCCCATCGCCCGGCAATGAATGCCGCTATCGTCGACACGGACGTAGTGTCGATGCTTTTCAAGGGAGACACTCGTGCGCTTGCCTACCGGCCCCACATCGCAGGCCGGCTTCTCGGGATCTCCTTCATGACGCTGGCTGAGCTAGACCGCTGGTCGTTCGAACGAAACTGGGGCCAAGGGCGCAAGATCGAGCTGGCACAGCACCTTGCACGATACACTGTCCTGCCCGACAGCCGCGAATTATGCGCCAAGTGGGCCGAGCTGGCGTTCGCTGCCCGGAAAAAAGGACGTCCAATCCAAACAGCCGACGCCTGGATCGCGCCCAGTGCCCTGCGCTATCAGCTGCCCCTCATCACCAACAATCGAGACGACTACTCGTCGGTGGACGGTTTGGCCTTGCTCTCAGCGTAGATTCCTCCCCTGACCCGCCGATCTAAGCAGCAGCCCTTATACGATCACGTTGTCGCCGCTAGGTGCGATCATGTCCTCTATAATGAGGCCGTGCAAGCACACTGGAGAGAAACTACAGTCGGCGAGCATGGCGAGCTCATTTTGGAGGGGCTTCCATTTGAGCCCGGCCAGTCAGTCGAAGTGTTGGTAGTCTCGAAAGCCGCGCGGTTAGCCACGCCGGGGGACGGAACCCTTCGAGATTCGGTGCTCGAGTTCCGTGAGCCGTTGGAGCCTATTGCCAGCGAGGACTGGGACGCCCTAAGGTGATTCTACTGGACACCCACATTTGGGGCCAGCCGATCGATTTGGGGAGTCTGTCTCCAAGAATCCGGCGAGCTTCGCTCGCTGGACAAGCTGATGAAGCATGTCCTACAATGCGTACCGTCCCGCCGCGAGCACGTGTCGGGCGATCTGCCGTCCCAACGCGACGGTATCGGCCGGCTCGTACTTCGCCAGCCGGCGCAGGATCGCCACCTGGGTCCGCAGCATGTCTCCCTCGGCGACCGCTCCGATCACCTTGCGGGCAGCCAGTTCCACGGTCTGCAGCGACTTCACGGCGTAATATTGAGTGATTGCGACGGCCTGCCTGGCCGCCGATGCGCCCTTGTTGGCCAGCAGTTTTTCGGCCCGCAGGAGGCAGCTCTCCAGGGCGTAAACTTCCATGATGCAATCGGCCAGCGCGCCCATGATTTCCTGCTGCTCGGCCAACCCCTGGCCATATTTCTGCGAAGCCGCGCCGGCGGCGAACAGAGACAGCTTTTTGGCGCTGGCCAGCATCTTGTGTTCGGCGGCCAAAGGACCCTCCAGGTCCTCCGCGGCGCTCGGGCCGGACATCACTTCATCCATCAGCTGCTTGATCGCGGCCAGTAGCGGCAATTGCCCGCCGACGGCCCGCTTCATCAGCCAACCGGTGATGATCAGGCGATTGATTTCATTCGTGCCTTCGAAGATCCGATTGATGCGCGAATCGCGATAGGCGCGCTCGGCCGGGTACTCCTCCACGTAGCCGTATCCGGCGTAGATCTGGACCACATGGTCCACCACCATATCCAGCATCTCCGATCCCCAGACCTTCAGGATGGAGCATTCCACCGCGTACTCCTCAATGCGCTTCTGGATCTCGCGCGATGCCCCTTCGGCTTTCGTGTCGACGTCGGCCAGAGCGGCGTCGATCATGCCAATAGTGCGATAGGTCAGCGATTCGCCGGCATAGATTCCGGCGGCGGATTCGGCCAGTTTCTCCTGGATCAGACCGAATTCGGAGATGGACTTGCCGAACGCTTTGCGCTCTTTGGCGTAGTGGATGGCGTTCGCCAGGCCGTTCCGCGCGCCCCCCACACATGCCGCTCCCAGCTTGAAGCGTCCGATATTCAGGATGTTGAAGGCGATGTGGTGCCCTTTACCGGCTTCGCCCAGCAGGTTCTCCGCCGGCACTTTGCAGTCGGCCAGAATTAGCGGGCAAGTGGACGACCCGCGAATGCCGAGCTTGTGTTCTTCCTTGCCGACTGAGAAACCCGGAGTATCTCGCTCGATCAGGAAAGCGGAGAATTTTTCGCCATCGATCTTCGCAAAAACGGTGAAGATATCGGCGAATCCACTGTTGGTGATCCACATCTTTTCGCCATTCAGCACGTAGTGCTTGCCGTCCTCCGAAAGCACCGCGCGCGTGCGGCAGTTCATGGCGTCGGAGCCCGATGACGATTCCGACAGGGCATACGCGGCGATCCATTCGCCCGTCGCCAGCTTCGGTAGATACTTGTGCTTCTGCGCCTCCGTGCCGTACCAGACCAACGGCAGTGTTCCGATGCCCGCATGAGCGCTGAAAGCGACGGAGAAACTGGCCAACTGGCTCATGGATTCGGCGACGATGGCGGACGTCACCTTGTCGAGTTCGAGGCCGCCGTAAGCCTCGGGGACATCCACGGCCATCAATCCGAGTTCGCCGGCTTTGCGAAGCAGGTTCCTGGTGACCGTGAAATTCTTGGCCTCAATTTCCGCGGCCGCGGGAACCACCTCATTGGTAGTGAATTCGATGGCCGTCTTGGCGATCTGCCGTTGTTCCTCGGAGAAATCCTCCGGCGTGAATATGTCTTGCGGTTGACGTTCCTCGGTGAGAAAGCTGCCGCCTTTTACCCTTTTTGCCGTTGCGACTGCGTTGGTTGTTGCCATGCTGTTCCCCTCTAATTCAAATTCTCGAAAATTCCCGCTGCTCCCATGCCCCCGCCCACGCACATGGTGACCATGCCGTACCTCGCCTTGCGCCGCTTCATTTCCTGCAGCAGCGTGGCGGTCAGCTTGGCGCCGGTGCAGCCCAGAGGATGTCCGAGCGCGATGGCGCCGCCGTTCACATTCACCTTGGCCATGTCCAGCCCGAGCACCTTGATGACCGACAGCGCTTGCGCCGCGAATGCCTCGTTCAATTCGATCAGATCGATCTGGTCCAATGGGAGCCCGGCCATCTTGAGCGCTTTGGGGATGGCGTAAACCGGCCCGATCCCCATTTCTTCGGGCAGGCAGCCGGCATAGGCGTACGACACGAAGCGCGCCAGTGGCGGGATGCCCAAGGCTTGCGCGCGTTCGGCGGACATCACCACGGCTGCGGCGCCGCCGTCGGACATCTGCGAAGACGTGCCGGCGGTCACCGTGCCCTGGGCATGAAATACCGCCTTCAGCTTCGATAAAGCTTCGAGTGAGGTGTCGGCGCGCGGACCCTCGTCGACTTTGAAGTCGATCTCGGTCTTCTTCAGCTTGGATTTCCCGTCCGGAGCGGTAAATGTCACCGGCACGGAGACGATTTCCTCGGCGAACCGGCCGGCCGCTTGCGCGGCGATCGCCTTCCGATGGCTGTCCAGTGCGAACTGGTCCGCCGTCTCGCGCGCGATGCCATAGCGCTGCGCCAGACGCTCTGCGGTCAGCCCCATGGAGAGGTACGAATCGGGATAGTGCTCCATCAGCCAGGGATTGATGGAGATTTTATTGCCGCCCATGGGCACGAAAGACATCGACTCCGCGCCGCCGGCGACGATGACGTCGGCGCCACCGCCGCGAATGCGTTCGGCCGCGAGTGCAATCGATTGCAGGCCTGACGCGCAAAAGCGATTGATGGTCATGGCGGCGGACTCGATCGGGATTCCGGCGCGCAGCGATGCGGTACGGGCCACATTCATTCCCTGTTCCGCCTCGGGCATGGCGCACCCAATGATGACATCCTCCACTTCCTTCTTGTCGAGTGCCGGGACGCGGTCGAGCGCGCCCTTGATGGCGATCGCGCCCAGATCGTCCGGCCGTGTGGCGCGCAGGGTGCCTTTGGGGGCCTTCCCGCACGCCGTCCGGACCGCGCTCACAATAACTGCTTCTCTCATAGTTGCCTCTTTTCACTGCAAGCCAGAACAATATAGGCCGCAGCAGATGAACGCAGATGAACGCGTATAAGAATTGGTTTTCATCTGCGTTTATCTGCGTTCATCTGCGGCTAAATCATAAATCCCCAGTTTCCGAGTGAACCGAACTCACGATGATTGCCTTCCTCTTAGTTGCCTTTCCTAACTCCAAAGAAAACAATTTCAGCCACCGATGAACACCGATGAACACGGATAAGACAGTTTTCATCGGTGTTCATCGGTGGCTAATTCCTCAGCGGCTTGCCCCTCTTCAACGTAAACGCAATCCGCTCCTGCGTCTTTTTCTCGCCGCATAGCGAGAGGAATCCCTCCCGCTCCAGATCCAACAGATATTGCTCGCTCACCGGCGTGCCGGGGGTCACCGCACCGCCGCACAGCACATACGCCACCCGATTGGCCACCTTGACGTCGTGATCGCTGATGAATTCTCCCTGGCGCATCATATACACACCAAGTTTCAACGTAGCCAGCACGTTCTCGCCCGGCGCCGGAATGTCGGTTCGCGGCACCGGGGGAGCGTAGCCCGAGTTGGCGATCTCCCGTGCCAGTTGTTTGGCATCGTTCAGCAGGCGCTCGCGATTCATGGTGACGCCATCGGCGTGCGACAACAGACAGAGCCGGCGCGCCTCCATCGCAGATGTGGACACTTTAGCCATCGCGATGGTCTCGAAATGATGCCGCAAGGTGTCCGAGCCGCCGGAATCCACCGCGCGCAGCGTCATCTCCTTGCAACCGCCGCCGCCGGGCAGCAACCCGACGCCGGCCTCCACCAGGCCCATATAAAGTTCGGCATGAACCTGCCGGCGGACGGCATGCAGCGCCATCTCAGCCCCGCCGCCGAAGCAGAATCCGAATGGCGCCACCACCACCGGCCGAGGGCAGAATTTGATGGAGCCGGTCATGCGCTGGAACGCTCGGACAGCGAGATCGACCTCATCCCATTCGCCTTCCTGCACACTCAACAGCAATTGCATGAGGTTCGCGCCCACGGAGAAGTTGTCGGCATCGCCGCCGATCACGAACGCCTCGAAATTCCGCACCGCATCGCCATCGGAGCGCAGCGTTTCCGTCACCAGCCGGACGATATCCTCGCCGATGGCATTCTTCTTGGAGTGCAGCTCCAGGCAGGCGACGCCATCGCAGAGATCCACCAGCGATGCGCCGGGATTGTGGCGTACCAGGGTCTCTTTTGTACGGAAATTGGCCACGCGCGCGATGCCCGCCGCTTTGGCCACCGGGAGGTAGGAAGCGCTGGCCAGATCGAAGCATTCCGCGCTGTCATAGCGGTACCATCCGGTGGCGCCGGAAGCCAGCAAACGTTCCACGTTCGCGCTTACCGGTTCGCCCGCCGCCTTCATGCGCGCTACAGTCTGCGCCACCCCGGCGGCATCCCAGAGTTGGAACGGACCCATTTCCCAGTTGAAACCGGCCTTCATGGCACGATCCACGCTGGCGGCATCGTCGGCGATTTCCGGCAGGCAGTCGGCCGCATAATTCCACAGTGCGCTCAGGAGCTGCCAGTGAAAACGCGCGGCCTTATCCTTTTTGACGTCGCCCGCCAGCAATTGCGGCAGGCGATCGGCGAGCCGTTCGGAATTCTTGGCCATCTCCAGCGACGGGATCTTCGGCCGGACTGCCGGCTGATGTTCCAGCGTTTTCCAGTCGAGCACCAGCCGGATCTCTTTGCCTTCGCTATCCCTTTGCTTATGGTAGAAGCCCTTTTTGGTCTTATCGCCGAGCCAGCGCCGCTCCAGCATCGTCCGGAAGAACGGCGGCATCTCCGCAGGGTGGGAGCCGGCGAAGTTCGAAGCCACGTGCGCCAGCACGTCCAGCCCCACAAGATCGGCGAGACGAAACGTTCCCGTCCGCGGCCAACCGATGGCGGTACCGGTAAGCGCATCCACCTCTTCGATGGTGAGATCTTCCGCCTGCATCAGCCGCACCGCCTCCAGCATGATGAAAACACCGATGCGGTTGGCGATGAAGTTCGGGGTATCGCGGGCGAACACCACTTCCTTGCCCAGGCGCAAATCGCAAAAGTGGGAGACCGCCTCGATAGCCGCCGGGTCGGCATCCGGCGGGGCGATGATTTCCACCAGCCGCATGTAACGTGGCGGATTGAAAAAGTGGGCGCCGAAGAAGCGCTGGCGGAGATGCTCGGGAAGGTGGGAGGCGATCGCTGCGATGGGGATGCCGCTGGTATTGGTGGTGAGGATGGCATCCGGCCGGAGGTGCGGCACGATCTTCTCGATGAGCGACTGCTTGATGGCGAGATTCTCCGTGACCGCCTCGATCACCCAATCGCAGCCGGCTACCAGCGCCATGTCATCCTCGAAGTTCCCGATGGCGATGCGTGCGGCCAGCGCCGGGTCGAAGAAAGCCGCGGGTTTGCTCTTCTTCAGGCCGTCCAGCGCTTGCGTGGCAATTCCACTGCGCGCGGCACCCTCGCCGGCAATGTCTAGCAGCACGACCGGCAGGCCTGCGTTGGCCAGGTGCGCGGCGATCCGCGATCCCATGACGCCGGCTCCCAGAACCGCGGCTTTGCGGATCGGGACGGAATGCTTTGGCCCGGCAGACGGGGACGTGGCGGGATTCAAGACATCTTGGGCAATCATCGACACTCCTATTTAACTAATCGCGGACCGCTACGCTTTTTCTTCCCTACCAATCCTTGTGTCAGCGTGCGCGCGAATTGGGTGGCAATCTCTTCCGCCGAAAGTTCTCCCTCGGGCTCATACCAGTGGCAGATCCAGTTGAGTGCGCCAGCGATCGAAAAGGCCGCAATCTTGGCGTCGCATGGCGTAATCGATCCGTCATCGATCCCCTCCTGAATGAAGGAACGAAGCCGGCGGTCGATCTTTCTCTTGTAATTGCGTACCTGTGCCAGTGCGTCGCTGGACAGGTCCGCATCGTCCAGACGCATCACGCATCGTCCGAAGTTGACGGTCATGACATTGGCATACGAGTAGATGAATGCCTCGACCTTTTCCAGGCCAGTGCCGCAATGGTCCGCAATGTCGTTGAGAATTTCCTCAATCAGACCGGTGCCCAGGCGATAACACTCGATGAGGATCTCTTCTTTGTTGTGGAAGTAATGATAGAGGGCCGGCTTGGTGATGTTCAGGCGGTCGGCTACATCGTTCATCGATGTCTTGCCGTAGCTCTTTTCCAGGAAGAGTTGTGCCGCGGTTTTCAACACTGCTTCCCGCTTGGTAGCGGGATCGCGCCGCCGGCTGGTGAAAGCTTCAAGGTGGGCGAGCGACTGGGCAGCGTCTCTGGGCATGACGAAGTTGCAACAACCTGTTGACAGGAGGCTGCGCTCTTGATATCTTACCCACGGGTAAACAATAACGCAAGAGGGAAAGCGCGCTTGCGAAATTGATTTTTTCGGGATTCCGCAAAGCTCGCGTCCCGCGGACAAGTCGCCAATGAAAATCATCATGGCGGTGAAACAAGTCCCCGTGAGGGACTCCGTGATCCACATCGATTCCACCGGCAAGTGGCTGCAAGAGCAGGACCTGAGCTTCGAGATCAACGAGCCCGATGGGGCTGATCCCTACCGTCGCGGCGATCAGAGAACGATCCCGGAAAAAGCAACCTTCTTGAAAACCGCGCCACGGGCTCGCGGGGAGTTGCTCCACTATGAGCAGTGGAACATCGATACGCGCAGCGTGGTGAGCTTCGCGGGGGTGGCGTTCCGCAAGGGCGTCTCTAGCGGATAGTACCCGATTTAAGGCACGGGGACTGGCGGATTCGCGTTTCGGTGTATACTTCCCAACAGCCTTCGGGTGTGGCTAATTTCAGATTGGAGGAAGACAATGGCGAGTTGCAATGTGAAAGTCACCGTGACGGTGAAGGGCAAGATCGAAGACGTTTTGAAGAAAGTGAAGGCGACGGCGGCGTCGAAGGGCGTCAAATTCTCCGGCGATGAAAAAGGTGGGAAGTTCTCCGGCGACGCGGAAGGCACTTACAAGGTTGACGGCCAAACCATCACGATCATTATCACCGACAAGCCCTGGTATGCAAAGGACAGCCAGGTCAGCGATGCGATTACGAAATTCTTCGCGGGGATGTGATCATGCAGAAATTTACTTTGCTACTGCTGATAGGAGCCACGTTGGCTTTGAGTGGCTGCGTGTTTTCAGTGAGTCCGCTTTACACAGCAAAGGACGTGGTGTACGACGCGGCTTTGGAGGGCGTCTGGGCCAGGAGCGGGGACACCAGCACCTGGGCGTTCCAAAAGGGCGTCGATTCGAGCTACAAGGTGGTGGTTACCGAAGGTGAAAATCCGTCGCCATTCGTGGCGCATTTGGTGCAGCTCGGTGGACATCGTTTCCTGGACATCTGCCCGGAGACGTCCGGCCTAGATAATCTGAAGCAAGCTGAATTATACAAGGCGGGCCTGATTCCCGGCCACCTGTTTCTCAAGATGCTGCAGATCACGCCGACACTCCGTATGAAGGTGTTGGACGACGAGTGGGTGGAGGGCCTGCTGAAGAAAGATCCCAAGGCCCTGGCGCATGAGGAAATGGAGGGCGGCAAATTGGTCCTTACGGCTCCGACGGCGGCCCTGCAGGCTTTCATGATGCAGAACTGGGACACGCCAGCCGCCTGGAATACCGAGTCCAGCGAGCTGAGGCATAAATAGCGAGTTTTGCGCTGCCCGGGTCCTCACCTTCTCGATGCGGGAATCGAACTGGTATGGTTCGACTGTGAGTCGTCTGGCAGCGTGGAATGGGGAAGCGTTAGTCCGTGACAGCGAGACCTGGGACCCACCGCATTTTGGATGGGAAGTGGCGGGCATGCGTTGACCAGAACCTCGGCGGCGACTATGACCCACGAGGTCGGCACCAGGCCGTGGCGCACACCAGTGAGCGCGTTCCGCCCGATTTCCAGGGCACATATTCCTACTTCCCATCGCTCAGCAAGCCGGTGATCGCCGCGATCAATGGTCATGCGGTAGGGCTTGGCCTGGTGATTGCGTTGTATTGCGACATTCGATTCGCATCCACGGAGGCGAAGCTGAGCACCGCCTTCGCACGGCGCGGCCTGATCGCCGAATTCGGGACCGCCTGGATGCTGCCGCGGTTGATCGGCCTGTCCAACGCTCTAGACCTCCTGCTTTCGGCGCGCACGGTTGGCGCCGCCGAAGCGCTGCGGATGGGCTTGGTCAACCGCGTTTTCCCCGTGGACACTTTCGTCGAGGACGTGCGCGCTTACGCCAGGGAACTCGCCACGCAAGTATCGCCGCGCTCCATGGCGGCCATCAAGCAGCTGGTTTATCGGGCGATGTTCCAGACGCTGGAGGAGGCGTGTTTCAAATACTTGCGGCGAACCGGCGTCAGTAGCGTCAGCGCCGAAAAGCCACGTTTTGCCGCGCTACTGCTGCCACTGGTGCTCCGGGCGGCATTGGCCTCGCCAGCTTGGTATCCTTGAGAAGTGCTGAGGCAAGCGCCGATGACGATTGCAGCCAAATACGAGGACGGCGTCTTCAAGCCCCTCGAGGACGTGAATCTGACGGAGGGCACCAGGGTCGAAGTGCACGTGTGCGACGCCGCAGAGCGAACGCCCTTTCCTAGGTCCCTCCGCGATTTGGCAGCGTTCGGGATGTGGGCTGACGGCGATGATATCCCCGATGGCGTGACGTACGTCAACCGACTGCGGGAGCCGCGCTTTTGATCGCCGTTGCGTGTGATGGCATACCTGATCGATACCGACATCATGGTGGATTTCACGCGCGGTGCGGCTGAAGCTGTCGACTACCTGTAGAGCCTCGGTCCTGCTTGCCGGATCTCTGCCATCACCGCGCTTGAATTGATCGCCGGCGCCCGCAGCCAGCGGGATGTGGCGGATCTCGATATCCTGATTTCGATCTACGAGCAGATCCCGCCAACCGAGGGCGTCATGAGGCGCGCATCCTACCTCATGAAGGCTCATGCCAAATCCGCCGGACTCCGTACGCTGGACGCGGTAATCGCCGCTACGGCCCTGGAGGAGGACCTCACGCTCGCGACCAAGTACCGCAAGCACTTCCAGATGATCAGCGACTTGAAGCTGGCAGTGCCCAACTATTGAGGCGCGCCCCTTCTTCTAAGCTTCCGGCGCCTGGATGTGAGTAGCCCCGTGGACTGGCCTACCTCGCCGGCCACACCGCGACATGAACATCACCAAGCGCTACGCGCATCCGCAGGAGCAGACCATCCGCGCGGCCATGGATCGGGCGCGAGGGGTCGAGGCTGGCATACTTTTGGGCATACCGCGCAAAATTTGAATCTGGGGAAAACTGCGTCGGGATCGCAACCGCCTGAAGCTGGGGAAGTTTTGTGGTGCGCCCGGAGAGACTCGAACTCCCGGCCTACTGGTTCGAAGCCAGCCGCTCTATCCAGCTGAGCTACGGGCGCACATTATGGAACAACTTACTTACGGACAATGACGAAGGCGGAGTTTTCGGTGCGTGCTAGTTTTGCGCTAGACGCCGACTCTTCATCTTACCATCGAGACCAGTGTTTCGCATCGGCCCTGTTCTGCTGCGGCCATCATACGCGCGTTCCCGGAGTGAAGATGGCTAGCGACTCCTCCTCAAGTCTTTGACGATTCGCAATTTTGCGAAATAAAATAGTCTACAAGTGCCAAAATCGCGCGTGGTGATTTATCGCGAGGAGGATGGTTCTGTGCCGTTTGTCGACTGGTTCAGGGAACTGCCCACCCATGCAAGGGACAAGGTGCTCGTCAGGATCGAACGGCTCAGAGAACTCGGCCACGAATTGCGCCGCCCAGAAGCGGACTCCTTCCGCGACGGGATCTACGAACTTCGAGCAACACCCCGAGGCACCATTACCGGATCTTGTACTTCTTCCATAAGCAGATTGCCGCCCTGGCGCACAGCGTCACCAAAGAGAGCGCCGTGCCAAACCGCGACATCAATCTCGCGACCCGCCGCAAACGGCGGTTTGAGGCCGATCCATCGAAACATACTCTAGAGGAGAACTGAAAAATGCCGGTGACCAGAAAAGCGACGACCGACGCGGTGGAAATCCTGCATCGCCGAGTTTATAAGGGTAATCCTGAAAGGCTCAAATCGCTTGCCGAGTGCCGGGCCAACGATGAGATTGCACGGAAGATTCGCACCCTCCGCACGAAGGCCGGCCTGACCCAGGCCCAACTGGCAAGCCTTGTCGGGACCACTGCCTCCGTCATATGCCGGCTGGAGGACGCCGACTATGAAGGGCACTCGGTCGCCATGCTCCGGCGAATCGCGGCCGCACTAAAGCAACGTTTTGCCCCTTTCCAAGTCGGCTTAGCCTTTCTGAGGTCGGAGCCGCGACGGACTAACCCAAATCCGATTGCATCGTCAGTGGGATTGGTAGGTTCGGCATCGAACTATTCCCTGATTTTCGCGATTGTCACTGCCGGATGGTCACCTTTCAGACCCCTCACGGCATTGGCGACGCGGCGTGCCACGTCAGCCAAGGCAATTCCGCACCCTCGGGCATCGTTCCACGATTCTGGTCTGAGCGCGCGAACGGGCTTCGAAAACGTTCGTGTGGTAGATTTTGTGCCATTCGCGCGAGGAAATCTGGGGACGGGGGGAGAATCGCCGGAGCTACGGGCGCACAACTCGCTCACGCGATCTATTTTGCGCCGCGACTACTGGCGCAACGAAACCGATGCCCGCTGGAGAATCCGTACCTTGCGCTCGTTTCCGTCGGCATCCTGAATCAGAATTTGCCGATGGTCGGGGCAGAATTTCATGGGGACGTACAGATTCAATTCGAGGGGCGTTTCCGACTCCACCAGGTATTCGCGATTCAGACCGCGGACCCGGTAGACGTATCGGTTCTTCAGGAAGGTTCGGCCCATCGGAACGGTCTTGCGGGAAAGTAGCTCCCCGTCCTGCCAACTTCGATTCGGGGCCGCCGAAAGGGCCTTCGTCGAAACCAACAGCACAAATACTGCGCCGAGTGCGATCCGCCGCCCACTCATACCGAACGGCCTCCTCCTACTGGATATTTTAGCCCCAATTGGCCATTCGCGAGAACATAAAATTTTGTTAATGCCTGGACGCTCACTTTCGGATGAACAGCGACACCGCCATACCCAGCCCGACCGCTATTACCAGCCGCCGGACGGCCGTCCGCCCCAGCTTTCGGGCCGCTCCAGCGCCGCCGTACCCTCCGATAATCGACGCCACCGCCATCAGTACCACATACGGCCAGTAGACCATCCGCGCCCAGATGAAGTAGACGGCGGCGATCCCATTCACGCTGCCGCCCAGGATCACCTTCAGGCTGTTCATCTCGTGGATGTCCTTCAGCCCGAGAATGCTCAGCGCCGCCAGCATCAGAATGCCGATTCCGGCGCCGAAATAACCGCCGTAGAGCCCTACCAGCAGCTGAAACAGCAGCCCGCCAACCAGCCATTTGGTGGACTTCCGCATCGCCGGATCGCCCGTCCCGAGCTTGCGCTGCACCCACTCCTGGGCCATAAACAGGAAGGTGGCGAAGAGAATCAGAAAGGGTACCTGGCGGTCAAACGTGCTCGTGGGAGTGTACCTCAGCAAAATCGCGCCCGCGATTCCGCCGATCAGGCTGGGCACCACCATCAGCAAGAATCGCGACTGTACGCCGCGCAGTTCCCGCCGGTAACCCCACGCGCTGCCCACCGTTCCCGGCCAGATCGCCACCGTGCTGGTGGCATTGGCTGTCACCGAATCCAAGCCGAGCCAAATCAGGGTTGGAAACGACACCAGGGTGCCGCCGCCGGCGATGGAATTGATGGCGCCGGCGAGGAACGCCGCTCCGAAAGCCAGGGCGGCGTGGGGAATGTCCAATGCGGAAGTCAAACCGCAAGGATATCGCACTTCGCCGCGCGGGCTTCCAAATCGCGCCCCCGATGGCGAGAATTCGCAGAGGAATTATGATGGTTAGTGCCGTCCATGAGCTCCCCAAAAATCCACCCGCGCCCGCGCACGCCTCGATCCAATGCCGTTTAGACCCGAGGCCGTGCGGCCCATACCGGATAGCCTGCAGGTTCATACCGCGTATCGCGACCGCAAGCTCTTTATCTGGGGCGAATCGCCCCTCCAGGAAGGCCGGCCTCGCGGCCTTGAGTTCGCGGTGCCCACCCGTCTCCGTCATGCCGTTTGGCAAATAGCTGAGAAGCTCCACGCCAGTTACCGGAACGCCACCATCTGGGTTCCCAGCGACGGGGACGCCATTCGGCCCAGGTCCGTGCCTACGGTGATTCTGGACGCCGAAAACGCCTTCTACTTCCTGGACGCGTGCAATCGCAATCCCTACGCGCAAACGTCGCAGATCAAGATCGCCTATACGACCCGCTTCTGGGGCGCCGCCCTACGATCGGTCGCCGCCCTTGCCGCGCGCGACCGCTTTCTCCCGTCCGTATCGATGGAAGGTGGGACGTTCGAGGCCCGGTGGAAGCCCATCCTGTCTGCGCCCGATCGCCTGACCCTGCGCGAATTCGCCGCCACCATGCCACCTCCGGCCCGCGCCATCACGCTCGATACCGGACGCCACGGAAAGCCGCCGGAAGACGATCCCGCGGTGTTACTCGGGAGCTTCGTCGAGTGGCTCGTGGATGCCTTACCACGGGTCGCGACGAGGACCGGCCGTACGCGGGCGCTCCCTCGCGCGATTAACGACAAGAACATCGCCGGCGTCTGGATGCAGTGCCTGTCTTCTTTTGAGCCCCGCCTCCCCGGCGAACGCCAGCTGCTCTCCAATTTCCACGACCGGGTGAGCCACTGGCAGCGGCCCGCCACGCGCGAAGCAGGTTTCCCCTGGCTGCTCAGCTTTCATCTGCGCGAACCGGAAGGCGATGCGCCGGATGCCGCCTGGAAGGTGCAATACCGGCTAGAGCCGATTGCAGGCGGCGCGCCTGTTCCGGTCGACAAGAGCGCCCTCAGCCGAGCCTCGGTACACCACGTGGACCGCCTGCTTGCCAAAGCTGCCAGCGTCTGCGCCGATATCCGCGAAGGCTCGGACAGTTTCCCGCTCGACGTCATGGGAGCGTTTTGCTTTCTCACCGAGACTGCGCCCGCGCTCGAACGGGAGGGATTCCGCGTCGCCATACCGGAGTGGTGGCAGCGCCACGAGAGCGCTGCCCTTGTGCGAGCCCGGCCGGTTCTCAAACCATCTCCCGCCAGCCGGACCGGCACGTTCTCGATGGATGAATTGATGCATTTCGATTGGGAAGTGGCCATCGGCGGAGAGAACTACACGCGCGAAGAACTGGACCGGCTGGCCGAGTCCACCGCGCCACTAATAAGGGTGCATGGCAAATGGCTGCCGTTCGAACCACAGAGCATCCGCGCGGCGCTCGACCTATGGAAGCGCGAAGCGGCGCCTGCCCGCGAGATGATTCGCATGGCGCTGGGCGGGGCGGAAGCCATCCCCGGTGTGCAGTTCGAAGAAGCGCGCGGCGAAGGCTGGATCGGCGAACTGATTGAGAAGCTGGGAGGCAAGACCCGCTTCGAGGAGCTCCCGGTCCCGGAGGAGTTTCACGGTACTCTGCGCCCCTATCAGGTCCGCGGCTTCTCATGGCTCGGTTTTCTCCGTCAATACGGATTGGGCGCCTGCCTCGCCGACGATATGGGGCTCGGGAAGACCATTCAGGCTCTGGCGCTGCTCGGCCGCGAGCGGGCCAACGGCGTCGACCGCCCGGTGTTGCTGGTATGTCCCACTTCGGTGGTCGGCAACTGGCGGAAGGAGGCCGAGAAGTTCGCTCCCAGCCTTCCCGTCCTCGTGCACCACGGAGTCGCACGCACCCGCGGACCGGAATTCGTGGAAGAGGCGGGCCGCCACGCGCTCGTCGTCTCCAGTTACTCGCTGGTGCATCGCGATATCGAAGTGCTCAGAGACGTGCCGTGGTCGGGAATCATTCTCGACGAAGCGCAGAACATCAAGAACCCGGAGACGCGGCAGTCGCGTGCCGTCCGGTCGCTCACCGCCGACTACCGGATCGCGCTCACCGGTACGCCGGTGGAGAATAATGTAGGCGAACTTTGGGCCATCATGGAGTTCCTCAATCCCGGATTTCTCGGCAGCGCGGCCGAGTTCCGGCGCAGTTTCCTGCTGCCCATCCAGAGAAACGCCGACTCCGGCGCGGCCGGCAATCTTCGCAAGCTCACCGCGCCGTTCATCCTCCGGCGCCTCAAGAGCGACCGCAACGTGCTGCAGGACCTTCCCGAGAAAATGGAGATGAAGGTTTTCTGCAATCTGACGCCGGAACAGGTTTCGCTCTACAAGAGTGTGGTCGCCGAGGCCACCCACACTCTCGACGCCACTACCGGAATCCAGCGCAAGGGCGCCATACTCGCCGCGCTCACCAAGCTCAAGCAGGTGTGCAATCACCCGGCGCAGTTCCTGGGCGATGATTCTCCGCTCGCGGGACGGTCGGGCAAGCTCTCGCGGTTGACGGAGATGGTGGAGGAACTGCTCTCCGAGGGTGATCGCGCCCTCATCTTCTCGCAGTTCGCGGACATGGCGGAGCGGCTCCGCAGCTATCTGGCGGCGACTTTCGGACAGGAGGTCCTGCTGCTGCATGGCGGGGTGCCGGCGCACAAACGCAATGAGATGGTGGAGCGCTTCCAGAGTGGGGACGACCGTGGACCGCGGCTGTTCGTGCTGTCGCTGAAGGCCGGCGGCACGGGCCTGAATCTCACCGCCGCCAATCACGTGTTTCACTTTGACCGCTGGTGGAATCCGGCGGTGGAGAATCAGGCCACCGACCGCGCCTTTCGCATCGGCCAGCATCGCAACGTGCAGGTCCATAAATTCGTCTGCCTGGGCACGCTGGAAGAAAGGATCGACGAGATGATCGAACGCAAGAAGGCCATCGCCGACAATGTGGTGGGCGCGGGAGAAGCGTGGCTGACCGAGCTTTCCACCGCCGAGATCAAGGAGCTGTTCGCGTTGCGCCAGGAGGCCCTGTCGTGAGTGAGAACACGAGTAAGAACTGGTGGGGCGCCGCTTGGATCGAGAAGATGGAGCGGCTGGCCGAATCCTCGCGGTTTAAGGAGGGGGATGCGTCGGCCACCCGAAACGCGGTGCAACGGATCCGCCTCGAAGGCCGTACCATCGTCGCGCTGGTGCAGCTTAAGCTCCAGCCGGCGTACACCGTGAGGATCACCTTCGATGCCTTCTCGCGCGAGCAGTGGGACCAGTTGTTCGCTAACGTTCGCGACTGGCGTGCGCTGGCATCGTCGCTCGCCGCGGGCGACCTCCCGCTGGAGATTCAGACGGGTTTTTCGAAAGCCAAACTGCGCTTTATGCCGGAGCGGTACGCCGACCTCCATCTGGAATGCGGTTGCCCCGATTGGCTCAAGCCGTGTGCCCACCTGGTGGCCGCGTGGCTGCGGTTCGGGCGCGATTTCGAGCGCGATCCATTCCTGCTGTTCCAGCTTCGCGGCATGGAGCGAAAGGAACTGCTCGATTTTCTACGCAGCGGCGCCGCGCCTGCCCCGGAAGTTGTGCCGGAGCTCGAAGAAGATGAGGAAACGGAAGCGGAGAGCATTCCTGTAAACCTGCAACCGCTGCCGGCCGACCCCCAAACGTACTGGGCCGAGCGCCCGTTTCCCGTCCCACCGCCCGAGTCGGGCGAGCGGCGCCTGTTGGATGACGGCCTTCTCGAAAAGCTCGGCCCCGCCCCGTTTGCTCCCAACTGGCGCGACCTCGAGCCGCAATTCCATCGCGTCTACGATTCGGTCTACCAGCTGGCGGTGCTTCTGCTGAAGGAGTGAGTTGTGGGACATGCTTCAGCTTGTCCATTTCAGATGGCGAGCCGAGCTCGCCTGGACAAGCTGAAGCATGTCCCACGGAATTCGTTTAACATATGAATTAAATCGAGTCCAGGAGGACAACCGATGGCGTACGATGTAAGCCGGCGATCCTTGTTGATGGCCGGAGTGCCGGGCGCGGCACTCGCCTTTCAGCCCTCGCAGGCGCAGGAAGTCACCGTTCCAGGCGGCCCGGCCGAGAAGCCGAAATATTCCATCAAATTTGCGGTAATCGGGATCGACCACAATCACATCGACGGCATTACCGACGCCCTGAAACGCGGCGGCGGCGAGTTGGTGAAAGTCCACTCCACCAATCAGACTGCGCTCGCCGATTTCCAGCGGCGCTACCCCGAAGCGAAACTGGCGGCCAGCGAGGACGAGATCCTCAGCGATCCTTCGATCCAACTGGTGGCCAGTGCCGCCATCCCCGATTTGCGCGCGCCGCTCGGCGTTCGCGTCATGCGCCACGGCAAGGATTACCTCAGCGACAAGCCCGCCATGACGACGCTCGATCAGCTCGCCGAGGTCCGCAAGGCGCTCAAGGAGACCGGCCGCATGTTCGCCATCATGTACTCGGAGAGGCTGGAAGTGCGCGCCGCCGTGCAGGCCGGCGAATTGATCCATGCCGGCGCGATTGGCAAGGTGGTGCAGACCGTCAATCTCGCGCCTCACCAGGTGAACGAGCCGACCCGCCCGGATTGGTTCTGGGACCCGGCGCGCTATGGCGGCATTTTGTGCGACATCGGCTCCCACCAGGCCGACCAGTTCGTGTACTACACCGGCTCGACCGTCGCCGACGTGACCGCCTCGCAGGTGGCCAACGTGAATTACAAGCACCGCCCGAAATTCCAGGATTTCGGCGACATGATGCTGCACGGCAACGGCGGATTCGGCTACGTCCGCGTGGATTGGTTCACGCCCAAAGGCCTCGGCACCTGGGGCGACGGACGTCTGTTCGTGCTCGGTACCGAAGGGTACATCGAATTGCGCAAATACGCCGACATCGCGGGCCGTCCCGGCGGCAATCACCTGTTTCTGGTCGACCAGAAGAAGGCCACCTACATGGATTGCAGCAAAATGGATCTCCCCTTCGGCCGCCAGTTCGTGGCCGATATCGTAAACCGCACGCATGTTGCGCAGGACCAGGAACAGGCCCTGCTGGCCACCGAACTGGTGCTCAAAGCGCAGAAGAACGCGCTCGTTCTATAAAGGAGAACGATTATGAAAGATGTCTCCCGCCGATCGATCCTGAAGACGAGTCTGGGCGCAGCCGCCGTCGCGGGCTTCCCGGCGATTGTGCCGTCCACGGTATTCGGCCAGAATGCCCCCAGCAATCGCATCAACATCGGAGCCATCGGCGTAGGCCGCATTTCGCGCACCCACGATTTGCCCGCAATCCGCAAAGTACCCTATGCGCGCATTATCGCGGTCTGCGATCTCGACGCCAATCGCGTGGAGCAGGGGCAGGCGTTAGTGAACGGCTGGTACTCGGTGAACAGCACCAAGGGCTATCGCGATTACCATGAGCTTCTCGCCAACAAAGAGATCGACGCGGTAGTGATCTCGACGCCAGATCATCAGCACGCCGTGCTCGCCGTCAACGCGGTCCGCGCCGGCAAAGATGTGTATCTTCAAAAGCCCGCATCGCTCACCATCTCCGAGGGCCGCATCATGGCCGATGCCGTGAAGGCGTCCGGGCGGATTTTTCAGATCGGATCGCAGCAGCGATCGTGGGTGCAGTTTCACCGCGCCTGCGAGTTGGTGCGCAACGGGCGCGTCGGCGACGTGAAGCACGTCGAAATCGGGTTGCCCGGCGATCCGTCCGGGCCGGACGCGCCGGAGATGCCCGTGCCGGCCGGCTTCAACTACGATGCATGGTTGGGCACCACGCCGCAGGTCTATTACACCGAAATGCGCGTGCATCCGCAAAAAGGTTTCGATCGTCCCGGCTGGCTGCGCTGCGAACAGTTCGGCGCGGGCATGATCACGGGCTGGGGCGCGCACCACGTCGATACCGCCCATTGGGGAATGAATACCGAACTCACCGGGCCGGTCGAGATCTGGGGATGGGCGGAATTCCCGACTCACGGCCTGTGGAACGTCCACGGCAAATTCCAGACGGACTCCCGCTATGCCAACGGCATGACGATGTCGATTTCGGGCGATTATCCCAACGGCATCAAGTTCATCGGCACGAAGGGATGGCTTTTCGTCACGCGCGAAGGCAACGTGACGCCCAGCGATCCCACTTCCGGTAAGCCCTCGGGGAAACCGCTCGAAGCCAGCGATCCCAAGATTCTCGATAGCGTGATCGGGCCGAACGAAATTCACCTCGCCACCGCGGAGGAGCATCACGCTAACTGGCTCGACTGCGTGCGGACGCGCAAGGAGCCGCTGGCGCCCGCCGAAATCGCGCACCGCGCCTGCTCCACCTGCCTGCTGAATCACATCGCCATGAAGCTCAAGCGGCACCTCCACTGGGATCCGGTGAAGGAGCGGTTCGAGAATGATGACGAAGCGAACGCCATGCTCAGTCGCCCCCAGCGCGCGCCCTACGGGTTCAAGGCGTAGGTCACTCGTATCGCAGCGCCAGTAACGGGTCGGTCTTCGCGGCGCGCCGGGCCGGTACGTATCCGGCAATCACGGTGACCAGCACGATGGCCGCCAGCGCAACCGCAATCGTGGCGGGATCGGACGAACTCAGCCCGAAGAGCTGACTCTGCACGAAGGTGGTGGCGCCCACAGTCACCGGCACTCCGATCGCGATTCCCAGCGCCAGCAGTACCAGCGTCTCCCGAAACACCATCCACAGTACCGCGCCCGACTGCGCGCCCAGCGCCGTGCGGATGCCGATCTCGTTGGCTCTACGCACTACGTTAAAGCTCATCACTCCGTAAAGGCCGATACAGGCCAACAAGAGAGCCAGCAACGAGAAGAACGCCGAGAGCCGCGAGATCAGGACCTCGCGCGCCATGGAGCGGTCTATCTCCGCCGTCAACGTGGTCACTTTCAAGATCGGGACGCTGCTGTCTATCCGTGCCAACGCCGCGCGGAGTTCGCCCGCCACCTGGGCGGGATCGCCGATGGTCCGCACCAGCAGGCAGCTCGCAAACAGATCCTCGCCCGAGAGTTGGCGGAGTGGCAGGAAAACCATGGGCTCCAAGTTCTCGCGCGGACTTTTATACTTGCCATCCTGCGCGATACCGACCACTTCCCACTCGTTCTTGAAGTCGCCGGTAACGATGATGTGCTGGCCAAGCGCGTCGCCGCGCGGAAAGAAGCGGCTCGCCATCGCCTGATTCAGGATGACGACGCGGCTGGAGTTCGCCGTGTCTTGCTGGCTGAAAACGCGCCCGCCGATCATCCGCGTGCCACTGGCTTCGAAGTACTCGGGTGTGACGGCGTTGATGGAACTCAGGACATCACTGGCCGATGGAGCGGTTTGCCCATGGCGGGAGATGTACAGATTCCAACTGCCCTCGAGGAATGGAGGCACCGCTGACATCGAGGCGGAACGAACTCCGGGGAGCGACTTCAAATTGCTCAGCAGCCGGTCG
>Ga0182016_10001740_pt1 | contig 26227 bp, 21 predicted proteins | sample 712S2MmetaG_FD_120491 | JGI IMG/M metagenome (GOLD analysis project Ga0182016, IMG submission 120491) | Permafrost microbial communities from Stordalen Mire, Sweden - 712S2M metaG | ecosystem: Environmental > Terrestrial > Soil > Wetlands > Permafrost | place: Sweden: Stordalen | collected...
GGCGGACGGCGCGCAGCGCGTCGATCGCCTCTGCTAGAGCGAACTGCTCGCCGATGAAGCCCGCGACGAAGCGCCCTCCGCGTAGTTCGCCCTGCGCCTCCATCCGGCGGAATACACCGAGCAGGTCGCGCCACGGCGGCGCGATCCGCTCGCGCGCAATCAGGTCGCGGAAGACGACGCCGTACCGCGCGAGCAGGCGTTTCGCGAACGCCTCCACGTCGACGGTCTCCAACTCCGGCACCAGCAGCGTCCAGCGGCCGCTCGAGGAGCGCGGCCGCTTGGCGCGCGACTTCTCGCCGAGCCGGCGGCGCGAGTCTGCGAGCGAGCGCAGCGCGTCGAAGCCGTCGGCGGTCACTAGGCCGGCGGCCACCAGTTCCCACAGCGCCTCCTCCACTTCGGACGGCAGGCGGCGCGTGTCTCGGATCAGGTCGGTGAAGAACGGCGCGCCGCGGCGGCGGATTGCGTCGAGCACGTCGCGCGCCGGATGGGAGAGCGCGGCGTCGTCGACGCTGCCGCGCGCGATGAGCGTCTCGGCGCCGTCGCGCGCGAACAGCGAGATCGGCACGAGCTTCGTCGGCCGCACGCGCCGGCGTCGACCGTTTGCCGCGAGCGTTTCGGCGGCGGCGAGCGCGGGGTGCGGCGACAGCCTGCCCCACATGACCTCGCCCGACTGGCACAGTTTGTCGAGATGCTCCGGCTTGTAGCCCGCGACCCGGCGCGGTAGAATCTGCGTCTCCCACGCGACGGCGGGAACTTCGAAGCCCTCCAGTTGCTTGACGACCTGCAGCACGCCCTCGATCCCGTGCAGGCGGAACATCGGCGCCGCGTGCTGCCAGCGTTGGAGGAACTGCGCGAAGTCGGCCGTCGAGACCGGCTCGATCTCGCGCCGCAGGGTGCCGATCGTGCGGCGGTGGATGCGCGCCAGCACGCGCCGGTTGCACCATTCCTCGCCCATCCCCGGCCGGAAGGTGCCGCGCAGGACCTGGCCTTCGCTCTCCAGTTGCAGCAAGGCGGCGTCGACGGCGTCGCGCTCGATCGTAAAGCGCTGCGCGATCTCGGCCGCGGTGAGCGGGCCACCCGACTCGAGCCAGCCGCGCACGATTTCCGCGACGGCGGCCTCGCGCGTCGCAGGCAGCGCGGACGCCGCCGCGACGGCCGCGATCTCCGGCACCAGCATCGCGCCTGGTTGCGCGAGCGCGAACAGGTCGAGCCGCTCCGCGCAGACCCAGAACGGCGCCCCGCCCGCGACGGCCGTCGTCGCGCGGCGGTCGGCTTCGAGCGTTTCGTACCACGGCCGCCACGCCTCGACCGGCGGAAGTGCGACGAGCGTCAACAGCGCGTCGTGCAGTTCGTCGGGGTCGCGCACGACCGGCCACGACTCCGCAGAGACGGCTGCGATCGCCGCGGCGTCGAGCACGCCGACGCCGTCGCCGGCGGCGCTGCCCATCACGCTGCGCAACTGCACGGCCCGCGCGCGGCGCTCCTCGAGCGGCGCGTCGTCGAGGTACGCGAACGGGTTCGAATTGAGAATCTCGTGCGAGAACGCGGACGGCGTCGGCGTCTCGATCGCGACCGTCTTGATCTCGCCGCGTTGCAGTTTGTCGAGGATGCCGGTCAACCCGTCGAGGTCCATCGCCTCGTGCAGACAGTTGTCGATCGTTTCGCGGACGAGCATGTGGTCGGGAATGCGGATCGGCCCGCTCAGGTTCTCCGGGCACGCCGCCTGATCGGGGAAGACGGCGGCCATCAGGTCGTCGGACTTCATGCGGATGATCTGCGGCGGGACCTTGCGCCCGCCTTGGAAGCGCAGGATCGCGAGCGAGCGCGTCGCGTTCCAGCGCCAGCGTGCCGCGAACATCGGCGCCGGCAGCATCGCCTGCGTCAGCACGTACTCGACGCTCGCGGTGTTGAGAAACGCGAACACCGAGTCGAGCGGGAAGGCATGCAGCTCCGAGAGCGAGATGACGATGCCGTTGTCGGTGGCGGCGGCTTGCAGTTCGAGGTTGAACGAGCGGCAGAAGCGCTTGCGCAGCGCGAGGCCCCACGCGCGGTTGATGCGGGCGCCGAACGGCGCGTGCAGGATCAACTGCATGCCGCCGCCTTCGTCGAAGAAGCGCTCGGCTACGACGGTCTCGCAGGTCGGCACGACGCCGAGTGCGGCTTTACCGGCCTGCACGTACGCGACGGCCTGCTCGGCGCCCGCTCTGTCGACGGCACATTCGCGCCCCAACATCCCATACGCGGCCTCGGCGTCGGCCGCGTCGCCAAGTTCCTCGCGCAGCGCCGACACGAAGCGCGACAGTTCGATCGTGCGCCCCAGGCCCTCGCCGTTCCAGAACGGCACCGACGGCGGCGCGCCGTGCGCGTCTTCCACCCTCACCTTGCCGGCCTCGACGCGCCGGATCTTCCACGACGTTTGGCCGAGCAGAAAGACGTCGCCGGCCATGCTCTCGACGGCGAAGTCCTCGTCGACCGTGCCGACCACCGTGCCCTCGGGCTCGGCGACGACCGCGTAGTCCGCGCGGTCCGGGATGGCACCGCCGGACGTAATCGCCGCTAGCCGCGCGCCGCGCCGTCCGCGCACGCGGCCGTTGACGCGGTCGTGATGGAGGAACGTGCCGCTGCGCCCGCGAGTCGTCGCGATGCCGTCGGCGAGCATGGCCATGACGTCGTCGAAGTCCTTGCGCGCGAGGTCGCGGTAGGAGTGCGTGGCGCGCACGAGCGCGTACAGATCGTCGACCACCCAGTCTTCCGACGCACAGGCCGCAACGAGTTGTTGCGCGAGGATGTCGAGCGGCGCCGACGGCAGGCACAGCCGGTCCATCTCGCCCGACCCGATCGCGCGCACGAGCGCGGCGCACTCGATCAGTTCGTCGCGCGTCGTCGCGTACAGCACGCCCTTCGGTTTGGCGCCGACCCAGTGGCCGGAACGCCCGATGCGTTGCAGACCAATCGCGATCGAGCGCGGCGACCCGATCTGCACGACGACGTCGACGGAGCCGATGTCGATGCCGAGTTCGAGCGACGCCGTCGCGACGACCGCTCGCAACTCGCCGTCCTTGAGACGCGTCTCGGCGAGGAAGCGTAGGCTGCGCGAGAGGCTGCCGTGGTGCGGCAGCACGACGCCGTCGCCCAACCGCTGCGCGAGCGCGAACGCCACGCGCTCGGACAGCCTGCGCGTGCCGACGAAGACCAGCGTCGTGCGATGTTCGAGAATCAGAGCGGCGATGCGGTCGTAGATTTCCGCCCACATCTCGTTGGTCGCGACGTGGCTGAGCTCGTCGCTCGGCACGACGACCGAAAGGTCCATCTCGCGCCGGTGGCCGACGTCGACGACGACGGCGGCGCCGCCCGGCCCTGCCAGGTAGGCCGCGACGTCGACGATCGGCTTGACGGTCGCCGACAGGCCGATGCGCTGTGGCTTCGGATTACCGCTCTGCGCGACGAGACGGTCGAGCCGCGCCAGCGTGAGCGCGAGATGCGAGCCGCGCTTGTCGCCGGCCATGGCGTGGATCTCGTCGACGATGATCGTGCGGACGTTGCGCAGCGTCGCGCGCGAGCGCTCGGCGGTGAGGAAGATGAACAGCGACTCCGGCGTCGTGACGAGAATATGGGCCGGCTTGCGCAACATCTTCGCGCGCTCGGCAGCCGTCGTGTCGCCGGTGCGTACGGCCGTGCGGATCGGCGCGAGCGCGACGCCCCGCTCTTCCGCGAGCGCCCGAATCTCGGCGAGCGGCGCTTCGAGGTTGCGGCGGACGTCGTTGGTGAGCGCCTTGAGCGGCGAGACGTAGACGACCAGCGTGTCGTCACCGAGCGTCCCCGCCTCGGCGGCGCGCACGAGCCCGTCGATCGACCAGAGGAAGGCGGCCATCGTCTTGCCCGAGCCGGTCGGGGCCGAGACCAGCACGTCGGAGCCCGCGCGGACCCGTGGCCAGGCGCGCGCCTGCGGGTCCGTCGGTGCGCCGAAGCGCGCCTCGAACCAGTCGGCGATCAGCGGGTGAAAGTGCTCGTCCACGGTCTGAGGCGAACGTGTGTTCGCCGCGGCCGGGGCGCCGCCTTCCAGCGGTTAGCGGCCGTAGATGCCCGTCAGGGTCCCCGCTGCGAGGACGTGCGAACTGATCGCCCCGAGGATCGCACCGGGCGCGGAGCCCGGTTTCATCTGCGCGTACGGCGTGTCGAGCGCGTACACGGTGAAGCGGTAGTGATGGGGGGTGCCGTGCGGCGGGCACGGCCCGAACCAGGCCCGGGTTCCCGCGCTGTTGCGCGCGGTGACCGTTCCGTGCGGCAGCGCCGAGCCGTCCTTCGACGACGGGAGCGCGCGCGTTCCGCGCGGCAGGTCGTAGACGATCCAGTGCCAGAACCCGGCACCGCCGCCGGCGTCCGGGTCGTAGACGCTCAGCACGAGGCTCTGGGTCAGGCCGGGAGCGCGGCTCCACTTGAGCGGTAGCGAGAGGTTCTTCCCTTCGCACGCCGCGGCGGCGTACTGCTGCGGAATGCGGCCGCCTTGCGAGAACGCACTGCTCGTGACCGACAGCGTCGCGGTACTTGCGAACGCGGGAGCCGCGCACAGTGCGACTGCCGCGACGGCGAAACGGACGACGGACGTACGGCTCATGCGCGCACGTTGGCCGAAAGGCGCGCGCTTTCATGCAGGCTGCCGGCGCGCAGCTTGACTTTGCCGAGTTTAATGGTATCGTATCATCCATGCGATTCGAACTCGCGCAGCTTTCCATTCCGTCGACCGCGTACGCGCAGGTCGCGGGCGTTTGCCCGCGCGCGCTGCTCGGTGACGCCGGAAAGGCCGGCGCGATCGCATAGGGTTTCTTCGCCCCAAGTTGGCTTCGAAAGGGAGGCCGGGCGAATCGCCCGGCCTCCCTTCTCTTTTTCGGTACTGCGTCGGCGACGGAGCCGACACCGGCTCGCGCGAGCCGGACATGCCGGTTCGAATCCGGCCGTACCGGCACGCATCCCAAGAACGAAAGGAGGTACCGGACATTCCAGGATGAGGTGCTGCGGGTCCGACGGGGACCGTGCTCACAGACGGAACGTGGGCCCGCAGCACGCGCTCTTGCAACGAGGTGACGCGGCGCGATGCGAGAACGCGACCGCGCAAACGGTATCCGGAGTAGCTTGTGTTCGGCCCGATCTTCTACGACTTCGTCACGTTGCTCGCGATCATCAATCCGGTCGAGGCGGCCGCCGCATTTGCAACGCTGACCGGCTCGTTCGGGCCGAAGCAGAAGGCGACGATCGCGTTGCGATCGTCGATCGTTGCGACGCTGATTCTGCTCGGCTTCGGCTTCGTCGGCGAGGCATTGCTGAACGCCATCGGCGTCGGGTTTCCGGCGTTTCGCATCGCGGGCGGCTTGCTGCTGCTGCGGGTCGGCTTCAACATGGTGTTCGCGAAGGAGACCGGGACGCAGCGGCTCGACGAAGACGAACAGGAGGCGGCAGCGCAGAGCGACGACCCCTCCGTCTTCCCGCTCGCGATTCCAATCATCACGGGACCGGGCGCCCTGACCACCATCGTCGCGATCCTGTCGAAGAAGGACCAGACGCCGTTCGAGATAGGGGCCGTCGTCGTCGTGGTGCTCGTGGTCATGGCGATCACGTTCGTCTCGATGCGCGCCTCGTCGGCGGTCACGCGCGTGCTCGGGCCGACGGGCGTAAACGCCGTCGGCCGCATCATGGGCGTGCTGGTTTCGGCGATCGCGATTCAACTCGTGCTGGACGGCGTCGAAGAGTTTTTCCCGGCGTTCACCAAGTAGGCCGCTAGCCGGCCGTCTCCGTCCGCGTGAATGAGGGCGCGAACGGAGGTGAAGCGTGCGCCTGACCTTGGCGATCGACGTGCCGGACGCCCTGACCGGCGTCGTCGCGGGGATGCGGGGTGCGCCGCACGCTGGCGCCGCCGGCGCGCCCGCCGTCGCCGTGCCGGCGGCGCCCGACCGCATCGAGCGCGGCGAGCGCACCTACGCCGACCCGCTCGGCGCGTACGCCCGCGGACGGTACGTCCGTCACGGCGCGTTGCGCGTGCCTGCGACGGCGGAGCGGCAGTTCGAGAGCGCGGTCCGCTACTTGTCGCGCGACGCGGCGATGCGCGGAGTCATCGCTCGTGTCGAGCGGGCGCACGCTCGCTTGACGCTGCGCATCGTACACGACCACGGCGACGCCTACGATCCGCGAAACCGGACCGTCTATTGGGATCCGCACAGCGCCCTGCGGACGACGCAAGGAGGCCGCCAGAGCCCCGCGCTTGGGCTCGGGCACGAACTCGACCACGCCGCCGAGCCGGGACGCCGGCGCGACACGCTCACGGCCCACCGGCTGCCCGCCTACGACAATGCCGAAGAGCGGCGCGTCATCCGCGGCTCGGAGCGGCACGCCGCTCGTACGCTGGGCGAGGGAGTTCGGACCGACCACCGCGGGACGTGCTATCGCGTCGCGTCGCCGACGGCCCTTCGTTAGAACGAGATTATAGTCGGAGCCCCGGCCCGAGAGTGCCGGGCAAAGTGCAGGCCGGGATGAAGGCGGCTTGAAATCCGTTCATGGGCCGTACTTCCGTTCGTCGTCCTCCGCAGGAGGGGTGCTTTGCTTCCTTTGCTCGCCATGATGTCGGTGCTCCATACGGCGCCGGCTCAGTCTATTTACAACAACCAGGACGATCAGCCGAACTGGCCTATATCGACTCGTCAGCGACCCTGCGGCCCGAAGCCCGGCACCACCGATTCGCGGCTCGTCTTTCCGCCCGAGCTGCGTCCGCACAATCACATCTTGCAGGTGACGCTGTTCCTGCGCGGCGTGCGAACGGTTGCGAACGAGCAGCGCATGTGCTACGTCTTCGTCGCGCAGACGTCGCGCGGACCGCAGCCGATCGCCGTAGCGCCGCTGCTGCACGTACGCCAGGGCGACCACATGGACGTGACGATCGTGAACGAGATGGTGGCGCCGGTCCATCACGTCGCCGACTACAACAACAATCCGAACGCGCCGGCGGAAGCGCTCAAGATCCAGCGCGCCGAACAAGACGACTCGATGGCTTCGATGCACGACATGTCCGGCATGGACGGCGGCTCGGCTCCGGGCGAGTCGGACGTCCATCACATGGGATGCGGGCAGACGATCATCGAGGCGCTGCCCACGCCGGAGCCGCAGACGGGGCGCATCTATGGCTTGCACCGCGCTCCATTCGAAGACACGAACATTCACTTCCACGGCCTGAACACGTCCCCGAAGTTGCCGCACGACGACGTGGTCGACGTTCTCGTCTGCCCGAAGTTGAAGTCGGGCGATCCCGCGTCGCAGTTCCACTATTCCATCGACATCCCGCGGGATGAGCCGCCGGGGCTGTATTGGTACCATCCGCACGCGCACGGCGAGAGCGAGCACGAACTGCTGCAGGGCGTGACCGGCGCCATCCTCGTCGACACGGCAACGCCTTCGGTACCCGACACGCTCACGAGCCGGGTCCTCGTGATGCGCGATTACATCCCGCTCGGTGGCGGAACCGCGAAGCCGCGCACCATTCCGTCGGTCGGCGTCCCGAACTTCCTCGAGATTCGCAAGCAGGTGCAGGCAGAGGGCCTGGACGGCCCGGCGGGCTGGGATGGTCCCCTCGTGAACACCGGGCTCAATCCGATAGGGCCCGGCCAAGGCTGCCCGAATCCGCCGTTCCCGCCGAACACCGACGCCAAAGACCTCACGGTCAACGGGATGATCATCCCCGAGGACCCGGGCCAGATCAAGTATTTCCCCGAGACGAGCATCAAGTACGGCGAGACGCAGTTCTATCGGGTGGTCAATACGGGCGCCGATACGACGCTCGATCTCGAGCTCACGACCGACAATCGCCACAATAAGATGATGGTCGTTTCGCGCGACGGCGTTCCGATCGTGACGCAGAACGGCCGGCCGACGTGGCAGCCGGTCCCGATGGACCACGTCCTGCTGATGCCCGCGGCGCGCGTGGAGTTTTACGTGACGGGGTCGGCCCCCGGCGCGACGATGAAACTCAGTGCGCTCAAGTTCGACACCGGCTGCCTCGGCGACGTGACCCTCACCCGAGCGCTCTTGAAGATTCACGTCGGCCGCAAGAACCACGACCCGGTCCGCTATCTCCCGCCCCCGGTCGTCGACCCGGGCCGCATTCGGTTCTCGGATCTGGCGCAGGCGACGCCGGTGAAGCACCGCGTCTTCGCCTTTACGGAATACAACGAGGTCCAGTATCCGCAGTTCCAGGACCTCTACATCACCGAGCTTTCGAACCCGAAGGCCGTCGAGACGCCGTTCTCGCTTACGGGCCCGCCCGCGGTCGTCGTCAAGGACGGCACGGTCGAAGACTGGACGATCCTCAACTACACGCGCGAAATCCACGACTTCCACATTCACCAGATCCACTTCTTGGTGATGTCGCACAGCGGACTCGCGGCGGGGGAGGGGCAGCTGCTCGACTCCGTGTTCGTGCCGCACGCGACCTTCTCGAACTCGACCGGTACCGGCCAAGTCACTCCTGGTTCCGTCCATCTCCGGATGGACTTCCGCAGCCCGGACATCATCGGCGAGTTCGTGTACCACTGCCACATCCTGGAGCACGAGGACAACGGGATGATGCAGAAGATCCGCGTCGTTCCCTAGGGCGAGCCTCCAAGGCAAGCGGGCTTAGGTACCCGCCCGGCCGGACGGCGCGTCCGCAGCCGGGGCGGGTACCTTCATTTTTGAGAGCGCCTTCGGGTCGGCAACCCAGGGCGCTAGCACTGTGTCCTTGGGAGTGCTAATATCCGATGATGACGCTACCCGGAGGGGTGCCCGATGCGGCACGATGAGTTGTTCGGCGAGTTCGACGCCATGTTCGTCGAGCTGGCCAAGCGTGCGCGGACCGGCCGGTTCGAGCCGAATTGCGACGTCTACCTGAACGCCGACGAGACCGAACTGATCGTCGAGCTCGAGATCGCCGGCGCCGACCCGTCGGAACTGCGCGTCGGCCTCGAGCAGCGCCACCTCTTCATCGTCGGCCGAAGATCTCACCGCAGGCGTGCTCGCCCCGGCGACGTGCTGATGAAAGAGATCGAGTACGGCGACTTCATCAAGAAGATCCACCTGCCCGTCCCCGTCGCGCCCGCGGAAGTGACCGCGTCGTACCAGGACGGCATGCTCACCATCCGGTTGCCGGTGTCGCAGGAGTCCCGCCCGCCCGCGCATCGTACCGAACTGCAAATGACCGTAAGAAGGATTTCCGTCTGACATGGCCGCCCGCGTAGAGAAGAAACCCCCGCCCGAGATCCTCGGAATACTGCCGCTGCAGGACGCGGTACTGTTCCCGAACACGGTCATACCGCTGGCCGTCGTCAAGAAGCCCGGCATCGCCCTCGTCGAGGAAGCCCTGCGCGAAGGCAAGCAGATCGGCCTCGTGGCGCTCGTCGACAAGGACACCGAGAACCCGGGTCCGGACGACGTACGCCGCGTCGGTACCGTCGGCACGATCCAGAAGATGCTGAAGATTCCCGACGGCACGCTGCGCTGCATCGTCGCCGGCTCGTCCGTCTTTCGCATCGAGGACTTCACGCAGGTCGAGCCCTATCTGGCCGCCTCCGTGCGCGAAGAGCCCGACGTCACGGTCGAAAACGAAGAGTCGGTTGCGATGCATCGTAATCTCGCCGGCCTGTTTCAGAAGCTGCTTGGCTTCTTGCCGCAGGCGCCGCGCGAGATGGAGATGGAAGTCAATAACATCACCGACTCCAATCTCCTGACGTACTTCATCGCCTCGACCATGCGGCTCGACACGGCCGACCGCCAGGAGGTCCTCGAGGAGCGCAACACGCGCAAGCGCATGCGCAAGTTGACGATGCTCCTCACGAAGGAACTCGAGGTCGTCGAACTCGGCCACAAGATCCAGAGCGACATCCAGCGCGAGATGGAGAAGAACCAGCGCGAGTTCTACCTCCGCCAGCAGCTGCGCGCGATTCAGGACGAGCTCGGCGAGACCGACCCGCAGCAAGCCGAGACCAACGAGCTGCGCAAGAAAATCGACGAGGCCCAGATGCCGGAGGAGGTCCGCAAGGCCGCCGACCGCGAGTTGGATCGCCTCTCGAAAGTCCCGCAAGCGTCGCCCGAGTACAGCGTCATCCGCACCTACCTCGACTGGCTCGTCCAGTTGCCGTGGGCCAAGGAGACGAGCGACGTGATCGACATTCGCAAGGCGCGCGAGATCCTCGACGAGGATCACTACGACCTTGAGAAAGTCAAAGATCGCATCATCGAGTATCTCGCCGTCGGCAAGCTCAAGAAGCGGCTGACGGGGCCGATCCTCTGCTTCGTCGGGCCGCCGGGCGTCGGCAAGACGTCGCTCGGCCAGTCCATCGCGCGCGCGATGGGCCGTAAGTTCGTCCGAATTTCGGTGGGCGGCGTGCGCGACGAGGCCGAGATCCGCGGCCATCGCCGCACGTACATCGGCGCGATGCCGGGCACGATCGTGCGCGCCCTGCGCGATGCGGGCACGAGCAATCCGGTCGTGATGATCGACGAGATCGACAAGGTCGGCAGCGACTATCGCGGCGACCCGCAGTCGGCGCTGCTCGAAGTGCTCGACCCCGCGCAGAACAACTCGTTCCGCGACCACTACCTGGACCTGCCGTTCGACCTGTCGCACGTGCTGTTCATCTGCACGGCGAACCAGCTCGAGACGATCAGCCCGCCGCTGCGCGACCGGATGGAGACCATCGCACTGTCGGGCTACACCGAGTTCGAGAAGATGCAGATCGCCAAGCGCTATCTGATTCCCAAGCAACGCGAAGCCAACGGCCTGCGCGACTCGCAGGCCCAGATCAGCGACACCGCCCTCAAGGCGATCGTCCACGACTATACGCGCGAAGCGGGCGTCCGTAACCTCGAGCGCGAGATCGGCACCGTCTTCCGCAAGGTGGCGCGCCGGATCGCCGAGGAGCCGCGCCACAAGGCGCGCGTCAGGCCCGATAACCTCGTCGATTACCTGTCGAAGCCGCGCTTCTACAACGAAGTGAAGAAGCGGATGGCGTCGGTCGGCGTGGCGACGGGCCTCGCGTGGACGCCCGTCGGCGGCGACATCATGTTCATCGAGACCACGACGATGCCGGGTACGGGCAAACTCGTTCTGACCGGCCAGTTGGGCGACGTGATGAAGGAGAGCGCGCAGGCCGCGGTCTCGTTCCTACGATCGCGCTCGAGCGAACTCGGGTTGGCCGACGACTACTTCGCCAAGCACGACCTGCACGTCCACGTTCCGGCCGGCGCCGTCCCCAAGGACGGACCGTCCGCCGGCATAGCCCTCGCGACGTCGCTCGCGTCGCTGCTGACGGGCCGTAAGGTCGACTCGAACCTCGCGATGACCGGCGAGATCACGTTGACCGGGCAAGTGCTGCCGATCGGCGGCCTCAAGGAGAAGGTGCTCGGCGCGAAGCGGGCCGGCATCTCGAAGATCCTGTTGCCGAAGCGCAACGAGATCGATCTCGACGACGTGCCGAAGGAAGTCCGCGACACGATGACGTTCGTCGCCGTCGAGGAACTGTCGGAGGTCTTCGAACAGGCGCTGGGCGAGCGCATCATCACGCCCGTCATCCTGGGCGACGAGGCCGGAGCGCGCGGCGGGAACGTCGTGCCGATGCGGCGTTCGGGCCGCAAGCGGACGGCCGAGAAACGGCCGGCGCGCAGGAACCAAGCCGACACCGCGACGACGCGTAAGCGCCGGCCCTCGCCGGTCGCATAAGAACCGGTGCCGCCGCGACTGACGGGCGCGGCGGCACTCGCGCTCGGCGCCGTCTACATTCTATGGGGCTCGACGGCGCCGGCCATTCGCGTGGCCGTCGCGTCGTTGCCGCCGTGGAGCATGGCGTCCATCCGCTTCGCGATCGCCGGGACGCTGCTCGTTGCATGGTCGGCGTGGCGGGGAGCGGCGCGGCCGACGCGGCACGAGTGGACGGGGGCGGCCGTGACGGGTTTGTTCCTGCTCGTGCTGGGGAACGGCATCTTCGCATGGTGCCTGCAGTACATTCCGGGCGGGATCGGGTCGCTGTTCTTCAGCCTTTCGCCGCTCTTCATGGCGGTGTTCGCCTACCTGCTGTTCGGCGAACGCATCTCGTGGCAGGCGCGGGCCGGGCTAGCGGTCGGCTTCGGCGGGATGGCCTATCTCGTGGCGCCGGCGGGACCGGGCGCGCTCCCCGTCGTCCCCGCGCTGCTGGCGCTGTTCTGCTCGGTGTCGTGGGCGCTGGGCTCGATCGTCCAGCATCGCTTTCACTTTCGCGACGTCGTGCAGGCGAGCGGCATGCAAATGCTGTGCGCGTCGGCGATGCTCGCGCTCCTCGCGTTGGTCTCGCACGAGCATCTGACGCGCGCGGCGTTCACGGTGCCGGCCGTCGGTGCCGTCGCCTTCCTCGTCGTGGGCGGCAGCATCGTCGGGTATTCCTGTTACCTGTGGCTGTTGCGCAACGTTCCGACCACGCTGGCGTCCACGTACGGCTACGTCAATCCGATCGTCGCGCTGGCGATCGGCGTCGCCTTTCTCCACGAGCCGTTCGGCACGCGGACGGCGGTCGCCGCGTGCGTGATCGTGGCCGGCGTCGCGATGATGGTCTCGGCGCCGCCGGCAAAGCCCTCGCCGGAAGGTTCGCACGGCCGTGGATGGCTAAGGCAGGAGGTGCGGGCCGAAATGCAGTCTGGTGAAACAAACGTTGGATAGGAAAGCAAGTGAGCCGTAACCTGGTAGCGATCGCCGGACTCGCCGGCGCGTTGGCCGCGCTTCCGAACGCGTCCCAAGCGAAGGGTCTGCAAGACCTCGGACGCGCGCCGGAGGCCTTGAACGTGCGCGTCGCCGTGACGCTGGCGTATCGCCATCCCGACGAATTGACGGCTCTGGTCGCCGCGCAGTCCGACCGGCGTTCTCTGCTGTTCCGGCACTACCTGACGAACGCGCAGTTCAACGCCTACTTTGCGCCCGCGCCCGCCGCGCAGGCGACGGTCGTGACGGCGCTCGAGCGGGCCGGCTTCCGCATCGAACACACCTATCCGAACCGCACGGTCGTCGACGCCGTCGCGAGCCGCTCCGCCGCGGAGCGCTTCTTTTCGGTGATCATCGACGCGGTCGCACAGCCCGGCCAAGGCGTACGGTATGCGAGCACCGGGCCGGCGAAGATTCCGCCGGCATTGCGCGGGCTGGTCGTCGCGGTCGCGGGCCTCGACAATCTGATCAGCTTCGCACCGCGCTACATCACAGGAAACGCGCCGCCTGCGTGGCCGCCGTCGGCCGGCGGCCCGCTCAAGGGCGGCTCCGGCCACTACGGCCCGCTCGCCTACGCACAGGGTTACGACGAGCCGGTTCAGCACGGCTACGACGGAAGCGGACGGTCGATCGGCACGTCGATGGCCGGCAACCTCAGCGACAAAGACCTGCGCGCGTACCTCCGGTACTTCGGGACGAGGCTCAAGCACCCGCTGGTGCGGATTTCCGTCGACGGTGGCGCTCTCGGGCGCAACGACGTCGAGACGACGCTCGACGTCGAGGCTATGGCCGGCACGACGCCGGGCGCGCAGCTCTACCTGTACAGCTTCCCCGATTTCACCGACAAAGCCGCCGAGGATACGTACAACCAAGTCGTGAGCGACAACCTCGTCGACGTTTTGAACTCGAGTTGGGGCGGGTGCGAGACGGACAAGGGCCGGCTCGGCAGAGCCTTCTCGCTGGCCTCGAACGTCATCTTCGAGCAAGGTGCGTCCAAGGGCATCACGTTCCCGATCGCGACCGGCGACTATGGAGCCGACAGCTGCGGCGAGTGGAGAAATAAGTACGTCGAATCGAGCGCCGGCAGCGACCCCTACGCGCTGGCGGTCGGCGGAACCGAGCTCAAGGTCGACGGCTCAGGCAACTGGGTCAGCGAGACCGGCTGGAGCGGAAGCGCGGGCGGCGTCTCGCTCCTGTTCGAACAGCCGTACTATCAGGTCGGGATTGCCGGAACCCAGCCGAGCGGCCGCAACCTACCCGATATCGCGCTGGCCGCCGGCGCGACGTCTGCGTTCGACATCTATTACCGGGGCCGATGGGCGCCCGTTTGGGGCACGTCGCTCTCGAGTCCACTGTTCGCCGGCATGGAAGGCCAGATCGATCAATTCGTGGGGTCGCGCATCGGCTTCGTGAATCCGGCGTTGTACGGGGTCTTGACCGGCTCGCAGTACGGCGTGGAATTTCACGACATCGTGAAGGGGAACAACGGCTATCCCGCCGGCCCCGGCTACGACCTCGTGACGGGCATCGGCTCGCCGATCGGCTGGGCGCTCGCCGAAAGCCGCATCTAGATACCACCGGCGCCGCCGCTACTTGAAGGCGGCTATGCCGGTCTGCGCGCGCCCGAGGATCAGGGCGTGAATGTCGTGCGTCCCCTCGTACGTGTTGACCGCTTCGAGGTTCATCACGTGGCGGATCACGTGGAACTCATCGGAGATGCCGTTGCCGCCGTGCATGTCGCGGGCCACGCGCGCGATGTCGAGCGCCTTCCCGCACGAGTTGCGCTTGAGCATCGAGACCATCTCGGGCGTCGCCAGGTGCTCGTCGAAGAGCCGGCCGAGCCGCAGCACCGCCTGTAGGCCGAGTGCGATCTCCGTCTGCATGTCGGCCAGCTTGCGCTGGATCAGCTGGTTCGCTGCCAGCGGACGTCCGAACTGGCTGCGCTCGAGGGTGTACCGGCGGGCGGCGTGCCAGCAGAACTCGGCCGCGCCGAGCGCGCCCCACGAGATCCCGTAGCGGGCCTTATTCAGGCAGCCGAACGGCCCGGCCAGGCCCTCCGCATTCGGTAACAGGTTTTCGTCCGGCACGAAGACGTCGTGCATGCTGATCTCGCCGGTGCTCGACGCTCGCAGGCTGAACTTCCCCTGGATCGGAGGCGCGGTCAGCCCGTCCATCCCCTTCTCGAGGACGAAGCCGCGAATCACGCCGTCGTCGTCCTTCGCCCAGACGACGAACAGGTCGGCGATCGGCGAGTTGGTGATCCACGTCTTCGCGCCGCTGAGGCGATAGCCGCCGGAAACCCTGCGCGCTCGCGAGGACATGCTGCCCGGGTCGGAGCCGTGGTCGGGCTCGGTCAGGCCGAAGCAACCGACGATCTCGCCGCTTGCGAGGCGCGGCAGCCAGCGTTCGCGTTGCTCCTGCGTCCCGTACGCGTGGATCGGGTGCATGACGAGGCTCGACTGCACGCTCATCGCCGAGCGATAGCCGCTGTCGACGCGCTCGATCTCGCGCGCGATGATGCCGTACGAGACGTGGTTGACGCCCGCGCAGCCGTAGCCGTCGATGGTCGAGCCGAGAAAGCCGAGCGCTCCCATCTCGCTGAGGATCGCGCGGTCGAAGACCTCGTGCCGGTTGGCCTCGAGGATGCGCGGCATCAGCTTCTCCTGCGCGTACGACCGGGCCGCATCGCGAATCATGCGCTCGGCGTCGGTCAGTTGCAGGTCGAACTCGAGCGGGTCGTCCCAGCTGAATGCGGCGGTCGGTTCGGTCGTCAGCACGTTAGCGTCCCTCCTCGCGGGGAATCACGGCGGTCGCCTCGATTTCGACCCGCGCCCGGTCTTCGACGAGCGCCGAGACGGCGACGACCGACATGGCCGGATAGTGCCGCCCGATCGTCGCGCGATAGGCGAGGCCGATCTCCGGCAGGTTCGCGAGGTAGGCGGCTTTGTCCGTGACGTACCACGTCAGCCGGACGATGTGCTCGGGCCCGGCGCCGCCCGCGGCCAAAACGGCGACGACGTTCTCCAGCGCCCGGCGGACCTGCGGCACGAAGTCGTCCGAGACGAAGCGCCCCTGCTCGTCCCAGCCCACCTGGCCGCTGACATAGACGGTCGCGCCCTCGGCCACGACGCCGCAGGAGTAGCCGCGCGGGCGGGGCCAGCCGGGCGGCAGTAGGATCGTCATGAGGCGGCTTCCTCCGGTTCGCGTAGTTTGAAGCGTTGCAGCTTGCCGGTCTGCGTGCGCGGCAGGGCCTCGACGAACGCGACCGCCCGCGGGTACTTGTACGGCGCGATCTGCGCCTTCACGAAATCCTGGAGCTCGCGCTTGAGCGCGTCGCCGGGTGCGTGGCCCGCGTTCAGCACGACGAACGCCTTGACGACGTGACCGCGCTCATCGTCGGGCGCGCCGATGACGGCGCACTCGGCGACCGCCGGGTGCTCGAGCAGCGCGCCCTCGACCTCGGGGCCCGCGATGTTGTAGCCCGACGAGATGATCATGTCGTCGGTGCGCGCCTGATACCAGAAGTAGCCGTCCTCGTCCATCAGGTATGCGTCGCCGGTGACGTTCCAGCCGTCGCGCACGTACTGGCGTTGCCGGTCGTCGGCGAGATAGCGGCAGCCCGTCGGCCCTTTGACCGCGAGCTTGCCGACCGTTCCCGGGGGCAGCGGACGGCCGTCCTCGTCGACGATGCGCGCGCTGTAGCCCGGCACCGGGAGGCCCGTGGCGCCGGGGCGGATCGCGTCGCCGGCGGCGGAGATGAAGATGTGCAGCATCTCGGTCGCGCCGATGCCGTCGACGATGTCGATGCCGGTCGCGGCCTTCCAACCGCTGCGCGTCGCGACCGGGAGCGGCTCGCCCGCCGAGACGCACGTGCGAAGCGTCCGCAGGTCGAAGCGCGCGGCGAGCGGCGTCATCGCGCGATAGGCGGTCGGCGCCGCGTGACAGACCGTCGCACCGTATTCGGCGATCGCGGCGAGCAGCGTCTCGGGCGGCCCGGCCTCGAGCAGCACGGCGCGGCCGCCGAAGCGCAGCGGGAACAGCAGCAGGCCGCCGAGGCCGAACGTGAACGCGAGCGGCGGCGTCCCGATGAAGACGTCGTCCGGCCCCGGCGCGAACGCCCACGGCGGGAACGCGTCGCAGATCGCGAGCACGTCGCGGTGAAAGTGCATCGTGGCCTTCGGCTTGCCGGTCGTGCCGGACGTGAACGCGATCAGCGCGACGTCGTCCGAGGCGGTGTCGACGTTGTCGAACGCGTCGGGCTGTCGCGCGCAGCGCGCCTCGAGCGAGTTGGGGCCGTCGTCGTGCGAGTAGACGATCTGCCGCAGCATCGGCGAGCGGCGGGCGGCAGCCTCCATCTCCGCGTCGAGCCTGCGGTCGCAGATCGCCGCGCCGACGTTCGCCTGCGTGACGACCTGCGTCAACTCCTTAGCGCGCAGCAGCGGCATCGTGAGGACGACGATGCAGCCGGCCTTGAGGATGCCGAACCAGCACGCCGCGGTCGTCGCGTTGTTGTAGCCGCGCAGCAGCACGCGATTGCCGGGGACCAGGCCCAGGTCGTCGCGTAGCACGCGGGCGATCCGGTTCGCCTCGGCGAGCAGTTGCGCGTAGGTCAGGCGGCGCTGCGGCGTGACGATTGCCGGCCGGTCGCCGAAGCCGCGGCGCACCATGTCGTCGAGCAGTGCACCGGCGCAGTTGAACCGGTCCGGGTAGCGGTACTGCGGCAGGTCGAAGCGCAGCTCCGGCCACTGGTCGGGCGGCGGCAGGTTGTCGCGCGCGAACGTGTCGACGTGGGCGGATTCGTGCATGCGTTAGCCTCGCTGGGGGGAGCGCCCGGCGTCGCGCCCCAAGACGGCGCGGGCGACGATGAGTTGCTGGATCTCGGTAGCCCCTTCGTAGATGCGCAGCGCGCGGATCTCGCGGTAGAGCCGTTCGGCCACGTTGCCGCGGCTGACGCCGAGCGCACCGAAGAGTTGCACCGCGCGGTCGATCACGCGCTGCGCGTTCTCGGTCGCCGTCATCTTCGCCATCGCGACCTCGGCCGTCGCCGGCTCCCCGCGGTCGCGCGTCCACGCGGCGCGGTACGTCAGCAACGCCGCCGCGTCGATCGCGGTGGCCATGTCGGCGACCGCGGCCTGCGTCAGTTGAAAGTCGGCGAGCGTGCGGCCGAACATCCGCCGCTCCTTGGCGTGCGCGATCGCCTCAGTATAGGCGCGGCGGGCGAAGCCGAGCGCGGCGCCGGCGACGCTCGTGCGGAAGACGTCGAGCGTGCGCATCGCCAGCGCGAAACCCTCGCCCGGCTGCGCCAGCACATGCTCCGCCGGCACGCGGCAGTCGCGCAGCCGGATCGTTGCGAGGGGATGCGGGGCGAGCGACTCGATGCGCGCGGCGACCTCGAAGCCGGGCGCGTCCGCATCGACCACGAACGCCGCGATCCCCGCGCTGCGCTGCTCGGGATCGGTCTGCGCGAACACGACGTAGAAGTCGGCGATGCCGCCGTTGGAGATCCAGGTCTTCTCGCCGTCGAGAATCCAGCCCCCGTCGGCGGGGCGCGCGCTCGTTTGCACGGCCGCGGCGTCGGAGCCTGCGCCTGCCTCGGAAAGCGCGAACGCGGCGATCGCCTCGCCCGCGCAGACGCGCCGCAGGTAGCGGTCGCGCAGGGCGTCGCTGCCGCCGAGCGAGATCGCGCCGCTGCCGAGGCCCTGCATCGCGAACGCGAAGTCCGCGAGCGGCTCGTGCCGCGCGAGCACCTCGCGGGAGAGCGTGATCGCGCGCGCGTCGAGCGTCGCGAACGCGCCGCCGTGCGAGGCCGGCACGCACGCGCGCAGCCAGCCCGCAGCGCCGAGCGAACGCACGAGCGCGCGGCAAGCGGCGTCGACGTCTTCGTGCGGCACGGCTGCGAGGTTGCCGGCCGCCCACGCGTCGAGGCCCGCGGCCCATGCGCGATGCGCGTCGTCGAAGAACGGCCACGCCAGGTGTTCGCGCACCTCTAGTCGCCCGCGAACTCGGGAACGCGCTTGGCCGCGAAGGCTTCGTAGGCGCGCCGAAAGTCGTTCGTTTGCATGCAGATGGCCTGCGCCTGCGCCTCGGCCTCGATCGCTTCGTCGAGCCCGAGCGCCCACTCCGCGTGCAGCATCGTCTTGGTCATCGCGTGCGCGAACGTGGGGCCGTGGGCGAGATCGTTCGCGAGCACCGTCGCCTCGTCCAGAAGGCGGTCGGGTTCGCAGATGCGGTTGAAGAGCCCCCAGGCGTACGCCTCGTCGCCCGAGAGCGAGCGCCCCGTGTAGAGCAGTTCGGCGGCGCGGCCCTGGCCGACGGTGCGCGGCAGCAGGCTGCACGCGCCCATGTCGGCGCCGGCGAGGCCGACCCGCACGAACAGGAACGCCGTCTTGCTGCGCGCCGTGCCGAAGCGCAGATCGCTCGCCAGCGCCAGCATCGCGCCGGCCCCGGCGCACACTCCGTCGACCGCCGCGACGATCGGCTGCGGGCACGCGCGCATCGCCTTTACCACGTCGCCGGTCATCCGCGCGAACGCGAGCAATTCGGGCATGGCCATCTTGGTGAGCGGGGCGATGATCTCGTGCACGTCGCCGCCCGAGCAGAAATTGCCGCCGGCCCCCACGATGACGACCGCGTCGACGTCGCCGGCGCTGCGCAAATCCCGGAAGTGATCGCGCAGTTCGGCGTACGACTCGAACGTCAGCGGATTCTTGCGATCGGGCCGGTCGAGCGTGATCGTCCCAACGCGGTCGCGAATCGTCCAGCGGAAGTGCCTCGTCGTACGGCCGGCCATCTCGGCGTCGCGTGTGTTCACGCCTCGTCTCCTTCGAAGGTCGCCAGGTGCCGTTTCAGTTTGGCCAGCAGCGCGTAGAGTTCGAGCCGCTCCTTGTGCGCGAGCGCGCCGAACATCTCGACGATCCAGTCCTCGTGTTGCTCCGCCATCGCCGCGAACGCGCGGCGGCCGGCGGGCGTCAGCCGCACCGTGACGGCGCGCCGATCCGCGGCCGACGTCTCGCGCTCGACGAGACCCTCGTCGGCCAACTGGTCGGTGATGCGCGTGATGTTGCCGCCGGTGACCATCATCCGGCGCGAGATCTCGCTCATCGTGATGCCCTGCGGCGAGCGCTCCAACTGCGCCATCAGGTCGAAGCGCGGCAGCGTCGTGTCGAACGAGCGCCGCAGGCCCGCGCGGGCGCGCCGCTCGATGAGGTTGGTGCACGTCAGCAGCCGCAGCCACAGGCGCAGCGAAAGGTGGTCGCGCTCGGTCGCGCGCGACTCGGCGTCGGCGCGCGCGATCACGCTCGTGCCTCGCCGCCCGCGACGACGATCGCCTGACCGCTCACCGCGCTCGCATCGGGCCGGCAGAGCCAGGCGACGAGCGACGCGATCTCGGCGGGGCGCACGAGCCGCCCCATCGGATTGCGCGCGGCGAGGATGGCGAGCGCGTCGGATTGTGACCGTCCGGTGCGCGAGACGATGTTCTCGACAGCGGCGTCGACCAGTTTCGACTCGGTGAAACCGGGGCAGACGGCGTTGACGGTGATGCCCGTGCGCGCGAGTTCGGCGGCCAGCGATCGCGTCAGTCCGACGACGCCGTGCTTGGCGGCGCCGTAGGCCGTGACGTACGGAGCCCCGGTGACGCCGACGGTGCTCGCGACGTTGACGATCCTGCCCCAGCCCGCGTCGACCATCTCGCCGACGGCGCGGCGGCAACAGAGGAACGTGCCGGTCAGGTTGACCGCGATCATCGCCTCCCACAGCGCTTCGTCGGTGTGGTGGAACGCGCGGCTCTCCGCGGCGCCCGCATTGTTCACGAGGATCTCGACCGGCCCGAACTTCTTGCGCGCGGCGGCGAACGCCGCGTCGAGGGCCGCCGCGTCGGTCACGTCGGCGACGACCGCATACGCCTCCGTCGACTTGCCCAGCTCCTTCGCGCATTGGCGCAGCTCGCGCGCGTCGCGGCCGAGGAGCGTCACGCGCGCGCCGTCCCGCGCTAGCGCCTCAGCGATCGCGGCGCCGATGCCGTGACCGGCGCCGGTGACGAGGGCGTGCCGCCCGCGCAACGCCTTCATCGCGCCGCCGCCGCGGCGGCCTGGGCGGCGGCGCGCTGCAGGTTGCGCAGGTACTGGTCGCGGCCGGTCAGGTACTGCTTGGGCCACAAATGCTCGTAGCCGATCTGCGCCGCGGCGTGCAGCGACCAATACGGGTCGGCCAGGTGCGGCCGCGCGAGCGCGCACAGGTCTGCGCGCCCGGCGGCGATGATGCCGTTGACGTGGTCGGGCTCGAAGATGTTGCCGACGGCCATGGTTGCGATCCCCACTTCGTTGCGTATGCGATCCGAGAACGGCGTCTGGAACATGCGGCCGTAGACCGGCTTCGCGCGGCGCGACGTTTGCCCGGCGGAGACGTCGATGAGGTCCGCGCCGGCGGCCCGAAAGTGCCGCGCCACCTCGACCGAGTCGTCGGCGGCGATGCCGCCCTCCACCCAGTCGGTCGCCGAGATGCGCACGGACATCGGCTTGTGCGCCGGCCACGCCGCGCGCATCGCCGCGAAGATTTCGAGCGGATAGCGCAGCCGGTTTTCGAGGCTGCCGCCGTACTCGTCGGCGCGCTGGTTCGTCAGCGGCGTGATGAACGACGACAGCAGGTAGCCGTGCGCGCAGTGCAGTTCGAGCAGGTCGAAGGCGCACGCCTCGGCCATCTCCGTCGCCCGCACGAACTCGGCCTTGACGCGCTCCATGTCGGCGCGGGTCATCTCGCGCGGCGTCTGGTTGGTGGGACCGAACGCAATAGGCGACGGCCCGATCAGCGGCCAGTTCCCCGCCGGCAGCGGCTCGTCGGATTGCTCCCAGCCGAGTTGGGTCGAGCCCTTGGGCCCCGCGTGGCCGAGCTGCAGGGCGATCTTCGCCGGCGTGTGCTCGTGCACGAAGTTGACGATGCGGCGGTACGCGTCGACGTGCTCGTCGCGATACATGCCCGCGCAGCCGGGCGAGATGCGGCCGTCGGCCGAGACGCAGGTCATCTCGCTGAACACGAGCGCGGCGCCGCCCTGCGCTCGAGCGCCGAGGTGGACGAGATGGAAGTCATTCGGCGTGCCGTCGACGGCGCTGTACATCGCCATCGGCGAGACGACGACGCGGTTGTGCAGCGTCAGGTCGCGCAGCCCGAAGGGTGTGAACATCGGAGGCGTCTGCGCGGGAGCGCCGCTGCGCCGGGCAATCCACGACTCGATGCCGGTGACGTAGTCGCGGTCGCGCACGCGCAGGTTCTCGTGGCCGATGCGCTGGCTGCGCGTCAGCAGGCTATAGGCGAACTGTTCCGGCTCGAGCACCGTGTAGCGCGCGACGTTCTCGAACCACTCCATGCTGTTGCGGGCGGCGTTCTGCACGCGCAGCGCCTCGAGGCGCCGCTCCGGCTCGTAGGCCGCGAGCGCTTCGGGCACGGTCGCGTGCGTGCGCAGCGCCGTCGCCAGGCCGATCGCGTCCTCGAGCGCCAGCTTCGTGCCGGAGCCGATGGAGAAGTGGGCGGTGTGCGCCGCGTCGCCCAGCAGCACGCGGTTGCCGTGATACCAGCGCGCGTTGGCGACCTGCGGGAAGCGGATCCAAGGATTCTTCAGATGGGTGGCGTTGCTCATCAGCCGCCGGCCGTCGAGGTATCGTGCGAACAGCCGCTCGCAGAACGCGATCGACTCCTCCGCCGTCATCTCGTTGAGCCCGGCGGCCTGCCAGGTTTCCTCGCGGCACTCGACGATGACGGTCCCGAGGTCGGGCTCGAACTGGTAGGCGTGGATCTGGAACCAGCCGTGCGGCGTCTCTTCGAACGCGAACGTGAACGCCTCGAAGCGGCGGTGCGTCCCGAGCCAGATGTAGCGGTTCTGCCGCGGGACGACGGTCGTGCCGAACGCCTCGGCGTGCGCGCGCCGGATGACGCTGTTCGCGCCGTCGGCGACGGCGATCAGATCGGCGTCGCGGAACCGCGCGTCGTCGAGGATCTCGTCCCTGAAGTGCAGCGCCACGCCCAGGCCGCTCGCGCGCGCCTGCAGGATCGCGAGCAGCCGCTTGCGCGAGATGCCGGCGAAGCCCTGACCGCCGGCACGGACCACCTTGCCGCGGTAGTGGACGTCGACGGCGTCCCAGTGGATGAACCCGGCTTCGATGGCCGCCACCGTCTCGGGGTCGGCGGCAGCGACGTTCTCGAGCGTCTGGTCCGAGAAGACGACGCCCCAGCCGAACGTGTCGTCGGCGTTGTTGCGCTCGTAGACCTCGACCTCGGCGGACGGGTCCGCGCGCTTGATCAGGATCGAGAGAAAGAGGCCGGCCGGACCGCCGCCGATGGAAACGACGCGCATGTGATGCCTCGCGCAATTAGTTGAAGCATCAATAGATTAGACCTAAAGGATTGCCGGTGTCAAATCGGCGCATCGACGTCAGCGACGCCCGCGCCGCCCCAGCAGGCCGCGTGCCGACTGCACAAAGTCGTTTAGTCTCGCGCGCACCGCCCTGCGCTGGGGCTGCTCTGCGGCGGCTTTCGGGGCCGCTGCGAGCGCGGCGAGGACGTCGTCCGCGCCGATCCGGCGCGTCACCTCGTCTACGGACGCGAAGCCGATCGTGCGGTTCGGGCGTACGATGAATGCCGCCGGCTTTGCGATACCGCCCGCTTCGCGTTCGTTGAGGAGACCCCATGCGGTGACGATGTGCTTATCGACGTCGCAGAGCAGAGGGAACGTCAGCGCCAGGTCGCGGTGGACGCGGGCGGACCGCCAGGGCGGGTCGACCGACAGGAAAGCGACGCGCGCGCCCGCGGCGGCGAAGCGCGGCTGCAGGTCCCTATACTCCGCCAACTGGCGGAGACAGAACGGTCACCAAAAACCCCGGTAGAAGACGAGCACGAGCGGCCCGTCCGCAACGAGCCGCGCCAGCGCGACGTCCGCGCCGCTCTGATCGAGGCACGAGAAGTCGGCCACCGTCTCCCCGACGGCCGGCACGCGCTGCGCACTACTCATCGACCGCGATACCTCCGCCCGGTTCGACGCTGCCGATCTCGGCGGCGAGCGCGCCGGCGCGCAGCAGGGCGTCGCGCAGCATCGCCGCGTCCTCGGGGGCGACGGCGATGAGTAAACCGCCGGACGTCTGCGCGTCCGAGAGCGCCATGCGCACGGCTTCTGGGACGTGCGCGGCAAATTCGGTGAAGCCGGCGTGCTCGCGCGCGTTCGTCTTCGTGCCGCCCGGCATGACGCCCACGGCGATCAGGTCGAGCACGCGTGGCAGTAGCGGCACGCGCGCTGCGGAGATGCGCAGGCGCACGCCCGACGCGCGCGCGAGTTGCCCGGCGTGGCCGAGCAGCCCGAAGCCGGTGATGTCGGTCGCGGCGTGCGCGCGCGCCGCGACCATCGCGCGCGAGGCTCCGCGGTTGAGCGCGGCCATCGACGCGACCGCGGGGGCCATGTCGCGTGCCTCGATGGCATCTTTCTTGAGGGCCGACGCCAGCACGCCCGTGCCGAGCGGTTTTGTGAGGAATAGCACGTCGCCGGCCCGCGCGCCGGCGTTGGTGACCTGCGCGCCGGGCCGGACGGTGCCCGTCACCGCGAGCCCATACTTCGGCTCGTCGTCTTCAATGGTGTGGCCGCCGACGATGGCCACGCCGGCCTCCCGCGCGACCGCCGCGCCGCCGGCGAGGATCTGCGCGAGGATCTCCGGGCCGAGGCGCTCCATCGGGAACGCGACGACGTTCAGCGCCGTCAGCGGCACGCCGCCCATGGCGTAGACGTCCGACAGGCTGTTGGCGGCGGCGATGCGCCCGAAATCGTACGGGTCGTCCACGACGGGCGTGAAGAAGTCGACCGTCTGGACGAGCGCGATCTCGTCGGTCAGGCGGTAAACGCCGGCGTCGTCGTTGGTCGAGATCCCTACGAGCACGTTTGGGTCGGTGGACTGAGGCAAGTGGCGCAGGACCTGCGCCAGGTCGGCTGCGCCGACTTTACTCGCTCAACCGCCGCCCGAAGTCAGTGCCGTGAGGCGAACCCGGTCGCGGGATTGCATGGCCCTGGGATACAACATTCGGGGACCATGTACCGCCCGAGCACGCCGTGAAGCAGCGCCTCTTCATCCCCGGTCCGGTCGCCGTGAGCGAGCGCGTGCTCGCCGCGATGGCACTGCCCATGATCAACCACCGCGGCCCCGAGTTCGCGGACCTGCAGCGCCGCATCGAGCGCCGCCTGAAGCCCATCTACGGCACCGGCGGCGACGTCGTCCTGTTGCCGGGCTCGGGAACCAGCGGGCTCGAGGCGAGCGTCGCCAGCCTGTTCTCGCCGGGCGACCGCGTGCTCGCGTGCCCGGTCGGCGTGTTCGGCAAGCGGCTCGCGGCGATCGCGCGCACCTACGGCATCGAGACCGACGTCCTCGAGACGCGCAGCGGCAGCGCGCTCGATCCGAACGCGCTGCGCGAGCGGCTCGCCGGCGCGCATTACGACGGCATCCTGCTCACGCAGAACGAGACGTCGACCGGCGTGCAGAACGACATGGCCGCGCTCGCCGAGGCCGTCGCCGGCAGCGGCGCCACGGTCGTCGTCGACGCGGTGAGCGGCCTCGCCGCATCCGAGTTCCGCATGGACGACTGGGGCTTCGATGCCGTGGTCTCCGCGTCGCAGAAGGCGCTCGCCGTGCCGCCCGGCCTCGCGATGGTCGCGGTGAGCGCGCGCGGCTGGGAGCGCGCGGAGACGAGCCGCGCACCGAGCTTCTATCTCGACCTGCGCAAGGCGCGCGACTTCGCGCGCGACGGCCAGACGCCGTGGACCCCGCCGGTCTCCGTCATGTTCGCGCTCGACGTAGCGCTCGAACTCTACGAAGCCGCCGGCCCCGCGGCCGCATGGGAGCGGCACGCGCGTTACGCGCGCGCGATCCGCGCCGCCGTCGCGGCATTGGGCCTGCAAACGCTGTCGCAGCCGGGCGCGCACTCGCCGACGGTCGTCGCGATCCTCGTTCCCGACGGCGTCGACGGTCCCGCCGTCGCGCGCACGTTGCGCGAGGAACACGGCATCGTCGTAGGCGGCGGCCAGGCCGAACTCAAGGGCAAGATCTGGCGCATCGGCACGATGGGCGATCTCAGCGAGGGCGATATCCTCGGCGCGCTGTCGTCGTTCGAAGCCGCCCTGCACGCGCACGGTTATGCCGCGCCCGCCGGCGAGGCGGCCCGCGCCGCCGCAGCCGTGCTGGAAGTATCCGCGGAAGGTGTCGCGGCCCCGTAGCCGGCTAGGGGCTCGCTGGTTTGTGGGCTTTGAGGAAGCCGTCGGCGAACGGGCGCACCGCCCACGGTAACAGGCTTTTCACCGCGTTGTCGACCTGCCCGTTCGGTCCGGTGAGGGCGTCGACGAGCGGCGAACGCACGAGGTCGGCGCGCAGCTCCTTGGGCATTGGGAAGAGCAGCGCGACGTAGAGCACGGCCCACAACAGCGCCGCGGCCTCGACGACGCCGACGGCCCCGCCCAACGCC
>Ga0182016_10001742_pt1 | contig 26205 bp, 31 predicted proteins | sample 712S2MmetaG_FD_120491 | JGI IMG/M metagenome (GOLD analysis project Ga0182016, IMG submission 120491) | Permafrost microbial communities from Stordalen Mire, Sweden - 712S2M metaG | ecosystem: Environmental > Terrestrial > Soil > Wetlands > Permafrost | place: Sweden: Stordalen | collected...
GATCGCCGCCGCGGAGTCGGACAGCGGCCTCACTTCCCAGCCTTCGCGCTCGGCAACGCGCTGCATCACTCGCGCCATGCCAGGCTGGTCATCAACGATCAGCAGCTTCTTGGGCATTGCGGCCTCCCCCACGCGGTCAGTGTGTTGCCATAGAAGATCGGGATAAATCCACGGTTTCCTGCCGCGCACCGAAAACCCCACGCTCCGGGCACAAAAAAAGCGGCGCCAGGGGAATGTCCCCCAGCGCCGTTTCATCGTCCAGCCATGTTGCCCGCGCAAGCGGGCCTTCGGTTCGCCGGCTATGCGGCTGCCCAGGTAGCGGCCGTGCCGAACCCCGCCGAGGGCGCAACCTGCGCCTGATCCGTGGTGAGGACTGGATCAACCTGCACCTTGAAAACGTAGCCGCTGACCATGCCATCCGACCGCGTCGCACCCAGCAGCAGCGTGTAGCAGCGCGTCGGCTGCCCAGCGGCCAACGTGAAGGTCACGACACCGGCGGCGAACGACAGCGCGGAGATCGCCAACTCGCCGGTGCCCGAAGGCGCAGCCGCGAGCGACAACGAACTCAATACCTGCGCATCGAGCGGGTTGATCTCATAGCGATAGCCCCTGACCGCACTTGGAAGTTTCGGCGTGAGCCAGATCGGCTCGCAACTCACCGGAACGCCGCGCAGCGAGCCATACATTGCTACCACCTCACGATGCACAGGCCGGCCGCACCGGCCGCGCCATTCTGCGGTGTCGTGCCCGTGACCGTGGTCCCGGCCCCGGACGCGCCGCCGCCAGGTGCCCGGCCGGGGTTTCCAACCGACGAGCCGGCATTGACCAGGCCGCCTGAAAGCGGACCCTCGCCGCCCCAGCCCCCGCCATTGCCATTGCCGGTACCAGGCCCCCCATCGCCGCCATAAAGGTTCAGATCGCCGCCGCTCCCGACCCCGGCGATGTTGCCAAGGCCGGGAACACTGGTCGTGCCAAGCGCGTTGACCGCCCCGCCGGCCGCGCCGACCGTGGTGAAGCCCGAGCCCGCGAAGCTGCTCGCACCCCCGGCGCCCGGCGCGGCCGGAGTCGTAGTTCCGGCCGTCCCGCCAGCCCCGATCGTGACCGTGATCGTCGCGCCCGGCGTCAGGCCAGCCAACCGCTTCCGCGCGTAACCGCCCCCCGAGCCGCCGCCCCCGGGAGATCCGCTGACCGACGCCCACGATCCCGAGCCGCCGCCCCAGACCTCGACATCGAGCGTGGTGACGCCGGCCGGAACGGTGAACGTGCCCGTCGCGCTGATCGTCTGCACCCCATGCGGGATTGCCCCGATCAACGCCTGGATCGACAGCAGAAGCTGATTGAACACAGTCGCTGTGGTGTCGGCGGTGATGCTCGCCGCCGCCAGCACCGACATGATCTCCTCTTGGATCATGTTGACGAACCAGTAGCGGAGGCGCGTCGCCGCCGAGATGCCCGGCACCGCAGGTACGAAAAAACCCGTGTTGCCGGTCAACGCCGGCGGCGCCGGCAGCGAGGTCGCCGCTGTCGGGTCGGTAATTCTCTGCATGGAATGTCCTAACCAGAAACAGAACAACCCCCTCCCCTTGCGGGAGGGGCTTGGTAGTTCACCATCGGTAAGTAAGGGCCAGCGCGAACACGTCGCCGCCCAATGCTGTGCCGACCAGGCCCGACGTCACGCTCGTCGCGGCAAATTCCAACTCGCCGGTCACCAGCGGGTTGATGCCCGGCGCGAAGACCAAAGCGCCCGCCGTGTTGTTCGTGTACAAAGGCAGCGCATAGGTGGTTCCCTGATTGGTGCAGGTAACGAGCAGGGCATAGGTCCCGGGCGCGAGCGTCACTGACGGCGCGAAATCGAACTCCAGGGTCTGCCCCGTCGTCCCCGAAGCGACGACGACGGCGGAGGTGCCCATCACCGCGCCGAGTGTAAACCCCGAGCTGATCGTTGAGATATTGGCGACATACGATCCGCCGTTCACCAGCGCCACGAAAGCCGCATAGAGCTGCATGACGACGAGGGTATCCGTCGTGACGATCTCTTGACCCTTGGTCGCGTAGGCTCCGCCGGATGTGCTGACACCGTTGCCCAGGACCACGGTCGCCTGGCGCGGCTGCATCGCCAGCGTGCCGCTGTTGATCGTCAGGCTCGGATCGACGGCAATAGCAACAGGAACCGCAGACGCGGTGCCCCCGTTGCCCATCAACGATCCGGCAGCGAGCGCCGACAATGACAACGTGCCCGATGGCGACAGCGACAGGTCCGCTCCGATGGCGACCGCGCCAGGAACCCCCGCCACCGTGCCGGCGTTGCCCATCAACGATGCAGCGGAGAGCTGCCCCAGGCTGACCGTGCCGCCACTGGACGCCAGGCCCGAACCGGCCGCGTTGAACACCCCTGTTGCCGACAATGTGCCCGCCACCGAAAGCGACAGGTTGGCCCCGATCACAACCTCTGCAAACGACGAACCGGTGCCTGCCAGCAACTGCGCCGAGGGCGGGGTCACACCAGCAAAGCCCGCGTTGAGCGCGGCTGCTGAAAGCGTCTGTCCCGACTCAAATGTCATGCCAACACCCCAAAATCGAGGAGGTTCAAACCGGGGATGTCGAGAACAAACACCGGACCGGGAAATACGAAGAAAACCAGCGTGCCCGCCGGTGCGTCTTGCGTGATGCGACAGACCAGCTCGCCGGCGTCATAGGTTTCGAGCGGATCGTCCACGCTGGATTCATCAACCGAGAAATAGAAAGTCGATCCGCCCGGCGCGGTCACCTGCCAGATGAACGCCCACTCCGGTTCATAAAGCGCGAGGTCGCACGCCATATCGACGGCGAACGGCGTGAACTCGGTAATGGTGATTGTGAACCCGAGCGCCGCCGCCATCGCGATGAAGTACGCCGGGGTCAACGCGCCGCGCGCACCCCACTTTGCCCGCACCGCGGCCTGGCGTTGCTCGATCGACGGATTCGGCGCTGTGCACGGGTCAGGCAGACCGAGCGAGGACTCCCACTCATCAAGCAGGTTGACCGTGGTGGCCGGGCTCGCATCCACCAACACCTGCGCCGCCGCCGCCGTGCTGCGGGTATAGGTCGGCGCCACCGCCAGCATGACGGCCGACAGCGTTGACGCCGGATCGCGGCGCCAGACGCGGCCCCGCGGCAACAGCCGCAGCATCGCCTGCTGATAGTCCGCGTCGCCAAATGCAGGAGGGGTCGGCATCAGACGTACGACACCGTTCCGAGTGTGAAGATATGACCGGTGCTCGACGTGATCGGCCACGACGACGGCGAGGTGATTGCGAACGAGGGCAAGCCACCGATGGCGCTGATCGCCTGCGCGCAATCGCTCTGCTCGATCGACGTGTTCGCAAGCGGGCTGTCCTTTTGCAGGAACAGGGTGGTCAACGCGGCCGAGATTAACGCCTGCTGTGCCGACGTGGTGCCCGAAAGGCCGGCGATCGTGAACGCTTGCGTCGAGGCCTGCGGCGCGACGGCATAGACCAGCATCGTCACCGCGCGCAGCGCATAGAGGTAATTCGCCACCGCGAGCTGGTCGCCCGTCGCCGCCGTGTCACGGGTTTCAAGCGCAGCAACGCCGTTGGTTCCTTGCGGGAAGCCGCCATACGCAGCCTCCGCCACGTCCATCATAAAATACACCGTGACGGTGCCGGCGCCGGCGATCCACGGTGCGCACCAAGCCCGGGTGACGCCGGTCACCTGCAACGTCCAGGTCACGAAATCCGCCTGGTTCCCGCCATGCGGTGGCGCCGCGTAGCTCTCCTGCATGCGGCCCCGCATTGGGCCATCCGTCTCCAGATCGGCGCCCCCGGTGATGGCGCCCGTCGCCGCGCCGACCTGGCCGATGCCGCCGATCGACACCCCGAGCGTCAGCGGTGCGCCGCTGTCGGTGTTGCCGTTCGATCCTGCCACCAGCGCAACCACGGTCGCCGTGACCGAGCCGCCGCCGCCGACCGTCGCGGCGGCCGTGGTGGCGAACTGCACGCCATCCCCCCGGCTGCAAACCGTGCCGGCCGGCAGCGGGGTGTTGACCACGCCCGACCAGGCCGCAGGGCCGGAGGCAAAGGTCGGCGCCTCGCGCAACACCGGCGTCGGCGCCATCGCCGCCCATCCCTCCAGGTATTCGCCGGTCGAGGTGAACGGTGTCGATTGCAGCGAAATCCAGTCGAGAAAGCCGTAGTGCAAATTTGCAAGCCCGGCCTGGACCCACGCGAGAACGCGCAGCACGGCCCGGCGCAGGAACCCGTCAGCGTTTGGTAGATCGGACGCGGTGATGTCCTGCATCGCCTGAGTGCGAAGCGCAGTCAGGGTCGGTCTGGGAAATGGCACGGCCTAAGATTCCTGCGACCAAGCGTAGCTATAGAGGTTCGGCACGCCGTTCGCCGTGATGATGACCGTCGCGCCGATGCCACCAGGCCCGGTGAAAAACGGCTGCGCATCGACCGCCGACGCAACGCCGTCGGTAATCATCCAGCCGTGGCATTGGATGATCTGGTCGCGCAGCCAGTTCAGCGTGTCTTGCGTGCGCGGCCGGGAGAAAGCCTGGTAGATTTTCGATCCCAGGCGATCGTTCGGAATCGCGGCAAGCGTCGGGTCTTCCAACGCCGCATAGGTGTCGATCCAGCAACCGTGCGGATCACTGTCGAACACGATGTCGCCAGGATCAACCTGGGCATCGGTGAACATGCTGATGAGTGAAGCCGTCTCCAGGTCGTGCCCCAACTCCAGCCCGGCGCCGAGCATGTTGAGGTCTCCGGTCCCCGTGGCCGGGTCCCAGACAATCCGAATGTCGCCCATCAGGTGCCCGCCTTCGGAGGTCCGCTGGTGCCGCTGCCGGTCTGCACCCCCGTCGTCTGGTGCGTCTGCAGGTTGACCTGGTCGGCACCGCCATAGCCCGCGATGACAGCGCCGGTGACGTGCAAATCGCCGGCGATCGTCATGGGCTGGCCAGCGCAGTTCACCGAAGGTCCGCCGGCGGTCAGCCAGACAAAGGCGCCGCGAATGTCGTAGAGCGCGGAATCGCCCACGCCGAGGTTGCGCAGCCGATAGGTCTGGTGGCCCCCGGCGATCGCGATGGCCTTCGCGCGGTCACCGTCAAGAAACGCCACATGCAGGTCCGCCGAGATCGGCGGCGATCCCGTGACGCCATAGCCATACAGCACCGGAATGTTGTCCCGCAGCGAGAGCGCATCGAGCTGCGCCTGCACTGTCTGCACCGCGCCGGTGTCGTTGACCGCGAGGGTAGAGCGGGCGAGGGCGAACGGGACGGGACGCCGGACCAACTGCGCACCGATCTGCCGCTCCAGCGTCGCGACCTTGTGCGCGAGCATGGCGACAATCGCTTCGAGCGACGCGCTCACTGCGCGGACCCTCCCCCTTCGGTCGAAGGCGGCGCGGGCGCCTGCGACGTTTGCGGCGAGTTCGCCAACTGAGCGTCGAACAGGTTCAATGGATTCGGCTCAGGGGTGAACGCCTCCGGCGGCATCAGGATCAGGTCGGCATGCGTGCCGGTCATGTCCTTACGGAGTGACACCGAGCCAATGATCCACGTCGCCTTGGAAATGTCGGCCGCCGGCGCGTCGATCGTCGCCAGCCAGTTCGGAGTCCAGAGCATGCCCTTGCGGTCGCGCCAGCTATCGCAGGTGATAGAAGCGGCCTGGCTGCGGCCGATGCGCCGCGCCATTTCCCAATTCGCGCGCTGCTTGGCGATCCCATCGTTGTCGATGGTCTGCTGAGCGCCAGGGGCCGGTGCGATCTGCTCGGACACGATGATCCGCACGCGATGCTCGCCGAGCGTCGGGTCCAGCACGTTCGCGCGCTGGTCGGCCAGGCCGGCGAGGTCCGAAGTTTGGTCGACGCCGGAATACACCACCACGTATTGCGAGAACCGCTGATCGACCGACCGCTCGCTGTTGATCGCCTCGACGTTGCCGGGGAGGGTGAAGCCAGAGGCGTGCGTCGTGGTGCCGATGCGATCGAGCACCAGTCGGCCGAGTTCATCCTCATAGACCAGATACCCGGCATAGCGGGCGACGCTCTCGATGATCTGGTAGGGAGTTTCCCCGAGCGGCACCTGGAATGACGGGATGGCCGTGCCGAGGTCCGCTACGGCCGAGCGGGCCGTGATGCCGTACGCCTTGCAGAGCTTGGTCGCGACATCGAGCGTGTTCGCGCCGTTGATCTGACCGCCGCGGATTCCCGCATCGTTCAACAGGTCGGCCGAGCAATCGACAAGGTTGCGAGTGATGCCGCGCCCCGACAGCGTGACCTGGTGATTGTGCGCGTCGATCGGGATGGAACGCCGGTCGATCCAGCCGGTGATGACCAGGTCCGACCCGATATAGATCAGGCACGATTGCCCCGGCCGCGTGCCCGCGAGCGCCGCCCCCTGCAGGAACTCGGCACTCGCGGTCAGCGACCAGTTGTTCGGCATCGACTCGCATGAGCGGCTGATGCTCACGGTCTGCCAGCCGACGAAGCGGTTCGACCCGACCTGGATCGTCACATCATCCGGGCCGGACCCGAGAGAAACCGTCATCGCTCAGCACTCCTGCCGGCACACCGATCAGGGAGTCGTCGCCGCCGGCGCCGGCGCAGCAGCAGCCGGCGGGCTGCCGCTCGCCGCCTGGATGGCGGTGGCGCAGTTCTGATCCGCGGACGCACTCACCAAGACGCCGGACGCACCGGCCAACGCGAGTTGGGCGGGGGTTCCGGTCTGGGCACCGCTGAAGTCAGTGGCAACGATGGAGAGGACTTTGCCTGCCTGATCCTCGACACAGGCGAGCGTCGCCGCCTGCTGGGCCGGCGTTTGGTTGGCACAGCCGGCCAGGGCAACGCCAAACAGCAATAGGCACACGAGGGAACCACGCATGATCTCAAATCTCCGAGGTTAAAGAACAGCAGTTCGCGCCCGGCCGAGCGGCCGGACGCGGGTAATGCAACGCGGTGTGAAATTCAGCCGCGCTACGTGCGGCGGGATCCTCGCGCCGTCGTCGGCACTTTGCGGGGCGGCTTCTGCCGCTCGGCAACCTCCAGGCCCATCACCACTAACTCGCGGAGGGCGGCGGACTCACTCTCCAGGAAGTTCGCAAAGCGATAGGCGGTGACACGCTTCCACAGATCGTCGTCCAGCCCGACTTGCCTGCGGTGCGGTGCGGTTGAGGGTCTGCCCATGCGCCGGACCTAGCACGGGTGAATCCCGTTTACAAGTAAAATACTTCTTGCCTCGTTGTTGCTTTTATGCAATGATACTGCATCGAGCAACAGGACACACCGCTATGACCCGCTCCACCGAAATCGTCCTCTCACAAAGCGAAAACAGGTTCCTCAGCGAGCGCGTCGAGAGCCGCGTTGCCGACTTCGGCAGCGGTCCGACCGCCGACACATTCAGCGCGATCCTCGCCAAGCTGCGCCGCAGAATGCGCGGCGCGGTGCGTCTCTCCGAAATGGAAGCCGCCGAGCTGATCTGGCTGCTCGGGATGCTGATCCACCACGAATTCCCGGCCAACGTGCTGCGCGCCTTCCGGCACACGCTCGCCAAGCTGCGCGGCGCCGCGCTGATCGAGGATCATGCGCCGGTCAGGTGACGCTGACCGCTACCGAAACAAGAGCGCCGTCGCCAACATTGGTGAACGCCCAGATGTAGTAAGTCCCGGTCGTTGCCGGCGAGGTCATGTAGCAGCCCCACTTGTTCGACGCGACGGGATAACCGTTGTCACCGCTCGCGCTGCCGCTGCCGCGGCTTTCCCGATCGAGCGACGACGCGCAGTCATTGTTGACCGTCGCAGACGTTGACCAGGTGAAGTTCACACCGCCGGTCGAGCCGGTCCCCGGGTTCGGCGTGGTAGTCACGTTCACCGCTTGACCGCCGAGCGAGTGAGTCCATGGATTAGGCCCTGTCTGCACCCACGCCATCGCCGTGGCATAGGTGCTTGCCGTCGTGCTGGCCGACCATGCTCCCGGCGAGCCGGTTGATGCGTTGGTGCCCTGCACCTGGACATCGTAGGACGTGCCTGCGGTCAGCCCGGTCACCACCGCGCCGGACACGACGCCAGAAACCGTGGTCCACGAACTCGCGGGATGCACGCCGTAGCGCAGATTGTAGCCGGTCGCCGCGTCGTGCGTGCCGTCGGTGGTTGACGCCGCCCAGGTCACCGTCAGTTTCGACGTGGTGCCATCGCTGACCGGCGCGACGGCACTGATCGCCGGCGCGTTCGGTGCGGCATAATCGGTGGTGAGGCTCGCCGTCCCCGAGGTGGCCGTGCCGCCCGTGTTGGTCGCGATCACCTGGAAATTATACGCCGTGGCGTGCGCCAGGCCGGTGACGCTGACCGAGGTCCCGGCGATCGGCGCCCCGAAGCTGCTCCATCCGCCGCCCGACGCCAGCGCGAATTGCGGCTGATAGGTCGCCGCCGCATCGTGCGTGCCATCGGTGGCCGAGGCCGTCCACGACAGCGCCACCACGCTGTAGGCCGGCGAGCCGGCAACGGCGGTGACGCCGGTCGGCGCGTTCGGCGCCTTCGCCAGCGTGGTGAGGCTCGCCGTCCCCGAGGTAGCGCTGCCGCCGGTGTTCGCGGCGATCACCTGGAAATTGTACGCCGTGGCGTCCGCCAGCCCGGTGACGTTGACCGAGGTCCCGGCGATCGGCGCCCCGAAGCTGGACCAACCGCCGCCAGACACCAGCGCATACTGCGGCTGGTAGGTTGCCGCCGCATCGTGCGTGCCATCGGTGGCCGAGGCCGTCCACGACAGCGCCACCACGCTGTAGGCCGGCGAGCCGGCAACGGCGGTGACGCCGGTCGGCGCGTTCGGCGCCTTCGCCAGCGTAGTGAGGCTCGCCGTCCCCGAGGTCGCGCTGCCCCCGGTGTTCGTGGCGATCACCTGGAAATTGTACGCCGTGGCGTCCGCCAGCCCGGTGACGCTAACCGAGGTCCCGGCGATCGGTGCCCCGAAGCTGGACCAACCGCCGCCCGACGCCAGCGCGAATTGCGGCTGATAGGTCGCCGCCGCGTCGTGCGTGCCATCGATGGCCGAAGCCGTCCACGACAGCGCCACCACGCTGTAGGCCGGCGATCCCGCCGCGGCCGAGACGCCGGTCGGCGCGTTCGGCGCCTTCGCCAGCGTGCTGCCGGTGGCGATGTTCGAAGCATCGCCGATTCCGGTGGCGTTGCTGCCGAGCACCCGGAAATCATAGGCGGTGCTGCTCGACAGGCCGGTGACCGTGAACCCGGTCGGAGAAGGTCCAACCGTGGCGACGGGTATCCAGATCCCGGCGCCGTGCGCGCTGACCTGGACGATATAGCCCGAGGCCAGCCCTCCGGTCGCCGCCGGCGACCACGACAGAACCGCGCTTGCCGACGTGCTGCTCGCCACCGTCAGGCCGAGGGGCGGGCTCGGATAGGGGAGCTGATACACCCCGCTGCTGCGCGCCGGCGCGATCAGCGGCACGGCCGCGCCCGGCGCCAGCTCATAGCTCGGGTTCACCGTCGGCCCGGTGCCGGAGGCCAGCGCCTGAAATGTGGTCGGACAAAACGCCGGATGAATCGCACCCGATTCCGCCGCGATCTGATCCGACCGGCTGGCGTCCAGATAAAGCCGCTGCGCGATCACCAACGACGGCAGCGGAAGTTGCAGTTTGACCGTCACGACGCTCGGCAGGCTGGCGCCGCGCACCGTCAGGTCCTGCACTACGGCCGAGCGCAGCGCCTTGAAGGCGGTATAGGTAGCGTCCTCGCCGGCATCGCCGGCGGCCGTGATCTCGCTGTCCAGCGCGGCAGCCAACGACACGCGCAGCGCGGCGGCGTCGTTGTAGCTGCTGGGTTGGTAGGAGGCCGATGCGCGCGCCAGGCTGACCAGCGCGGCACGCCGGCACGCCGCAGCCATCGCATCCCGCATCGTCGCCATCGCTGCGCCGATCCCCACCGCACCGCCCGCGCTGTCGGTGAAGGTGAAGCCGGCGAGCGCCAGCAGGACCTGCACCTGGTCGGCCGGATCGGTGATCCCCGCCCGCATTGCCTCAACCAGCGCCGCCAAAGCGTCCGCCATGTCGGTGCTGGCGGAATACGCGCCAGCGGCGGCGGCAGCCCCAGTGCCCGCCAGGGCCAGCGCGGCACGCTGATTCGCGAGTTGGGCCTGGAGCGTCGCAACCGTGGTGCCGGCCGGCAGCATGACCGAGGCCGAACCGGCGCCATACCGGCCATAGGTGGTGTTCGAATCGGGCGGCGGCAGCGCCGCGGCCATGCCGACGATCGCGGTTGGATTGGCCCCCCCGAGGATCGTCGCCGCGGCGAAGCTGGTCACCACCGATTGCCCCTCGCCGGTGACGGCCGGCCCCGCCATCGCAGCCGGAATGGCCGTGTCCCCCAGGTCGGTGCCCAAGGCGGTCAAGGCGGTGTCGGCCGCCCCCAGCACGGCAACGACCGTGGCGATGATGGTGGAGGGGAAAACCGGGCTGCCCGCTTCAATGAACTGAAACGCGAACTCGATCACCCGCATCTTGTCTTTGTGGATCGCGGTCGAAGCCGATCCGACAGCCACCTGCACCGCGCCGATCGTCGGGTGGATCAGCAGCCCCGGACCCTTCGTCTCGACGGCATTGTCCAGCAGGAGCTGCAAAACCGGCGCGGCGTCACCGATCAGGTAGCCCGAAAACGAGTACATCCGCAGCGCACGGCCCATGTCCTCCGGCCAGCCGCCATCGACATAGGGGTACTCGTGGATCGCCTGCCGCCGGCCCTTCTTGGCCTGCGCGGCCACCACCTTGAACGGCACCCCGCGAAAGCTCGCGGTTTGCAGCAGGCCCATGAAGCCCGCGATGCTGGTGGGCGGCGCAAAGCCGGTGATGCCCGTGGTGAACCCGCTCATCCGTGGCCGACCATCGGCATGCTGTGCTCGACGCGCGGCGGCGAGGCGCTTGCGTGCCCTGTCGCCGTGGCGGTCGCGACCGTGCCAGTCGGCGCGCCATGCAAATGCACGTCCACCTGCACGCTCCCGTTGATGTTGGCGACGTACTGCTGCGTCTCGCTCGGCAAGCCCGAGGCGTCCCCGCTCTGGGAGAACAGCATCACCGACTTCCTGTTCGGCCCGGCATTGTAGGCGGCATCGGCCGCGGCATAGTTGCCGCCGAACCGCTCAAGGTTTTGCTTGTAGTAGCGCAGACCGCCCTCGACGTTCTGGCGCCAATCCCACGGGTCCACGCCGAGGCCGGCCGCCGTGCCCGACATCAACTGCATCGGCCCGATCGCACCAGCGCCCGAGACGCGGTCATAACCGCCGCCCTCGGCGCGGGCGAGCCGGACCATGTGTTCCTCGTCCAACCCCTGCAACCGGGCTTGCAGCCTGATCTGCCGTTCGACATCGGCCGGAATCGACCCGAGGCGGCGCGGACCGACCAGCCGCTGCGGACCGAACAACGGGCCGGTGCGCGGCACGCCGTTCGGTGCCGTTCCGCCGCCCAGAAGGCCCCCACCGCCACCGCCGGCCGGCGCCGGTACCGGCGGCGGATAGTCACCCTCGCCGGCGAAGCTCTGGCTGTTCGCGATCCGCGCCGCGTCGTCGTTCGAGTAGTAGCGGCCTGATCCGTCGCGGAAGCCGATCGGGTTGTTGAACTCGTCCATCCGATCAGGGGTCAGCCCGGCCCGTCCCGCCGCGGCAATCAGCGTGCCGGTCTGCACCGCGCCTTTCCAGCCGAGATAGGTCGCACCCGCGACCGCTCCGGCGACCAACGCCGGCGGCGAGGTCAGCGAGCCAAGGCCCAGCAGCCGCATGACCCAGGCAGCCGGTTTCAGCAGGCCGAGCGCCATGATGCCGATCCCGATCTTGGTATAGGAATCGGCAAGCGCCTGGTGCCTGCCGATCCAGTCGGAAACGGTGTCCATCGCGTGCGTCGCCGCCGGCGACCAGTCCTTCACAATGCGGTCGGTAACGCCCCCGATCGACAACCCGAGTTTGCCCCAGGCCGTGTCCATCTCCTTTGCGTTCTCCGCCATCTCGGAACTCATCACGCCGCCGGTCGCACGCGCCTGCTTAACGAAATCGTCAAGCCCGGCCTGCCCCTTCGCCAGCAAGGGCAGCAAATCCCGGTCCACGCCGACGACATCGAGGGCGTGACCCTGCACCTCCGGGTCCTTGTACGTCGCGACCTTATCGGCCAGCTTGCCGAGCGCGTCCTCGGTTTTGGTGATGTTGCCCTGTGCGTCGCGCCAGTCGATCCCCAGCGCCTTTAGATTCATCTGCGCGGTGGCGTCCTGATTATAGAACGCCGCGTGCAATGTCTTGTTCAGGCCCGCCATGCTGCTGTCCAGCGCGCCGGCCGAGCTGTGCGCCAACACCGCGGCACCGTGCAACGCGCTCAGCCGATCGACCGGCGTGTTCAGCAGATAGGCGGTCTTGCTGATCGTGGTGCCCGCCGTCGCCCATTGCTTCGACAGAGCGGCGACGCCTGCCAGGCTGCCGGCGCCGACGATCCCCGCCATCGGGCCGGCCAGGCGCTCGATCGCCCGCGCCGCGCCGAGCGTGCGGTCGCCCAGCGTCTGCATGCCTTCGGCCGCCCGGTTGATCCCGGTGACGTCGCCGAATTTCGCCAGGCTCTTGTTGAACCGCTCCGCCGGCGCGGTCAGCGCGGCGATGCGCTTGTTGATGACATCGAGGCCCGCGCTCGCGCTATCGTTGATGCCGACGCCGATCGCGAACCCGGCCGACTTACCCGCCACGTTCGCGCTCCACGATGCTCGGAATCAAACTCAGCCGGCGCAGCAGCACCGAGAGCGGCAGGCCGCTCGCCCAGCGAAAGCCGTCGCCATAGAACCGCCCGACCGTCGCGACCTGAATTTCCAACTCGCCCGATCGGGCGAGCGCGATCAGGCAGCGGGCACCGACGCGGCTGCCAGCGCGGCCTGCGCCTTCGCCAAGGCTTCGGCCTCCAACGCCTCGGCCGCGGCCTGTGCGAGCAGCGCCTTGCGCCGCGCGACGCGCCAACTCTCCAAAGGGTCCGGGGCTGGCGCGCCCGCGAACTCCTCAATGTAATCGGACACCTGCTGGGTGAACCAATGCGGCTGCACTTTCAGCACGTCATAGGGCACATGCTCGGCCGAGGCCGACTCCACCATGCGCAAGGTCACGTCGAGGCCGGTCGCGCCGTGAATCGCGGTCGCCTTCAACACGTCCTCGGACGTGGGCGCGCCCACGGTCAGCGTCGCATAGTGCATCCCGCCGCTCATCTGCGGTTTCGGCAGCGGCCAGCTAATCGGCTCCGGCACAGGTATCCAAACTGTCGTCATGACTTCCCCGCAATTTCCATGATGGTTCCGGCCACACCTTCAAACCGGAAATCGAATCCCGCGTCCGCACCGTTCACAGCGGGCCGTCCGACATACCAAAGGTTATGCCCGACGATCTGCTTGCCGTTCGCAAGCAGGAACACGACGGTGGCGTTGCTCATCCCGGTGAATGACGTGACACTGTTCGCGCCGGTGTCGCGTAACTTGCCCGAGATATACGGCGCGACCGGCTTCTGATCGTAGCCGTCCACGCCGGACAGGCTGCTCATTGTGGTGTTCTCGACGTTCGCCGGGTCCCACATGAACTCAATCACCGAAAGCGCCGTGCCGTTGACGCTCGCGGCGGTGATGCCAGCGAGCCGACGATTGGTCGGCGTGCTGGGAGCAAGAGTGCCAGACATGAATCAGCCCCTTTAAGTGCTCTGCCGGAATTGAATGAGCAGGCCCACGTTGATGACCTGATCGCTGAAATCGAGCGGCAGATACATCAGCACCTGACCCTTGGTGCCCGCGCCCGCCGTGGCGTTCTGTGCAAAGGTCTGCACGTTTTGCACGATGAAGATGCTCGCGAGGTAGGAATACACCGCAACCACGGCGCCGAGCATTGCGTTCGGCGTGGTGGCCGGCGAGCCAGGCGGGATGAGCGTCCCGTTGCTGACCAGGATCTTGCCCGGCGCGATGAACTGGCTCGTAATCTGAATCGCAATATAGCGGGCCGCATACATCGCCTGAAACATGATGTTCGTGTTCAGATACGAGTTGTCCGGCTGCCCGCTCGCATTGCTCTGGTAGGTAGTGATTGAGCGATCGATCCGGCACACCCCGGCAGCATCCACGGTGAAGGTGCTGATCCCGTCAAACAGCAGGGTGTTGCGCTCCCCCGGCGTGTCCTGCGAGGCGATCGGCGGCGGCAGCAGGTTGAGCTGCTGCGTCGAGAGGCCCTGCGCCGCGTTGACCCGCAGCCGGATGACATGCGCGGCGCACCAGTCCGAGGCTTCCAGCCAGGCCGGCGTCGGGCTGTCATAGAAGCCGAGGATGGTGGCGTGCTGATCGTTCCGGCCGGTGCCGAACGTGGTGCGGGTGCTGAACGTGCCGCGATAGGCCGAGAAGACATGGCCATACAGCATCGTCTCCGCCGACCAGCGGCCGGACGCATCGGAGAGGAACGTCTCCAGCGCATTCAGGCTGGTCGCGTCGGTGTAGGGCAGATCGATATAGTCGAAGAGCTGCACGCCAAGGTTCGACAGCAACGTGGTCAGCACCGGGTTGCTTGCGCCGCCCGACATGGCCGTGATGGTGAACCCGACCCCAGGGGGGATGACCTCGCCATTCTGCGCGCCCAGGTAGGCGAAGCGGATGTCGATGTCGTTTTGCGCGAGGCCCTTGTGCAGCGCGGTCAGATCGACCTGGTAGGCGTGCGTGCCGTCGATCGCCGCCGTGCAGGCAACGCCGATCGCGGCCGAGATCGCGGCGACGGTGTTGGTCGCAATGACGGTCGCGGCGTCGCCGCTGTTCACCGCCACCGGGATCGATACGCCCATCAAATAGAGCGGCAGCGTGCCGGCGGCGGTCGCCGGCCCGGTGAAGCTGATGCTCCCGGTTGCTGCGGTGCCGCCGCCCGCATCCGAAACCGGCCCGAGCCATACCTCACCGAACGGGTCCATCAAGCGATAGGCCGCGTACTTCAGCGCCAGCATGGAGTTCAGACCGCACAGGCCGTTGACCTGGGTTTGGCTGTACGCCTGCACCGCGATGTTCGGCGTCGCGGTGCCCGAACTGAGGATTTGCCCGATCAGCAGCGCGCGCGCGTTCTGTGTCGCGGTGTTGGCCTGGCTGGGATCAAACTCGGCATTGACGCCCGACGGGCGCCAGTACTGCCAGGGGAAGTACTTGAAGGCGAGCGAGCTGCTGTAGCTCATGGCTTGATCTCCGCCAGATATTCGTCATGGGTGAGAAGCGGCGCGGCGGGGTCGCGCTCGTGCTCGGCCGCGGCGATGGCGAAGCCCTTGACGGCCGGACCGGATGGCGGCTCGATCGCCGGCAGCCGCGCCCACTCCGCGGCCGTCAGGCGCAGCGGCTCGCCCGCGAGGTGCTCGAGCTGGCCGGCGGCTGGCGGCAGGTGCCATTCGAAAGCGTCGGCCGCCGCCCGCGCCGCAGCCGGATCGGCGGCGCCCACGGCAGCGGAGACACCCCGAACCACCGGCACCGGCCCGGGTGGCGGTGCCGGCGGTTCCGCCAGCACCACGTCGCCATCGCGGACGCGGCGGTGCCAGAACGTGATCTCCGGCACGTCCTCACCCTCCGGCCGCAGCAGCCGCTTGTTCGGGCCGCGCACAACGAGAGGCATGGCAGGGTCGTCCTGCCGGTGTCCCGGTTTCACGAACATTATCACCTCGGAATGTAGGAACCGCCCGCCGGCGCTCGGCCGCGCGGGCTGATTCAGGGTTGCGTCCGATTCAGGGTGCGTGATGCAGCAACAGGTTGATCACCATCATAACGAGCGCGCCCACCAAACCCGCGCCGGCGGCGATCACGGCAGAGTCCAGTCTCGACGTGACCCGGCTCTGGCCCCGCTCCTGGTTCACCCGCTCGGCCAGGATTTCAACCGCGGTCATCAGTTTTTCCACCGATCGAACGACGGTTTGCAGCGTCGTCTCCGCCACCGCCACGCGCTCGCGCACCGCGGCCTCGACCGGGCAATGATCGGGCATGCGGCCCTCCTGCTATGTTGGGCTGGCGCTTAGCGTGATGGGCGTCGTCGTGGCGGCGAGCGGATAGTTGATATTCCACGCGCTGCCGAGATCGCCACCGATGTCCCAACCGGCTGGCTTCGCCACGCTGGCGAAATTGTCGGTGACAGCGTTGCCGCGTCCCATGTCGCCCCGATACGAAGGCGCTCCGGTCGGCGTGTAGGAGCCATAAGGATAGAACAGCAGGCACGCCGCTGCGGCATTCACCACAGCCTGCGACAAGGTGATTCGCAGGTGCGTCGCATCCACCCGCGCGCACGCCGTCGCCGGCACCAGCGTTCCGGGGCTGGCGACCGATCCGCCGTCCATCACCAGGAACCCCTGCCCGACCGCCGCCAGCAAGGGAACGACCAGGTCGTTCCCGGCGTCATGCGTCACGGTCAGAATGACCGTGGTGGCGTTCTGCAGGTACGCGTGCGTGATCGACGGGCCACCGGCCACGGGCAGGCCCGACGGTATCGCGGTAAACCCCCCGTCGCCCCAGCCGGTCGCATACAACGCTCGGGCGACCAACGGCGCAGCCCGCCACGCGAAGATGACGTTATCCCCGCCGTCGCGGTGCTGATTGTCGCCGCCGGTCTGGATGCCCGTGGACGGGTCCCAGGTCGCACCGCGGCTGTTGCTATCCGCCGTCATCGGGTTGCTCAGCACGACGCCCTGCGTTGGATCCGCTGCGAGGCTGGCAATGACCTCGCGGTGCATCTGGATTCCAGAGGTGAACCCGAACGGAATCGCGTTCCACCAGCACACCGGCATGTTGGCTGCGGTCGCGCCGGCCACCATGCCGCGCAACAGACTGATCCACCGCTTCGCCGCGTGCTGGAAGGTGGTCCACTCCGAATAGGGCCGGTAGCTGTCCGTCTCCGACCACAGCAGCATCAGCGCCGCGATGTCGGACTGATCGTCGGAGGCCTGTTCCGCGATATAGGCCGCGACGTTGTTGCCCATCTTGCCGAGCGACCAGCCGCTCGGGTCCGATCCATCGCCCGGATCGACCAGGAAGGATGACGCATAGGTCGGCACGCCGGAGATCGGAAAATTGTAAATCCCGATACCGGGGTCGATCGTGCCAGGTCCGCCGCTGTTTTGCGTGTTGCCGACAAAGCCGTAGGCGCTCGCTCCGAGATACCACGCCACGCCCTTTGCCAGCATCGCGGCAGCGCCGTCCGCCAGCGTGTAGTTCGCAGCGTTCGACTGCCCGTTCATCACGAGCTGCACGCCCTTGCGAGGCCCCAGCGCCCAGCGCGCGGCGTAGGCAGCCAGGCCGGTGATCGAGGCTCCCGAGATCGCGCTTTCCCAGGTCGCGAATTCATGCAGCCAGCACTGCGCGCCGGCCTGGTAGCCGTTCCCCCCGTGCAGCAGCAGCAGCGTGGCGATGCCGGTTCCGGCAATCGGGTTGGCGACGTTCGTCGCCACCTTCGCGCCATCGAGCCAGGCCGAGACGCCGCTCCCCGGCACATTCTGGAGAATCACCGAATGCGTGTGCCGCCGCGCCAGCGACGACGACAGCACCGCCGCCGCGCTGTTCGGGAACAGGATCAGCCGGCTCGTGCCGGCCGAGCCATCCGCCTGCAAGATTGGCGTCCCGCCCGCCGACAGCAGCACGTTGGCCGAGCTGTCAACGACCGGAGGCGGGTACACGTTGGTGCGCCAGTTCGGGCGGGTCCAGACGAAATAGCGGGTCCATGAAGCTGTCGCGCCCATCGCCACACCCGGCAGTTGCCAGCCAAGGTTTTGATCGAGGGCCGGATAGGTCGGGCCGGCCGACAGGTCGAACCCGGCTCCCCCCAGCAGGCCGGACAGGCGCGGCGTCGCCATCGGCTGATTCACGCTGCCGGAGCCATAGGAATACTTCGTCATCCCGATCAGGTGGCCCGACAGGTCCGCCAGGCTGACGATCGGCAGGTTCCAACCCGACAGCGGATTGCCGTTGGCATCGGTCGCGTTGTTGAACGTCGACGCATCCCACCAGCCCGACAGGCCCGCGATCGCGCCCGGCGCAATCGCGCCGCTGCCGCCAGAGCCGCCGCCAGGCCCCGCACCGCCCGAACTGGTGCGCAGCGGCGTCCAGAGTGCCGCCCGGCCTGGCGCGACCAGCGCGGCGCGACCGGGCCGTGAAAACAGGACGGCCATCGTCAGGTGATTGTGAAGGCGACCGGCGTTCCGCCGTTGATCACCTGGTTCGCCTGCACCGCGCTGGCAACGATGCTGCCCCCGGCATTCACCTCGACCGCCCAGACGTAATAGGTCCCCGCCACGCTCGGCGTCGCGAAGCCGAACTCATACCAATAGTTGTGGCCGCCGTTGGAGAATTGCCCTCCCGCCGCTGTCATGCCGGCGGTCGAACTCGGCGCGACCGACGACGACGTGCTCCACCCGAAATACACCTGCGTCGGAACGGTGTGGCTGCCGTCGTTCGTCGCGCTCATGTCGGAGACGTTGACCGACCCGACCGTCGTTCCGTGCGCAAAACTGGTGCCGGCGCCATACGGCTGGTAGCCGCTGCCCATCGCATAGTTGCCGCTCGCCGCCGCCGTCTCCGGGTCCGGGCTGATCGAGCTGGTGAAGGCCGAGGCGCCGATGCCGTTCACCGCCTGCACCTGGATGTCGTACTGCGTTGACGCTGCCAGGCCGGTGATCGTGTAAGCAGTCGGCGCGATGCCCGTGGCCTGCGTGTAGCCCCCGCCGCTGCCCATGACGCGCCACTGCACCGTGTAGCTGGTCGCCGCGCCATGCGTGCCGTCCACGGCCGGCGCGGTCCAGGTCACCGGGATTGTCGAGGTGGTCGTTGTGCCCGCCGCAAGAGCGGTCGGCACGCCCGGCGCATAGGATGCGGCCGCCCCGGTCGAGGTCGGGCCAACCGCGCTGGTGTAGCTGCCGGTACCGGCGCCGTTCACCCCCGCCACCCGGAAATAGTAGGCGGTCGAAGGGGACAGGCCCGTGGCGATATACGACGTGCCCGACGCGGCTTGCGGCGCTCCCCAGGTGGACCCATCCGGGCTCTGTTCCACGGCATAGGAAGACGGCGCACCCCCCGTCGATGGTGCGGTCCAGGCGAGGGTAATCGTCGTGCTGGTGGCCGAGCCTGCCGTCAGGCCCGACGGAGCGCCAGGCGGCGTCGGGTTGCTGCCACCGCTCGCGGCCGACACGTTCACAAAATTCAGCGAGCCGCCCGAGTAACTCGCCGTCGAAACCTCTCCCACCTGCCCCACCGGGATCGACAGCGTGCCGGTGTTGGTGACGAAGCCGGCGCCCAGCGTCACCGCGCCCGGCGACGCATTGACGATGGTGCAAGAAAAACCGCTGCCCTGCGTTGCGAACGCCGGGTTGATCGTGGTCGCAGCCGAGCACACCAGGATCGCGCTGTTGTGGATCGAGGCATCGAGCTGCGTCGGGCTGGCGATCTCCACCACCGGCCGCTTCCACTGCGGCAGATGGCCCGCGATCCACGCCCAGATTGCCGACAGCGGCTGGGCCAACATCGTGCTGCTGCCTTGGCCGGTCACCAGCACATCGGTGTCGCCCGCCGGCGCCGCCGCGGTGAACTGGTCAACCGTCTCGCCGGCCAGCAGGTTCGCCAACGAGATCGCGACCGTGCTGCCGCCCTGCCCGATCGGCAGGGTGTCCGACGATGCGACCGTGGTCACCACCGGCAACGCGGGAACCGACAGCGCGACGGCCGCCAGCGCGGCAGCAGCCGCGGCCGTGGCCTCGGCCGCGACGGAGTTCGAAAGCGCGGTCGCAGAGTTGGCGAGCGCGGTTCCTGCCGCAGTGAGGGCGGAGGCCGCCGCCGTCTGCACGGCCAGCACATCGGCTGCCGTCGCGTCATCGCCGGTGGCGATCGTCATGCCCACACGTCTCCATCATCCCAAACGAAACCGCCCCAGACAGCGACCGTCCCGCCGGCCGATTCCTCGGCGGTGATTGGCGTGGCGAGGTTGATCGGATCGTCAGGTTGGATTGTTTCGGTAACGTTGGTCAGCTTATCGCCGCTCGGCGGGAACCCGTCGCCGTCGCTGATCGTGGCGTCGAAGCTCATCCGGTACATCCAGAACAACCGCGCGCGATCGAAGGTCAGCAACTCGCCGCCGGCGTAGTAGAGGCCCCGCGCGCCGCGCGTGGGATCAATCACCCAACTCAGCAACGCGCCGAACAGCGCGTACTTCATCGCCTCGACCTGACTGACGCCGGCCTGCCCGCGCCGGTCGGCCGAGGCGTCGAACTCGACAATCACCCCGATGGTTTCGGTCACCGTCTGGAGGTTGCCGTCCAACAGGTCGTTGCTGCTGCCCTCATCCTCCAGCGGGATCACGACGGCGGCCGGATAGACGAACTTGCCGGTCTTCGGGTCAGTGATCGCGATGACGGACTCGACCCCGGTTTCAAAGTCCGCCGCGCCGCCGACCCGTCCGCCCAGCGCCGGGCAGTAAGCCCGGAGCTGCGCGATCACCAACGAGATGTCCACGGACTACTCCGCGTCGATTTCCTCGAACTCGACCCCGCCTTCCAACGGCACGGTCGCAACCACCCCATCGTCGTCGTCGTAGAAAATCAGGTGGCCGTCCTCGACCTGCACATAGGCCGCCGTGTAGTGGTAAATGTCCGCGCTCTCGACGCGCCTGACCGCAAACGTCCTCATAAAATCGTCTCCGCTGATGTGATGCCGCCAGTGCGTTGGCCGGCCGCCGCGTCCTGGCCTGCGCGGTGGCAAGCTCCGGGCACAAGCCGGAGCTGTCTCAATCAGCCGGCAGCAGCGGCCGGAGCGTCGGCATCATCGCCGGCGATCGGAAAGCCGCGCGACATGCTGCCGCGCAGGTGACCGTTTTCGATCAACCGCTGCACGATCAGCACGGCGCGGTCCCAGGCGATGCTGCGATCGTCCTGCCACAAGCGTTCGGTTCGCTCCACGATCGCGACCGCAGGATGAATCCTGATCGCCGCGGCCCTGCGGGCCGGTGCTTCGACGGTCATGCTTTCTTGCCTCGCTGGAATTTCAAGCCGCTCATCACCGCGACGCGCACCCGGTCTGCCAGGCCGTTCGCGATGGCCTGGTCGAGCGCCGGTTCAAGGAACGGGCGTGGCAGCAGGATGCGCTTCCTCGAAACCGCGCTGCGCTTCATGCGGCGTGGCCCGGCCAGGTTCGACGGGACGAAGTTCGCCGCTTTGCTGGTGTCGCCCCCTCCGCCCTTCGCGCCACGGGAGAGGAACAGCGCGTAGAACTCGGACGCGCGGATCGTGACGCCCTCGCCATCCTTCCAGACCCGAGCCCGGATCGACCGCGCCAGCTTGCCCGAGACGCTGCGCGGCGGCTCGCCCGGAGCGGACGGGTGCTTGCGGCTGCCCGACCGGATCAGCGCGCGTGCGCGGGCCACAACCTCGGCACCAACCCCGCGCATGACGGCGCGCACCTGCTGCTTGCCGGCGACGATCGTCCAACCGGACGGCACGGTGATTTGCAGCAGAGCCATCAGACGGACCGCTCCCACCACGACTGGAAAGCAGCAACGTCCGGCCAATCCCCGACGACCCAGGGCCGGTCCGCCGCGTGATGCCAGCAAGCGGTGAGGCGCACGCCGCCGGCTTCCGGCCGCTCTTGAGTCACGAGAAGCATGACCTCTTGGGGAAAGCCGGACGCCGGCACCTCTGGCAGCGAAGGGCCTTCGACCAGCCATTGCTCATAGCCCCTGTCGGGCCAGTCGCGCACCGCCGCCAGTCTATGCTCGGGCGGCAAAGCTCGCTCCCACCCCGGCAGCGATTCGCAAACCACCAGGATGCCGGCGCGGTAAGGACCTTCCGTCATGTCCGCTTCTCCAGTTCGCAATCGAGCCGCAGGAACCGCTGGCGGCCGTCGATCGCCATAGAGCGGCGCACGCGGAACCGCTCGATCATGTCGCTCTGGTCTGGCCGCTTGGTGACACGGATAATGACGTGCGTGGTGTCCACCCAATCGAGCCACCGGATGATGATGCGATGGGTGACCGGCGTGTTGACCTGTTCCGCGGCATAGAAAGTCATCGTGCCGATCGGCTGCACATCGGCCCGCACGGTCTGCATCTTCGCCAGGTTTTCCAGCAGCCCAGGCCCATCCGGGTCCGCCACCTGCTCGCGGGTCGCGATCACCACGCGCCAGCGCAGCGACCCGATGCGGACCGCGTTCGGGTCCGGCCCCTCTGCGGGTCCTACGCTCGCGCTCATGTCAGCCGCCCAGGAACTGCAACCGCTGCCGGTCGAGCAACCACTGCGCCGCCTCGGGCATCGCCGCCGCGGAGTCACCGCGATGCTCATAGAGAAATGCCGTGGTCATCATAATCGCCTGGATCACGGTGGACGGAACGTCCTCGGCCGCGCCATAGCCGGCGACCATCGAGACCTGCAGGTGCTGTAGTTCGGTGCGATACGCCGGAAAGCCGCCGGTCAGCGGAGTTTCATGCCCGATCAGCAGCGTGGACGGCTCCAGGGTCAGGTCCGCGACATAGCCGAGGATCTCCGCCGGCGGCGTGATCGGCAGCGAGGCAGCCGAGATCGTCGTGCTGTTCCCCCACCTGTCCAGCGTCGTCACCGACCCGATCGACTGCACCGGCGCGCGCGGCAACTCCAGCGTCCCGCGCAGCAGGTTCCTGTTGTCGTGCAGATCGCTGGAAGGTCGCACCGTCCACAGCAGGGTCTGCGTCAGCAGCGCGCGGCTAAGGTAGCCCTCCGCCATCACTCTTGCCGCCGTCAGATAGCCCGCCAGCAGTTCGTCGTCCGCGTTGCTGTCGATCCGGCAATGCCGCTTCACCTGCTCGATCGACACCGGCTCCGCGCTCGGTTCCTCTGTCACCGCCAGCGTGGTTCGCACCGCTCAATCCCCCGTCCCTGCGCACCGGCGCCACCAGCGCCCGGTTGCGATAGCCGCTGCGTTCCATCATCGCGCTTCGTCCTTCACAGCATTTCCGCTCTGGTAACGAGGTTGACCACGGCCGCGGCGACCTGGTTGACCGGCGCTGCGGAGGTTCCGCTGCGCAACTGGACCATGTTGACGCCCCGCCACATGTACGAAGGATCGGCTTCCAGGATGACGAATTGCCCTGCCGCCGCAGTGATCGTCACCTCGTTGCCCGAACCGTCGTACAGCTCCTGCCAGGTCGTTCCGCCGTCCGGACTGGCCTGAAACGTCAGCACTGCCGCGGTCCAGGTCGACGGCATCGAAATCCCGACCAAGGTCAGCGCGCCCAGCGCCACCGGCCCGGACAGCGACGTGCCCGCCGCGATCGACGCCGGATTGAGGGTAATGCCTACAGACAACATGCCGCGCGCACTCCCTGGCTTACTGCCGGTTCATCCATGCGCGCACATAGTCGATCGTCAGGGTGGCAACGCCGGTGCCTGACGCCTTGTATGCAGCGAGGTATGGCTGCAACACCGCCAGCGTGCCGGTCGCCGCGAAGTTGATCGAGTTGTTCGCGTTCACCCGGTTGCCGTCGATATAGAAACCCACGTCCGCCAGGTTGCTCGCGTCGATGCGGTAGATATGCCAGTCGGTCGTTCCGACCGTCACACCGCTGGCAACCGAGGTCGTGGTCACCCCGTCGAACGCAGTGACCAGCACGGCGCCGTTCGCCTGCGCGCTGAATTCCAGGTAGCAGGTGTTGTTCTGCGGCCCGTCGATCCAGGCCGAGGCGACGCCCCAAACCGTCTGCACGCCGGCCGCACTCGGCAGCACCGGCAGCAGCGAACGGCACTCGAAGATCAGGCCCTTGGTGCAATCCAGCGCGAGGTTGTCGCCCCAGTACAGCGCGCAATCCTGTTTCTGGCTGGCCGAGGTCAAGGTGCATGCGACCTGGCCGCCGATCGCGTTGGCGACGCCGGCGAGAGTCGGCGGTGCGGCGCCGACGATCTTCGCCACCCAGGGGTTGCCGTCAACCGCCGAGCCGGCCGCCGGAACCGCGACGGCTGACTGCCCGAGAAAATCGTCATAGAAATGGATCGGCGCGACCGGCAGCATGTACTCGAATGTCGCGGTATCGAAAAACTCCAGCCGCCCGGCATGGAACTTCGAGGTCGTGGTCATGTATTTCTCCCGATCGACCGCAAGGATGGTAGCCGCCCGGGCACGCGGCCCGGGCGGGATGAAAGCCGATTAGACAAGGGTCGATGGTGCGGACGCGCCCTGGTAGGACTCCCAGAGGAACAACTCTGCCTCGGTGATGTTCGCCGCATTCGAAGAGCTGGTCTGCACCGCGATGGTGTGGAACCCGTTGACTAGGTCCATGCACATCTCCGGCGTAATCTCGAAAATGACGATCTTGTCAGCGACGGTCGCCGAGGTCTGGAAGGTCGCCGCGGCCGTCTGCCCCACAAGCGCATCTGAGGTCGCGGTTGCAGCAGTGAGCCAGATCGGCATGACGCCAACCGCCTTCGACCCGGTGCCGCTCACGTCCTGCCCTTGCAGGATCGAGAGCGTCACCTGCGCGGCGTTGCCCTGGTTCACATGCACCACGACCCACGCTTTGAGTGCGTTGGCCAGGTCGCGGTAGGCGCTGGTGCGGCCAGCGGAGTCGGCCGCCGGCGCCAGCAGGGCAACCGGCGGGAACTGATACGGCATCGAAATCTGACGCGCCATAGTCCGAATTCTCCTGCCCGCCCCCCAAAGCGGTGCGAAAAAGCTGCGCGCGGGCCGAAAGCCCGCGCGGCAGAGCGGTGGGGAGCCGCGGATTTGTCGAGGATCAGGCCGCGAAGCGGACTGATGTGCCGTGAGGCGTTTGCTGCACTCAGCGAGCCGCCAGCGCGATGAAGGGGCTCTTGGTGTTGGTGCCCTTGAACGGGGTCAGCGGCACCGACCACATCGGTTTGCCGTCAACGCGATAGGTGATGCGGAACACCATCTCGTCGGTAAGGAATGCAACGTGCATGCTGGTCGCTGCCTGCACGCCGTTCTTGTCCACCAGCATGTACTGGCTCATGTCCGCCAGCGTGATGTCGCCCAAGGTCCCGAGGGTCGAGTTGTATTCCGTCCACACCACCTCGCGGCCATAGAGCGTCGAGAACGGTGTTGCCGACAGACCGCCTGGCGGCAGGTAAACGAGCTGGCCGCCGGTGCCGACCGCCTGGTTCATCGCCATAAGCTGCGGCAGGCAATCCTGGTTGATGAACCACACCGCGTTTTTCGCTGACCGCGCCCAGAGACGCGCCCACATCTGGTCGATGTTCTCCTTGACGATCGTCGCTGCGGCCTGCCCGGTCACCTTCGGTATCGTAATCAGGCAGGGGCTTTTCATGTAGCCGAACGGCATGCCGGCGCCGGTGCCCTCCACGATCGCGTCCTCGGTCATGAACATGACTTCTTCCGAGAACGCCTGCGCCGCGATCGAGGTCAGCGCCGTCGAATCCTGCAACAGTTCGTCGGTGGTGTACATCACCGACATCAGCTTTTTCAGGTCGAACTCGATGGTGCGGAACTTCGGCTTCGACGGGGTGACCGTGGTTCCTTCCCCTACCCAGTTCGAAGACACGCCGCCCCAGCGGCTGCCGGTCGCTCGGCTGGTTTCGTCCACGCCCGGGATTTTGATGCCGTTCGCGTTGGCGCTGATCGGCAGCTTGTTCACCCGGCTGAGGATCTCGCCCATGTCGTGCGCGAGCATGAAGATCGAGGCCGCGAAATCGACCTGGACCAGGAAGCCGCCGCCGGTCGGATCGACCTCGCCGGCGCCGGTTGGCGCGCGGACCAGGCGGCGGTCGGTATCGCTGCCCTTCGAGCTGTAGTGCTTGAAAACCGACTGGAGCTGCTCGCCAAGGCTGCGGTACTGCTCGCCGGCGCGCGGCGTGAAATCCAGCCCCTTCCGGGCCAGGCTGAGATAGTCGTCAAAGCCTCGCAGCTTACCCTGGCGCGGGTCCATGCCGCGGATTTGCGACAGGGTGCGCTGCGACGGGTTGATCTCCAGCACGTCGTCGCCGGGGCCGGCGCCGATCGGGCGCGCCAGCTTGGCGGCGAGTTTCTCCGCGCGGTCCAGCTCCCCGATCGTACGCTCGAGCGTGGCGATCTCCGCCTCCTTCGCGGCGAAGCCCGGAGTCCCGGCCAGCGGGGCGAGTTCATCCACCGCCGTGCCCAGGGCGCGACGGAGCGACAGCAGTGTGCTCATTGTGTTGTAGGCTCCAATTTCCGAAGGAGCGGCGTTTCAGGTCGCCGC
>Ga0182016_10001743_pt1 | contig 26204 bp, 10 predicted proteins | sample 712S2MmetaG_FD_120491 | JGI IMG/M metagenome (GOLD analysis project Ga0182016, IMG submission 120491) | Permafrost microbial communities from Stordalen Mire, Sweden - 712S2M metaG | ecosystem: Environmental > Terrestrial > Soil > Wetlands > Permafrost | place: Sweden: Stordalen | collected...
CCTGGGTGTGCAGACGGGGTTCCCGTTCACGCCGCAACTGGGTTACAACCCCACCGGCAACGGCGACACGCGCAACCCGGTGCGGCCCAACTGGAACCCGGCCTTCAGCGGCAACCTGCATCCGCACACGGCGGGCGAGTTCTTCAATCCGGCTGCGTTTTCTGCGCCCGCCACGGGAACCTACGGCAACGTATCCCGTGACGCGCTGACCGGCCCCGAGCTCACGGAGCTGGACTTCTCCGCGGTGAAGAACTCGCAACTTAGCGAGCGCCTGGGGTTGCAGTTCCGGGCTGAGTTCTTCAACATTCTCAACCACACAAACTTCCTGACGCCGAACGAAGTGGTGTACACATCGGCGACCTCGGGAATCTCACCCACGGCGGGCGTAGTCACGGCCACTTCCACTACTTCGCGCCAGATTCAGTTCGCCGCCAAGTTGCAGTTCTAAAGCCTGCTTCTGTTCGAATGCCGCGCGCTCCAGGTCTCTGTTTCGAGGCCTGGGGCAGCATGGCTCCGACGCCGGCATTCTCAACCCTCCTTAAGCACCGCGGCCAGGGAACCGATTCGATTGCGCAGCCGTAGTAGCAAGAAGTCGTCGCACACATTCGATCGCGAGGACCGGGGCAGCCAAAATGAATCCATCCAACCCTATTGCGGGAATGGCTGTGCGTCAGGCGGCGCTGGTGGCTAGTCAGGATGCGGGGCAGGAGTTGGATTTTGAGAAGCAATAGAATTTGGAAAATCGGCGCAGGGATTGGTTGCCTCCAAACCATTACGGCTGCTATAGTGCAGCTTTGGCAGCATTCCAAGTGGTTAATAGACGGCGCCGCTGAACTGTCCGGCAGAAGATGCTGGGGTTGGGCCGGTAAAAGCGCTGCGGAATGGGCCTGCTTCACCTTCGAGACTTCGGGCCAGGACGCGAAACGCTAGCGGTTGCTGGAGATAGCCAAGTGTCCGAAGCTCCTGAAAATGAAAACGTGAACAAGTTGAAACAGCGGGATCGAGTGCCAATTGCGCACCGCAAGCCCACCATGAGCGATGTAGCCCGCCTGGCCGGGGTGGGCACGATGACCGTTTCCCGGGTGCTGAGCGGTACCGTTCGAGTTTCAGCGGATACGGCAAAGCGGGTACAAACGGCGATCGACCAGCTCAAGTACCGCCCCAACGAACTGGCGCGCGCATTCCGGGGCCAGCGCAGCCACTCAATCGGCCTGATAATTCCCTACCTCTACGACCCATTTTTTGCCAACTGCGCGCAAGCGGTGACGACGGTAGCCAAGGAGCACGGCTATTCGGTGATCATTACCACATCGGCGGAAGATCCGGAGACGGAGTACGTCGAGGCGGAACACATGCTGGAACGGCATGTGGACGGGATGGTGGTGATCCCATCGAACTTCAGGCAGACGCGGCTGACGCGGGCGCTGTTTGGCAAGACCCCGGTGGTGGCCTTCGATCGGCCGGTTCCCGACCCGTCACTGGACGTGGTTCTGGTGCAAAACACGGCCGGGGCGCGGCGGATTGTGCAGCACCTGATCGAGCACGGGCACGAGCGCATCGCGTATATGGCATTGAGCCGGAGCCTGTTTACCATCAACACGCGATTTCTCGGTTATCGCCGGGCGATGCAGGACGCGGGCCTGAGGGTGGATGCGGCGTTCGATTGCTCTTCAGAGGAAGTGACGCTGGGGATCCTGAAGCAGAAGATGAGCGGAGATCATGCGCCCACCGCGATCCTGACGTCAAACACGCTGGCAACGCGGTATGTGCTGGGCGCGATCGCGCACATGGGGTTGAGGATTCCGAGCGATCTTGCGTTTGCCGGCTTTGACGACTTCGAGCTGGCGGAGTTCACATCGCCGCCGCTCACGGTGGTTCGGCAGCCGGCGCAGGAGATGGGCCGGGTAGCGACCAGCCTGCTCTTTGACCGGATTGCGCGGGGCGAGATTCCGCACACCGGTAATCGGATCGTTTTGCCGGTAGAGATTGTTCTGCGCCGCTCCTGCGGCTGCAAGCACCGCACGCCGGTGGTCATCCACTAGGAATTCGCGAGGTTCGGATCCCGGCGGAGGACAAACGAGGGGTCGGCCGCGGAATCATGGGAGTCCTGTGGCGCGGCCGGCTTCCTGCGTACATTCGGGCTCCACTCCACGGACAATCCACAATCACATCCAGCGGCTCGCGCAGGATCAGCCGGAGCGTATATGTGCCTGGCGGGAGCCCTGGGGCGAGGGATTTGCGCGCGTCAAGAGATCGTTACCATTTTTGCGCTTCCGGATGGAAGGCGCGTGGGCCCTGAAGCGGGCTGCAGAAGGTTTAGTAAATCGAATTTGCTAGCATTTCAGGCTATTTGCACAGGGTGTGAAAAATTTTCCTGCGAATCACGGGACTGTCGAATGGGACCTGTGGTACAAATGGTAACAATCTCAACTGGGGTGGAAACAATTTCACTGTTGGGGTTTGCGACGTGCATATGGCAGACGTTGGATCGAGTCGCGTGCTGACTTTTGACGTTGGCGGCAGCCATGTTTCCGCAGCAGTCTGCCACGGGGAGAAGTACGAGCTTGGGCCCGTGGCAATCGCGCTTTATGCGGACGTAGAAACCAGCGACGCCTTCGTGGATCTTCTGTGCGCGCTGGGGGCGAAAGCAGCGACCGGGTGCGAAGGCGGCATGGGCGCGACGCTGGCGGTGCCTGGCCCTTTCAATTTCGAAGCCGGCATCAGCCTGATGAAGCACAAACTGCCCTATCTTTACGGAGTGGATCTGCGCCATGCGCTGTCAGGGCGCTTGGGCTGCGAGCCCGGCGAGGTGCGATTCCTGAACGACGCAGACGCTTACCTGCTGGGAGAAGTAGGCGCGGGAGTCGCGCGCGGTTTTCGCCGCGCTGTGGGGCTGACGCTGGGCACCGGAATCGGGTCTGCGTTTACGGTGGACGGCAGGCTGGTGACCGAAGGCCCTGGGGTTCCGGCGGACGGCGAGATCTGGAACGTCCCATACGAGAGCGGGATTGTGGAAGACTTTGTGTCGGCGAGGGCAGTCTCAGGCAACTACGAACGCCGCACGGGCAAGAAATGCACCGTGGCGGAACTGGCAGCCGTAGCGCCCAGCGATCCGGATGCAGAGGCGGCTTTTGAGGAGTTTGGACAACACCTGGGTCGGGTCGTGGGAGTGTTGCTGGCCGATTTTGCTGCGGATGTGGTGGTGCTTGGCGGAGGGATTTCCCGCTCCGCGCACCTGTTCCTGCCGGTGACGCAGAGCCAGATCAGCGATGAGACTCTGCTGTTGCGGGTGTCGGAACTCAAGGACCGTGCGCCTCTGGTAGGTTGCGGAGTGGCGTCGTTCAATGGATGCAACGGCACTGTGGCGCCCGCCGGGGTTGCTTCGGCACAAGGGACGGCATAGGGCCAGTTCGCGCCGCCTCGACTTGAAATTGATGAGCTGAACCGGGGAATTCCTGGAGGGGCTCTCATGTTGAACCAATGTTCCCCCTGAGGCTGGAGCGTGTGCCCTTCAAACTGACACACAACCAGAACCCTGTACCGCTTGCCAGTGAATGGGCCATCTGATAACGTTTGGTGGGAACGATGACAACCATCGAAACACCTCCCCAGTGGATGAGCCTGGAGTTGAGCCAGCGGCGCCTGTGGCCGTAGCAAGACTCCAAGGCGGTTTCGAAGGCCTGGAGTTCCCACATGAACAACGAATGCGTAGTAGGAATTGCTCAGCCGCGCCGTTTGGGCCGGTTGATTACCGTTGCCTTGATTGCCACCCTGCTGCCGGCGCTCGCGCATGCCAAGACCGTTGTCTTCTGGCAGGATGGATTTCCGACTGTGGGCAGCGAGCCCGTGGACCGCAGCTCGCTGACGCAGGCGCTGGATGGAATGGACGCGCAATTCGCGGACCTGAAGAGCCTGGACGATCCCGCAACACTCAAAGATGCCGACTTGCTGATTCTGCCTTACGGTTCAGCCGTGCCGGCGAGCGCATGGAAGGCGATCTCCGACTACCTGCACACGGGCGGAAACCTGCTGGTGATGGGCGGGCAGCCGCTGCGGGTGCCTGTAACCGGTGTGGCTGGAAGTTTTCAAGAGTCGTTAGCCCAGGACACGTACTCTCGCGCTCTCGATATTCGCCATACATATGAGGTTCCGGTTCCTCGCGATGCGCGATTTGCGTGGAAGTTTGGGTATGCGTTTCCCCAGACGCCACAGATACATGCGCGGCGATTCTTTGCCGTGGAGGGACGCCTGGACGGTTTGGGTTACATGGTAGATAGCACGGGCCTCCTGACTGCGGCTCCAGTGATTGTGATCAACCGTGGATTTGGGCCAATGGCGGGCAGCCGCATTGTGGCGCTCGATTTCGATCCAGTGCCCGGTTATTGGCAAAGCACGGACGGGATCGCGCTGATCCGGCAGTCCGCCGCCTACGCAAGCCAGAGCGCAGTGAGCTTTTCGATTGAGGAGCTCTACACGGCGCTGAGGCCGAGCGAACCGCCGCAGATCACCGTGCATGTACGCAACCAGCGCCAGCAGCAGCCGGGGAGCACGGCGGGGGTTGAAGCACAGATTACGCTCAGTTCCGAAAAAGGCGTGGTGGATACGGCAACGCTGCCGATCCCCGACGGAAAAATCTCGGATGTTGTTGTTCCGTTCAACAAGGCGCTCGATCCCGGTTTTTACAATGTGACAGGAATATTGAGTGCGGGCGGCAAGTTCCGCGAGTTTTATCAGAATGGTTTTTGGGTTGAGGAGGCAACGGCTGTGGCATCAGGGCCGGTGCTGGGCGTGCATGGGGATTTTTTGACGCGCGACGGCGCACCGTTCTTTCCGGTGGGGACCAACTACTTCACGACAGAGGAGAACGGATGGGACTTCTCCGGGCCCAGGAACGCGTGGTTGTGGGAGAAGGACTTCGACGAGATGTCAAAGCACGGCGTGAGCCTGGTGAGGACCGGCGTGTGGATGCCGTATGGGAAGTTTATCAATGCGAGCACCGGGGGAGTGAACGAGCGGTTTCTGCGCAACCTGGAAGGATATTTGCTGTGCGCGAAGCGGCACAAGATTGCGGTAAATTTCACGTTTTTTGGGTTTTCTCCTCGTGCGAGCGGAGGGGGGCGCAACGAACCCGATGTGGCGGCGCCCAATCCTTATCTGGATCCGGCTTCGATCCAGGCAAATCAGGCTTATGTGCGATCGGTGGTGGAACACTTCAAGGATGTGCCGTGGCTTTCGTACGACCTGATCAACGAGCCGAGCTTTTCAAACCCGCACCACACGTTCAAGGGCAATTATCCGAACGGCGATGACACCGAGACTGCGGCGTGGCGCAAGTGGCTGCGCGAGAAATACGACGGGAAGCTGGATGCTCTGGGCAATGCCTGGCACGTGACTCCAGAACAGCTGGGGAGCTTCGACACCGTGCCGCTGCCGTCGATTGGAGACCTGACGGGAGGAAGGTCAGGGAACGTAAACGGGGTGCGCGCGGTCGACTATAACCTGTTCGCGCAGGATATGTTCAGCGGTTGGGTGCGCTCGATGGTTAGCCTGATCCGGGCCACGAGGAGCAAGCAACTGGTCGATGTGGGCCAGGACGAGGGCGGAGTCACCGACCGGGTGCTGAACCAGTTTTATGGCGGTGCAGGAGTATCGTTCACGACCAATCACACTTATTGGCAGGACGATGCGCTGCTGTGGGACTCAGTGGCAGCAAAACGGGTTGGGGTTCCAAACATCACGGGAGAGACAGGCTATCAACCGGCCTGGGCGCCGGACGGCACATGGCGCTATGACGAGCTGACCGGGCTGGGGCTCACGGAACGCAAATGGGCGCTCGGCTTTGCCGCCGGCAGCAGCGGGGCCATGCAGTGGGACTGGGCGCGCGAGGTCGATTTCGGGATGCAGCGGAGCGACGGCTCGGCCAAGGTGTGGGAAAACATGATGCGCGACCTGGGCGCGTTTGCACAGAAGGCGGCGCCGCTGGCCACGAGCCTGGAACTGCCGGACGTTGCGATTGTGTTACCGCAGTCGTTTCAGATGTCGACCGGAAACGCATATGCGCTACAGGCGCAGCAGACAGCAGTACGCGCTCTTTACGGATATGCGCGCAGCCAGGCTTACGCGGTGGGCGAGTACCAGACGGAATTGCTGGGAAAACCAAAGCTGATTATTCTTCCGTCGCCATATGGTCTGAACGAAGACGCATGGAAGGCGATCGAGGAACACGTGAAGGCGGGGGCGGTTTTGCTGGTTACCGGGCCCTTTGACGGAGACGCGCACCTGCACGCGACCGGAAGGATGGACGCGATCGGGCTCCCCTACAAGACTGAAGCGTTGACGATTCGCGAGCACCTGATGCATTTTCCAGGCGGCGATGAGCGGGTGATTTTTTCAGGCAACAAGACCACATTTCTGAGCACCGCGACACTGCCCGGCGGCAAAGACTGGATCGAGATGCCGCTGGGACGCGGGAAGATTCTCTTCGCACCGCTTCCGCTGGAACTGAACGACAATCTGCAGGCGGTGGGCGACGTCTACCGTTACGCGTTGAAGGCAGCGGGCGCGACGCCGGTGTATACCACGACGCTAAAGGATCCGGGAATTCTTATTTGCCCCACGCGTTTTCCCAAGGCGACGCTGTACGTGATTACGTCGGAGTCAGATCAGCAGCAGGTGAATTTCGTGGATGCGCGGAGCGGAAAGCAGTTTGCCGGAAAACTTGCGAGTGGACATGCGGCGATTCTGCTGGTGGGCTCTGATGGCGAACTGCTAACGGCGTATAACTGGGGCGGCCAATAAGGCCGCAGGGTTACATGGCAGGAACATAGCCGGCGGGGGGCGGGCGCAGGCAGCACCCGCCGGTTTCGCATAGAGGGAAAGCGGCGGTGCGACTGGCCGCGTGGCGGAGTCATGGTCTCCAGAAGGTCGAATGTGTGGCGCTCAGATAGCCCGGAGCCGACGCCCGAGCCGTGAATTGCGGTCTTATTGATCTCTGTATAAATAATTCAGTAGTAAATATTGAGGTTCTGAAGACCTATGCCCAGGCTGAAGGGGAGCGTGGTACGGTGGCGTGATGCCCGGCGACAGGGAGGAATCGGAGCGCTTCAAGTACGCTTCTCTCCGGGGCGTCCCTTGAAGCTGGCTGCTGCCGAGAGAAAGCGTCTGGGCGGCCTGTTGCTCAAGGGGTCGATGGCGCAGGGATACCGAACCAATCTGTGGACCACGGCCCGCATTGCCGAGATGGTCGAGCGTGAGTTCGGAGTTCGCTATCACCCGGACCATATTGGCCGCCTGATGCACAGCCTGGGCTGAACTCCGCAGAAACCGGAACGGCGCGCTCTGGAACGGGACAAAGGAGAGATCGAACGCTGGAAACAAGAGGACTGACCGCGGATTAAAAAAACACCGCAAGGCTGGGCGCCCATATCGTCATTGCCGATGAATCGGGCTTTCTGCTGATTCCCAACGTGGTCAGAACCTGGGCGGCAAACTCCCATCCATCGTCACCGTCAGAAACGGCGGGACAATATCTCCGTCATTTCGGGAGTTTCCGTAAATCTTAGGCGGCCGCGTTTTGGTTTTTACTACCTGCTTTTCTACGACAACATCGGGCAGGACGAGGTCTGTGTGTTTTTGCGTGAATTGCTGCACCACCTGCGCGGTCATGTCATCGTTCTGCTCGATGACTCTTCGACACACAAAGGACGCTACCGAGTTCGGTCGCGGCCGGAAGACTCTATGGCTGGCGTTTTGGCGAAGCCGGAGCGGAGCCTGCGGCGTTGAAGCTGAATGGCGGGCCGAACATTCGCCGAAACAGAAAAGACCCAGTGTGAGGCTTACAGGGTCTCACCCGCTTGATTGGCGGGATGCGGGCGCAGTTGAGCCACTAGGGCATTTCTAATTTAAGTATTTACATGTTAGTGGACGCTGGATCGCGGGGAGAGGCCGAGCTCGATTGCGCGGCGTCTGGAAGTGAGCCGAGTCTGGGTTTATCAGGTTCGTGAACGCGAGCAGAAGTCGGGCAGGTGCACAAGTTTTCAGATCGGCGGCCAACACCATTCACGGGTGGCTGAGATGGAGTCGGTGCTGCGTGCCTGGATCGAAGCAGAGCCGGATCTTGCCTTGTCCGAGTTGTCCGAACGGCTGGCCAAACAGGGTGTTTTGATCAAGCCCGGTGCACTTTGGCATCAGTTGAACAAATGGAATCTCACTTTCAAGAAAAACCCTGCTCGCCAGCGAGCAAGAGCGCGAGGGCGTGCAGCAGGCGCGACGAGCATGGGTTGAGTCGCTGCCCCGGATGGATGTAAAGAAGCTGGTATTCATTGACGAATCGTGGACATCGACTGGCATGACGCGGCGTTGTGGGCGTGCCCCCAGGGGCAAACGCTGTATCGGATCAGCGCCGCACGGGCACTGGAAGAGGACTACCTTTGTGGCTGCTCTGCGCCGCAGAAGATTGACCGCGCCGATGGTCTCCGACAGTCTCATCGACGGGGAGATGTTTCTCGCCCTTATTAGCGAATTGCTGTGTCCAACGTTGCAGCCAGGAGACATCGTTGTCGTCGACAATCTAAGCAGCCGCAAGGTGTCAGGCGTTGAGGAAGCGATCCGGGCCACAGGCGCCACCCGCTCTATCTGCCCCCCTATTCTCCCGACTTCGACCCGATCGAGAAGTTCCTTTCCAAACTGAAAGCGCTCCTCCGCAAAGCGGCCAAACGATCCATCGATGCCCTCTGGAAGGAGATCGGCGAACTTCTCAATGCCCTTACGCAAAAGGACTGCTGGAACTTCGTCGCCTCTTGTGGATATGTAAACACTTAAATCGAAAATGCTCTAACAGCGAAATGCGCAGACCGGCGACCCTTCAATCACTTCCGAAACTTCAGATCTCAGTTTCCGCAATATATAAACCAAGCCAAAAAACATCACGCCGCTTGCGCGGCGTGATGTTCCTGACAGGTTAGTTCGGTGCTTTGGTTTTGCCCTTACTGCACCGTCACGTTAACGTAGAACGGCAAGGAAACCTGGTTCTGGCTGCCTTCGACTGCTTGTCCGTTATACGGCGCGGCCCAGCTCGACTCTGCCACTCCCACATTGCAGTTATTGCTCTGGCCGGTCGAGGGAACGCACACGGTGCCCACTTGTTGTGCCGTGACGGTGACCGCGTACGTTCCCGACGGCGTACTGAGCACAGGGTTGGCGCTGAGGTTGGTGGTAGAGCAAGCTGTCAAGCTACCAGCCAGGGCGCCGCCCACGACCATCAGGCAAACCATCAGCAGCATCCGGCTCTTATCAAAAGCCTTACGCCGGAAGAAGAGGCCGATCATCCCGAAGCCAAATATGGCTGCGAACGTGACCGACGCCGTTGTGGCGATCTGGCTGGTGGTGCCCACGGCTATATTGGTGTGAATAGTCATGGTTGCCAGTCCCTGCGAGCAATCGTCTGCGCCAGTTTGGTTTACCGTACCCTGTGCCGCTGCGCACGGGATATCTACCGCAGTCGAGGTGTTCGGATCCGGGTTCGGATAGGTGAACGAGCAGGTGGCGTGAGGCGGCAGGGCGGTGCATGCCAGGGACACTGGAAGGTCGTAGTTGTTCAATTGCCCGCCTTCTCCGGCGTACCCATAACCCAATAGAGAAGTGAGGATGAGGTTGATGCTCGCGGTAGAGCCGGCCGCCACGCTCAACGTCGGAGCAACGGTTGACGACGATGCAGCCGAGGTGGTGATCTGCAGCATGGGGCTGCGGAGGACCTGGAACGTTTCCGGTGTCCAAGTGACGCCAAGGAAGTTTACATCTCCGCTATACACCGGGGTAATTGCGTGTGTGGAGACGACTGGAGTGAAGGTGGCATTCAGGAGCATCGGCAGGCAGGAGGTATTGAAGGAGGCCCCTGCGCCGCTTGGTTTGGCGCCGGAGTTGTTTATCTGAAGTACCGCCGCGCCGGCGCTTGCAGGGCAGGCGATGCCGGAAAGTCCGGTCAGCTCGCATGTTGTGATGCCTACACCCGCGGCAGAGGTTCCAGTCGGGCAGGTTGAGGAGTTGTCGTTGAAGGTCAGCGTGCCCGTGGGAATGCCGAACGCAGTGTTCACCGTCACCGGCCAATTATATTCCCAGAAGTTTACCGACCCGTCGTACGGCGTGGATCCGTCGGTCTCCAGCACGTAGGGCAAGTAGGGTGGTGGATTGGGATCCCCGGAGAAGCCCACGATCGCCGACTTCGCGACGGTAGCCGTTACCGAAACTGTCGATCTTCCGAAGACTCTGTCGCCGCCATAGGCTACCGTGAAAGTGCTGGGGCCGGCCATTACCGGAGCCAGGCTGATGGTGACAGTGCCGTTCGACAGGGTTCCCGTTGCCGTGGTTGATTGTGCAACAGGAGTTGGAACTGGAGTAACCCCGGGAGGCGGAGGGTACGGGAGTAATTTAACGATCCAAGTTGTGAAGGTCACGGTGACAATCCCGGTGGGAGTAGCGGTGCCGCTCGACGCCTTGACGGTAACCGTGATCGGCGTATTGACCACTTCGGCCGAGCTTGAAACGGTGGCGGTGGTAACCGAATCAGCCAGCGGCGCACTGACACCGGTGACGTCTATAACCGAAGAGTTCACTGCATTGCTGGTAATTCCGATGACGCTGGTGAGCGTCCCCTGTTCTCCGGGCCCTGGGCTCAAGGTGATGTCAACTTGGCAGGTGCCTCCGGCAGCCAACGGACTGTCGCCGATGCAGGTTCCGTCGGCACCAGTGTAGTCCATCGAATTCGAGCTGGTGTATCCGGTGACAGAGAGCGTGGAATTTCCAGTGTTGATGACGGTGGCGTCCAAGGACGGAATAGCGCCAAGGGCCACGCTGCCAAAGTTGAGAGTGCCATTTGTGCTGACGAGGGTAAGACCACTGCCCGCTGCCGGGGCGAGATAAACGTTGCCCATGCGATCGATGGCAACCGCCGAGTTATCGGCTACGTCAGAGGCAATCGAAACCTCTTTGGTTTGATCCAAGACACCGCTGATGAGCGGAATCCGCTCGGTCGTGGTTTTGGACGTAATGTAGACCGCGCCGGAGGGATCGACCGCAAGGCCGGTGGCGCCAGTCAAATTGGTAATCGGGGTCGTCCAGGCTCCGCCAGAATACTCAATGAGCTTGGTGCCGTCGATGACATACAGGTTATTGTTTGAGTCCACGGCCACGGCGGAAGGCGATGTGAAGCCGCTGGTGAAGAATGTCTCCCATTGGCCAACGGTGGGTGTTGTGCCGTTACCGGGGTTGCCAATCTTGACGACACGAGCGTTGGCAGGGTCGGCCACGTACACGTTGCCCAGGCTGTCAGCCGCGATATTCAGGTTGGCGCCGAGTCCGCTGGTCACCGTGATTTGCCCGGTGGCGACGAGCCCGCTTGGCCCGAATGGTATCTCGTAGATGTTGCCGCTGTCGGCTATGAAGACATCACCGCCGCCATCGACTGCTACGCCAGTGGGATCCGCCAAGTTGGTTCCAAGCGAAACAGGAGTAGACGTAGAGGAGGATCCGGCCGCATACATCAGAACCTGTTTAAGACCAGAGTCCGCTACGTAGATGTTGCCAGCGGCGTCGATCGCGATCTGGCTAGGCTGCGACAAGGTAGAGCCGATTGTGGACTCTATGCCGGGCAACGAAATGACATTCGAGCCCAGACCGGTGCCGTGCAGGGTAATGGACGAAATGACGTTGCTGGTCGGATTTAGCAGGAGCAACTTGGCTGAAACGCTGCCGACGGCGGTCGGGGTCATGGCAACTTGCTCGGTGCATGAGCTGCCGGCGACGACTGCCGTACCCGCCACGCAACTTCCGCCGGTGATGGCGAAGTCAGGAGTTTTCGCGCCCGCTTCCACTATGACGGCATTCCCCGGAGTAACGGCTCCGTTAAACACGAACGAAATTGGCAGCGGCGTCGCACTGGCAGTTCCTACAGCGAGGCCTCCGAACTCTCCGTACTCGAAATTGACGGTGGCGACATCTGCCTCGCCATTGGATTGCGCGACCGTGGTGGGAACAAACATGGCGTGATTTGCGTTGACGACGACCGATCCCTGGCCAGTCAACGGCGTGAGCTCGATGGTCCCTGCCGTATCCGGCGTTCCCGAGGGGTTGGGGATCAGGTAAATTCCAGCGATCTTGTCGGACACATAGAGGTTGCCGGCAGCGTCAGCCCAGACACCGGAGGTGTTTGCCAGCGCGGCGGGAGCCACATTGGCAAGGCTCTTCTCGTTGGCGGGCACGCTATTGAAATTGGCTGAGGTTGTTGGGTTGTTGGGTAACAGCGACAACGTCTGCGGGATCTCGAGGACACCGTTGATGCATGTGCCCGATGGGCATGTGTTCGGTGTGGCCGTGAGTTTCTGATCTTGCTCTTCAACCAAATAAACATTCTCTTCCGGGTCTACCGCTTCCGAGGTCGCCCGGGCTTCCATGGTTCCAAGAAGCACGTCGTACTCGCCTTCAGAGGGCGTGGCGGTGCCAGGGCCGATCACCGGCAGGTAGAACATGAAATTGGAATCAGTCTGGTTGGCGATTACCAAGTTGTTGAATTGATCTACCGCGAGTCCCCAGGGCTGGAAGCCCCAATTCCAGTAGGGTTGAGTCGAGTTGTTCAGGGCGCTGTATTGCGCGATGGCGGGGCTGCAACCGGACGTACCGGACGTGGGAGTGAGCGCGGCGAGCCCGGGCCAGGTGTTCGTTGCCGTGTCGTACTTGTAGATGACGAGGCAGTTGGACCAGTTGCCTTCAAGATAGAGGTTGTTGAAGGCGTCGACGGCGACGCCGGGATTATTGCCGCCGCCCAGGCCCCCTGGAACAACGAGGGTGATAACAGGCCCTCCATTCGCCGGGAATTCATAGAGAGCGCCGTTGCTGTAATCGTTGACCAGCCAGTCACCCTTCGTGTCGAGGGCTGTCTGGTAAATCGTGCCCCAACCGGTGGGATGTGTCATACCGGTGGCCGCGCTGGCAACCACGAGCGGCGATTGCCCAGCGGCCCCTACGGACAGGCAGGCGCAGGCGAAAATCAGAGTGAACAGTATTCCGGCAAACCGGCGCATAGCGGTGAACGACTTGGTGGCCATTGCATTCCTCCCGAAAATAACTCGTATCGAACCGCCGCGAGCGGATTCGCCCCACTCCCGGCTCGAGGCTTCCCTTTTCTTCCGCTTCCGGGGAGCTGCCCCTTACTCCCCGAAAGCACTGTTCTTGTCTGCCCGTTTTCCGGGCAGAGGCTAGCTTGCTAGTTCACGGTCACCGGCAACGTAAATAAGGGTGTTGTCAGCGAGTTCTGCGTACTGGAATTCGGAATAACCGTGATGATTTGCACTTTGTAAGTCCCTGCAGGTGTGACCACATGGGGGGCCGGCAGCACCGTTGAATATCCCGCGTTGGTGCAGGCCGTAATGCCCATGAATACGCCGGAAAGCATCAGAGCGACGCACATCATGGTCAGGTAGCGGTTCAGTCTCTTGCGGCCGGCGATCAGACCCAACAGACCTAACCCGAAGAGTCCGGCCAGTGACCAGGGAGCTTGCCGCGCTATGGAAGTGGTTGTCGTGCCACCGTTAACCGGCACGTTGGTGCTGATCGTAACAGTAACTGTGGTGGCCACCGTGGGGCCGTTGTTGCCCACAGGGAGTTCTCCGGCGGCGGCGCCTCCCCCAGGATAGCCGAATGTGCATTCAGAGTACGGCGGCAGCGATGCAGTTACGCATTGCATTGAGACATCCGCGACAAATCCAACCAGGGGCTGGAGAGAGAGAGTCACCGTACCTGGCGTTCCGGGGGTGACTGTCAGCGTGGCCGGAGAGGCGGTAACCTCATCGCTTTTAACAATGACCTCAAAAGCAGGCAGCGCAATACTCTCGCTGGTAAAGTTCACATCGCCGCTGTATACCGCAGTGATGTTGTAGACTCCCTGGGCAAGATTTGCCGTAGAGAAGGTCGCGTTCCCGCTGGAGTTCAGCGGCAGGCTAACCTGCGTCGGATCGACCGGCATTCCACCCACCTGGAAGCTAATGGTCCCGGTAGGCGTGCCTGTGCTCGAAGTCACGGAAGCGGTGATCGTATTCGTAGTCGTGACGCCAAGGAAGGTATTGCCGTTGAAGACCGTAAGGCTGCTGGCGTTGCCCTCCGGCGGGGAGACAGTAAATGTCGGCGCCAACGTGGCGACGATGAATTTGACCTTGGTTCCGCTTGCGGCAAAGTCAGGAGCCGTGCCCACCACGCCTTCGCCGCCGTAATCAGCTACGGCAGAATAAGTTCCGCCCTCCAGATTGCTGAAAGCGGCGAATGTTACAGTGCCATCCGAACCCAAAGGCAAGGTTTGCTTTGGCTGGCCGCTGACCTCGAGCGTGACGTTGCCGGCGGGAGTGCCGTTGCTTGCCAACTGTGCGGCCACTGCTACAGAGATCGTCAGAGCTCCCGGATATACGGCGCCGCCGGCCGGATTTGTAGTGACCGTAAGTGTCGTCGTCGTGGCATTACGAGGATCGGTGACCGCAAGGGCCGAAAGCGCAACGTTGATGCCGGAGGGCGCGTTTCCGAGCGGCGAGGTCGTGGTGCCCTGAATAGATACAGAGGCGCTGCTGCTGCCTGCAGCCGAGGGCGTCAGTGCAACGTCAAAGTAGCAGAAGGAGCCGGGTGCGGTGGCAACGGTGGGACCGCAGGCCGGTGTGTCACTGGCGCTGCCCACCGAATAGTCAGCCGCGTTGGCGCCTGTGAAAGCGTCCGGCGGGGTGGTCAATATCACGTCCATGGGCTCGTTGCCGACGTTGAACAACTGCGCTTCCACGTCAGTTTCGGAGAACGGAACGATCTGCCCGTAATAAATGGAACCGCCGATGCCTACCTCTGATACCCCGGCAGTTGTGGTGGCCCCGTAGGATACGTACGCGTTCTGAGATCCATCCAGCGCAACGCTATACGGGATGATGGGGGGGGCAGTGGTTGACCATGAGACCGCGATTGCGCCATCGATATTCAGACCGGACGTGGAGGCCTCATAAGGAATCCATGTAAGGCCGGACGCCTGCGCCACAAACACCGAACCGGAGGGATCGACCGCGAGGCCGGTGACGGGAGCCTTGAGCTGGCTGGTCACTTCAGTCGCGCCGCCCCAGGGCATCGTAATCTCCCACAGGTTATTGCCATCGGCAACCCAGACGTTCCCGGAATTGTCAGTAGCGATAGCCGACGGGCCGGTGAAGCCGGCGCCAAGGGTGAGGGTTGGGTTGTTGGCAAGCATAGCTGAGGTCTGCGGATTCGGCACCTCGACAACCTGCTTGTTCGCCTCGTCTGCCGCAAATACATCGCCTTGGGCGTCGGCGGCGAGACTGAGCTGGTCGCCCAGGCCGGTCAGTAGTGTGGTCTGCTGCGAGGTAGCGAGCTTACCGTTGATAAAGGGGATCTCGATAATGTTGCCCGAGTCGCCTATGTAGAGATCGCCGGAGCCGTCAACTGCGACGCCGGTGGGCGCGGTGAGGCCGGTTCCAAGTTGCGCACCGGGAGTGGGAGTCGTCGTTCCCGCCTTATACTCTTCGATATATTTCAAGGCAGAATCGGCCACAAACGAATCTCCCCAGGGATCAGCCGCAATCTGCTTGGGGGCGGACAAGCCTGAAGCGATCGATACTGCCGCAGGGCCGCCCTCGCCACCGATTCCGTCTGAAACCGCACCAAAGGCGTATGCCGCCGAACCTTGTCCAACGCCAAAGACGTATGCATCGCTTCCATCAATGCCGTTAGGATTGGCGGTATTGTCAATCTGCACTTCGGTGCTGACGCTTCCCACGCTTGCCGAACTGGTCTCCACAAAGTACTGGCACCAGCTATATTCCGAGCTCGTGTTCTCGGTGTTACTAAAGGCTGGATAAGTGGTGCCTGAGGTGCAGGGCAGCACTGGGGTTGGACCGAGCGGGAGCACTGGGTTCGGGTTGGCGGTGAGCACGGTGAAGTTGGAGGCGCCAGGCTTCGCCATAACAAAGTTGCCGGTGGTGGGCTGGCTGAAGCTATAAAAGAGGGTCTGCGGCGCGCCCGGCGTTCCGACGGGTGATGCACCTGCATTGAGCGCGCCCTGCTGCCAAAGAACAACGCTCGATGCTGTGCAGGTGGCGTCAATGGTCTGGGCACTCGTATTAGTGCAGGCAGCGGATACTGAACCAGCCGGCCCCCAGTTGCTGCCGCCGCCGCCGTCCGGAATCCAGAGAAGACCTCTGGGGTCGATTAGAACAGGGAACCCCGTGCCAACTGGCGAGATTCTTGCTGTATCCGCCCAGACCAGGTTCGGGTTGGTTGGAGTGCCTTCGTTGGGAATCATGAACACGCCGTCAACCAATCCGCCGTAGGAGGCACCATTCTCGCTGCCAAAGTACATGTTGCCCCATGCATCGATGGTCATGCCCTTGATGCCGTTGAATCCGATGTCGATTCGCGGCAGCGTTTCTTCAACCTTGCCGGTTCCGTCGCCCGCGATCGGCGCAGAGCCGGCCTTGATTTCCAAGATGCCGGTGACTCTGTCGCTCACTGCGGCATAGGCATTCTCAATAAAAAAGAGGTTTCCGGCGTGGTCGACCGCGACCGTGGTGGGATCATCTTTAAGGTTGGTAATGACCGGCGTAACAACTCCCGCAACGCCGTTTGTCACCTTGAACTTGTAGATATCGCTGGAGGAGTCGCTCACATAGAATGTGCCGTCATCGCCAATGATCATGTCCTGAGGATTGATTGCCGCCGTGGTGCAGGTGGGGTTGCAGGTGGTGAGCTGCGGTCCACCTGCCCAATTGGTGTTGGACTGGAAGATCCAGGCCCCGTTGGCGTAGGGCACCCGACAGAACTTGACGGCGGAGCCATACCGGTCACCGACATACAGCGTGTTGTCGGCGTCGATAGCGATGGTTCCGTTCCAATACGTCCCCGAGTACTCTAGTAGCGAGCAGTCGGAATTGACATTCTTCGGTTCTGGGCCGACCAACAAAGTGGGCACCGACGCGCCTGGCGCAAGCTGATAAATGTTGCTGATGGCAGAGTCAAGGTAGGCGATGTTGCCATTCGGAGCAATGGCCATCCTGTAGATCTGGCTCCAAACGCCGGTGTTGCCGTGATTGAAGGGAATTACGGAGCCAACCGCTACCGGGGCCGGCGTTTTGATCGGCAACTGGGCCGTGGACGCACTGCTCATGAGCAAGCCGACAACTAGTACCAGGCATGCGATCCTAACAACTTTACGAAACATGACAGCAGACTCGATGGCCATAATACCCCTCCAAAAACGATCTTGATCCGGACTTTCTTTTCGAACGGCTTGCCTGCCAACCGTCCATCTTCACGGCATGAGCAAGGCGCCGCACTCTCTTAGACTCCCTGACCGGCCAAAAGGCTATCGCCAGGCGGCCGGGCCCGCGCCAGTGGGTCGGCGCCACAAGCGCAGGCCCGCCGGACAAAGCAGCGTTAGAAGGTAAACTTCCCGGCAATTTCCATGAGCCGGTTGCCTACCTTGATGTTCGCAATCCCGAAATCCTGATACAGGAGCACATTTTGCGTCAGCGGCTTTCCAACTGTCGCATTCTGGAACCCAAGGTCCAGGTTATCCGTATCCTGGTTGTTGAACGAAACTAGCGGATGGTTGAATACGTTGAATGCGGCCCACCGAACTTGCAGGTTCTTCCCCTCGCCCATGGAGAAGTTCTTCAGCAGGGTCACGTCATGGTCAACGTAATACGGCGCGTGAATGTACGGAAGCCGGTAGGCGCCATTAGTTCCGGGAAGGGGCAGGCCAAAGGCCAGCGGGTTGACGTACTGATGAGCGTGCGGCCCTCCGACCGGGTTACCCACCACGGTCGGCATCAACTGGATATCCGGCGAGCCCAGCCAGACCGCTGGGTTCATGCTCTGGACGCAGTACGTGCTTCCGGGTTTAGGAGCCGAGGGGGGCGCGGGCTGGATGCCATAGGTGCTTTCACAGGTATTTTCATTTTGAGGATTGGTCTGGTTGGGGTAAGCAACCTGCACCGGCAGAGTTGAGCCGTATCCGAATCCGAAGTTCTCACCTTGTTCGGAGGCCAGCGGGAATCCGCTTTGTACAGTGGAGATTCCGGAAATCTGCCAATTGTTGGCAGCTTCGGAGAGAATCCTGCTGCCGCCCTTGTAGCGCCGGCCCTCGTCGATCAGGTAGTGGGCGTTGAACACCTGGCTGCGGTCATAAGGTACGGCATTGTAATCGTTGCGCAGGTTGACCGGATCGACGATGACGTTGTTATAGGCCGATGCGGTGGCCAGGTTCTTGGCAAAGGTGTAATTCGCGCCGAAAGAGACGAAGCCCGCGGACTTGTTCCACTGAACCTGCACGCTGTTGTAATTCGAGTAGAAGTTGTGCTTCAGTTGGTAGATGTTCTGGTAGAACGGATAGGGCCTGAACCAGTCCTGCTCCGCCGTGTCGAAGCTGCCAATGCCACTGCCTATGCCGTTGACGTTGCACAGCGCCCCGGAGTCGTAGATGCAGAGCGGCTGGGTGTTGACGGTGAACAGATTGTTGTTAGGGTTTTGCGGATTATTGTTGATCGGGCAGCCGGTCTCGATGCCGCAAATGATGTTGATATTCGATGCGCTGTTATAGGTGCTGCCGTTGTAGGAACCCAGATTGATGTTGTGGCTGGCGACGTACGCAACCGACAGGTGCGAATGCCAGGGCAGCGATTGATCGACTCCGCCGTTGTACTCGTAATAGATGGGGCGGGCGGTATCGTTCGCTGAAAGAGTGTAAGCGCTGAAATCGGCAGGATTGAGGGGCGACTGGCTGTCGATGTAGGGGAAGGTCAGCTGACCATTCACCACGCTGGTCTTGTATCCCTGGGCCGTGGCTGCCGCCAGGGCGTAAGGATTGAACTGCTCCTCATTCCGGTATACACCCCAGCCACCGCGCAGAATGGTGTTGCCCTTGCCAAACAGATCCCACGACAAGCCGACGCGGGGAGTGAAGTAAACCTGCTGGGGCTGGTTGACGGAATTTTCAACTCCGGATTGCTGCGCATACCAGGTCAAACCCGGCATGTTGGGACCGGTGCAATTGCGGGTGATGCCGCCGCACTCCTGGCTGTAAAGGGTTGGAGAGAAGGTGGCCATGCCGTTGTTATGGCGGTCCGACCAGGGTCCGAGGTGCTCGATGCGCGCGCCCAGGACCAGCGTAACCCTGTGAAGCTTGAGGGTGTCGTTGGCAAACCCGGCGATCGACTGGTAACGCATGTCGACGGTGGGAGTGAAATTGGTCTGCGAGTAGGAATCCGCAAAGCCTTCGTAGGCCATTGCCGTGGGATTGAAACAGCTTCCAACGAAATTGGATCCCGAATTGCGCAGGGTGCCGAGGGTGCTGGGGTTGGAGCAACTGACGAATTGCGAGGTTTGCCAGGGCGATCCATAGTATTCAAAGTACCCATTGCCCGGATTGAAGGTAAACTCGCCCTGCGGGTAAGAGCCGCCATCGGCGATGCCGTTGTAGGTTCCCGTCTCCCAGTAGAGTCCGAACTGGAGGAAGTTGCGCCCTTTCTGCCAGCTCAAATTGTCTTGAAGGACCGGGTCGACCTTCTTGGTACGCACCTGGTTGTTATAGAAGCCGCCGGGCATCAACAAATTTGGATAGCCGTTGGTGCCACCGGAACCAATTGCAGGAACCGAATAGTCGCCGCTGTTCTTGTACATGCCCAAGTAGTCGAAGTTGCCTTTGCCGCCGTTATAGCTGTTCATGTCGAAGCGGCTGGCGGCCGCCGGGTTGCCCATCTTTCCGGGCAGGCTGACGAAGGACATGGCAGCGTCGAACTCGTTGGTGACCGTAGCAGAGACCAAGGTGGTGTAGCGGGCGGCCAGAATATTCGATACGTCGCCGGTGGTCACGTTGCCCGGGTAAGGCATGGAACCCGTCGGGAAGCTTCCCAGATCGACTGGATCCTCGTCGACCTCTTTCTGCAGACCGTAGACGAAGAACAGGGAGTTGGCGTCGTTGATCTTATATTGCAGTGTGGCCTTGAACTGGGAGCCGTTCTGTTGCTGGATGAGCTGCTCGATATAGTTGTAGCCGAATTGATTGCTGAAGGGGTCGGCGTTGGGCTTCGGGAACCAGTTGACCAGCGCCACGCCGCCGGCGTTCGAATAAGGGTTGGCATTGTTGTTGACGACCAAGGTTCCGTTGGGCAGGTAGCTGTCAACGTTACACATGGCCTGGATGGCATTGGGATTGATATTGCCGTCCGGACGGGCTCCGCAAAGCTGGGCATCGAGCGAGCCGGCGCTAAAGTCGCCATTGCGTTCGGCCGCGGTGGGCACCCACGCGGTAAGCGCCTGCTGGTTGGCCTCAAAGCTCTGGTTGTAGTACTCGTAGCCGGCAAAGAAGAATAGCTTGTCGCGGTTTTTATTGAAACTGGTGAAGGGGACCGGGAGGGGGCCGCTGAACTGACCGCCGGGATAAAGGTACCGGCCAGCGGGCCGGGACTGGCGGAGGTAATTGTCGTACCAGTCATTGGAGTTCAGGAGGGTATCGCGGGCGGCCAGGTAGGCTTCCCCATGATACGAAGCGCCACCGGTCTTGCTGGAGGCGCTGATGACCGCCGGTCCCTTGGCGGTGACGGCGCTGAAGGTCGAGCTCTGGGCCTTGACTTCGGCGACCATCTCGATATTCATCTGCTGCACCGAGCCGGAGTTGGTGGCGATATCGGTGAGCGAGACGCCGTCGGAGACGATGGCGATTCCGGTCGGTCCGCTGCCATTGGCGGAGAAAGCGCCCGTGGGACCGCTAAGACCGACGACGGCGGTGTTATAACCGGGCCGGTTGAAGAGGCCCTGGTCGCCGGTGCCCATGGCAAAGCCGGGCTCCATGCGGACCAGTTCCGTGGCGTCACGGCCTACCACGGTGAGCGTGTTCAGATCTTTGGCGGTGATGATGTCACTTCGCTCGCCAGTGTCGAGGGCGGCGAGTTGGGAATCCGCCGTGGCCTCAACTGTCACAGCCTCGGTTGTAGTTCCAACTTCCATCTTGATGTCGGTGAAGCCGAGTTGATCGCCGGCGCGCACCGCGAAGGACTGGGATTCCCAGGGGCGGAAGTTGGCGGCCGTGATCTCAAACTTGTAGGCGGTGCCGGGCGAAACCGCGGCGAACGCGAAAGAACCCTCACCGTTACTGGTTGTGGTCCGCTTTAGTCCCGTCAGCGCGTCAGTCAAGGTTACGGCGGCTTTGGGTATTACGGCGCCCGTCGTATCCGCGACCACACCGGTCACATTGCCCGTGGCCTGTCCGAATAAAGACGATTGCGCCAGCAAAAGTACAGCGGTAAGCATCACCAGCAACGAGGCTGTTGGCCTGATCCTTGAAAAGTGCTCCATAAGTAGTTCCCCCCGTTCGGCTACATTCCATTTAGTCTGCAGATCCGGTTCACAAACAGCATGGCCCGGACGAACCACTGAAAACACGGAACGCAGATTCCTGTTTTGCATGTTGGAACCGAATTTTGACGCTTGGGTTCAACGTCTGTCAAGAGGAAAAATTCATTATTTTTCAAAGATGGGATCGCTATCGTGAAATTATCAGTCTTTCAGGGCTTGTGCCGGGGTCCGACAGGACCGGGAGGTACCGGCGGGGGCGTTGCCAGCCTTCACGGCAAGAGACAATTTCCACAGGGAAAGTGGCAGGGGAACCTGAGATTGAAAGCGCCGGCCGCCGGGATGCAGGGTGGGGCTGAGTGGATTATCAGAAACGCAGGCCGGGTCCCGCGACGGCCTTCGCGGGACCCAGGACAGAGACGCGAGAGATCATGCAACATACACACAATAAATCAGTTAATGAATTGATGAATGGCCTTCCCTTCGTCCCTCCGGCGGCCCAAGCCGGATGAGAAGCGCTGCCGGTGCAGATTCTCCCGCCCCAGGCGGCGCGAGCCGGCATCTGGAGTCTTCCGCCTCGGACCCAGGGTTTTTTCGGCCCGCAACCCAATGCCGAATGTGGGCTTTATTTCTCGCGGTTTGCGGCAGCCGATGGTGACCGCGCGCTGAATTGCGCTGGAAATGATGTCGATATCATCCTGGGGAGTGGTAGCATGACTTGCGCGCGGCAGCAAGGGCACTGGGCGTTACAGTCCGCCGCGACCGGGGGCGAAAGGCGAAGTTTCGGGCCGGCCCGCGGGAGGTGACTGAGATGAGAATCGTGGCGCGATATACGGCTTTTGGGATTTGTGCGGCGGCGAGTCTATGGTTAGCTGGATGCGGCGGGAACCTTTCGTCATCGCCTCCACCGCAATCGAAGACCACCCCAACAGTGACGGTAACGTTGTCTTCCCAAAGCATTACAACGGCCCAGGCGCTCACGATAACGATATCGGTGAACGACAGCCCAACGCCTACCGGAAATGTGTCGTTGAACAGCGGAAGCTACTCTCCCGCGGCCATGTCACTGAGCAACGGTGGCGCTTCACTGAATGTTCCGGCAGGCTCACTGGCCCTGGGAAGCGACACGATTACTGTGACTTATACGCCCGATGCGGGAAGTTCTTCGACTTACAACAGCGCGTCGGGGACCAATTCAGTGACGGTGACTGCGGCGCTGATCACGCCGACCGCGACGGTAACGCTGGCTTTCTCAAACATTACGACGTCACAGGCGCTCACAGTAACGATCGCCGTGAGCGGGGGCAGCGGCAATCCAGCACCCACCGGGACCGTGACCCTGACCAGCGGCAGCTACACCTCCGCGACAATGACGCTGGCAGGCACCCCGCCCAGTGCGCCAATCACGATTCCCGCCGGCACTCTGCCGGCAGGCAGCAATACGCTTAAAGCTACTTATACCCCGGATACGGCGAGCTCCTCGACTTACACGAGCGCGACAGGAACGAATACTGTGACGGTAACGGCGGCGCTGATCACGCCGACCGTGACAGTAACGCCGGCCTTCTCGAGCATTACGACGTCACAGGCGCTCACAGTGACGATCGCCGTGAGCGGGGGCAGCGGCAATCCCACGCCCACCGGCTCGGTAACGTTGAGCAGCGGCGGCTACACGTCCGCGGCCACGGCGCTGAGCGGCGGAAGCGCGTCAATCACCGTTCCAGCGGGTTCGCTGGCCGCGGGCAGCGACACGCTGACCGCGACTTACACGCCGGATGCCGCAAGCTCGTCCACTTACTCGATCGCGACGGGAACGGGCACAGTTACCGTAACTTCGGGCGCGACTTATGTGCTCACAGTCAACTCAGTTGCTCCCTCGAGCGGCATCTCCGTCAACGTAACTCCGCTGGATAACAATGGGCAAGGAACAGGAACGACCAGCTTCACGCGGACTTATAGCGCGAATACCTTAGTCACACTATCCGCCCCGCTTTCCTATAACACTTATTCCCTTGTCGCGTGGTCCGGATGTAATTCAAACCCCAGCATCAGCGTTTGCGATGTGACCATGACCGCCAACGCGACGGTGACTGCCACCTACAACGAGCCGGGGATCATTTCGATCACCGTGACGCCGACTACTGCGGTGACGATTGGAACCCAACAGCAGTTTGTGGCAACCGTGATTGGCAACGGCAGTTTCAATCATGCAGTCAACTGGTCAGTGTCGGCGCCCTCGGGCAGCAGCCTGAGCCCCGGCGACATCAGCGCGGCAGGGCTCTACAACACGCCCTTTCCTGCTCCGGCAACGGTAACGGTGACAGCTACCAGCGTCTCAACGCCGACAGTCAGCGGCAGCGCAACGGTTCAGCTAAACCAGGCGGCCAGCGCCACCGGCCCGGCGTTGACAGTGGACGCAGGCAACCAGACCCACGCAATCAGCCCGGACATTTACGGCATGAATGGATACTCGCTCAACCAGAACACAGCCAAGGCCGTGAATCTGCCGGTAGACCGCTGGGGCGGAGACGCGACCTCGCGGTACAACTACCAACTTGACGTTACCAACGCGGGCAGCGACTGGTACTTTGAAAACGGGGTTGGGGCCACCGGCCTGGAGGCCACGGGCGAGTTCAACACCCAGGTGGAAAGCGACGAATCAGTCGGCGCCAAGACTCTAGGCACGGTTCCGGTGCTGGGATGGGTGGCGAGCAACAGCACTGCGTGCGGATTCCCGACGTCCCTTTATCCCAATCAGGTCGCAGTCGATCCATATAGCGGATTATGCGGAGACGGCCTATATCCAGAGGGTGTCAATGGCTGCACAAACTCGAACGGGTGCAACATAACCGGCAACAATCCCAACACCACTGACCAGACAGAGGGCCCATCGTGGGCGGCCGGCTGGGTAGCGTACCTGGTGGGAAAATTTGGAACCGCAGCCAACGGCGGCGTAGCCATCTATGATCTGGACAACGAACCCGCATGGTGGGACGCAGTGCATCGCGACGTGCACCCCGTGCCCTCCACTTACGACGAAGTGATTAATAACGGCATCGCTACAGCCGAGGCCATCAAGAATTCCGATTCGACCGCGGCTGTGAGCGGGCCGGTGGTGGATTACTGGTGGAATTACTTTTATTCGAAGAAGGACATCGAGAACGGATGGGAGACCGGGCCGTGCTATGAGCCGTGGAGCGGGCCGATTGACCGCACGGCTCACGGAGGCATTCCGTTTATTGAGGAATACCTGCAGCAGTTCAAGTCGGCCTCCGCCACTTACGGCTCGCGCCTGCTGGATTATCTTGACATGCACACTTATTTCGCTGGCGTCTATAACGGTAACGGTGTGGGCCTGACTACGGCGGGAGATACGCAGGAACAGGAAGTCCGATTGAACTCCACGCGCGTTTTATGGGATCCGATCTATACCGATCCCAATTATCCGCAACCTAACTACACTACGGACACGAATTACACCGCGAGTTGCTCGACCCCGTTGCAAGCCCCGCGGTTGATTCCGATGGCACAAGGTTGGGTGAATACCGATTACCCCGACACCAAGGTAGCATTCACCGAGTACAACTGGGGCGGGCAGGAGAATATCAATGGCGCGGTCGCCCAGGCTGACATACTGGGTATCTTCGGAAAATACGGCCTCGACCTTGCAACTCTGTGGGGACCGCCGGACCCGACCACGCAGGTTCCGGGCCTGATGGCTTTTGAGATTTACCGCAATTACGACGGCAAGAACTCGATGTTCGGCAATACGGCGCTCAACTCTACAAGCGCAAATCAGGGAACGCTTTCCGTTTACGGCGCACTGCGCAGCAAAGACAGCGCCATAACCGTGATGGTGATCAACAAAACGTATGGGCCGCTGACTTCGACCTTGTCACTCGAGAACTTTACGGCTACGAGCACGACCGCGCAGGTATATCTCTACAGCAATGCGAACCTGAACGCGATTGTCGCGGGGACGGCCGCAACCATCACGCCGCCCACAGGGACCGGCACAACCAGCACCATCAGCTACACGTTTCCGGCGCAGTCGATCACGTTGCTGGTGGTGCCAAACTGACGAGAGATTTTGGGGAATCTGGTTTCCGCTGTTGGCTATCAACTCTACTTTGGGGGGAGATCGGTTTACCCAATGCCAGAGAGAGCGGCTCGCATTTCATTACTGCTGCGCCTTCGGCTTTGGGAATTCCTCGACGTGCGACTGGCCCTTGCGGCCAAAGTAGATGACCCTTTTTCCGGTAAGGAACGCCCAATAGCCGATCACTCCGGCGGCCGTCGAGCGCTTAACGAATTCGGGATAGCGGATGGTGTCGGCCTGGGCTGCGCGGATTGCGGCGACAGTTTCGGAAGATGAGAACTCTTCGGCGACCGCATCCAGCTTGAGGATCATCGGCTCTGCATGCGTTCCACCGTCAGCGAGGTAATAGGTCTTGCGCCCGGCGGCCAGATCGACAAAGTAAGACTCCACGCCAACCTCCAACAGCCTGCGTACTGCCTGCGGGAAGGTCATCTTTCCTTCCTGCGTCTCGATCGTCACCTCATGTATTGCTTGCGTATTCATCGCTTCTCCTTTACTCGGTTGGCAGTTTATGCAGGCGGTGCGCCCGCACGATTTTTTTGAGAGTTGCAACCAGGGTTTCGCGTTCTTTTTCGGAGAGCGGCGCAAAGAATTCCTCGTCGTTGCGGTCGGCCAGCGCGGCCAGCGAAGGCACCAGGCGGCGTCCTGTGGGCGTAAGGGCGATGTCCTGGAAGCGGCGGTCGTCGGTGCGGTCCTGGCGCGTAACCAGTTGTTTGCCCAACAGCCG
>Ga0182016_10001744_pt1 | contig 26201 bp, 23 predicted proteins | sample 712S2MmetaG_FD_120491 | JGI IMG/M metagenome (GOLD analysis project Ga0182016, IMG submission 120491) | Permafrost microbial communities from Stordalen Mire, Sweden - 712S2M metaG | ecosystem: Environmental > Terrestrial > Soil > Wetlands > Permafrost | place: Sweden: Stordalen | collected...
GCGAAGGCGAGCGCGAAGCCGTCGTCGCCGTGGACGGCGGAAAAATCGGGATTGGGCAGCAGGGTGATCGTCTCGCCCTCCCACAGGCTCCACGCCTTCGCCGCTTCGATCTGGGCGGCCGGGTCGTCGCCGGTCAGGCGCTTGCGGTAGGCGGCGATCATGTCGCCGCGCTCTTGCGGCGGGATCGGCGCCTGGAAGCGCTCCCATTTGTCGGGGAACATCTCGGAGACGCCGAACTGGTAATACCAGGCGAGCTCGGCCTTGGTGACCGTATAAATCCCGCGCAGGACGAGCGCGCTGACCCGCTCGGGAAGGGTCTCGGCATAGGCGAGCGCCAGCGTCGAACCCCAGGAGCCGCCGAACACCAGCCATCGGTCGGCGCCCGCCGCCGCGCGCAGCCGTTCGATGTCGGCGACCAGCCGCCAGGTCGTGTTGGCCTCCAGGCTGGCGTTGGGCGTCGAGCGGCCGCAGCCGCGCTGATCGAACAAGGTGACGTCGTAAAGCTCGGGATCGAACAGGCGGCGATGGTCGGGCGAAATCCCGCCGCCCGGCCCGCCGTGGAGAAAGACCGCCGGCCTCGCCCCGCGCCGCCCGCAACGCTCGAAATAGACCCTATGCCCTTCGCCGACATCGAGCATGCCGGATTCGTAGGGCTCGATCGGCGGATAGAGGGTGCGCAGTTCAGTCATCGGTCGCGTCGCGACTCCAGTTTGTCGGCTGCCGGTCTGATTAGCGCGGAGATCGCCGCGCCGCCAGGAGCTTTATGGAAACAACCCCCTCGCCTGCTTGGCCTTGCGCACGCGCTCGACCCCGATCGCCATCGCCGCGTTCCTGGCTCGCGGGGCCGGCCGGCGGTCGCGTCCAGTCCTCATGTCTCGAGCTTTGTCGGGTTGCGGTCAAACGCCGCGATCCCCAGCCCTGATCTTGCGCAAAAATGGATTTCGGTCCCCGGGTATATCCGCTATTTGCGGACCAGCAGGAATTCTCGGAAATGGAAGCGCAAAGCATGACGGCGGGCTCAGCGACGGCGACCACGTTCCGTTGGCGCCGCTTCCTCGTCGTGGCCGGGCCGGGACTGGTCGTGATGCTGGCCGACACCGACGCCGGCAGCATCATCACCGCCGCCCAGAGCGGCGCGCAATGGGGCTACCGCCTGCTGGCGCTGCAGTTCCTGCTGGTCCCGATCCTCTATATCGTCCAGGAACTGACGGTGCGGCTCGGCGCGGCGACCGGCAAGGGCCACGCCCGGCTGATCCTCGAGCGCTACGGGCGCTTCTGGGCGTGGTTTTCGGTCAGCACCCTGATCGTCTCCTGCATCGGCGCGCTGCTCAGCGAATTTTCCGGCATTGCCGGCGTCGGCGCCCTGATGGGCGTTCCCGCGCCGGTGAGCCTGACCTTGGTCGTGGCGATGCTGCTCGCCATCGCCTTCACCCGCAGCTACCGCTCCGTCGAGCGCATCGCGATTTTCGTCGGCGCCTTCGAGTTGGTTTTTCTGCTCGTCGCCTGGCTCGCCCATCCGAGCCTGCGCGAAATCGGCGCCGGCCTCGTGTCTGTTCCGCTCGGCGACCCCCAATACCTCTACCTCGCCTCGGCCAACATCGGCGCGGTCATCATGCCGTGGATGGTGTTCTTCCAGCAGTCCTCGGTCGTCGAGAAGAAGCTGAAGGCGAGCGACATCGGCGCCGAGCGGATCGACACCGCGATCGGCGCGGTGATCACCCAGATCATCATGGCCGCGGTGCTGATCGCCACCGCCGCGACGCTCGGCAAGTCGGGCGGCGGCCAGGCGCTCGACACGGTCCAGGAAATCAGCGCCGCGATCACGCCGTTCCTTGGCCAGATCGGCGGCAATGTTCTGTTCGGACTCGGCATCTGCGGCGCGGCCTTGGTGGCGACGATCGTCGTCACGCTGGCCGCCGCGCGCACGCTCGGCGAGGTGCTGGGCGTCAACCACAGCCTCGACCACGAAGTGAGCGAGGCGCCGTGGTTCTACGGCGCCTACGCCGCGGCGCTGATCGCCGGCGCGCTCGTCGTCGCGTCTGGCGTCAACCTCGTCACGCTCAGCGTCGGGGTGCAGGTGATGAACGCGCTGCTGCTGCCGATCGTCCTCGGCTTCCTGTTCCTGCTGGCGCGCGGCCTGCCCGAACCGTGGCGGCTCCAGGGCTGGTACGCCTGGTTCTCGGGCAGCCTGATCGCCGCAACGACGATTTTCGGCGTCTATTCCGGCCTGGCGGGCCTGTGGGGCTAAGTCCGCCGGGCGCCGTCCCGTTGCGAACGACCGTTTTGCGCCCGCCGCCAAAGTCGGACGATCCAAGGACCGCGCCGTCGCTCAATCTTGATTTTGAAGCGCCCGCTTGGCGGATTCTTAGCAGTTCCCGAATAGGGAAGTCTCGCCGGTCTTGCGGGAGCGCGATGTGGCGACTTCAAAGCTGAATGTCAGGCCCAGGGCTGCCGGGATGACGCTCCTGTTGAGCCCCTTCGCAGCGTTCTTGGGCTGGAATGTCTACACGGGGGTGTTTCAAGGTTACACTTACGTTAAGTATGCCGGTTACGTGACATACGCCACCAGCGGGGCCGATTATTACGCCGAAGTTGCATTCAACTCGATCCTGTTCGTCCTGTTTCTCGGTGTCAACATCCTCTTTTTCTACGCTGCGCTGACCGGAGGTTTTCCCCGGTATCTGCGGTCCGCAGCAGGGGCCGACCCAGCCAAAGCCTCCAATTCCGATCAAGATTTTGGCGGCGAGCGCGCGCAGGCGTGGGAGCTTCGCTGCCGCGCGGCCATCGACTCGGAGACTCGGGAGAGCCGCTGCAGGCAGTCCGGCGCCTGACGCGGCTCGCAGGACCCTGACGGCGACGGATGGAAGCGTGACGGCTTCTCGGCCCGTTGGCCTTGGCCGCACGAGACGCCGCGCCCAATCGGCCGCCCCATGTCGGCGAAGTCCGCCCAATTCCCGAGGGCTCCGCTCGTCGGCAGACCCTCCGGAAACGGCCTGATGCAGAAAATCAGGCCGACCCGCTGTCGCCTGTCCGGCTCGGCTTGACTTCCGGCGCTCCCCGATTATGGTGCGCCGCGACTGGCGCCGGCGGGGCTTCCCGAGGGCGCTGTTTCGTTTTTCCGGCGCCTTGCGCCGCTGACATCGGACGATTCGCGATGGCCAAGGCCGCCTCACTGAAGATCAAGCTGCTGTCGACCGCCGACACCGGCTATTTCTACGTCACCAAGAAGAACGCGCGCACCAAGACCGAGAAGTTCACTTTCAAGAAATACGACCCGGTCGCGCGCAAGCACGTCGAGTTCAAGGAAACCAAGATCAAGTAAGCGGCTCGGCCGCACCGGCGATGGTTTGAACAGGGCGCCTGCGGGCGCCCTTTTCGTTTGGCGGCTTTTCAGTCATGCGGCGGGCCTGTCGCCGCGCTCGCCGAGCGCGGCTCCAGAAGCGCCCTCAGCCGACGATCAGCTTCTCGATCTCCCACACCGGGCGTTTGGTGAGATCCTTGTCGATCTCGCCGATCAGCCGCGCCTTGACGTCGGGGTGAAGCGCCTGGCGCAGATCGGCGAGCGCGCGCGGCGGCGCGACAATGACCAACGCCGGCGGGTCGAGCCGGCGCACCAGCGCCTCCAGCGCCGCCGACACCCGTTGGACGAAGCGATGCTCCTCGATCTCGTGCCAGTCGGTTGGCTCCATCGCCGAACGTTGCGTCGAATGGGCTGAGGCTTCGCTGCGACCCGGCCTGTCGCTGCCCTGGTCGTGCGTCGCGGGGTTCGCCTCGGCGAATACCTGTTCCGTCACCAGATTGGGGAATTTCGCGTCGCCGGCGTTGCGGAGGAAGAGCGCCTTGCGGCCGTCGCCGACGAAGACGAAGGCGTCGTGGGGAAGCGCCAGCTTGCTCATGTCGAACTCCTGAGAAATGGAACGCCGCTCAGCCGCGCGCTTCTCGCGCGAAGTCCTCGATCTGCCGCACCGCCGCGTCGAAGGCTTCGCGAACCGCGACCAGAGGGTGCGTGCGCTCGGGCATGTCGCCGTGAGCCCTGGTGACGATGACGTCGTGATGCTCGGGCATCGCGATTCGGATGTCGACTTTGAAGAGCCCGCCTTGCCGGTGTCGCGTCTGCGGCCCGGCGATCGCCACATGACAGCTCGTGATCCGGTCGCTGAACTTATCCAGACGCTTGGCTTGTCTGGCGACTTCCGCCCGAACTTCCTCAGACGGTTCAAAGTGCTGAAAGGCGATCTCGATTGGCGTTTGCATGACGCAGCCCTTTCTTCCGGCGCGGCGTCGATGCGACCCCGCCTGGGGCCGCTTACCGAACTCTTTTTCACATGTAGGGAGCGCGGGGCTTCAGCGCCAGCGCGAGGGGCGGATTTCCTTTGCTATCCCGGCGGCTCTTCGCCGGGATCGGCCGGATCGGCGCCCTTGCTCGCCGGCTGGCCCGGCCGCACTACCCGCTCGCCGCGCGGCCGTTTGGGCGCCGGCGACCATGGGCGATCCTCCAGCGCGGCGCGATCGGCGGCGACGACGAAGCGCGTCCCGTCCCACGCCAGCCCGACCGCGCCGGTCGTCGCCAGCTTGCGCTCGTCGAAGGTCAGCGCGGCGCAGTCGGCGGGCGCGGTCAGCGGGCTGACGACGACTTCGGCGCGCGCGCAATCCTCCTCGAAGGCTGCGCGGTCGAGCACGAGCGCGAGCGACTGTCCCTCGGGCAAAGCGGCGACGCAGCCGGTGCGGTCGCAAGGCGCGTCGGGGTCGCGCGTCGTCGCCGGGTCGCGTCCATCGCCGTCGGCGGCGAGCCATTGTTCGGCGGCGAAAGCGTTGAAGCGTTTGCCGGCGATCTCGAGCCGGCCGTCGGCGTCGCGCGCCGCGACGAGATCGCCCGACGGCGCGACGATCGCATCGTAACGAGGGCCGCACAACGCGCCGAATATCCCGATCGCGGCGAACGGGATCGCCATCGCGCGAAAGGTCCAGGTCCGCCACAGCGTCATGCTGAGCACGGCAAGGCTGAGGAAGGGCAGCGCGAAGGGCGCGAAAGCGGCAAGATGCAACGTCGAGCCGGGCGCTGCGGCGATGAAGCGCGCCGCCCACAGGACGAAGTGGATGCCCTGCCCGACATAGAGCCACACCGGCGCGTCGAGGCCGAGCGGATAGAGCGCCGTCCCCACCAGCGCGCCCGGCACCGCGAACAGCTCGATCACCGTCAGCGTCAGCGGATTGCCGATCAGCACGTAGGGGCTGAGGTCGTGGAAATGATAGGCCATGAACGACGCGGTCGCGCTGGTGGCGCAGAAGGTGGCGACCAGAAGCGCAAGCGGTTTGTCGACGAGATGGAAGAGGATCGGCCCGCGTCGCGGCGGGCGCCCACGCGGCGGCAGGAACGGATCCTGCCCGATTTCACCGCGCGCCAGCCGCGCCTCCATCACCGCCACCAGCGCCGACACCGCGGCGAAGGAAAGCTGGAAGCTGACGCCGAGAATCGCTTCCGGCTCGAGCGCGACGATCGCCAGCACCGCCAGCGCGAGATTGCGCATCGTCAGCGCGCGGCGATCGAGAATGACGGCGCCCAGCACGATCAGCGTCATGATCAGCGCGCGCTCGGTGCCGACGCGCGAACCGGTGCAGAGGTCATAGGCGACAGAGCCGAGCATCGCCGCGCCCGCCGCCCATTTCTTGATCGGATATCCGAGCGCGAGCGTCGGCGACAACGCCAGCAGCCGCCGCGCGACGACGAAGAAGATGCCGGCGACCAGGGTCATCTGCACGCCGGAAATGGTGATGATGTGGAAGATGCCCGCCTCGCGGATGAGGTCCTTGGCGTCGTTGGACAGGAAGTCGCGTTTGCCGGTCACCATCGCCGCCGCGATCGCGCCTTCGTCGCCGCCAATGATCGCGTCGACCCTGAGCGCGAGGCGATTGCGCGCGTGGTCGATCGCCGCCCCGAGCTTTTGGCGCCAAGTCGCGTCGACCGGAGCCGGTAGGACATTGATGCCCCCGAGGGTCGAGCCGACCGCGCCGACGCCGCTGAAATAGGCGTCACGCGCGAAGTCGTAGCCGCCGGGCAATTCGGCGCGCGAGGGCGGCAGCAGCCGCGCCTGCAGGGCGACGTAGTCGCCGGCGGAAATGGCCGGCGCCTTGCGCGTCGTCAAGCGGACGCGGCGAGGCGCGAGGTCGGCCGGCATGTCGCCGTGATCGACCACCCCGAGCACCAGCCGCGCGCCCACCGGACGGAAATCGATCTCCTCGACGAAGCCCTCGAGCTTGACGATGCGGACATGGTCGAGCATCGGCGTCTCGACCCGCGCGGTTCGCAGGCCGGTCGAAAGGAAGCCGGCGCTCAAAGCCGCTGCGCCGATCAGCAGCCCGCGCGCCAGCGGGCGTGAGCGGGCGACCCAGGCGAACGCGACGAACACCGCCGTCAGCAGCGTCGGCAGCCACAGCGCGGGTTCGCGATCGGCGGCGAAATTGAGCGCAACGCCGGCCATCGCCGCGACGGGAATCCACAGGAAGAAGCGCCGTTCCGCGACCTCGCGCGCGAGCGCCCCCGCCAACAGCGCGCGCCAATCCGGCGCCAGAGCGGCGGCATGCGCGCGGCCGGCGACGGAGAGAACGCCTGAACGCGTGGGCGCCAGCATGGGACGCGAGCTAAGCACACACGCCCGTCACGGAATAGACCCAAAAAAGCCACACTCATTACTTGTCTTCTTGACGGCGCTTTTGCTTGCCGCCCGCCTGCCGTCGCGCCGCTCGCTCCCGCCGCATTTGGAGGGGTTGACGATGTTCAAGACCTGGTTGATCGCCGTCGCGCTCGCTTCGAGCTGCGCGGGCGCCGTCGCGCAGGTGGAGCGCATCGAACCGTCGGCCGGCGGCCTTCCCGCCGGGGCAGGCGCGGCGTCCGGCCTGGGTTCGCTCGGCGGAGCCGGTCTGTCGAGCGGCGGCGGCCAGAGCTTGAGTCCCTCGTTACAAGGCCTGTCTTCCTACAGCGGCCAGGCGGCCGGCGGCCCGGCGACGCAAGGGACGACGGCGCCGACAAGGGTATCGGCGGCCGATCTGCTGGCCGAGTGGGCCTCGACGCGCGGCGAGGACATCTACGGCCTGCCGATCGTCCTCAAGTTCCAGCACGCGATCGCGCAATGATCGTCGGCCGCCGCGCGGCGCGCGCTTTGCGCCTCGCCGCCGCGGCCCTTTGCTCGGGCGGCTTGTGGCTCGGCGCCGGAGCGCAGGCCGAAGCCGAGCGCGTCGAAGTGCTGCCGTTCTGTTATTACGCCGGGCTCGAAGTCGCCGGCGACGCGATCGCCACGGCGGCATTGCGCAACCCCAATCCTTGGGTGTTCGGCGCCGGCGCCACGTTCAAGGTGGCCGACCTGGCCATCAACACGACAAGCGACGTCAGCGAGGCCGCAATCGAGCATCGCGACAAGTGGCTCGGCGCGCAATTGGCGTTTTCCGGAGCGGACGCCGTGCGCCTCAAGCAGATCAAAGCCCAAGGCGGCGATCTCAACGGCGACGAGGCGACGGCGATCAAGGCGCGGCTGCGCGCGCGGGTCGAGGAAATCCAGCGCCCGGACCACGGCTTGCTCGGCTACACCACCGCGGTCGTCCTCGATAACCTGCCCTACGCCGTCGCCGAGGTCGGAATCGACAAGCTGCTCGAAAAGACCGTCGGGCTGACGCTCGACAAGATCGGCGTTTTCGCGCTGATCGACAAATTCAGCCCGGCGCCCAAGGTCGTCAATTGGGCGTTGAACAACGGCGGCCCGCTGGCCGCCGCGGAGAAGCGCGCCGGCTGGCGGGCCCTGAGCCGGCTGGCGCGGGAAGCCGGCGAGGCGGCCGAGGACCAACTCCACGAACAGGCCGCCTCGATCGTCGAAAAGGAGAGCGAGGCGGTCGCCAATTATTTCGCCGAGGATCGCGTCGCCCAAATCAAGGACAGCGTCGCCGACGCGCTCGCGCGGGCCTACCAGAAGCAGATGGCCGAGCACCCGTCGGCGCCGCGTCCGGCGATGATGGCGAGCGCGCGCCTCGAGGTTGCGCGGGCGGTCGCAGCGGCGCCGGTGGCGATGATCGCCCCGCCGCCGGCGCCGGTCCAGGTCGTGACGGCGTTTCCCGCCGATCCGATGGTGCGCATCCTCCAGGCGGACGATCAGGCCTGGAATCGACGCAGCGACGCGCCGCGCGTCGTCATTCACGCCGCGCCGCCCCCCGCGACCTGGAGTCCCGCGCCGCCCAGCGCCGCGGATCAGGCCCGCTGGGCGCAGTTGCATGCGGAGATGGCCCGCGTCGGCGACGGCAAGACCTACACCCTGTGCTCGAACGGATGCCCCGCCACCGCCGAATCGTCGTGGGACGGCCGGCGCAATCAGACGCTCTTCAACCATTAGGATGAACGTGCCGGCGCGCGCTTACGGGCTTCCAGCCGTCGTCATCGGCCTCGCCGCGGCGGGTTACATCGCGTTGCGCGCGACGTCCGCCTTTTTCCAGGCGCAAGCCGAGCTCGCCGCTTCGGCGCCGACGACGATCGCGACGGCGCGCATCGATCCGCTGCTCGGCCCCGCCGACTTCGCGGCGATCGGCGACCGCATCGGCCCCGATCTGGGGGTGACCGGCAAGGGCGAGATCGCTTTTTCGGCCGGGGGCGCGTTGCGCGCACTGACCCCCGGCGCGTTGCGCCCCGGGCCGCAGACGATCGCAATCGACGGCGACCAGCCCGACAGCTTCGTCGTCGACGCCGACGGGCCGATGCTCGGCGTCGCCGACGGGTATCTCGGGCTGCTGGGAGCGGACAAGCGTTTCGAATCGGCCCGGCCGCTGCCGGCGGCGTCGTGGCGGCTCGCCCCTTCGATCCAGCCTGGCGTCTTCTACCTCTTCGGCGGCGCCGCCGGCGATTTTCGCCTCTACCGCTTCATCGACGACGGGACTTTGCAGGTGCTGATGCAGTCGACCGAGCCGATCGTCGACGCAGCCGACAGCGAACACGACGTCTACGCCGCGACCGCGACCGAGATTCTCAAGGTCGCGTCCGGACGGCCGGACGTCTTGTTCCATGTCCCCGATGCGGACTTCGACGGCCCGATCCGTTCGCTCGCCGTGACCGGCGACGCGTTGCCGCTGTTTTCGACCGACTCCAAGATTTACGCGCTGCTCGGCGCCGTTCCGATTTCGATCGTCAACGACGCCGGCGGAACGATACGGATTCGCGGCGACGCGCTCTATGCGCTCGATCCCAAACGCGCGCTGCTGTTCGCGCTGCGTCCCGCTTCGACTCAACTCTTCGACAAGGCGCCGCCATGAAAGGCTCCACGCGCATTCGCCTCTGGCTGGGGGCCGCCGCGATCGTCGCTGCGGCGTACTTTCTCTTTCGACCCGAAAGCGGAACATTGACCCTGGACGAGGCGGTCCAAAAGGGATCGGTCGACGTCGAGATCCTCGCCGGCGACTCCAACGCCGGTTCGGTGACCATCACCTTGACGCGGCGCGCCGACGACTCGAACGCCTACGTCGTCACGATCCCGGCCGGCGAGCTGCTTCAGGCGTCGGACGGCGCTGGCCAGCGCCTGATGACCTCCAGGACGGCGACGATCGTGGTGGACGACGCCGAGCCTTCCGCCAGTCAGACGATCACGACCCTCTGCATCGATCCATTCAAGGCGCCTCCCTTGGCCAACGCCACGCTGGCGCTTGCCGCTCCGGCCGGCGGCGCCGCCATGGAGGAGACCGATCCGATCCGCAAGCTGGTTGGCTGCATGTCCGACAGCGAGATGACCGACTCCGCGAGACAGACGGCGGTATGGGCGGTGGCGGCGCAATTGCTGCGCAAGACCCCGGAGGACGCCAGGGCCTACGTCAGCAAGGGCCTCGAGCAGGAAATGATCGGCGAGCGACGGGAGCAATTGGAGGCCAAGCGCGAAAGGGCGCGCGAAATGGCGGCTTCGCTGAGCGAGGCGCAGCTCGACGCGCTGATCGATCGGGAGTTGCAGAATTCCATGCCCACCATCCGGCAAGTCGCCGCCCAACAATCCGCCGGGTTGCTCGACGCGCTGCGGCAGGGCGACGGGAGCGTTCTGGCCGCGTGCGGATATGCGGTCGCGGAGATGGCGGTGTTTCAGTAGGCGGAGCCGCAGCCCGCCGTCTAAGGCTTTGTCCGCGCCGGGCGTTTCTGATACAGCGGCCCGGCCGGGCCCATTCGGCGCCTGTCGACCCTTCGCCCTCGGGAAGATTCCCACTCGCCCATGCCGCAGATCGTAACGCGTTTCGCCCCCTCGCCGACCGGCTTCCTGCACATCGGCGGCGCGCGCACGGCGCTGTTCAACTGGCTCTACGCCAAGCGCCTGGGGGGCAAGTTCCTGCTCAGGATCGAAGACACCGACCGTGAACGCTCCACGAAAGCGGCGGTCGAGGCGATCCTCGACGGCCTCGCCTGGCTCGGGCTCAATTGGGACGGCGAGGCGATCAGCCAGTTCGAGCGCGCCGACCGCCACCGCGAGGTCGTCGCCCGCATGCTCGGCGAAGGTCGCGCCTACCGCTGCTACGCGACGCCCGAGGAACTCGCCGAGATGCGCGAGAGACAGCGCATCGAGGGCAAGCCGATGCGCTACGACGGCCGCTGGCGCGACCGCGATCCGGCTCAAGCGCCCCCCGGCGTCAAGCCGGCGATCCGCCTGAGAGCCGAGCAGGGCGGCGAGACGGTGATCGACGACAAGGTGCAGGGCAAGGTCGTCTTCGCCAACAAGGAACTCGACGACCTGGTGCTGCTGCGTTCGGACGGCAATCCGACCTACATGCTCGCCGTCGTCGTCGACGACCACGACATGGGCGTCACCCACGTCATCCGCGGCGACGACCACCTCACCAACGCGGCGCGGCAGATGCAGATCTACAGCGCGCTCGGCTGGGAGGCGCCGATCATGGCCCATATCCCGCTGATCCACGGGCCCGACGGAGCAAAACTCTCCAAGCGCCACGGCGCGCTCGGAGTCGACGCCTATCGCGCGATGGGCTATTTGCCAGCGGCCTTGCGCAATTATCTCGCGCGGCTCGGTTGGAGCCAGGGCGACCGCGAGTTCTTCTCGACCGAGGAACTGATCGAGGCTTTCGACCTGCCGGCGATCGGTCGTTCGCCGTCGCGCTTCGACTACGCCAAACTCGAAAACATGAACGGCCATTACATGCGCGCGATGGCCGACGACGAGCTGATGGCGATCCTGGTCGACGCCCTGCCCCACCTGCCTGGCGGTCCTGCGATCGCCGCCGCGCTCGACGCGACCAAGCGCACGCAGCTCCACGCCGCCCTGCCTGGTCTCAAGGAGCGCGCCAAGACGTTGATCGAGCTCGTCGACGGCGCCGGCTTCCTGTTCGCGCAGCGGCCGCTGGCGATCGACGACAAGGCCTCCGAGATCCTCGCCCGCGGCGGCCGCCTCCACCTCAAGGCGCTGCTGCCGCGCCTGACCGCGGTCGCAGACTGGGGCGCGGCGGAAACCGAATCGGCGGTGCGCGCCTACGCCGAGGCCGAGGGCGCCAAGCTCGGAACGATCGCCCAACCTTTGCGCGCCGCGCTGACCGGCCGCTCGACCTCGCCCGGCATATTCGACGTGCTGACGGTGCTGGGGCGCGACGAAAGCCTCGCCCGGATCGCCGACCAGGCCGGGATCGCCTGAGCCGCGCGGCGAGGGCGGCGCGGAGCGCGCGCGTCTGTCGTCGTCCTGTCACGAATGCCGGTCATGGCCTCCTGGCCGGCGCGTCGCGCTTGTTTCGCGCAGGGGCCGGCGCCGCTCGTTTTTCGTTTGCCAATCCAGTCGTCGCTGTGGTTTCCATGCCGGGGGCTGGACGTCCGCCCTCTGCCGAAATCCTCGCTCCCGTCGGAACGAACGCATGTCGATGATGAATGTCGCCGCCGCGGCCGGTCGTCGCGTCCTGCCCAACCACTGGGACCTGATCGCGCTGGCGGCGATCATGGCGGTGCTCACCGCGATCGCGCGCGCCTATCACGGCATCGCGGCGCCCCTGCCCGCACCCAACGTGCCCGTCATCACGCTCGACTACGCTGCACTGCCCTATTACGCGCTGCGCACGGCGCTGCGCATGTTCGCGGCGATGTTCTTCTCGTTCCTGTTCACCTTCACCTACGCGACGCTGGCGGCCAAGAGCCGGCGCGCCGAGATGGCGCTGATCCCGATCCTCGACATCCTGCAGTCGGTGCCGATCCTCGGCTTCCTGTCGTTCACGGTGACCTTCTTTCTCGGCCTGTTCCCGGGCAACGTGCTCGGCGCCGAATGCGCGGCGATCTTCGCCATCTTCACCAGCCAGGCCTGGAATATGGCGTTCTCCTTCTATCAGTCGCTGCGCACGGTGCCACGCGACCTCGACGAGGTGGCGCGCGGCTTCCGCCTCACCGGCTGGCAGAAGTTCTGGCAGCTCGAGGCGCCCTTCGCCGTGCCCAGCCTGGTGTGGAACACCATGATGTCGATGTCGGGCGGCTGGTTCTTCGTCGTCGCCTCCGAGGCGATCACGGTCGGCGACACCACCATCACCCTGCCCGGCGTCGGCTCCTACATCGCCGAGGCCAACAACCAGGGCCGCTGGGACGCGATCCTCGCCGCGGTGGCGACGATGGCGGTGGTCATCCTGATCTACGACCAGGTCCTGTTCCGGCCGATCATCGCCTGGGCCGGCAAGTTCCGGGTCGAGCTCTCGGTCGGCCAGCAGGTCGAGCGTTCGTGGGTGCTCGAACTGCTGCAACGCACCAACTGGATTCGTCGCGGCGTGCGGCCTTTGTTCGCCGCGCTGCGCGCCGCGAGCCTGTGGCGGCTCAGCCTGCCGCGCGTCCTGCCCGCGCGGGTGTTCGACTCGAGGCCGGTCTCGCGCCTGGTCGACATCGCCTGGGTCGTCGTCGTCACCGTCGTCGCGGCCTGGGCGATGTGGTCGGTCGTGATCTACGTCTCGACCGAACTCTCTTGGTCCGACGTCGGCAAGGTCGGGTTGCTGACCTTCTACACGCTGCTGCGCGTCGTCACGCTGATGGCGATCGCTTCGGCGATCTGGGTGCCGATCAGCGTCTGGGTCGGCCTCAGGCCGCGCTGGGCCGAGGCGGTGCAGCCGATCGCCCAGTTCCTCGCGGCGTTCCCGGTCAACCTGCTGTTCGGCGCGGCGGTGAGCCTCATTCTGGCGTTCAACCTCAACCCCGACATCTGGCTCAGCGTGCTGATCGTCTTCGGCACGCAATGGTACATCGTGTTCAACACGATCGCCGGCGCGGCGGCCTTTCCCAACGACCTGCGCGAGGCGGCCGCCAATTTCCGCGTCCGCGGCCTCGACTGGTGGCGGAAGGTGATCCTGCCGGGCGTCGCCCCCTACTATCTGACCGGCGCGATCACCGCTTCCGGGGGCTCGTGGAACGCCTCGATCGTCGCCGAATACGTCAAATGGAAGGACCAGACGGTCGCCGCCCACGGCGTCGGCGCGTATATCGCCGAGGCGACCGACAAGGGCGATTTTCCCCGCATCGTGCTCGGGGTTGCGATGATGTCGATCTTCGTGACCCTGTTCAACCGCCTGTTCTGGCGCCGGCTCTACGCCCATGCCGAACGGCGGCTGCGCCTGTGACCCGACCCCTCTGAAGGAGACGCGCCCGTGCTCGACCCCTCCTCCGCGATCCTGCTCGACGTCAGCCACGTCAGCCAGACCTACGAGACCGGCTCAGGCGAAGCGCGCGCGCCGGTGCTGCACGACGTCTCGCTGAGCCTGCGCCAGGGCGAGATCGTCGCGCTGCTCGGGCGCTCGGGCTGCGGCAAGTCGACGCTGCTCAGGATCATCTCCGGCCTATCGCGGCCGACCGACGGTCACGTCAGCATCGGCGGCGAGACGGTCGACGGGCCGGCCGAAGGCGTGGCGATGGTGTTCCAGAGCTTCGCGCTGTTCCCGTGGCTGACGGTGCTCGACAACGTCGAGATCGGCCCGCGCGCGCAAGGGGTGCCGCTCGACGAGACGCGCAAGCGCGCGCTGCAGGCAATCGACGTCATCGGCCTCGACGGCTTCGAATCCGCCTATCCCAAGGAACTCTCCGGCGGCATGCGGCAGCGCGTCGGCTTCGCCCGCGCGCTGGTCGTGCAGCCGAAAATCCTGCTGATGGACGAACCCTTTTCCGCGCTCGACGTGCTGACCGCCGAGACCTTGCGCACCGACCTGCTCGACCTCTGGCAGGAGGGCCGCATCCCCATCAAGTCGATCCTGATGGTCACCCACAACATCGAGGAGGCGGTGCTGATGGCCGACCGCATCATCGTCCTCTCCTCCAATCCCGGCCGGATCGGGGCGGAAATCGCCGTCCCGCTGGCCCAGCCGCGCAACCGCCTCGACCCCGAGTTCCGCGAGCTGGTCGACCGCATCTACGCGCTGATGACGCAGCGGCCGGAGCCGAAGCGCGCCGAGCGCGAGGCGGCCGCCGCCGCCGTCGGGCTCGGCCTGGCGCTGCCGCTCGTCTCGACCAACTCGCTCGCCGGCATGCTCGAAGAGATCGCCGCCCCGCCCTATGACGGCCAGGCCGACCTGCCCCATCTCGCCGACTCGCTGCAGATGGAGATCGACGACCTCTTCCCGCTCGGCGAGACGCTGCAGCTGCTCAAGCTCGCCGAATTCGCCGAAGGCGACATCAAGCTCACGCCGACCGGCAAGCAGTTCGTCGACATGGGCGTCGACCAGCGCAAGCGGCTGTTCGCCGAGCATCTGCTCGCCAACATCCCGCTCGCCGCGCACATCAAGCGAGTGCTCGACGAACGGCCCAGCCACCGCGCGCCGGCGACCCGCTTCCGCGAGGAACTCGAGGACTACATGTCCGAGGACTACGCCGAGCGGACGCTGAGGGCGATCATCAACCTCGGCCGCTACGGCGAGCTGTTCGCCTACGACGAGAACGCCCAGGCGTTCAGCTACGAAAATCCGCAATAGGCGGGCGGCGCGCCTCCGCCTTATTCGCGACAAATTATTGACTTGTCGCGCCACACGCGTTCCGATAGCAGTTATTGCACTGCACAATCGCGTTTTGGGCGCTGCGCGCCCAGGGGAGAGTTCGCATGACCGACACCACGGCGACCCTTCAGCTCGGCGACAGAAGCGTGGAGTTGCCGGTCAAGGCGGGCAGCATCGGCCCGTCGGTGGTCGACATCAGCAAGCTTTATGGCCAGACCGGGATGTTCACTTTCGACCCGGGCTTCACCTCGACGGCGAGCACCGAGTCGAAGATCACCTACATCGACGGCGACGCCGGCATCCTGCTCTACCGCGGCTACCCGATCGACGAGCTCGCCGAATACGGCGACTTCCTCGAGACTTGCTACGTGCTGCTCAACGGCCAGTTGCCGACCGCGGCGCAGAAGGCGGAGTTCGACTACCGCGTCAGCCGCCACACCATGGTCCACGAGCAGATGTCGCGGTTCTTCAACGGCTTCCGCCGTGACGCGCATCCCATGGCGGTCATGGTGGCGTGCGTCGGAGCGCTGGCGGCGTTCTACCACGACTCGATCGACATCAGCGACCCGCGCCAGCGCGAGATCGCTTCGGTGCGCATGATCGCCAAGATGCCGACGCTCGCGGCGATGGCGTACAAATACTCGATCGGCCAGCCGTTCATGTATCCGAAGAACGATCTCGGCTACAGCGCCAATTTCCTACGCATGTGCTTCGGCGTGCCGTGCGAGGACTTTCGCGTCAATCCGGTGATGGCGCGCGCGCTCGACCGCATCTTCGTCCTCCACGCCGACCACGAGCAGAACGCCTCGACCTCGACCGTGCGCCTTGCCGGCTCGTCGGGCGCCAATCCCTTCGCCTGCATCGCCGCCGGGATCGCCTGCCTGTGGGGCCCGGCGCACGGCGGCGCCAACGAGGCGGCGCTGAAAATGCTCGGCGAAATCGGCAAGGTCGAGAACATCCCGAAGTACATCGCGCGGGCCAAGGACAAGAACGATTCTTTCCGCCTGATGGGCTTCGGCCACCGCGTCTACAAGAACTACGATCCGCGCGCCAAGATCATGCAGAAGACGGCGCACGAGGTGCTCAACCAGCTCGGCATCACCGACGACCCGCTGCTCGACGTCGCGATGGAGCTCGAGCGCATCGCGCTCAACGACGATTATTTCATCGAGAAGAAGCTCTACCCGAACATCGACTTCTATTCGGGCATCACTCTCAAGGCGATGGGCTTCCCGATCGACATGTTCACCGTGCTGTTCGCTGTGGCGCGCACCGTCGGCTGGATCGCGCAATGGAAGGAAATGATCGACGATCCGGGCCAGCGGATCGGCCGTCCGCGCCAGCTCTACACCGGCTCCGTCGAGCGTGAGTACAAGGCGCTGCGCGACCGCTGACGCGGCCGACGGCCGCGCGGGCGGCGGTCAGCGTTTTGCCGCCTCGATCAGCCCGCGGGCGCCTTCTTTCAGCGCCTTCCACTGCGCCAGCAGCGATGCGGCGAAGCGCAGCTCGACGTCGAGATCGCCGAAACGGACGTCGGCGGCGCAGGTGTTGGGCGTCTTGCGCGACGGATCGGGACGGCCGCAGCGCGCAGCGAATTCCCGGCCTTCGGGCGCGACATAGAACAATTCGTCGCCCTCGAACGGACTGCCGTCGACGAAGGCGCGCGCGACGAGCCCGCCGGGATGGCTCCACGAATTCTCGTCGAGAAAGCGTTGGTAGAGCCGCGCCGTGCGCTCGGCAGGATCGATCTCGGGATCGGCGGACTTCAGCCCGATGACGACGACGCGCGCGAAGCGATCGTCGAGATCGGTCGCGGCGGCGACGTCGGCGAAATCGCCGGCCGGCGCGAAGTCGGGAAAGAAGGCGACGAGCTCCGCTCCGCCGTCGCCACGCCGACGTACGTAGCCCCTGGGGAAGGTGAGCCGCTCGGCGCCGACCGTAACGACGGCGAAGCGCGATTCCGGCGCGCGCAGCGTTTCGACGACGAGCGCGGCCGCGCCGGCGAGCGCGACCGCGGCGACCACGGCGGCCATGGCGATCAACCGCGAGCGCATGGATCCTCCGTCGGCGAGGGCGGCGAAGCGCGAATCGCCGCTCTCCCCAGGGATAGGCTGCGCGTCGGCGCTGCGCTATAGGCTGGCGTCCGCTTCGGAGCCGAGACCCATGACCCTTTACGCCCTCGCCGGCCGGCGCCCGCTCCTGCCGGCCTCCGGCCGCTTCTGGATCGCACCCGACGCCAGCGTGATCGGCGACGTCGCGCTCGAGGAGGACAGCAGCGTGTGGTTCGGCGCAATCTTGCGCGGCGACAACGAGCGCATCGCGATCGGCGCTCGCTCCAACGTGCAGGACGGCGCGGTCCTGCACACCGATCTCGGCTTCCCGCTCGAGGTCGCCGAAGACTGCACGATCGGCCACAAGGCGATCCTGCACGGCTGCGCGATCGGCGCCGGGTCGCTGATCGGCATGGGCGCGGTGGTGCTCAACGGCGCGCGCATCGGCCGCGGCTGCCTGGTCGGCGCCGGCGCGCTGGTGACTGAAGGCAAGGAATTCCCCGATCGCACGCTGATCGTCGGCGCGCCGGCGCGCGCCAAGCGCGAACTCGACGAAGAGACCGTCGCCGGCCTCGTCCGTGCGGCCGCGGGCTACGTCGAGAACGGGCGGCGCTTCGCCGCCGGGCTGAAACCGATCGGATAAAAAAAATGGGCCGGCGCTGATGGCCGGCCCGAGCGCGAAGCGGAACTGGGGGACGAGTTCGGCTTCGATTGGAGGTCGACGACGAAGCTATCCCGTTCGATTTGCCGAACAGGTAAGGCAATAGCGACAATTCGAGTCGAATGCGTCTTGCTGCGGCGCGGCCCGCTAGAGGCGGACGTTCTCGTCGAACATTTCCTCGGGAATGAGCCGATTGAACTCGACTGCGAGGCCGCCGTCGAAGACGCGCACGATCTGGGCCGGGCGCGCGCCGACCACGACCGGCGCGCCGATCGGCGCGGAGGCGTCGACCGTGAGCGCCGCCCCCGAACGGGAAATGTCGATGATCCGCGCCAAGTGCTGGCGCCCGCCGGGCAGGGTGAGCGTCGTCGAACGGTTGCGCGGTTCGATGCGTTCGTGGCGGCGATCCTCGGGCATGCCGAGGATGTGACGATTGGCGAGCCAGGTGAGCTGGTCGGCGAGCTTTTCGCGCTTGAGCGGCGGCAGCTTCATCTGGATCGCGAAACCGCCGTAGAAGTGGCGCGCCACCGTGCCTTCGACGCGACCGATCTGGTTGAGATAGGCGATGATCCGTTCGCCGATCTCGCCGCTCGCCTCCGCTTCGAAGGCGATGCCGCCGGGCGAAATGTCGATCGTCGCGCAAGGAAATTCCTGGCGGTCCGGGCGCATGAATTGGCCAGTGAGGCGCACCTTCACGCGCTGATGGCGCCGGCGCTCATGGCGTCCGGCGTCGATCGCGAATGCAGTAGCCGCTCTCACCTCGCCCGACTCCACGATCTCGCTTGAACCGCCTGCCCGGCCATGCGCGCGGGAGTTGCAAATCACGCTAATGCGCAACTGCCAAATCGTAATGCGAATGCAGTTAACGGACGATTACGATTCGGACTTTTCCGCGTCGCGGCCGATTCAGCGGCCGGGATGGAGGAGGTAGAGGTGGCCGCGGCGCGCCGACCGCTGCGGCCGGGCGAATTCGGCCTCGCGCGGCGGCTCGCCTGCGACCGTGTCTTCCTCCCGGTCCGTCGGCCCGAGCGCGCGCAGCGTCAGCAACGTCATCGACCCGACCCCGACCAGTCCGAGCCAGCGCGGGACGCCGCGCGGCGCGCAGCAGCCGAGCGCGCGGGCGTGGGTGTCGCCGCGGCGGCGCAGCGGCAACAGCAGGACCTCGACGTCGACTTGGGGAAAGCCGATCGGCGCGGCGGCGGCGCCGATCAGGAAAGGCTGCGCCTCGTCGGCGAGCGCCGTGACGATCGCGGAGATCTCCGGGCGATCAGCCTCGCGCCACAGATCGAGAAACGGTTCGCCGCGCAGCTCGCGCAGGAACAGCGCATTGGTGCGAGTGCCGACGACCCGCAACGGGAATCCGCGCGCGGGATCGAATTCGAGAATGAGCGTGTCGGCAAGAACGCCGCGGATCGCGCTCGGATCGACGTCGTCGCGCTCGGGCGCGCTGCGCTGGCCGCGCAGGGCGTTCCAATAGGCGAAGAGTTCCCGGCTGGCGGCGAGTTTCATCGATGCACCCGGCCGCCGAACGTCCCGAAACGGGACAAAGTCGGCGGCGCGTCATCCATGCTGCAGTCCGTGTGCCAGGTTATGTTTCGAGTCGCGCCGGCAGCATTAAGGATAAGCTAGGCAAGAGTTTGCCTCCCGCCGCGGCGACGCGCATATTGCGTCGCGTTGACGATCAAGCGACTGCGCCGCGCCCGCTCCGGCGCCGCACCTCGCAAGCAAGGATGTCGTCGCCACGGCGTTTGCTCCACCGCCGTAGGCGACGGCGAAGTCGACGGGCCAAGCGGCCTAGGAAAAGGGAGAGCCCCGAATGGGCTCTCCTTTTCTTTTTGCCTGCGGGCGACGCGGCGCGCGAGCCGCTTCGGCGCGCAGCGTCGCCAAGGCGGCGGGTTGGTGCTACCAAGTCGCCCCCAAACCCGAGCGCGCGCCTGATGTCCGAATTCCCGCCTGCCGAGGAGCCCGGACCGCCGCGCCGCGAGCCGATCTTCTTCATCCCCCCCGTGATCGTCGTGCTGATCGTTGCGCTCGTAGGCCTTTACGCGCTCTTCGATTTCGCTTCGCCGGCGACGCAGGATTCGGCGCTGCGCGCCTTCGCTTTTGTTCCGAAGCGGCTGACGCTGGCGCTGTGGCTCTTACGCCCGCTCGACATTTTGACGCGCCTCGACTTCGCTCAGCCTTGGACGCTCCTGACCTACGCGTTCATGCACGGTTCGTGGACCCACGTGCTGCTGAATTCGGTCTGGCTCGTCGCGTTCGGGCCGCCGGTCGCGCGCCGCTTCGGCGCCGCGCGATTCCTCGCGTTCTTCGCCCTCACTGCGGCCGCCGGCGCGCTGGCCCATTGGCTCTTCTATCAGATGGACCTCGCGCCGGTGATCGGCGCCTCGGCCGCCGATTCCGGGCTGATGGCCGCCGTGACGCGCTTCATTTTCGAGCCGGGGGCGCCGCTCGGCTCGCCGCAAGGCTACTCGCTGTCGGCGGGCGAGGTCGATCCGTTCAAGCCCGCGCCGAGCCTGGCGCGGCTCTTGCGGGAACCTCGCGCGCTCGGCTTCATCGCGATCTGGATGGCGACCAATTTCGTCTTCGGCGCCGGCGCGCAGACGCTCGGCGCTTCCGACGCGCCGGTCGCCTGGATCGCCCATGTCGGCGGCTTCGTCGCCGGGCTCGTCGCCTTTCCGCTGTTCGACCGCCCGCCTCAGGCGCGCTGATCGATCGCGCGCGCCGCCGGTTCGCCTTCCGCATCGTCGAGCGGTTCGCGCTGCTTGGGCAGGCGCGCGAGCAAGGCGATCAGCGCGCGGTCGCCGAGCACCGCCAGCCGCTCCTTGCGCTTCAGCCACGCACAGGCGTCTTCGAGCGATTGCGCGTCGTTGAGCTTGGCGGTCGCCACCGCCTCGTCGACGTCGATCTCGCCGCGGCGGCGGCGGCCGGCCTCCGGCAGGAACGATTCGTGCGCCTTGCGCAGGGCGGGATCGGCGACGATCGCCTTGAGCGCGTCCTCGTCTTGGCCGCCCTCGAGCGCGAGTTCGGCCGACAGCGCGTTGGAGCGCTGGATGATCCCCGGGATCTGCGCTTCTTCAGGCGTGATCAGCAGGCCGAGGCGGCGCAGGCCGACGCCGATCCACAATTGGCCGCTCGCCCACGACAGCGGAATCGCCAGGATCAGGCCGCCGATCGTCGGCGACATCCACACCACCAGCGAGGGCGACAGCACGCCCGCCGCGAGCAGCGTGACAACGCCGAGCGCCATGTGCGAACGATGGCGACGAACAATGCTGATGAACGGAATCGAGCCGTCGTCGCGCCGCTGCGGGTTCCAGCCGGTGTCGCGGCCCGATAGGATCTGCAGCACCGCGCCCGACTGGATGACCATCATGATCGAAGCGAGGGCGGCCGACACGAGAATCTCGATCACGGTCGAAAGGAACAGCCGCACGGCGCCGCCACAGCCGCGCCGCGTCTCGCGATCGAGGCCGGCGAGAACCATGCCGAAGATCTTCGGCGCGAGCAGCACCGCGATCGTCAACTCGAACAGTTGCAGCGCGCGCTCGTAGTCGAAGCGCGGCCAGGTCGGGAACAGCGAGAACTCGGCCGTGAAATATTCCGGCCGGATGAACCTGGACTGCAGCACCAGCACGATGCCGATCAGCAGCTGCGCCATCCACAGCGGCGAGGCGAGATAGCCCATGATGCCGTTGACGAGGTGCAGGCGCGAGGCGAACGCGAGGCCGCTGGAGAAGAGCAGTCGCGAGTGCTGGAGGTTGCCCTGGCACCACCGCCGGTCGCGCGTCGCCAGATCGATCAGCGACGGCGGGCTCTCTTCGAAGGAGCCGCCCAGCGTCGGCAGCATGTAGACCGCCCAGCCGGCGCGGCGCATCAGCGCCGCCTCGACGAAATCGTGGCTGAGGATGTGGCCGCCGAACGGCGGCTTGCCCGGCAGTTCGGGCATGCCGCAATGGTCGGCGAAGGCGCGGGTGCGGATGATCGCGTTGTGGCCCCAGTAGTTGCCGTCGCGCCCCATCCAGGCCGACAGGCCGGCGGCGATCACCGGGCCGGCGATGCGGGCGGCGAACTGCTGCAGCCGCGCGAAGAAGGTGTTGCGATTGACGATCAGCGGCACGCTCTGGACCATGCCGGCGTCCGGGTCGGCCTCCATCGCGGCGGCGAGCCGCACGATCGTCGCGCCCGAAATCAGGCTGTCGGCGTCGAGCACCAGCATGTGCGGATAGGCGGCGCCCCAGCGGGTGACGAAATCGGCGATGTTGCCCGCCTTGCGCGCGGTGTTCTTGCGCCGGCGGCGATAGTAGACGCGCTCGCCCGCCAGCCGCTCCCGCATCGCCAGCAGCGCGCGCTCCTCGGCGATCCAGAGGTCGGGGTTGGTGGTGTCGGAAAGGAAGAAATAGTCGAAATGGTCGCCGAGCCCGGTCGCGCGCACGTCTTCGCAGATCGCCTGCACCGCGGCGAAGACGCGCGCCGGCGCCTCGTTGTAGATCGGCATGACCACCGCGGTCCTGCTCTCGAGCTTCTGCGGCAGCGGCCCGAGCCGCGGCGCCCGCAAGAGCCAGACGAAGCCGTAGACGCTCGAAGCGAAGGCGAGCGCGATCCAGGCGAAGTTGACGACGAACAGCACGACCAGCGCCCATTCGAGCGTGGTGATCTCGCCGACGGCGACCACGCCGTACATCTCGCGCGCGCCGTAGGCGGTCAGCGCGGCCGCGCCGCCGAACACGGCGATCCGCGCGAGCCAGGGCGCATGGACGTTGCGCGGCGAGACCCAGCGTCGCCGTTCGCGACGGTCGAACGTCCGCAGCGACTGCACCGGCATCGCCAACGGAGCCTCGCGCGGCGTCGCCGGCGGAACGCCCGTCGGGGCCGTCAGGCTGTCCATCGATAGAGCCATGTCTCGCTGACGGGCTGGTCGGCGGCCTTGAGCTGCACGCGCAGTTCGGAATAGGACTCCGAGCCGGCATCGAGGTCGAGGACGACGCGGATCGCGCGCCGTTCCTTGTAGGCGAACAGGCGCGTGGCGACAATCTGCCCGGGCGCGGCGGAAACCTGCGCGGTCACCTGCGCCGCCTTCTGCGGGTCGGCGAACAGGTCGGCGACGAACTCGACCGCGAAGCGGAGGCGCTTGCCGATCTTGCCGCCGCGCGAACTGACGACGGCGGCGAGCGGCGGCCGCGCCGGCGGCGTCCAGCACCAGAACTGGCGATAGGCGAACGAGATCGATGCGCCTGCGGCGAGCGCCATCTTCGGCCGCCATTGGGCGATGACGTTGTCGTTGAACTCGGAATCGGACGGGATCTCGAGCAGCAGCACCTCGCCCTCGCCCCAGTCGCCGATCGGCTCGATCCACAACGACGGCCTCAGCTCCCAGCGCGCGTCGTCGTCGTAGAAGGCGTCGAAGACGCGCGCGCGCTGGAGCAGACCGAAGCCGCGCGGGTTCTGGTCGGCGAAAGCGGAAATCTGCAGCGTCTCGCGCGCGGCGATCGGCCGCCACAGCCATTCGTTGGCGCCGCTGAGCATTTGCAGGCCGCCGATGTCGTAGGCGGCGGCGCGCGCGTCGTCGGGATGGCGATGGTCGAGCGGGCCGAAGACATAGGTCGAGGTCATCGGACTCAGCCCGAGCTTGTCGACCGCGACGCGCGCGATCAGGGTCAGCTCGGTGTCGATGATCGTCGCCTCGCCCGGCCGCAGCGTGAAGTGGAAGGCGCCGGTCACGCTGGTCGAATCGAGCAGCGCATGGATCGTCAGCGCGTCGGCCGCCGGACTCGGCTTCTCGATCCACAGGGCGCGAAACTGCGGGAATTCCTCGCCCTGCGCGTCGCCGGTGCGGATCGAAAGCCCGCGCGCGTTGAGGCCGTAGGTCTGGCCGCGCGCCAGGCTGCGGAAAAAGGTCGCGCCCTGGAAGATCGCGAGCTCCCGCCAGCCCTGGTCGTCGCTTGCGCGCAGCACGCGAACGCCGGAAAAGCCGATGTCGGGCAGGTCGGCCGGCGGCTGCAACTTGCCGAAGTCGAAGGCGTTGCGGTCGTAGATGAGCCGGCGCGCCTCGCCATTCTCGACGACGTTGATCTGCACCGGGGCGGTGAACACGAAGCCGCGATGCAGAGGCTCGAGCGCGAAGCCGGTCTTCTCGTCGCTCCAGATTGCGGTGCCAGGATTGTGGCGGATCGACAGATATTGTTCGGCGGTGAGATTGCCGAACGGATCGGGCAACGACGTGTTCGGCGGCTTGAACGGCGATTTGGCGAGGTCGCGCGCCATGTCGAGGACGCTGTCGGCGGAAAATGGCGTCGGTTGAGCCATCGGCGCGGCGACCGCGCGGCGCAAGGCGATCCCGGCCGCGGCGAAGGCCCCGCCGAGGGCCAACTTGAGGAATTCCCGACGCGGACTCTCTGCCATGACGCACTTCATTCGCGTTCGGGGCCTCCGCTCGGGCGACGCCGTCGCCTCCGCACGGACACCCCGCCACACGGTTCCTTGAATTCTCCAGTCGCTTTGCGGCATTTACACGCCGGAGGGGCGTGAAACGAGCATCGCGCGGCGTTATTTCTATATCCTATTCCGGCGAGTCGGCGACGGGGTTTTTCGACTGTTCAACCAAAGCCTGATAAGCGCTCGTCGACCCGCCCGGCGGCGTTTCGCCCGCCGCGGCGCCGCCTCCAGGAGCCCGTCATGAATCCCCCGCCCTCGACCGCCCGAACCTGCCTCGGCGTCGTCCTCGCCGCCGGCGAGGGCGTGCGCATGCGCTCGGCAACGCCGAAGGCGCTGCACGAGGTCGCCGGCCGGCCGATGATCGTCCACGCGCTCGCGGCGCTGCGCGAAGCGGGCGCGAGCGCGGTCGCGGTCGTCGTCGGGCCGGGACGCGACGACGTCGCCGCGGCGGCGCGCGCCTATTTCGCGGATGCGGAAATCTTCCTCCAGAGCGAGCGGCGCGGTACGGCCCACGCGACCCTCGCCGCCCGCGCGGCGATCGCGCGCGGTTTCGACGACGTGCTCGTCGTCTACGCCGACGCGCCGCTGTTGACCGCGCCGAGCCTGGGCGCATTGCGTGAAGCGCTGGCCGACGACGTCGACCTCGCCGCGCTGGCGTTCGAGGCGACCAATCCGACCGGCTACGGCCGGATGATCGAGCGCGGCGGCCGCCTCGTCGCCATCCGCGAGGAGAAGGACGCGACGGCGGCCGAGCGCGCGATTCGCCGCTGCAACGCCGGGCCGCTGGCGGTTGGCGGCGCGCATGCGCTGGCGCTGCTCGAGGCGGTCGGCTGCGACAACGCACAGGGGGAATTCTATCTGACCGACCTCGCCGGGATCGCCGCCGGCCGCGGCCTCAGAGCCGAAACCCGCCTCGCCGCCGAAGAGGAGGCGATGGGCGTCAACGACCGCGTCCAACTCGCCGCCGCGGAAGGGGCGATGCAGCGGCGGCTGCGCCGCAAGGCGATGCTGGAGGGCGCGACGCTGGTCGCGCCCGAGACGGTGTTTCTTTCCGCCGACGTCGCGATCGGGCGCGACGTCGTCATCGAGCCGCATGTGGTGATCGGCAAGGGCGTCGCGATCGGCGACGGCGCGGTGATCCACGCCTTCTCGCATCTCGAAGGAGCAAAGGTCGCCGGCGGCGCGGCGATCGGACCCTATGCGCGGCTGCGTCCGGGCGCCGACATCGCCGCAAAGGCCAAGGTCGGCAATTTCGTCGAGATCAAAGCGGCCACGATCGAGGCCGGGGCCAAGGTCAACCACCTGACCTACATCGGCGACGCGCGGGTCGGCGCCGGGACCAACATCGGCGCCGGCACGATCACCTGCAACTACGACGGCTTCGGCAAATACAGGACCGACATCGGCGCGGGCGTCTTTATCGGCTCCAACTCGGCGCTCGTCGCGCCGGTCAGGATCGGCGACGGCGCCTATGTCGGCTCGGGTTCCGTCATCACCGACGACGTCGAAGCCGATGCGCTGGCGGTCGGCCGCGGCCGCCAGGTGGTCAAGCCCGGCTGGGCCAAGGCGTTCCGGGAGAAGATGAAGAAGAAAGGTTAGCGGTCGACGATCGACGTCCGCGCGCCGTCCGCCCTTGGAACACGGGCCAGGATCTTGTCTTCTGTCACAGTGTGCAGCTGAGTCAGTCGAACAGGACTGCAGATCCGATGCCGGCAACCAAGCGTGTCGTCTACAGCGTCGATTCCGATGTCGCCGCGCGCTTCGTGGCGACCTTCAAAGGCCGCGATCGCAGCCGCGCCATCGAGCGGCTGATGCTTCGCGCCTTGGGCGAACGCGAGGCCGAGGTTGTCGCCGCCGCCAAGCTGGTCGAGACCGACCCTTCTTTTGCCGAGGCGGCCGCCGTCTCCGATTGGGCCGACGCCCAGGCGGTCGATCTCCTGTCGCGACGCTGAGCGATGGCGCGCGCTATCCTGCCCCGCGCAGCGGGGAAGGGGGACCGCGCGAAGCGCGGTGGAAGGGGCAAGACCCGCCCGGATCGGGAAGAATCCGCGCCACCGTCAACGCAACGCTCGCTCACGAGGAGACGTTTCTAGCGGCAA
>Ga0182016_10001747_pt1:0-25000 | contig 26195 bp, 42 predicted proteins | sample 712S2MmetaG_FD_120491 | JGI IMG/M metagenome (GOLD analysis project Ga0182016, IMG submission 120491) | Permafrost microbial communities from Stordalen Mire, Sweden - 712S2M metaG | ecosystem: Environmental > Terrestrial > Soil > Wetlands > Permafrost | place: Sweden: Stordalen...
AAGCATCTGGACGTTGGTCGTTTGCTTGCATTGAACGTAGTGGTGCGGGGACCACTGACCCTGGTCAATATGGGCTTGGGGTATTAACCCAAGCTTCGGGGTTTAGCCCGAGGTCGTTGACTGGTTTCGGTAAGGTCTTGGTAGGCGTCGACAATGGGTTTTTTGAGAGATTCCATGGAACAATTCCTTGATTACATTTAGAGGATGGATAAAGTTGCTGTTGGAGGGTTTTGTTTAGACGGTTTCGAAAACGCCGTAGCCGACATGCGTGAGTGTTGGTGTTCCTGTTGCTTTGATGTTGTTGTGAATGGTGATGAGCTGATTGGGGGTTGCGTCTTTGAGCATTTCGGCGATCAGGGCGATGACTTCTGGCTTTTTCATGGTTTTTTCTTTCTGTTTTCAAGGAAGCGAAAACGTCGTTCAGGGATTTTGACGACGTTTTCGGCCCTTTTTGCAAAGTTAGCTGCGGGTGGGGAAGTGTTCCGTAATGGCGATGCATTATCGTGTGTTCGACAGAGTGAGGTTTACTCAACTTTATTTGGCTGTGGAAAACAGAAATAAAAAACCCGCCACATGCCTGAGCAGTTGTGAGCGGGTTTCAGGACTAGCTTTGTGTGGTGCTGGTGCGAATGGGCATTCCGACAGAAACAGGGAGCTTGCGGTCTCCGATATTATTCCAGGTGATGGGTGTCATGAAAGAACCCTCGTAAGCTTGCAGATAATCGCGTCGTTCGGGCGATGTGGTTTTCGATCGCCCGAACGACGAGACGGGCTTTGGTTTGATTTGTGTCTTTTGCTGGGGAGGGCGCTTAGTTAGACGACGGGACAAATTTGAAAAACGTGGAAAATTTTTCCTAGAATGGTTCTTCGTTTTGAGATGTGGTGTTCGGGTGAGTGGCCTAGAAATCGGCGCTGCGTGCTTGGCATTCGGCGCAGTAGACGACCGGGGACGGGTCTTTTTCGTTGCCACAACGGACGTAGACGCAGTACTTGTCGTAGTTGGCGTAGTTGTTGGCGGATTTGAGATGGCGGAATTCTGCGATTTGTCGTTCTTCGGGGCTCAGATCACGTCCGTCAAAGCGGGTGCCAATGAGTTCGCTGCAGACGCCGGTGTGAGCGATATTCTGGGCACACTGTGCGCAGACCGATTCGATGTGATGATCCGAAATGTACGAAAAGGGGACGGTGGTGTTTTCTGTGCACATGCTACGCATGCCGTCGTCACCGTAGACGGATCCACAGATTTGCTGGATCGTGTCGCGATCGTAGCTGACGCGTTCGATTTGACCGTTAGGCCAAACGATTTCTTGGGATGCGATAGACATCGATGTGGTAGACATGTATTCCTCTTCAAAAAGCCGTGGGCGGTACGAAGGACCGACCGCCCGCGGCCGGCATCGCCGCGCGCTTGTCGCGAGGCGCTTTGAGCCTCCCCACGGCTAAGAGCCGGGGGAGGCGGACCGATTCTGGTCATGCCCTTATCGCTGTAGGCTACGGGTGAATCTCAAACTCTTGTCGTGATCTACCGAAGGGTGTTCTGATGTAAATTCTACGCCGAGCGAAGCGCGACTTAAAAGCGAAGCGAAAACTACGGATCCTGCCGCCCAACACAGCAACGAGAACGGAAAAATGTACTGTTGACCAACGTTGATTGTAGCGGATATTCGCGTCATCATCACGGGAAATGCTAACGACATTCCGAGTGTCAGGAAAAGTTCGATATGGTCGCGCAGAAAAGAACGAATCTGCCATCCGGACCAAATCATTCCGACGATCGTCGATGAACAGAAGATGACGGTTACAAACCCGGTCAAATGTGAGCTGCCGAAGGTGGTCAATACAAGAAGTACGTACAATACGAGCAATTGGGTCATTTTCAGTATCCTTTGACTAGGCCGGTTGGTCAGTATTATCTGCGAGACGGGCATTGGTTAACGTCTTCATTTGGCAGTGTGGCTGGGGCTGTATTTGATCTCCCAACAGAAATTGCCGAAGTTACGATAGCATAACAGCGGGGTTGTCCATCAAAAAGTGGCGATAACGCAATATTTCGGGACTTGCCGATCCTCTCCATTGGGAAAAGGCAATGATTTCTGCTTCGTAATCCGCATGGCTTTCGAATTGAACGGCGTGTAGGGGTTTTTGAGCGCACCAAACATCATAGTTTGCGGCGGTACCTGCTGGTACGCGTGCGAGCTTCTCTAGTCGTGCGTGATTCCGCTGTATATTCGAAAGTGGTGACATTTGTCAATTTTCTCAGGTGAGTGGATTTTTACGAGTTTCGATACCATCATATCAAGAATTGGCAGAGAGAAGAAACACCAGGTTGGGGCTAATGAAAGAAACGTAGCTATCGGTTGATTATTTTGGGGTTTTTGTATATTCTGCGATTGCTTGTTCGGCGCCATTGATGTAATCGGGCCATAAGGTGGCCTCTGTTCTTGCTGAGAGGATTGTCGCTTTTGCATTCACAGGACTGTACCCTAAAGCGCGAAGAACGGTGTACCAGGCAATTGCGCTTCGGCTTTGGCCTGCGGCGCAGTGCATGTAGACACGAGAATTCGTTTGTGTTAAGGCATCGAGAACGAAGTCGATAATTTGTTGATGCCAGTTGTGGCTTTTCAATAAGTGGTCATCAGATGTTTCGTTACAGAGAATCCGAATATTCCGAGGATTGAGATATTCCGTATCGTGGTGATCTTCGTCGTAATCGAGCAAGCAGACAATGTGGGTTACGCCTAGCGAGATCATGTTGTCAAAATCTTGTTGGCAACAGAGGTGCTCGCCGATTAACATGCGATCGGTAATGTAATTGAAGTTTGTGCTCATGTGGTTGAGAAACTCTTTCGTTATTTAAATTTGTGATTGTCGTCAAGCACGACGACAATATCGCCCTCGGGAGTCCATTGATGGTGCCACGCTTCTTCGGGTGCGTAGTTTGTCCACGACGCCGTCCAGCCAGCGACAAGCCCGCTTATCGGCAGATAGTTTGCTGCTATTTTAGGATCGACGACACAGATTGGAATGTAATTGCCAAGATTGCCGTAGTTCATGTAGCTGACCAAATAGCCCATGACGATTTCGATCTGGGCACACTCTGCGATTGTGTGGTGAGTTTTGGCTAAACAAAATTTCTCCATGAGTTAAGAAATTTTGTCGGGCTTCCAGCCGAAATACCATCGTGGCGAGTGGGTGAATTCTAGGGTGCCGACTACGCCGTCGCTACGTCGTTTGACGATGACAAATGGTGCCGCGAAGCTCAGGACGTCGTACTTGGCCGCGAGTGCGGCAGAGTCGAGTTTTTCGTCAAGATCGGCCGCGAAGTCTCTTGCCGGCTGGCCGGATTCGATCATTTTCCGTCGGACAGCGACTTCGTCGAGATCTTTCATGTGTATGCCATCCTCGAATGTCTAGAACGGGTTGTCGAGGTGTCGTGTGATGGCAGCCGAAGTTCCGGAATATTTGTTCCATTCCTGTTCCTGTTCTATTCGTGCGACAGGGTGCGGGCGTTAATCCGCACCCTGTTCGCTTCTATGGTTTTAGGCTTCGGCTCCCAATCCGGTGTTCGCGCGAACGGTCAGCTCGCTGAAACTGGATTCAGCTTTTGGATCGGGTGTTAACAAGGCCGCAACGATCGCGGCGAAAAAGCCGAGCGGTACCGAAACAATGCCCGGATTTTCCAGCGGGAATAGCGCTTTGGCTTGAATCAAGTGGCGTACGGCGACGGTCGAGGCGTCGATCCCCATAACGGCCGGACTCAAGGCGATTAGCACGAGCGATGAAACGAGACCCACAAGCATCCCAACCACGGTGCCTGTGGTATTAAAACGTTTCCAATACAGGGTGAGTACGATTGCTGGGACGTTTGCGCTTGCTGCGACGGCAAATGCGAGCCCAACTAGAAATGCGACGTTGAGCGTCTTGAGCGCCAGCGCGAGCAAAATCGCCAAGATGCCAATGACCGCGGCCGCTATTCGTGCGACGTGCACTTCGTCGCCTCGACTCATTTGACCGTGACGGACAATGTTCGCCCAGACATCGTGTGCGAATGCCGAGGAGGAAGCAATTGTCAGCCCGGCTACAACTGCCAGAATCGTCGCAAAAGCGACTGCCGCAATAAACGAAAGGAAAACGTCGCCGCCGAGCCGACCTGCCAGTAGTGGTGCGGCAAGGTTGTTATTGGGGGCTGGTACGATGTAGCCAGTCGTCTTAAGTTGTGCGTTGAGTTTTTCTGCGTCCGCCGGATGTTCGGCGATGTAGGTAGTTGCTTTCGTGCCGGTCACATGAACGCCGATGTTGGCTTTGCCGACCAGCGTTGCAGCGCCGAAGCCCAAAAAGGTCGTCATGATGTAGAACGAACCGATGAGGATCATCGCCCAAACGACCGATGTGCGGGCCGCCCGCGCGGTGGGTACCGTGTAGAAGCGAACCAGAATGTGCGGCAATCCGGCAGTTCCGAAAATGAGCGCGATTCCGAGAGAGATGAGGTCGAGAGCACCCCATTGGCCGTTATATCGCAGACCAGGCTCCGTGAAGTTCTTGGTCGCGATTACCGTGCCGGCGGCGTCTTTGATCGTCCCCTTTACGTTGGCGATAGCGTCAAAAAACTCGACTATCGAGAAATGGAAGTGGGCGAACACGAGTAGCGATAGGAGGATTGTGCCGCTCATGAGCAGGACCGCCTTGACGATCTGGACCCACGTCGTTGCGAGCATGCCGCCAAAGATGACGTAGACGAGCATCAGTGTGCCAACCAGCACGATTGCGGTCGTGAAGCTGAACTGCGGGATCAGGAGACTCACAAGTGAGCCCGCTCCGACCATTTGGGCGATCATATAAAAAAGGCTGACGGCGAGGGTAGAGAACGCCGCGACGCCGCGCACCGTTTTATTTTGTAGTCGGAACGCCAGGACATCTGCCATCGTATATTTGCCGGTGTTACGGAGTGGCTCGGCTACGAGCAGCAATACGGTGAGATAGGCGACGAGCCAGCCAACGGAATACATGAACCCGTCGTAGCCGTAGAACGCGATGAGGCCGGAGATTCCCAGAAAGGAAGCTGCAGACATATAGTCGCCGGCTACGGCCCAGCCGTTTTGGAAGCCGGTGATCGAGTGCCCTGCGCTATAGAACTCGCTGGTAGTTTTGGTTCGGCGAGCGGCGAAATAGGTAATAATCAGCGTTATACCGACAAATATCAGAAATAACAGTAATGAGGTATTCATCGCAGGCGGCCCGCCTTCACGTCATCAAGGACGTGTTTTTCAAGTGTATCGGTCTTGCGCGCGTTCTGGACATAGAGCGCCATGATGATCCAAGCCATGGCGAACTCTGAAAGCGCAAAGAGATACGCGACATTGATGTTGCCGATGACTTTGTGTTCCATCACGCTTGGAAAATAGCCGACGAGGATGGGTAGTGCAAAATAGTAGCAAACGAAAAAAATCGTCGCGGGGATGATAAAGCTCATCTTTGTTTGTACTAGGGATTGAAATTGGCGGCTTTGTTCGATTGTGGCCCAGTTCGGTTCACCGGTTCGAATCGGTGGTGGCGGGACGGGGACTTTGGTCGGCATTGTTCCTCAATTCGTCAAGCATAGGCGGCGAGGGAAGTTTCTTATACTAATCCGCCAAATTGCCTGGTGTCCGGCCAAGGTTTTTGTTACTAATTTTAAGTTTTCAGGCGGAAAATGGCAGACGATCCTTCGCTGCGGACGCTTGGAAGTGTTTTGGGGCACGAGGATGGTTTGTGCTGCGCCAAATATTGTCGGGCGACCCTCCCTCAGATAACCTGGAGGAGTGCTCCTGGTCTTGGTATCTCAATCGCGGCCCGTTCGCGTTCTGCTGGTCGTGTCAGAGAAAAAGAAAAGAGAAAACTAGGCGAGGCCGTTTTCGATGGCGGAAAGCATGGCTTTTGTTCGGGTTTTTACGTGAAGTTTGGCAAAAATGTGGCTAACATGATTTTTGATGGTTTTTTCGGAGAGCTCTAGAGCAATGCTAATCTCACGATTCGAGTAACCGCTTGTGAGTAGGCGGAGTACTTCGAGTTCGCGATCGCTGAGATTGTGTGGGGTGGCTAGCCACTGAAACGATGAAAGTTCTCCGTTTTTACGGATTCCCACTCGGGGGTCGACGATGATGGATCCGTTGTAGATGTCGATCATGGCTTGGATCAAGGTTGTTATTTCGATATCCTTGATGATGTAGCCGTGGGCGCCGGCATTAATGATCCGTTGCCCGAGTGTGGGGTGCAGGTGACAGGACAGAACAAGTATTTTCGCTGATGGTATAGTGCTGCGACAGAGGTCGAGCATCTCAAAGATATCGGTCGAACCGTGCTCTAGTGATATCAGAATTAGCGTGGGTTTTGTGTGCTGGAGTGTAGCTGTGGCGAGAGCTTGAGCGGTTCCGACAACGCGGAACTGCGTTTTTAGGACGAACAGTTGTTCAAACGCTTCGGCAACGAGCTGTTGGCTATCGACAACGAGGAGTTTTATAGGAGGTGTCGTGACGCGAAGCGTGCTGATCATACGCTAAATCTATGTTATGAAGTACTTTTTTACTATTGCGAAAAGGTTCTATGAAATAGGTCTTAGTGCCTATGCCTATCGCTAATAGCAAAGCATACATTTTTGTTTGCCGGCAAATGTTTTCTCTTTTGTTTGAGTTTGTTCATAACTATTACCAGACACAGAATTTACGTTCGTACCAATAGCGAAGAAAAAATTACCAGGAATTGGTGTTAGGATATGGAAATCTGTTACAGCACCTGGTTTTTTAGGTTTCGCAAGAGGCCGGATCTGTGCGTTGTCGTTGCGGTTCGGTTACTTCACTATGACGATTCACCAGGCGTATTTGACTCTTGGTTTGGATGCTTCAGCGACATCTGAAGAAGTGGGCTGTCGTTTTCGGACGCTTGTACGGGCGAGTCATCCAGACGGGAAGCCATCACACGAAGAAGCGTTAGCTAACGAAAAGACCAGGATTCTTGTCGAAGCTTGTTTTCTGATTCGAGCGAAAAAATTGGATAACATCGGCGCGTTGGGTTCGTATCAAGATGCGTCGGTTGATTCGTTTGCCTGGATCGACGAAGCGTGGCGGGAGTGCATCGATACGAGTTTTGTTTGCGTTGTTTCTCCCGTTTTTGGTCTTCGGATGATGCTTGGAGCATGGAGTATGGGTTGGGGTTTTGTTTTCGGATTTGATCCCAGTTCCGTTCAGGCGAAGAAATTGCGTTGATATACTGGTATTCTTGCGGTGAGAAAAGCCCCCTCGATTTCGAGGGGGCTTTTGCTTCACTCTATTGCTACAACGTAGCGCAAGCTGTGCCGGTACCTCCTTCGAGGGTGCCTGATGCTCCGGTTTGTGAATATCCTTGAATTTGCCAACAATACGTTGAACCCGGAGAAGCACTAAAACCAAATCCGGTATCTTCTTGGTCTATTTGAAACCCCGTGTTGCCTTGGGCGACAAACGGTCCCCCATTCGTGCTCACGAACCCTTTGTATCCTTGAACGGGTTTCGTCCAATTAACCCAGGTGGTACCAGGGCCAGTGGGTGTCAAAAATACTTGTCCGGCATCACCATTGTCAGTGGGAATAGTGACTGAAGCGGTAGACGAAACGGTCGTCGTAATCGTTGGGCCAGTGTACCCAATGACTTGGAAATAGTAAGTCTGACCGGGATGGAATTGCGTTATTCCCGGAGTGCTCCCGAGTGGGTCGCCATTTTGATACACGAGGTGATTTGGACAATCACCTGCCACGTCGGTTTGATAACCCGTGTCGGTAACGACGGTAAAGGGCCCACTTGCACTATTGGATTCCGAAATACGCTCGCCATAGGTGCCGGGTGACCATTGTACCGTGACCCAATACAAACCATTTTCGGATGGGATTGGTGGAGTAATCGGTGCAAACTGTGAGATTACGGATGCCGTGACAGCATTTGTGGAACCCGAGGACGAACAGCCGGCTACCGTCGTGGGTGATGGGCTGGGACTCGGAATGATCGTCGGCGAGGGACTCGGCGATGGCGAGACACTTGGTTTCACCGATGGGGATGGACTGGGCAACGGCGAGCCACTTATTGTTGGACTTGGGGACGGGCTCGGTCGCACACTTGGGCTTGGCGATGGATTGGGACTTGCCGACGAACTTGGACATGGGTTCGGCGTCGGACTGCTCCAGCTGTGTCCTTGTATTCTAACAGATTGGGTTTTAACGGCGCATGCTGTTTCTGTCGGTTTTGGACTCGGCACAGGTGTGGGTGTTGGTTTTGGTGTTGAACATGGACACGGCACCCATTTATGGTGTCTGTTGTCCCACTGGTATTTTACACACGGTGTGGGTGTTGGTTTCGGTTTGTGCCAGTCTTGCGTCGTGGTAACGCTGCTGGAAGTAACGACACTCTGGGGTAGTGTTGAGGTATTCGAAGATGACGGCGGAGTAATTTGACTACCACCGCCGCCGCAAGCAACAAGAAAAGCGGCAAAGAATAGTGCCGTGACGATTCGCAAACGCATCAAATTGAGATTTTCCTTTGGAAAAACGAAAGAGAAAAGCCCCCTCGGTTGGGAGGAGGCTTTTTAGTACTTGAGGGTTGGGACGCACGGATGCGCCCAGCGCGAATTTGAGTTGTCGCGACGCTGGTCATGTTGGAGTTGGACGCAGCTATTAGCAGGTGTAAGTAGGTCAAAGGTCCCACTTTGAATTCTTAGAATCGGCTGAGAAGAGTGGGCCAGTTAGCTACGAGATACGCGATTCCTTTCGTAATCACGTTTGTCGAAAATCCTGCACATGTTCCTTCGGGGTGCTCGTCTCACACGTCGATTGTCCTCAACACTGACGAAACTTACTCACCTTCGTTGGGATCGGGTAGGCACCACCAGCACGGCTCGCCTAACGTCGGGTCAAAGTCGGCGCGGCAGTTCGGGCAAACCGTTTGTAGCGGGTGCACGAGCAGCCATTTGGCGATCTGTGCGCTTGTGATTTCCCAATTAGGACCCATTGGCAGCGGTGCGATGAAGTCGAACTTAAAATCCTGATAAATGCAGGCGATCTCGGGGATTTCGCCTTTCCCATACATACCCGCGCGTTTTGTTAGCGGAACGAGTTGTAAGAAATCGGCGAGGATGCAAAACGCGGTGCACGCTGGTCCCGAGCCAGCGTAGGACCACGAGAATTCGGAGCTGTGTTTCGCATAGTGTGTCAGCGGTTGCGTGACAAAGGTTCCGTCTGGGTTTTCGGTGCGAACCGCGATGCGGTCGTGCCCGACACCGTCGGAAAAGCCCATGTACGTTTTCTTTTGGACTTGTGGCATTGCGCGTGGTTCGCTCATTTGTCTTTCTGTTTTCTGATCGATACGGCAAATTCTGTTGCGATACCAAGAATAGTGACGACAAAGCCACCAACAAACGTTCCGATCGCGACGATGGCAAGTGGACTACCGAGAGGCTGTTTCTCTAGGGTGTTAACCAGTAGCGCGATCAGACTAATCCCTGCGATAGTATTGCCGATACGAATCATTTTTTCGAAGTATTTTAAACGCTTTGACGATTCCATGGAATTAGTGTACCATATTCTCGTTGACCGTGCTGGTGAATAGAGGTTTTTGTGATTGATTATGATCGAGGCGACGCAGAGAGAGAGTGTATCGAAATGTTGGGGCGCCATATTCTGATATGTCCCGTTTGTTTTGAGATGTTTGATGGCGTTATCGAATTCAAGAGTCCGAATCAGATGCCGGAAAAGAGAATTAGTATTCGGGCTGAACCGGATCGGTAAACACGAGTTCGTTGGTATTGGGGCGCCGCATCAAGTTTTGGGTGCTGATGTCTCCTCGTAGTCCCAGGCGATTGACCAAGTCGGCGATTTGCGCGAGCGTGTCGAGTCCGTTTTGGCCCATGCGTTCGCGAACAGCATCGACTCGAAAAGGTTCGGCGTCGAGGACATCTTCGTCAGTTGCGACGTCAAGTAAAATCCCAAGGTGATCTGCAATTTTTTTGTCTTGTAGTGAGAGTGGTTCGAGTCGCTCTAAGAAGATCGCCGCTAAACCGCGGCCAATGATTGGGCCTTCCAGAATAATCGGGAACAAGTCGTTTTTGGAAGGAAGTACGAGTTCGTCTAAAAATTCGAGATACGCACTATCGGCGAATATTTTGAGAGCTTGATCGTCTTTAACCAGCACGGTGGCATATCGGCCGTCTTTGTTCATCTGTTGCCAGCCGTTTTTGTGGGCTTCGAGGATGATTGCGCTTTTGTTTGCTTTGGAAAGAGTGATACCGAATAGTTCGCCTGTTGCCGATGGATTACGCATGGGGAGATTTCTCTAGAGATTTACGAAAAGCGTAATAATCTTTTACAACGCGTAGTGGGTCGAGGTCGAAGCAGACGGCAATTGCGTAAACCGATAGGTCTCCAGCGCGATCTGCGTCGTTGCTGTACTCGCCGAGTTCTTCGCACTGGTATTCGGCTAAGTACGCAAGGGCTCGGAGGTAGCCTTTAGCTTTTGAGGCAAGTGCCATTTCACACGGGTACTTTCTTGGTTTTAAGAGTTTTACGCATCATGTGTGATTGTTCGTAGTCCTCAGAATTTTCGGAAATATGCTCGAATCCCATTTTGATCCAAAATTCATCGGTTGGGCCGTTGCCGGAGTCGGCGGCCATGATTCGAATTTGTTTTGTGACGACCTCTCCGTCGCGCACCCATCGTTCGATGGCCTGATAGAAGGCTCGGCCATGGCCTTTGCCTCGGACTTCTTTCGGGATGTGAAACCAGTCAATCCAAAACAGATCGCCCGAGTCATGCCCCTGCAAAATGTATTCGTCGGGAAAATCCGCGTACTCGGGTTGTTCGCCCCGAGCGATGCGTTCACTCAAGGTTTTTAGGTCATTCGGCATGGTTATTTCTTACGTGTACTGGCTGATGGATGTGTAAATCCAGGATAGTCAGATGCGAATCGTTTGTCGAGCCGGATGGTGTTTAACAGAAAATCTTCGTACTGGTCCTTGGTTGCTGGGCCGATTTCGATTGCTGACGGAGATATGCTGTGTGTGCTGGTGGCTTCATCGATATATATCGAATTGTTAACGTGAGCGTCGAATAAACGAAGGGCTTCTGCTTTCGAGCGGGCGACGACGTTTTGAACAACCCGCCGATCGGCGTTGTCTTTTGCGAACCAATTGAAGGTGACGTCGAAGAAACGATAGGTGCTGGACATTGTGCTATTCCTTGTTCTGATAGATGGGTATCAAGTGTTTTGTGCGATTAGGTCCAGACAAAATGTCGTGACAATCGATAAATTGATTGACGGATCCGATATTTGGCGTGAGTTTTTTGATTTCGCTCGAAGATATTTCGGCGAGCAGAGCGGCCGCAAAGCGGCCGGCGTGGGAAACTTGATACGGTCTTGTGTAGTACGAGGATACGGTGTCGTCCGATATTTTTTTCGTTAGGTGGTATTTTTGAAATACAGCAATCAATTGTCGATATAGGGCCGACATACAAAGCTCTCGCTCTGTCCAATGTTTTTGGTCGAGCACGGCTTCGATAAGCGGCGATATTTGTTCTGCACAAGCGAGTCGAGAAAAGGCCGATCCGAACCATTTGGTGTACGGACAATATTTTTGTTCTAGGATAAAACAGAGACGCATGATGTGCCGAATGAGTCGTCCGGCAATAAGGCGGGAGCCGATTTCGTCTCCCACGTCTCCGGTACGTCCCAGAAAGGCTTCTTCTTGGGCAATGTGGCTCCACTCGGCGGCGGCCATATAGAGTCGGATATCGTTCGGATAGTATGCAAACCGCTCTCTGGTTCTCGTGAGTTCGCCGGTATCGTCCCGGTAAATTTCGCCGCTGGTGAGTCCAAGGAGCATGTGCTCAGGAAACGTGAGCCAGTCCTGAGTATTAATTTTCTGGTTGATGTCAAAGCCGATGTACATTTGCCAGAATTGGCGAACCGAAAAAACCGTTTGGTAGCGGACGTCTCCGATATGCGAAACATCGGAAGGGAATCCGGCGATCGGAAATCCTCGGTACGTTTCTGGCAGAGATTCGGCAATAGCTTTGGCTACAAGCTTGCCGTGGCTTGAGAAATCATCATCGCCGAGGAAAATGGAAACGCGTGGCTTCCAATCGTGATCCGCCGAAAGGGCGGTATCGAATCCTAAAACCTCTGAACCGGGACCAATGAGTGCCGCTGCGTATTTGATATCGGGGGCTACTTTTTGGATTACTGGCTCGATGATGTCCCGATAGAAGAGCCGACCGATGGCTAGCCCACCCAGAAATGGTTCTGGTGTGTCGTTCATAATTCTTTCCGTCAGGGTCTTAGAGTATCTGCTGTACGTTTTGTTCTAAATTGTTCAAGGAGTGTGAGTGCATTCTCGTCGTCGGCGGCAACTACTGCGCGCGCGAGTTCTTGTGGTATGCCCAGGCCCGCTTCTTCTAATGCCGATAAGAGATCTGCGGCCACAAGATGTCGGCAGACGGTTGGGAAGGGAAACCGCAATAAACTGGCGATCATTCCGAAAACGACTGATTCCGAGAGAACGACGGCAGCGTTAGGTGCCGGATCGGGATTGGGCAGTTTGTCCATCAGATAGTGATTTTGCCGTCGGTGAGAGCACGATGTCCATTATGAGTAAGGCTGAAGGTTCGCGTTCCGGATCCGACGTTTACGAGCCATCCCAGGCTGACGAGTCGATTGGCGATGCTGCTAATGCCGCGGCTCAGGATGGTGATGGTGCCCTCTTGGAATGCTGACGTTAAGAGGTCGTGTTCGCGCTGAGTAAGTTCGATCATAAAGATAACTTTCGGCTTTCAGACATGTGAGGGGCGTACGGAGACATATATGCGATCCAACAGGGTATCGGCGAGTGCCGTGAGGGGGCTCGGTCGTTTTCCACGGCGAATCGCCGCACGAGGTCATAGGCGGTGCAGATGAGGCGATTATACGCCGTTTTTGGGGATGCTGAAAAGTTTTAAGGATGTGCTCGTGTTCGCTCGACTCGTTGGACCCAGTCCCATTCGTTTTCTTCTGGTAGTCGGTCGGCCGAGTATGCCGGAAGACTGACGCGAGCGCGCTCAAGATTTTGGACGAAATCCCACTCGGTGCCGATTTTCCCCTCGTTTAGGGCATTGTGGCCGTCTTTGGTTAAACTGAATGCTCGGGGTCCGACTTTGGCTAGCCATCCGAGCCCGACGAGTTGTTCCGGTATGATCATGTTGCCGCGGCTGTGGATATGGACTGTGCCTTCTTGAAATGTTTTTGTTAAAAGGTCATGCTGGCGCTGGGTGAGGATGATCATGAAGATGATTTTCTGCTTTCAGACATGCGTTTGAGTTCGGCGATTTCGTCTTTGCTCAAGCGAACATGGTTGGTGTGGTCAATAGGTTCCGCGACCCAGTCAAGCTCGCCGTTGAATGATTCGGGATTCTTCCAGTCCTTGAGCCCGGGAAAAGTTCGGGAATCTGCCGGGTTAGTTTCGAGCAGCAGGACACTGCCGGTTTCGAGGTCTATCGAAACATCGTAGACGGCGCTGTTCATCGTCGATGCGGCTTCTCGGAATGTGGGGAACCAGTCTCTGAGAATACGATCGTAATCCCAGCCGTGCGCTACAATTTCCGGAATTGCTTCGGCATAAATAATTCCCCACTTTGGGCTGGACATGATGCCGTGATACTGGGTAGCGCCCATGTATTGCTTGTTTCGCATAAAGCAGCGGAATTCAGCATATCGGGGAATTTGCTGGAATTCTCGCAACCAGATTGTTGGGAGATGATCAAGCGATGCTTCAAGGGAAGGACGCGAACGCAGGGCCTCTGCCGCTTCGAGATCGTTGGTTTTCATCATCTCGGCAAATTCGGCAATGGGCATTGCTGCTGCTTGCTCGTGAATGGCTTGGACTTGGTTGGCGCGTCCGCTCCAGATATCCGAGCTGGCCAGATCGGCAAAGAGTCGATGGGACGACAGAAAGGCGATGACAATTTGTTCGCCGCAGCTTACGCGGCCGTGGGAATAATCAAAAAAGGGCGAGTCTTTGGGTGACCGGGTTCCCAGTTTAAAGAACGGGTTTTTGAAGGAAATGTCAGCGATCGTGACGTTGATTCTAGCCACTAAGGCCGCTATGACTGTGTCGTCTGCGATCCGAATGCCTTTGGCATCAGCCATGGCAGAAAACGTTTTAAGGGCGTTGTCCCAAGCTTCGGCGGCACTGGTGGCCGCCGTGTGCTCGGCCGAGGTCTCGCCCCACCATGCCACCAGGCGTTCGCGTTCTTTGTAAGAGAGCGCGATCGATACGGAAGGGACAGAGAGGGCATGGAGGGACGATGGCCAGGATTCGAGAGTGTGCATGACTTGCCGCTCGTATTCCTGGGCGGTTGGTGCCGGCCCCATGCGGGCGAGTCCAGCTTCAAGCATTTCGCTTGCGTTTTGCTTAACTGCCTCGATGATGCCGGCGGGGTTGATGCTGCCGAATCCGGGAATGCGCATGTGAATCATTTCTCTCTTGTCGCGGGCGGTACAACGGACTGGCCGCTCGCGACACGTATTTTTTAGTCGTCTGTTTTTTGTCGTCTCTGATATTCTTCATCAGCGCGCGCCAGTGCTCGGTCACGCTGGTTTTTGGTCGATGCGATCCAGTCGGTTGCCGGGAGTCCGGTAAACGCTCGTGTTATGGCATTGAATTCCGCGATGGCTTCTTCACGTATGGTTGCATCAGGTTGAACTAACGATGTTGCGTTAAACAATAATCGAAAGTGACCACGTCGAAGGTTGATGGCATCTGTGAGAAAATCGAATATCGATTGAAGATATTCATAAGGTGTGGTTTCGATAAATTTTGGTTCTGCAGTTGTGTCTCTCCATACACTTCGAATGCTTAGGATGTACGGATTCCTTGTCCAGATTTGCGTTGATAGTGCGCGATGCTTGATATTGATATCGAATTTGGTGTCGCTTTGGCGAACGCCTACGCTCAAGAGCACGATCTCTATGAGTCGGATGAATCGTGGCAGATCGATATCGAGAAATTCTGGTTCAATATTTGTAGAGCTTTGGTCTCCGGGAGTGATGATCGGTTCTTTTAAGAGCATGGGCTGTTCGCGAAGGATGCCGCGTAGCATTTCTGTTGCGGTTTTTCGGTTAGTACTACGGAGTTTCGAGTTTTGAGTGAGTGTGGGGAATGCGGGCAACTGGTGGAGTATTCCATCTTCGACTGCTGCGCGACAGAGTTTTAAGAGATAGGCATCTCCGAGAACATATCTCAGTGCTTTCCAGGAGGCGGATCTTGGCCATTCGGTATTGATTTGTGTTGCTATCCATATTACGGAGAGCAACTCGCTTAATGGGTCAGCTTGTTCATGTGTTGATCTTTTTGGAACAATCGCGATATGGGCTTCTCGGCCATCGAGGGACATGTGGAGTATCTGTCCTTCGATAAATCGCATCCCGACGGCTGTCATCAGCTCGTCCTCGGTTGGATCGATTTGTATCCCCATATGGAGCCCGGCATCGTACAATTCTTGGAAGACATCGACGATGGCTTTGGGCGAGGAAGTTCGATGCATAGCAGCCGATCTTTTCGGGAAGGGTGGAGTGGCTCAGACATTCGGTTTGTGCGTAGTGGTTGCCTTTTTGTGATAATTGTTTGGTATACGAAGCTTATTCCCATATGGGAGCGAGTGAGTGGGAACGATAGAAAAGAAAAGCGCCCGTCCCGTAAGGGAGGGCGCTTTTTGAAGGTCGAAATATTCAGGCGTTGCTGTATTAAGGGTTTGCTGTGGCTTCAGCTTTGGCTGCGTATTCGGCTTCGATTTTTGTCAGGGCGGGAAGGGCTTCGTTCCGATATTCTTCGATTTGTCGCAAGAGTGATTGAATATTTGATTCAACCGATTCTTTCGCACTACGTGCTGCTTCGGCCATCGCTAAATTGGCGTTGTGTTCTGTTTTGTAGACCCAGTCAGCGTGAAGAATTCGTTCATCATTGTCTTCATCTAAAAAATGCATGGCGTATTCTGTTTGACCAGTTCTGGTGTTGTCGAACCACTCGCATCGGACGTAAGTCACCTTCGCGACTTCGGCTCCTAGTGAAACGGACGTATCGTCGTCGTAATAACTCGGTGCGTATGGTGCGGAACGTAAATAATAAAGGACCGTTCCTGGTGCGTACGGGAAATTTGGTTGATTTGCGTATCGCTTGGGAGGGTTTTCGCGGCGTTTGCGATCGCGTTTTGATGACCACATATTTATTTGGTAATTTCCTCACGTTTGGGAAGTCCGATTTCCTGGGACTCCCAGACGCCTGCGCTGTTGTATGAGGTGATTGTTCGAACGATGACGCCTTGTTTTTCCAGGCGCTTGCCGATTTTACTTTCTTCTTCCGTAATCGGTTTTTGCTTTGATCTTTTGTTCTTGCTTGTTTTCCATGTGGGGACACTTCCAAACATGGCCCACCAGGCATTGATAACAAGAATGACATCACCCTTCTTCATGCGCTTGAGGAATGCGGCTTCCGCCAAAGCCTTCTTTTGTTTTTCGGTGGGCTGCAGTACTTTGTCGCGCGGAAGGATTTTGAGTGACATGCCATATTCAAGAGCAATCGATTTTGCTGCTGATACTGCGTCTTGTTTGGTACGAAAGGCCATTCCAGCCGCTTCTTCGAGGGTTTGTGCATGATCAGGGATGGGGAGATTGGTGTGCGCCGATGCGTATTCGTACTGAACGTTGGAGCCGTCTATTTTTATCGGCAACTCGATGACCCAGCCATAGTCGTTGTCGTATGACACGAAAATTGGCTGATTTTTGGCTAAGCTCGTGTTGACTTTTTCGTCGATGGTGATACTCATGGTTGGCCTTCTGGTCGAGGTTTTGGGCGGCTGTTACGAAACACGCCCAAAACCGTTATGTTGTGTATTTCTCTTATTGTACCGCGACTTTTTGTGAGACGGAAGACCGATTTAGACAAAGAAAAAGTCCCGAGACGGCGAAGCGATTCGGGACTTTTTCTTTGTTAATGAATGAAAGAAAGCGTTATTTTCGCATAAATTTCGGATTTGCGATCGGATCGAAACGGGTAAATCCGTCGTATGGCCCGTCCCAGATGTTCGAGACTTCTTGCTTTTTCGGCAAGACTAGTTCGTCTGGATCTGCGTGTTCCATGACTTTGCGGGCCATTGCTCGTTCCGTACGGTGATTTTGCACTTTCCATCTTTTTTGCGATGACGCCGAGCAAGTTCCTTGGACTGGTGTTTTTTTCTTTGAGCGACTCATGATAGTCTCCTAGAACTGAACTTTAACGGTTATTGGCTACAATCAGGGTTTTTATTTTGGGATCTGATGGATTAGCACATCAGAACTCTGTGGGTTTCTTAGGTCGCATATCCCTATCCTCTACCTACGAGAAATGTTTTTGGGTGACGAGGTATGGAATTAGAGTAAATTCCGTTGTGATAGGGATAGGCTCTGCAATTGGTTTTCGCAATGGTTAGTTAGCGACTTCGTCGTCGGAGGCGATCCACGTTAGGAGCGTGAAGGCTTTGTCGGTGCTGGCGATCGTCACTTCGACGTAGGCTCCGTAGCCATCCGAGTCTTCGTCGGGGATGACCATGGCCGTGCGGGTGACGCTGAACCAAACTCCGGGGACGTCGGGTGCCATAAGGTCTATTTGGGTACGAGCTTTGTTGCGAGCTTGAGTGAGGGTCATGTTTATATCTGATACTGTTCGGGGTCAATGGTGATTTCTTTGAGGATCGTGCGTGTTCCGTCAACGGCAAAGTGCAGAATAGTAATTGATTCAGCTTGATCGACGATAATTTCGATCACTTCGTTATCCCGGTAGTAGTGCCACGAGTCTCCCCAGCTTTCATGGAACATACCGTGTGGTGCGGATATCCACTCGCCGTGGAGTTCTGGTGTGTTTGTTACGTCGGCAAGCAACTGATCGATCGGGAATGCGTAGGTTGTGATGGTTGGTGTTGTCATTGTATGTCCTTTGTAGCAGCGCATCCAGCTTTCGGCCGGCGCGAGAGCAGTCCGGCCGAAAGTGTCGACATAGGATGCGCTGGTTCTTTTTCTTCGTTGCGGCTTTCTCGTTGATTTCTGGTAGTCTCCCTATCAAAGTTGCAGAAATGGGGAGAGAAAAAGGGGAGAGATCGATTCAGAAACAGAAGTCTTGAATATACCTATGAAGGAGATACTCATGCAGATAAATACCAATGTTTTGCTTATGTTTATCGGTTCGTTTAGTCTTGCCGGAGCGATGTATTTCTTGAATGCACCGTGGCCAACGCAAAAGTCTTCTGAGACCGCAAGGGAATCACATTTCAGCTAAATACCAAGTAAAAAGCCCAGAACGCGGATTCCGCGTTCTGGGCTTTGGTTGTTGGCCAATAGGCAAACTATTTGTGTTAGGCTGCTTCAATGGGGCCGCACGTTTTACGGTGCGGTGATATCGCACTCGGACCGGACGACTACGGCCCGCTCGGGGCTTTAATGGGGCCGCACGTTTTACGGTGCGGTGAGGATCGAACCTCGGCGCGAAGACCGGGTTGTTATGCTGCGCTTCAATGGGGCCGCACGTTTTACGGTGCGGTGAGCCGGCGGGCGCACCGGCACGTTCGGCCAATTGCCCGCTTCAATGGGGCCGCACGTTTTACGGTGCGGTGAGTGTTGTCAATAGCACGCATGATCGCTTCGTATTCCTGGCTTCAATGGGGCCGCACGTTTTACGGTGCGGTGAGCGCTCCCCAAACCATACGGTTCGAGCAAACGTAGTCGCTTCAATGGGGCCGCACGTTTTACGGTGCGGTGAGGTCGGGATTGTTGGTTGGGTTCGTGCCCTTCGATCCGCTTCAATGGGGCCGCACGTGTTACAGTGCGGTTATCGGACTTCGTGACAAACTTGGAACGTTCGGGATCACTCTTCAATGGGGCCTCACGTTTTACGGTGAGGTTAGTTAGGGCAACCGACATAAAACCTTGGCTCATTGGTGTCGTATGGGTGGGGTCGCATGTTTTGTAGTGCGGGATTCAGTATTGTCGTACGGTCTTTTTGTTAGGGTGCTAAGGGGTGTTGGAACGAGTGTACTCGCCATTTGTTGAATTAGTCAACTGTTTATTTGTTGTTTATGCGCTTTAGAGCCATTGGTTGTTTTGGATCGGGGCTAAGGACCCATCCCAATGGGCCTAGCGGAAAAGCCAAGCCCATTGGCATGGAGATTAGGAATTGTCGGTTGTTTCACTCAAGATGGTTAAAGCCGTCGCGGAAATGGTCTTGTGCGAGTTTGTACGGTTGCATGATAGCTATAGATTCGGTTTTTTGCTTGGAGCGAGATCTTCTGATAGCGATCGGCATCGCGGAGCAAGAGGACGCGAACGCGCGACGGGATGGTGCTCAGGGATTGGATTGGGCTCGTCGCTACAATACCCAGGGCGGATTTTCGGATCAGGGCTACGCCGGCTGGGACCACAAGGCTCTGGTGATGGGTATGGCGCCAATCCGTCCGTCTGACGAGTTGCGCCTTCAGATTGATCGCTGTGCGAGTGCTCAGGCGAACCTCGCCACGTTACGGCTTCGTCTTTGCAACGAGGTAACTATTCCTCGGCAGTCGTTGGCGACTCGTTACCCCGTGTTGTATTCACTTTCACTCGAAACTCATTCGGAGGTTTAGTTCTATGGCAAGCAAGAAATCGACTCAAGATATGCCTACCCCTACAGTAATGGCAATATTGCGAAGTCCCCCGGGGTTGCCGATAATTCGGCGATTCGGGGTTCTCTTGAAGTCGGACAGGGAGCGGTCGACGCGATAACGCGAGCGATTGCTAATCGTGTTGCGACTAAAAAAATCGTGTTGATCGTTCCGGAGATGTCGCGTTAGCAAGGGCGGCGGCTTTGGGGCTGCCGCCTCTTTTTTTGAGGACTGACATTGCGATTCTGTTCGTGTATCGGCTTAGTTATGCGTTTGGTTCCCTTGATTATCTGGGCTTTGTTTTAATGTTATCAAAATATTCGGGATAGATTTCACCATAATTCTCGTGTACCCACTGTTCCCGTTCTTCGGGAGAACGCGTTGCATTCGTACGCATATTCTCTTCAAGATGTAGGAATTTAGTTGCTATACCTTCGTCGCCAAATAGTTCGACGGGGTTTCGTAGGAAACGTAGTATGTAATTAAAGATTCTCGCGATGTCTCTAAGGCACACATAGTAGGATTCGGCAGGATTATATGCTTGTGCGCGATGGCTGGCGACCGGAATATAGTCACCTAATTCTCGGACAAATGCGTCGATTGAATCATACTCGTTATCTGCCAGGGCAATAGCCGTTTCGCGGTCGTTAAGCCGTTCGATAAATTGTGTATGAACGTTAGAAATCATGTCGAAGTCGTTTGGGGTAAATTGTGGCAAAAATCGGTCTATGGTATAGATTGCGTATCGCAGCAAGGTTCTGATTTGTCTCAATGTGCCTTCGCGAGCGCGTGCCTGTCTTAGTTTTTCGATTCTTTGCGCTTCTTCTGCATTTCGCCTTGCGCTTTCGCTCCAGCCAACGACGATTAAGACGATTGCGAATAATTGTAGAATTGGTGCTACGGATTTGATATAGTCAGAAATTTCTGTTTGAAGTGATGTCGACAAAATGCGCCACGGCCAGAAGAATCCGAAAATCGCTAGAATTACAGTACATCCGAAAATATAAAGGACAGGTCCTTGAATCTTCGACGGTTGGTATAGGTTGTTCGCAGTGTCTTCGTGACGCATTTTACACAGAATCCTTCGTTGTTAGGTAAGACTTATCGTGGGGTCGTTCGGTTTTCGTGTTTGATAACAGAAAGGACCTCTGAGTCTTGGTCGCGATATCTACCATCGGGTCAAGTTCGCTATAGCTTGGATTGGATAGGTGGTAAGGTATGCGTAGATTTTTTGCTCTTCTTGGATGCGTTTTTCTGGTTGTTGCGCCAGCGTCTGCTTCGACGAGCTTGTCGACGGGGCAGCAGTGGCCATCGGTGAGGGAATCTGTTGTATACAGCTTTCAAGGTGGATCGAATGCTGAGTATCCGAACGGATTAGACGTTTTTGATGGCTCGTTCTTTGGGGTGTCTTGCTGTGGCGGGGTTGCCAGCTCTCCTCAATTTTCACAGGGATTAGGGACTATCTTTGAAGCAAATACATCCGGCAGAGAGCGTGTGTTGTATCGCTTTATTGGAACGCCGAATGATGGGTGGCGTCCAAGCGGTGATGTGGTGTTATTGCATGACGTACTCTATGGTACGACCTATGCTGGTGGGACTAATTTAACTTTTGGTTTGTCGGGAGGTAGTGGAACGGTATTCGGTCTTAGTGGCGCGTCAGGAGTTGAGCGTGTTCTTCATAATTTCGGGAAGGGATTGGATGGAATAGGACCGCAAACCGGACTGATTCTTGTTTCAGGTTTGTTTTATGGTACTACGCAATTCGGGGGTACATACGGGCATGGGACCGTTTTTGTTATAAGTCCTTCCGGTGCGGAACGTGTGATATACAATTTTAAAGGGAATAATGATGCGTCGGAGCCGAATTCGGGATTAGCCTATGCGAACGGTGTTTTCTATGGCACGACAGAGTCGGGTGGATTGTTTGGAGGAGGAACTCTTTTCGCCGTGAGCCTGAATGGTACAGAGCGTGTCCTACATAGTTTCGGACATGGATTAGATGGGAGTTCGGGAGGAGCATCGGGATTTGGACCGGTGGTTGTTACTAAAGGGGCGGTTTACGGGACTATGCATACGGGAGGAACCTATGGCTTCGGGATGATTTACAAAGTGGAGGCAAATGGCACAGAGCGTGTTTTGTACAGTTTTAAAGGTGGAGCGGACGGCGAATATCCGTCGTCTTTAATCGCGACAAATGATGGTCTATATGGTACGACAGGATTCGGCGGGCGTGGTAGTTGTGTTCCGGGTCCGGGTACTTGCGGGACGGTATTTGAGTTGAGGTGGTCAGGCGAGGAACGAATCGTCTATGCTTTCAACGGGTTTCCTGATGGAGCGTTCCCTAATTCTTTGATTCTAGTTGGCAATGTTTTTTATGGTTACACTACAGAGGGTGGCAGAAACAATTTTGGGACGATTTTCAAATTAGAGAATTTGAGAGGATAGTGGTGACACTGGATTAATGTACGATAGGCGTCGATTGTAAGATCGACGCCTTGTTTCCTTGAGAGGTTCGAAACAACATAGCCTCAAATTCATTTTCGATGATCGACCCGCCAGAGCCGCTTATCCCGCCGCGTAATGTCACGCCTCATTCTGGCGATCGCAAGAGCCCAAGCGCGTCGTTGTATCTCGACGTGCAGCTTAGCCCATACGAGTCGGTAGAGTACGCCCCAGAGCCGTCTCGGGCAACGGTTATATTTGGTGTGATTTGTTTATTGGCTATAGTCGGTTGGGTCGGGACTGTGGTTGTCGGTGTGATTTGGATGATGGTTACAGGTTCTTGGACGAGGTAGGAGTCTTCAAAGTAGGAGGAGATTTTTGGTAAACCGGATAGACAGATGGTATTAGCTACGTATTGTCGTTGTTATGACATTAGATTTAATGTCATTTAAGTGGAAGTTGTTCTCGATATGTCGGGTGGTTGGGTTTACGTTTTAATCAATGGCACTATGCCAGGACTTGCGAAAATTGGGAAGACGACGCGGGACCCTGAGGGACGAGCTACGGAGTTGTCTGGAGCTACGGGTGTTCCAACTCCGTTTGTTCTTGCGTATCAACGTTATTTTTCAGACTGTGGTGCAGCCGAGGCTTATGCACATACGCTACTAACACAGCAAGGTCATCGAGAATCGACTAATCGTGAGTTTTTTCGTGTGTCGATAACTGAGGCCATTAACGCTGTTATTGGTATACCAGAAGCTATTGGGGTTGGTGGTAAAGTCGAGTTCTTAGAAACTGGCTCGATTGAGGAAATGTATTTATCTCAGGAGGAGATTAATTTGATGCTTACTCGTTGTGACGAGCTATCGGCGAGCGCTAAAGCCGCTGGCGATGCTTCCGATTTTGACGAAGCTGAAAGACTTCATGATGCGTGGGAAAAATTAAACACTCGGATCGATCGTCAATGGTCTTTGCCTTGGATTGAAGTTTTAAAGAGGGCGGATGCAGCGTATTCTGGGACCGGATCTGCTCTTAAAGATTACAACGAAGCTTGCGGTCTGTATCTTGCGGCAGCTAAACTTGGATCGCTTGAGGCCTACGAAAAACTTGGTGACATGTATCGTGACGGAGAGGGAGTCTCGCAGGATATTAATCGATCTGTGAGTTACTATCGCCAGGGTGGAAAGCGAGGAAATTATTATTGCTATTTATCGTTAGCTAAGGTTTATGAAGAAAACGATCAAGTAGAGAATGCGTATAAGTGCTGGCGTCGTTTCTTCGAATTGCGATCAACTCGCATACGACACGAAATTGAATACACAGGAAAATTTATTCAGCAGTTGGCGTATGCATCCTTGTCTCATATGGACAGTCTTTTGACTCCTGATGTTGTGGTTTTTATTCGTCCTCATAAGGAAGATATGCGCGCATTTTTGCTACAAACAAAAGCGTATTGGGAGTCAAGAGGTATAGACACTTCGCGGATCGTAAATACGCGTTTTCGTTTAAAGATTGCTTAGATTATTCATTCCAGAAGTTCTGAAAGTAGGGTTGTTCTTGATCCCCGTGCGTTCGCGTCCTTGAGTTCTTGGCGCCGTGCTATTTAGAGGAAAATGTGTTCTCGTGTGATATAGTGGCTCACAGGTAGGGGCACAATGAAAGAGGGCACGTCGTAAGACGCGCCCTCCAACAAGGCAGATTTCGGGCTGGAACCCGAGGACTCTGCAGCCTCATCAACCTCGCGATATGTACTCGCAGGTGACTCTTGGAATTTCAACAGACGGCGACGCGGAGCCTGTTTCCCGACCTCGATTATCATGATCCGACGGCTCGGGGATGGTTTGCGACCTTAACCGTTATTTCGGGCCAATCAGAAAGCTCCGGCCGGCGCCCGTTGCTTCAGCAGCGATGCTATTCGCTGGACGAGCTTCCGTCGTGGCTGGCTGGAATCGACTCCAGTGTGTTGGCTTAGTGTGTCGTCGCGTGAGCGTTTTTTAGATTGCTATGTTTTTGGTTAGGTTGTAACTTCGTCGTTGGATGCGATCCACGTGAGGAGTGTAAAAGTGTTATCGGTGCTGGCGATCGTGACTTCGACGTATGCTCCGTAGCCATCGGAATCTTCGTCCGGGATTACCGTTGCGGTTTGTGTAACGCTGAACAGAATCCCTGGGATGGTTGGTGCCATCAGCTTGATTTGGTCACGGGCTTTGTTACGGGCTTGGGTAAGTGTCATATTAGACCTCATAATCTTCGGGGTTTACGGTGAACGCTTTGAGTATGGTTTGGGTCCCGTTTGCAGCGAAATGTAGGATGGTGATTGATTCAGCTTGGTCAACGATGATTTCTTCATCTCGGACATAGTGCCAGGAGGAGCCCCAGCTTTCGCGATAGGTGCCGTGTGGTGCTTCGATCCAGGCGCCATGCAGTTCGGGGGTGTTGGTCGCTTGGGCGAGCCATTCGTCGATTGGGAATGAGCAGGTTGTAATGGTTGGGGTTTCCATGGTGTATTCTCCAGATGAGCGCATCCGTCGCTTTCGGACGGCGCGAAAGCAGTCCGTTCGAAAGTGTCGACAAGACGGATGCGGTCCCTCTCCTTTTTTATGCCGAAGATGGGGGAAATGATGGGTCTATCCTTAAAAGACTCCTATAGGTCTCCTTATTTTTGTGTGGACCTGTAGAAAGGGATCGGGAATGATCAACCAGAGAAGGGATTTGGGGCGCGTCGCGTCAGACGAGTTCCAAACGTTTTTGTCGGTTACTCAGTTCGATGCGGATTATCTGGCGTGGCAGAGTTCGGTGTTGGCTGCGCTGTATCCGTTGGATGTCTTCCAACTTTGCGGCCAACAGAATGTTTCGATGCGGCGCTTTGC
>Ga0182016_10001749_pt1 | contig 26184 bp, 17 predicted proteins | sample 712S2MmetaG_FD_120491 | JGI IMG/M metagenome (GOLD analysis project Ga0182016, IMG submission 120491) | Permafrost microbial communities from Stordalen Mire, Sweden - 712S2M metaG | ecosystem: Environmental > Terrestrial > Soil > Wetlands > Permafrost | place: Sweden: Stordalen | collected...
CGGTGGAGCGGAGCGCTTGGGAAACCGTGATGGTGGATGGCGAACCGTACCGGCGCATGCTGGAGCGTAACGGCCAGACCCTCCCGCCCGCCGAACAGAAGAGGCAACAGGACAAGCTGGACAAGAGCGTCGCCCGGCTGGCGCGCGAAACACCGGAAGAAAAGCGACGCCGTCTGGCGGACTACGAAATGCGCCGCCGCAAGGAACGTGAGTTCCTGCTCCAGATACCGGATGCCTACGATTTCCGCATCGAGGGAGAAGCGCAGGTGGACGGCCACGATGCGTGGGTAATCGACGGCTCGCCGAAAGTGGGATATCGGGCTAAGGACCGGGACGCCAAGGCGCTGCCCAAAATACGTGGAAAGATTTGGGTAGATAAGTCGAGCTACCAGTGGGTCCGGTTGGAAGCGGAGACTACGGAGACGATCGCATTCGGGCTGTTTCTGGCCCGCCTGAACCCGGGCGCCAGGCTGGTCTTCGAACAGACCCGGGTCGGCGGTGAATTGTGGCTACCCAAGCGCATGTATATGAAGGGCGGCGGAAGGCTCGGGTTAGTCGTGAAAATCGCCATGGATGAGGAGATCGCGTGGAGTGACTACCGCAGATTCCAGGTAGACTCGAAGGTCGTACCGTTGGCGCGATGATCGGCCGGGACTCTAACCAAGCCGGGCCGCTGACTTCCTGAAGCGCCGCACGCCGATGAGGCTGAGCAATCCGCTGGTCATCAGGACGATCGACATAGGCTCCGGGACGTGTCCTTGAGGCTGAATCGGTTTGCATTGGTCGACGAGGCCACCAGATAGTTCGTCGGGAGCCACCCTGGCATGCAAGCCGGACATCGACGCGGATGAACTCTGCGGGCCGGCGCCCGTTTCGCGCTCGGTGGCGGTGGCTGGCGAGGCGTTCCCGGTGTCCGCATAGGAGGCCGAGGCATCCATCATTTTGGGCAGCAGCGTGGATTGTGCGGCATCCGTGGTCTCGCCGGCCGGTTGCGTCGAGACTGGGCGCGGCAGGGTCGAGGCGAGCGAAATGGCGGCGCCCAGTATACTTGCGGCGATCGGCACTACAAGGCGGGATAAGGTCTTACTTCCTAGAAATGTCATAGTCTTTATGTCCTCCGATAGTGTGCTTCGAAATTGAAGTGTGCGGCATTCCCGGAGGCAAAACAAGAGTCCAGAGGGCAGTACGGCGCGTGGATCGTACTGGCAGGCAACCAGTACCGCGTGGTCAGGCGGCCTCAGACCGGCCCAGGTTGGTGCGCATCCCGTTTGATCCAGCGATATGCCGCGATCGAATTCTTCCAGAAGTACCGCTCGGCGGCCGCGGTTCCCTTGGCATGAAAGTACTCCTGCACGATCTTCAGAACCTGCGCATAAGTCCCCAACGGATCGCTGTTCGGCCAGTCACTGCCATACATCAGCCGGTCCGGGCCGAAGACATCCCAGATTTCGTCGAGTCTGCCCCGGTAGAAGTTCGTATCGAGAGGCACACGGCCCGACACGCGCCTTAGCACTCCGGAAACCTTGGCGTAGACCTGCGGACGTTTGCCAAGCTCCCGCAGATTGGCCGTGGAAGGATCGAGTTGTGGCAGGTGATCCAGGACGACGCGCAGGTTGGGAACGCGATCGGTCAGCCGCGCCACATCCGCCATGAGTGCCGGGGTAGGATTGGCGGTATCGAGCACCAAGCCGGCCTCGGCCAGCGCTGTGAGTCCGCGGATGAATTCCGGCTTCTCCAGTTCCGCGCCGAGATCCCGGCCCCACAGGTTGCCATACCTTATACCTCGGAACAGCGGGTTGTGCGCCAAACGTTCCAACTCAGCGCGGAACCTCGGATGACCGGGTTCCAGGTCTCCCATGACGCCGACGATAATCGAGTCTTTGGCAGCCACATCCAAGACCCACTGATTGTCCTCCAGCCAAGGGCTGCATTCAATCTCGATGGCGGCGGCGACGCCGAGACCCTGAGTGACCTTGCGATATCTGGCGGGTAAAGCCGGCTTGTAGAGTACAGCGTCATTCTTGTCCGGCCATGGCACGCCCTGTGGACGAGCCGTGTCGAAGAGATGGATATGAGTGTCGACGATCGGGATAGAGACAGCCCCAGCCAGCCTATCTCGAATGGCTACGGGGGCCACCATGCCGAGGAACCTTCTGCGGTCCACCCTGGTATTGTATCGCCCGTGCGCCTGTCGAAATGGGTCGTTTTGGACGAAGTGACCGAAAAGTCTTAGACAACGCCGGATAAGTATGGGTATAATCAAGCTGATGCCACGATTACCCAAGCAAGACACTGAACTACTCGAAGCGGCTTTAATCGGTTTCCAGCAGAAACGGGACCAGCTTGAGCAGAAGATAGCGGACCTACGCAGCCAGATCGGAGGGAATGCGGCCTCTCGGCCGGCTCCCGCCGCTGCGGCTTCCGGCGCGGCCGCACCTAAGAAACGCAGTATGAGCGCATCCGCCCGCCGGCGCATCGCGTTGGCCCAAAAGAAGAGGTGGGCTGCTTACAAGGCCGAGCACGGAACCAAGACGGCCGCGCCCAAGCCGCACAAGCGCGTCATCAGCGCGGCGGGGCGGGCTCGTATCATAGCGGCCACGAAGAAGCGCTGGGCGGCTTACCGAAAAGCTCAAGAAGCCAAGTAGGCCGGTTAGGTCCGGGCTTCCTCCAGAGACTGAGCCGGTCGCCGGTCGTGGCGCGATGTCTGTAAGACTCAGCACGAATCCCGTGGTGTCACTACTGGACTACGGCACACCGTTTATACTGGCTCTGTGCCCCGCTCTGTGCCCTCTACCTGGAAGACGTTTCCCTACCTGCTGCAGCGAAGCGTCGTTGCGGCGGCCGACGACAACTGCTTCAGCATCGCCAAGGGCGCAGCTTACTCGGCGTTGCTGTCTTTTTTCCCGGTGTTGACATCCGCGGCCGCCATACTGCTACAGACGCGCGCCCAATTCGTCCACGACACCATCGAAAGCTTCCTCGCCCAGGTGGTCCCGCCCGGAACCGAAGACCTGGTCCTGCGCCAGTTTCAGGCCCGTGGCACGCGCCCGTGGCTGGTACTGGCGGTGGCTGCGCTGGTTTCGCTATGGGCGGCTTCGAGCGTCTTCAAGAGCCTCATGGAAGGCTTTCAGGCCGCGTACCGTGTGCCGCGCAGCCGCAATTTCTGGCAAAACACGGGCGTAGCGACCTCGCTGGTGCTGCTGTCCGCGGTGCCCCTGGTGGCGGCTTCCGCGCTGCTGTTGTTCGGCACTCAGGTGGAGAATGTCGTCCTGGGTTGGATCAAGGTGGACCCACTATGGAATCCCTGGGCCTGGGCCTGGGAATTGCTCAGCCGCCTGGCGCGATACGCGGTCGCGTTCGGCACCACCATTCTGGTGACCATGCTGCTCTATTACTTTGGGCCGAAGCGCAGGCAGCGCTTCACGGCGCTATTCCCTGGCGCGGCTCTGGCCGCGGTGCTTTGGATGCTGGCCACCAACGGGTTTGGCTGGTACGTACGGCACGTGGCCCACTACAACGTGATGTATGGCAGTATCGGCGCCAGCATCGCGTTGCTGATATGGATGTACCTGGTGGCCGCCGTCGCGCTGCTGGGATGTGAGTTCAACGCGGAGTATGAGCGGCTCGGCAGAGGACCGGTGGAGTAAGGCTGGCGCAAACGGCGGAGGCAAGGATGAGGATCGCAGCGCTTTTCTGTGTGACCGTGCTTTGGGTTTCGACGCCAGTTTGCGCGCAGGATCACTGCTCCCTCATCGTAAGGGCTCTGTCACCTGACGGGCGACGGCCCGAAGTGCCCATATCCGTCAGCGACCGGAGCGGGAGGACCGACGAGCTTGAGCAGGGCAAGGAGGACGTTCGCTTTTGCGGCCTGGGCATCCTGCCGGTAATCGTTACGGTGGGCAGCGGTGGGATGTGCAATCAGGTAGTGGTCCACGACGTCCCTGTCGCGTGGAACCGCACGTACCTTTTGCATGTAACGTACGACCCCGAGGCGTGTCGCGAGAGGGTGCCCCCGCCGGAGCCGACTTGTGAGATGCTCTTTCGGGTTCGAAGTTCGGCAGGATCGCCGGTTGGTGGGGCCGTCGTCAGTCTAGCCTCACCGATCGCAAGGTCGTTCGCCGTGGACCGATTCGGACGTGCAGACATCGTTCTAAGAGCACCAAGCCACGTGGCCGGGTCAGCCAGTGGAGCGGGTCTGAAGCCTGCCAACTTCGCATTTGACTGCTCCGGACAGGAGCCCGAGCACGAGGAGACCATCAGTTTGGGAGGCCGTTAGATCGCGGTCGTCTTCACCGTTTCCGAGTGCGCGCGTACAAGCCAATTCCGCGTGGAGTAGCCGCGGCGGCAAGTTGCTACCTATTGAGTCTCGCGTAATACGGTGACGGTTTTAGCGAGAAATGTGCCCCTCTGCATCGGGGTGATGTGGGGCGGCCAATCTTGGCCGCAGCCGCCTCTTTAGGCGGCTCAGGCCGGCTGAAAGCCGGCTGCGGGCAAAATTGCCCGCCCCACAAAGGGCTAAGTTGCTGTCACTGTATTATGCGAGCCTCAATAAGTTGGGGCACGGGAAGAGGAACGAGTTCTCCATTCCCGATGCAGTCCTCCAGCCAGAGCCTCTGCATGTCTCTCAAATTATCGACTGCCTTACCGTCATCGCGGCCATGTGGGCGAACTGTCCGGTTGCGCGTGCAATACTCGATCTCCGGACTTACTCATCCAAGATTCGCCGTCATCCACCGTTTCCGGCTGGCGTGCGCCGCGGCGATAAGCGCCAGGAATCCCACCATAAATCCCACCGACGCCCCCAATCCGATCAACTGCGGCTGCCAAGAGTGCAACCAAAGTGTCAGCGCCACGTTGACCAGCACCGGGATGAACGAGGCGCACAGCGCCAGCGCGGGACGGTCCAGCGCGAACAACGCGCGTCCGGTCAACTCCAGCAGGCTCCAGCCGATCAGGCTGGGCGCCAGGCTCAGGAAAACCGTGGACACCAGGCTGGTGGATTCCGCCGTGAAGTTGCCGCGTTGAAACAGGATGGCGATGGCAGGTTGGCGCAGAGCCAGGGCAACCCCGCAGCCCGCAACGGCCGCCAGCGCCGCCAAGCCGAGCGTTCTGTCGATCAGGCGAAAAGCTTCACGCAGCCGCAGTTGGCTGCGCAGCCGGGCGATCTCCGGCAGCAGGGAATTGGAGATCGGACTGACCAGGAACGCCAGCGGCACGCCTACGCCGCGCATGCAATAGTCCAGCGCGGCGGCCATGCCCGGCCCGATGTGGGTCGCCCAGGCGCGCGTGAAAACGATATTCGCCGCCAGGCTGACGGCATAAAGCGAGACCGCCAGGGGCCGGCCGAGGATCTCGCGCCAGTGCACTTTCAATGGCGGCAGGTTGCGGGTTTCCAGGCCGGCGCGCGCGCAGAAATGCACCACTGCGAACTGCGCCCACGCGCCCGCCGTGTAGCCTATCGCGAACCCATAGACCCCCAGCACGCGCCACAAACTCACGGCGCCGGCGACGGTGAACACGTTGAGACAAGCCTGATAGAAAGCGAAAGGAGCGAATCGGCGGTCCGTATATAACAACGCGCAGTGGATGGCGGCCGAGCCGGCGGCCATGATGGAGAATGCCCCGATGCGCAAGATCGTGACAGAGGTGTGATAATAGCGTGGGTCGAGGCCCGGCGCCAAAACGGCGATCAGCCACGGTGCGGACACCACGATGGCCAGCGTCAACAACGAGAACAGCCAGGCGAACCACTGGCTCAGCTTCAGGAACAGCACGGTGCGATCGGCGCCTTGCCGCGCAGTGAGCATGGGCACGAAGGCGAACACCATGGTGTTGATGAGCACGGAATTCAACGCATCCAGCGGGCCCACGGCCACGGCGAGGGAGTCCGCCTGCGAGTGCGTTCCCAGCAAGTAAGCGGTGAGAGCCACCCGCACGAAGCCGATTATGTTGCCGGTGACGATGCCGGCCCCGATGGTCAGACCGCCGCGTACCAGGGGGCTTCCCACCGCCCGAGCCAGGACTCGTTCGGCGAGGACCGGGGTTGGAGAATCCGTACTCAGGGTTGCCTCAAGTCTGAGAATGCAAATTGTGGGGCGGCCAATCTTGGCCGCAGCCGCCTTTTTAGGCGGCCAGAGCCGGCTGAAAGCCGGCTGCGGGCAAGATTGCCCGCCCCACAATTTATGCAGACCTCACGACGCCCCGCGCGCCGCCGCCAGCGCGGTTTCGTAGTTCGGGAAATCCGCGACTTCCTTCACATACTCTGCGTGTTTGATGGTGTTGTCCTTGCCCACCACAAAGATGGCGCGGCTCTCAATACGCAATTCCTTGATGAGCGTGCCATAGTGGCTGCCGAACGAGCCGTCTTTATGGTCCGACAGCATCTTGACTTTGTCGACTCCGAAAGCGCCGCACCAGCGCTTCTGCGCGAAAGGAAGATCCATGCTTACTGTGAAGATATCCACGTTGGGCAGCTTGGCGGCCTCTTCGTTGAACCGCTTGGTCTGCGCGTCGCACACCGGCGTGTCGAGCGACGGAATCACGCTGAAAATGCGCACGTGGCTTCCGGTGCCGGTCAACGAAACCGGCTTCAGATTGCTGTCCACGACATCGAAATCGGGCGCCGGGTCGCCCGGTTTCAATTCCGGCCCGATCAATGTCTTGGGATCTCCGCGCAGCGTTGTTGCTCCTGGTCGTTCCATTTGTCCTCCTGTTGTTTGGGTGATCTCCTATTGTAACAACTGGGCGAACGCCGCCACGTCCGCGGTAGGCAGCTTGCAAGCGTAGTCTTCGCAGACGTAGGCGGTGGCCTGTCCGCCGATAGCGGTCATCTCCGCAACGGCTGGAATGTAGGGGGCCAACGCCTGGCGCGATTCCCGATTCACCAGCAGCACGATACCATGGGGCACGAAGCGGGAGTGGAGTACGGCAAGCAACTGGCGCGTGTCGTGCGCGTCGCGCTCGCCCACCAGGATAATCTGCTTGGGCTTCGAAATGCTGAATTCGTAAGCCACCAACATTTGCGGGGCGCCCACGGGCGCGGCCACCATGCGCGATCCGAAGGCCTCCAGCGCGCGCGCGGCGGAAGCGCGAAAATCCGGGCGGTCCGTGATCTGCGCCAGCCGCAGCAGGTTCAGCACGGCGATGGAGTTGCCGGAAGGCTCCGCACCGTCATAGTCTTCCTTGATGCGCATCACCAGCGTGGGATCGCCCGCCGCGGTGCTATAGAATGCGCCGTGTTCGCGGTCTTCGAACAGTTCCACCATCTTTTCCGTGAGCCGAATGGCCAGCTCCAGGTCGCGCCACTCGAAGCTGGTTTCGTACAGGTCGAGCAGCGCCTGCGCGAAGAACGCGTAGTCGTCCAAAAAACCGGGGATGGCGGCTTCGCCCTGGCGGTAACGCCGCAGCAGAATGCCGGTCCCCGCGTCGTACATGCGCCGCGAGAGGAAATCCGCCGCGCGCCGTGCGGCATCCGTGTAGCGTGGCTCCGCAAGCACCGCGCCGGCTTTGCCGAACGCGGAAATCATGAGCCCGTTCCAGGCGGTCAGGACTTTGTCGTCGAGGTGCGGGCGAACCCGCGCGCCGCGAGCTTCCAGCAGTTTGCCCGAAGCCTCGATAATAGCGGCAAGCCGCGCGGGGTCTTCCGCCTCGTGCGCCTGGTAGAGAATATTCTTGCCGGTGAATTCCTGGTGCGGATCGCTGCGGACGTTGCCGTCCGGCTCGACCCCAAAACGGTGGCAGAACCACTCCGCCGCGGGCTGGCCGGCCACGGCCTCGATTTCGGCTTGTGTCCAGATGTAAAACGCGCCTTCGCCCTTCTCCTCGGGATGCGCCGGGTCGATCACGCTGTCGGCGTCCTCGGCGGAGTAGAAACCGCCGTCCGGGTCGCGCATGTCGCGCAGCACGTAATCCAGAATGCCGCGCGCGGTTTGACTGTAGGACGCTTCGCCGGTGATCTGAAACGCCTCCACATACGAGACGGCTAATTGCGCCTGATCGTAGAGCATCTTCTCAAAGTGGGGGACGAACCAGCGGGCATCCACCGAATAGCGATGGAAGCCGCCCCCAAGCTGATCGTACATGCCGCCCTTGGCCATTTCGCGCAGAGTGGCCGTCGCCATGTCGAGCGCTTCCTGGTTTTTGGCGCCGGCATAATAGCGCAACAGGAAATTCAGCGCGACCGGACGCGGAAACTTGGGCGCTTCCCCGAAGCCGCCATTACGCGCATCGAAGGTGCGCCGGAAAACGTAGAAGCCGGCATCCAGCGTGTCTTTATCCGGGCGCAGCGTGGAACCCGGCCCGGCCGCAACCACGGCCGACTGTTTGGTCAACTGCTCGATCGCCGCGCGGCTGGATTCCTCGATGCGGGCGCGGTCCTGCCGCCAGGCTTCGGCCACGCGCTCCAGCACCATGGGGAAACCGGGATGCCCATAGCGCTGCTCCGGCGGGAAATAGGTGCCGCCGTAGAAAGGCTTCAACTCGGGCGTGAGCCAGACGGACATGGGCCAACCTCCGCCGCCGGTGGTGGCCTGCACGAACGCCATGTAAATGCGATCCACGTCCGGACGCTCTTCGCGGTCGACCTTGATGGCCACGAAATGCCGGTTCATCAGCGCGGCGATGGCTTCGTTCTCGAACGATTCGCGCTCCATCACGTGGCACCAGTGGCAGGTGGAGTAGCCAATGGAAAGGAAGATGGGCTTGTCCTCCTGGCGCGCCTTTTCGAAGGCTTCCGGCCCCCAGGGATGCCAATCCACGGGGTTGTGGGCGTGCTGCAGGAGGTAGGGACTCTTTTCGTCGATCAAACGGTTGGTGTGCATGGCTAGGGAAGGCTTTATCATACCCCCGTGGGGCAGGTTGGCAACCTGCAGGCCGATTGTCAATCGGCCTCATGGCATCATAATAGGGTGCTATTCAGAAGACACTTCGCTTCAGCCGTATGGCTGGTTTGCGCCGTCGCGGCCCAAAACAGGCCCGCGGTTTTTCGCATCCAGCCGGCGCGGCCGGTAGCCGAACTGCGCGTGGAAGCGCTGGCAGCCAAGCCTCCCGCCGAGCTGGGGAGCTTCCGGAAATCCGACCTGGTCGACCTTGCCGCGCTCGCCCCCCGCATCAAGCTGGACATCCGCTATGCAACGCCGGACAACTTCCTGAGCACGCCGGTCTACTCTTCGGCCCGCGCCTTCCTGCAGCGTCCCGCGGCGGAGGCGCTGCTGCGGGCACACCGCGAACTGACGAAGCAAGGCTACGGTCTGCTGATTTTCGATGCGTACCGTCCCTGGTACGTCACCAAGATGTTCTGGGACGCCACACCGCCGGACAAACATGAATTTGTCGCCAACCCGGCGGAGGGGTCGCGTCACAATCGCGGATGCGCTGTGGATCTCTCGCTGTATGATCTCAAGACCGGGCGCGAAGTGGAGATGACCGGCGTGTATGACGAGATGTCCGAGCGTTCTTATCCCGACTATGCCGGTGGCACCGCGGTGGAGCGGTCGCACAGGCAACTGCTGCGGCGCGCCATGGAGAAGCAGGGGTTCACGGTGTTCCCGTCCGAGTGGTGGCACTTCGATTACCAAGACTGGAAGCAGTACGCGATTCAGAACGTGCCTTTCGAACAGATCGCCACAAGTAACGCGGTGTTCGATAACGCGATAGAATGGCGGAGTGACCGACGTGGCGTTGGAGTTCGGACGCAGACTCGGCATTCCCGTTGCCAAGTCACTCACTCTGGACGACGGCTTCATTGTTCTTCTGGACTACTACGAAGCGTCAAAGACGGGTGCCACTGGAAATCTCTTCCGTCTGCGCGCAGATGGTTCGCTCGTCTGGGCAGTCAGCCGTGATGCGCGCGACCTGGTAACCGACGTTCAATGGCGCGAGGGGAAACTCGTGGCGTGGACATGGGGATGCTACATGATCACGCTAGATAGGTCCACCGGAACCGTATTGGAGTCCGTGTTTACAAAATAGCGCCGCGCGGTACCAGTTGGCTTATCGTTTCCCAGGCCGGCTGGCTGCCGCCGCCGGGAAGCCGCGCCAGCGAAGTTTCGAAATCGTTGCCCCGGTCCGCCCGGCGGAACGGCGCCGCCGACCAATCCACCTCCTGCGACGGCCGCGGCCGCCCCAGCAGATACCCCTGCACATGGTCGCATCCCGTGGCTTCCACTGCCGCCCACTGCTCCGCCGTCTCCACCCCTTCGGCTACCGTCTCCAGCCCCAGATTGTGCGCCAGCGTGACGATGCCCCGCACCAGCGGCAGCACCCCCCGGTGCTTCCCGATGTCCTGCACAAACTCGCGCGCGATCTTGATGGTGGCTACCGGCAGCCGGTGCAGGTAGCTGAAACACGAGTACCCCGTCCCGAAATCGTCCACCCAGATCTCAATCCCCAGCCCCCGCAGTTGCTCCAGCGTCGCCGCCACCTTGGCAAAGTCCCGCATCAGCACCGTTTCGGTCACTTCCAGCTTCAGCAGCCGCGGATCCAGCCCAGTGCCGCGCAGGGTGCTCTCCACACAGCGCCCAAATTCCGGCTCGGCTAACTGCAGGGCCGAAACGTTCACCGTGACCGCCTGCCGCCGCCCCGCCGCCGCCCACTGCTGCGCCTGCCGGCAGGCCTCCCCCAGCACCCAGGCCCCCAGCGCCACGATCTGCCCGGTCTCCTCGGCCAGCGCCACGAACACCTCCGGCGGTACGCTGCCCAGCGCCGGATTGTGCCAGCGCGCCAGCGCCTCCAGCGCCGCGAGGCGCCCGTCGCCCATCGCGTATACCGGCTGGTAATGCAGCGTAATTTCGCCGTTCTCCACCGCGCACGCCAGCTTCTGTTCCATCTCCAACTGCCGCCGCGAGGCGTGCCCGATGCCCGCATGAAACAACTGGAATCCGTTGCGCGCCCGCCGCTTGCTCTCGTACATGGCCGCATCCGCGTTCTGCTGCAGACTGCTGCCATCCCCGCCATCCTGCGGATAGACGGTCGCCCCCACGCTGGCGGTCACCCGCAAGGGCCGCCCCGCGATTTCAAAAGGAGCCTCCAGCGCACTCAGGATGCGGGACGAAATCACCGCCGCTTCGCCGGGGTTGGCGAGGCCGGTGGCCACCAGCGCGAACTCGTCGCCGCCCACCCGCGCCAGCGTGTCGCACTCCCGCACGCAGGTCTGCAGGCGCACCGCCAGGGCCGCCAGCAGCGTATCGCCGGCGGCGTGCCCCAGGCTGTCGTTGACCACCTTGAAGCGGTCCAGATCGATGTAAAAAAATCCCACCATCTCCGCGTGCCGGTGGGCGCGCCGCAGGGCCTGCTCCAGCCGGTCGCCGAGCAACACGCGGTTGGGCAAGCCGGTCAGCGCATCGTAGTGCGCCTGCCGCGCCAGGGTCTCCTCCAGTTGCACCACCCGCACCGCCGAACGGATGCGCGCGCGCAGTTCGCCGGCGTGAAACGGCTTGGTGATATAGTCGTCGGCCCCCGCCTCCAGCGCCTGCACAATGTCTTCCTGCTCGGCCCGCGCCGACAGCAGAATCACGTACACGTAGCGGTTCCCCGGCTGCGCCCGCACGCGGCGGCAGACTTCGATGCCGTCGAGACCGGGCATCATCCAGTCCAGAATCGCCAGCCGCACGCCGGCGTCCTGCTGCAGCACATCCCAGGCCTCCGCGCCGCTGCGCACCAACACCACTTCATAGCCCCACTTGGTCAACAGGCTGCGCAGCAGACTCTGTACCACCGGGTTGTCCTCCGCCACCAGAACTCGCATGTGCCCAGGCGGCCCGAGAGCCGCTGCACTTCTATCGGATGGGGAACACTCTGCCGGGAGAGGACTAAAGTACCGATCAGATTCCGTCGATGCAAAAGCTGATGAAGGACGATAAGGTCGGTATGCCTCCGGTTTTCGATGCCGCCGAAGCGCTTTCCATCGTGGATGGCGACAAAGACCTGTTTCAGGAGCTGGTAGCCCTGTTCCGCGATAGTTACGCGGCGGAGTTGCTAGCCATTCGGGAGGCCATCGGCCGCCGCGATTCCGAAGCCCTGCGGCGGGCCTCCCACCACCTCAAGGGAACCCTCGGCACTCTGGCGGCCGGCCAGGCCCGCCATACTGCCCTGCGCCTGGAGGATCTGGGCAACAGCGCCGACTTCGATCCGGCCTCGGCGGTCTGCGTGGAGATGGAACAACAACTACGCGCGCTGGACCTGGCGCTCTCAGCGTGGCGATAGGCCCTTTTGGCGGGGCAGTCTGGGCGGACTCGAACCGGCACCCCCCATGCGGTGGCAGGATAGAAGGATTGGCAGGCGATACTCGCCAGCAGACTATCGCAAGTCGGCCGCCAAACCCGCACTCTGTACCCGTCCACCGCTGAAGTCGTCAAACTGCACCTGACCGGTTAAGAAAGCGATTGGCATCTATACGCTCCTTACGGATGAAACCTGTTGGCTCCTGGCTGCTGACTTCGACAAGAAGACTTGGTCGGGACGACGCCCGGCCTTCGTCGCGATCTGAGTCGATACCCCCAGTTGCCATCCTGCATGCGCCACTTTCGGCATAAACGTCTTCCTGTCCGCGGAACAGGGAACGGAAGAGCGCAACCTTGGAGTCCTTATGTGCTGGCGCGGCAACATCTGCGATTTCGGCAGGCGCCGGCGTGAGGTCAGCATCCGCCTTGCCCTGCCGAGCCCGCAGGCGATAACGCAGTCATCGTCGGGCAAGGTCGAGGAGCACAATGTTAGAACGCTCCTGCACGCGCTCTAAGATAACTTCACGGCCGTCTGCAGAGATGTCGAAGTCCCGAATGTCAAAATCGTCAGCAAGACTGGTAACCTGCCGCTCGGCGCCGGTCTCCGGGTCCGCCAGCCAGAGATCTTTGTGATCAATCCCTCCCCGCAGGAGCGCGAGTCCACGTCCTCCCAAAAGGAACTTCACGTGTCTAGCGCCCCGCGTCAAGGTCGTAATGCGCGGAAGCGGATGTGCGATGCCCTCGGGGGTCACGGCCTTTACCGAAAGCGTCGTGCCGATGTCAGGTCCCGAGTAAACGACGAAGCGACCGGAGAGTTCCCACGCCGGATCGACCGAGTAATCGCGAACAAGGACAGTTGGGGGGCCCCCATCAGTCGGCACCTGGAAAAGGTGTGGCACACCATGATCGTTGGCGGCCGAGGTAATGGATCGGCCATCCGGGTTCCACGCCGGAGAGCCCTGCAACTCGAGCGAATCGGCCACGACCCGCGTGTTACTTCCGTCCGCTTGCATCACATACAACAGGGCCTGCGAGCCCTGATGGACCGAAAATGCAACATGTCCGCCATCGGGGGAAATCGCGGGGCTGCCAATGATGTGAGCTCCGTGACCACTCCACAGCTCCGTGTCCGTTCCGTTCGCCTGTTTCCAAATGCTTTCGCTGGTGGCGGCCGCGGAGACGCATATAAGATAACCCGGCCCCAGTCGTGCCGAAAAAGCGGTCGCGGGCGTCAGGGCGATTCGGGCTGGAGCCGACAACTCGGCTCGTGAATCGCCGATCCGCATTCGCCAGAGGGACCTCCTTGGACTTGCGCGTGTGAGAACCAGGAGTTTGCCGTCAGCCGTAGCGGCCAGCGACGTGTACGGGTCCGGACCAAAGGTAAGCCGGTGAGGAATGCGGCGCTCGACGTCGATGCTGTACAGCCACGGACCTGCGCCCTCCGGATCCTTGGCGAGGTATATCAGCGTGCGGCGGTTCAGCAGCACGGGATGGCTCACATACCCATGGTGTGCCGTAATCCGTTCCGGTTGGCCGCCGGCCGGCTGGATGCGCCAGATGTCCAGCTTGTCCGGAAGCGCGCCGACAACGAAGTATATGAAGCTATCATCGGGCGCCCACACGGGAAAATGAGAATGCAGGCCCGCGGGCGCGGTAAAGATCGGTGGTCCGTGAGCATGCGGAGCGCCGTCTGAAACGAAGAGCGGGTCTCCCGGAGCAGGCGTGTGGTAGGTAAGCCGTGAACCGTCGTGCGACCAATCGAACTCCGCCGCGTCGTCCAAATAGGGTTTGGGTTGTCCGCCCAGCGTTGGCACCGCCCATACGCCGATCTGCCCGCTGGCATTGGCCGGCTTGCGCGTCCAAAACGTGACCAATGCGCCATCGGGCGAGAATCCCAGGGTCCGCACCGAAGGATTGACGAGTTCCAGAGCCCATCCGTGGGTAAGGTTGTGGAACTGTCCTGAACCGGGTTGCGTGACCCAGACATCGGTATGTCCGTCCCGGTCCGACAAAAAAGCCACAAACTTCCCGTCACGTGATATGGCAGCCGCCTGCTCGGTTCCATCGAAATCGGTGACGCTCTGAAATTGCCCGCCCTCAACAGGGTTTCGCCAGAGGAGTTCCGTCTTCTGCAACCAGATGATTCCGGCGATCGCCAACGCGGTCGCCACCACCGCGGCGGTCGGCCACAAGCGCCGGCGTGTCTGCTTTCCAAGGGTCTGGTGAGACAAAGGGTCCCGCAACTCAAAGGAGGGTGCGTATCCGCCCTTTGGCAGCCGGATTATCACCGCGTCCCCCATGCCGTCCCCCATGTAGTATTCGGCGAGCCGAGCGCGCAGCCTGCCCGCCTCGGTCCGGACGATAGAGTCCTGCGAAGGATCGTGATCCGGTCTGCGCCCAAATACCTCAACGGCGATTACAGACTCTTTGAGCTGACTGTCGTTGCCTTTCAGGTGTTGTTCGGCGAGAAACCTCAGGAACCGGCTCATCCGCTCATTCCGGACAAAACCCGGGCTGGCCAGGACCCGTTCCAACTGCCGGCGCACGGCGTCAACATCTGTAGGCGCGATGCGCATGTTCCGACAATACCTCTTTGTTTCAATAATGTGCAAATGTATGAAACACGTTTTCAACCTGTACGGACTTGCTCTTTTTCCATCCCAGGCTCATCGTGGATTCCAGACTGGATCGAAACGAAAGATCCACAAGGAGGATTCATGAAGATGAAAAACGTAGTGGGCTTCTGTGCGACCGCGATAGCTTTCGCAGGATTCGTACAAGCTCAGGATCTAAGGCACGTGAAGTTTAGCGGCACGATCAACGACTATTCACCCTCAACGGTATCGGGGGGGCCATGGGAGATACGCGGTGAATGGTCGTTGGACGTGCTCGGCACGGCCAGTTTTTCTGCCGCGTTCACGATGGAGACTTCCGATTACGGGATTTCGGATAGCACTAAGGTGGATCCCACGAACCCCGCGACCCGAAGTCCTCACAGTCACCATATTTCGATGAGCAACGCCACGGTCAGCTACGACACGAGCTCCTGCCCCGCCAACAAGCCCGCGTCCACCGGTACCGGCGTGATGATTACGGGCACGGCTACTACTTCGGCAAATGGAAGCCCAGCGCCCTTCGAGAGTATGGGACCATCAACCCTGCAGATCTGTATCATTGGAGGGTCCAATGTTGATTACTCGAACGTTACGCTGGTGTACACCGGCCCTGCAACCGGGCATTTCGGATCGCAAGCGATCCATGGCGTCGTCAGGAAGGTGACCGAAGAGTAGGAAGAGCAGGCGGCCATCACCGAGGAGGCCGGGTCTGAACGGCCGCTGATCGAATCCCGGCGCGCCGGGCTGGTGTTGCGCAGATAAGCATCACGCGCTCTTCGACGTCCTTGGCGGTTTCCGCGGCGTTAACTGCTGCCGCGGCTTCCACGGTAGGCAGCGATGTTAACCACTGGGGCATGTTAAAACCGGAGAATGTGAGAGTTCGACGCCACAAAACGCGGGTAGGATCGCAACCGCCGGATAGCGAGCTGGTAACTCGCGTACAATCCGGTAAACAGCTACAAAATCGTCTACAGCGAGCATCGGCGGTAGCCCAAAACTCCTGCATCTCGAACCGGCGACCCGCTGCTTAGAGGGCAGGAGTCGGAAGACCGAAGTCACCAGCGCCGGTCAGGCGGCGGCAACCGCAGTCTGCTGCCTGGCGCCCGCGCGTGCCGCCAGCCACAGCCACCCGAGCGACACCGCTTGAAACGCCACCACCGGAACGACCACGCGCGGGTCGCGCACGCCGCCGAACCAGGCGCCGCCCGCCAGCACCACCAGCGCCGTGGCCGTGAGCCGCGCGGCCTCCGCGATCAGAAACTCGCGCCGGTTCTCCAGCACGCCGCCCAGACACACCAGCGATCCGAGAATGAACAGGAAATATGCGACGTTTAACGCGGGCGCCTGCTTGGGCAGCAGCGCCAGGAACTGGCTGTTGGCCGCGATTAGCGCCACAAACTGCGCCAGACCATAAGCGCTGAGCGCCACGCTGCGCGGTGGATCGAACTTCACGAAATCCACGCGCGGATCGTAGGGGCGCTTGGGAAAGCGCGCCGCAACGTCCGCGGGACGCCATCCCGGCGGGGCGAACCAAACCCTCACTTTGTCGGACCAGGAGCCAGCATGCCAGGAGTCCTTGGCCATCGCCACGTAGTAATGCAGGTTGGCCCACACCGGGTTCCAACTGTTCAACTGCCCGCGGATGCCGTAGATGCACGGCTCCTCGTCGCGCTCCTCCTGGAAGCTGCCGAACAGGTGATCCCAGATCAGGAACACACCGACGTAGTTCTTATCCAGATAGATGTCGTTCTGCGCGTGATGCACGCGATGGTTCGAGGGCGTCTGGATCCACCGGTCCAGGAAGCCCAGCCGGCCGATGAGCTGCGTGTGCGGCCAGAACTGGTAGAAGAGCTGGATCACGCCGACCAGCAGCATCACGCCCACGGGAATGCCGCACAGCGCCATGGGCAGATAGAAAATCCAGTTCAGGAACGCGCCGGTCCCGGGCTGCCGCAGAGCGGTGGTGAGGTTGAACTCCTCGCTCTGGTGATGCACCACGTGCGACGCCCAGAAGAGGCCCACGGTATGCCCCCAGCGGTGCTGCCAGTAATAGCACAGATCGTAGAATACGAAGGCGAACACCCAGGTGCCCCAATGCTTGGCCGGCAACTGAACCGGGGCCCAGTGCAGCACCACCCATTCGTAGAAGAAGATGCCCAGGAAACCGAAGAACACGCGCACGCCCGTCGAGACCACGCCGCAACTGAGACTGTTGATGGCGTCCGCCAGGTGATAGTAGCGGGTGCGCTTGACGCGGTCCACGATGAATTCCAGGGCGATGAGCGCGAGAAAGACGGGCACTGCCAGCGCCACGGCTTTCGAGTAAGTGGTGTCCATAAGCCTTCGAGGGGTTGCCTTCAAGAGATCTTACCGCAGGCGAGCCCGGCTTCGCACCGCCGGGCAGGGGCTTAACCGTTTTTGGGAAACCGCTTCCTGACGGTCGCGGCTCGGTAACAGTCACGTTGATTTCGCGAGGTGTACCGAGCCGCGACCGTCAGGGAGCGGTTTCTGTCAACCGGAATCCCCAGAACGGTTAATTAAGCACCCCCACCGGGCGGTTTCTCAGATTCGCAATGCCGCCATGGGATCGATCCTGGTGGCGCGGCGCGCGGGAATGTAGCTGGCTGCCAGCGCGACCAGAAGGAAGAGCGCTCCGATGCCGGCGAAGGTCGCTGGATCGGTAGCGCTAACGTGGAAAAGCAGGGTCTTCATCACCCGCGTCAAGGCGCTGGCCGCCACGAGGCCGATAGCTATTCCCGTCAGTGTGAGGACCAAGCCTTGTCGGATGACCAGCCGCAGAATATCGCTTTGTTGCGCGCCCAGCGCGCGGCGAATCCCCACCTCTTGCGTGCGCTCGACCACCGAGTAGGCGATTACACCGTAGATCCCAATGAGGGCCAGCAGCAGCGCCATGCCGGCAAAGAAGCCCAGCAATTTCGTCAGCAAACGGCGCTGGCCCACCTCCTCCTCCAGCAGATCGTCCATGGTTTGGACGCCCGCCACGGTCTGGTCCCGGTCCAACGCCTGCACCTGACCGCGCACGGCTTTGGTCAGCGACAGCGGATCACCGGTGGTTCGCACGGCGAGCACCGCGGAGTGCTGCGGGTGCTGTGCGAAAGAGTCGTACACACACTCCGGCCAAGGGCTGCCTTCGAGACCTTGATGCACGTTCGCGGCGATTCCCACAATTTCGGCGGCTTTGGGGTTCAAGCCTCCGATGAAAATCCGATGGCCGATGGGGTCTTCCCCAGCCGGATACGCCGGCCATAAGCGCCGCGCCGCCGCTTCATCGATAATGGCCACGCGGGGTGCGTCTGGCGTGTCTTGTTCGGCGAACTCCCTCCCGCGCCTCAACGGAATTCCGAGCGTGTGAAAGTAGCCCGGCGTCACGATCAGGAGTGTGGCAATCGGGCGTTGGTTCAATGGCAATGGGGGTTTCGCGGCGTCCTGCACGGGAGTCCCCGCGGAGCCCATCATGGGAAGATACCAGGCCACCGCGGCGCCACGGACGCCTGGCAGCGATTCCACGCGCTGAATCAGACTGTTCACGAACGATGCTGTTTTTTGGTCGGTGTCGTAGCGCACCGGCGGCAACGAGATATCCAATTTGAGCAGGTTGGCCGGATTGAATCCGACGTCCACGTGGCGCAGTTGGGCGATGCTCTCTATCAGCAGCGCCGCGCCAATCAGCAGCACGATGGAGAGCGCCACCTGACCCACCAGCAACACGTTACGCAGATTCCAGCCCGGCAAAATCTTTCTGGGCGCCTGTGGATTGGAGACTGCGCCGCTGGTTCGTAATGCGGCCATCAGATCGGGGCGCGACGCTCCCAGCGACGGCGCCAGTCCGAAGAGCAGACCGGTCGCCAGCGAAAGCGCCGCCGCAAATGCGAGAACCATCCAATCCAGGTGAACGTCGGCCGCGCGCGGCAGAATGAAGGCGCTCATCCTGGGAATCGCCCGCAGACTGCAAGCGGCCAACAGCACGCCAAGCAGGCCGCCGGTGAGCGACAACAGAACGCTCTCGGCAAGCAGTTGCCCGAGCAGACGGATGCGGGCCGCGCCCAGCGCCGCGCGTACGGCAAACTCCCGCGAACGCGAGGTGGCGCGCGCCAGCAGCAGGCCGGCTACGTTGGCGCAAGCGATCAGGAGCACGAAGCCCGCCGCGCCGAAGAGCATCCAGAGCGCGGACCGCACATCGGCCACCAAGTCATCTTTCATGGCCGTAACTTCGACCGGCGACCTGGGCTTGGCATCCAACATGGCAGGATGCGCCGTGGCGTATTGGCGGCGAATCACCTGTAACTCCGCGTTTGCCTGTTCCATCGTCACCGCTGGTTTCAGACGGCCGAACACCGTGAGAAACGGGCTCAGGGCACGTGCCTTGGGCGGCATGGCGTTCCATTCCGATGGCGCTGTCATCCAGATGTCCACGTTCGCAAAAGGAAAACGGAAGTGGGGCGGCAGAACGCCAATGATGCTGTACGGCGCGTCCGCCAGAAGGGCCGTCTTGCCGGCGATTTTCGGATCGCTCCCAAAGCGCCGCTGCCATAGCTCGGCGCTGATCATCGCCACGGGCGCGCCCCCGGGCGAGTCTTCCTCCGGGCGAAATCCGCGTCCACAGAGCGGTTCGACGCCCAGAATCCGCAGGAAACTGGCCGATACATGGACGCCACCCAACACCTCCGGCTCCGAGCCTCCCGATAGAGTTATGTCTTCCCGGCCGGTGAAGGCGCCGAGTCCGCTGAAGGAGTGCGCACCGGCACTCATTTCTCGAAACCGGGACGGCGTAGCGCCTCCCGCGAGCACCAGTTGGTCGGGATCGCGGTACTCGAGCGGCTTCAGCAGCACCGCGAATTACGGTGAATATTGCCGTGGTCCCGCCGATCGCCAGCGCCAGCGTGAGCACGGCAGTCGCGGCGAAGCCTGGTCTGGCGCGCATGATGTGGAACGCATGCCGCGTGTCTTGCCAGAAAGTTTCCAAAAGTCTACTCCTGTGCATGGAGCCGACCCTCCCGATGAGATCAAGTTTACCGCGTCATTGCGCCAGCGTTTGTGCGAGACTCAATAGGAATCGACCATGCGCCTGCCATTACTGTTCCGCCGCGCCATGTACAACCTGCGTGGCGGGTTCCTGGTGCGTCCGTTGTCGATCGCGCTGACGCTGGGATGCATCGGCGCGGTGCTCTCGGAATTGGAAGAGTCCTTCCCTGCCCTGGGTGGCTGGACTCCCGGCGCGCTGTTCCCCTCGCACGCCGACCCGCAGGTGGCGCAAATCATCCTGGGAGGCATCGCCGCTTCCATCATGACGGTGGTCTCCATCGTCTTCGCCATCCTGCTGATGACCCTGACGCTGGCCTCCATGCAGTTCTCGCCGCGCATCATCGTCAGCTTCGTACAGGACCGCGTGACGCAATGGACCCTGGGTATCTTCCTGGGCACGTTCCTTTACTGCATGGCCGCGCTGCCCGCGGCGCGCTCGCTGCCCCACCCTTTCGCGCCGGTCTTCACCGTGATGGGCGCCATGCTGCTCGCCGTGTCCTGCGTGGGATGGCTGCTGTTCTTCATCCACCATATCTCGCGCGCCATCAGCGTCAACCATATCGTCTCCCGGATCGCCGCGGACACCATCGCCATGATCGACGAGACGATGCCGTGGCCGCACCGGCACGATCGCCTCGCCAGCGCCCCTACCGCTGCTCACAACTGGGAAACAACGGTTTCGAGCGATGTGTCCGGCTACATCCGCTTCGTCGACCGCAAACGCCTGGTAGGGCTAGCGAAGGGCCACCGCGTGAAGATCGACGTGCTGCGGCGCGTGGGCCACTTCGTGCCGGCGGGAGTCCCGTTGCTGGCCGTCTCCAAGGAGGGCCGGCTCACGCCCGAAGCCATGGACGAGTTGCGCGGCGCTTTCGATTTCGGCCCCACCCGCACCTTGCAGCAGGATGTCGAGTTCGGCGTGTTGCAGATCGTCGATATCGCGCTGAAAGCCATCTCGCCGGCGGTCAACGATCCCTCGACGGCCATCAACTGCGTCGATCAGTTGAGCGCCATTATGATCCGCTTCGCCTCGCGCGAACCGCCCGAAGCGGTGCTCTACGATCCGCCCGGTACCGTGCGGGTCATCATTCCGTGGATCGGCTTCGACCGACTGCTGGAGGCGGCCTTCGAGCAGATACGGCTGTACTCAAAATCGGATGTGGCGGTGAGCTTGCGCCTGCTGCGCGCGTTGGGCGATATTGCCGCGACCACGCCGGACCCGGAATATCGCCGCACGCTCGCCGAGCGGGGACGGCGGGTAGTAGCCGGGTGCGCGGAAAAGCTAGGCGAAGAAGAGCTGCAATCTTTGCGCGCTCGCCTGGAAGCCCTTCTGACTCCTGACTCCTGACTCCTGTCTTCTGCCTTCTGCCTTCTGCCTTCTGTCTTCTGTCTTCTGCCTTCTGCCTTCTGCCTTCTGCCTTCTGTCTTCTGCCTTCTGACTTCTGCCTTCTGCCTTCTGACTTCTGCCTTCTGCCTTCTGACTTCTGCCTTCTGCGTTAAGATAGTGCGAGCCGCATGGCCATTCTTAATCTCCTGTTCGGATCCCCGCTGGCCACCTCCGACGAAAGAGCCGAACGCATCGGCCCGACCGCCGGCATCCCTATCTTCGGCCTGGATGCCCTGAGTTCCGCGGCCTACGGGCCGGAGGCGGCGCTCACGCTGCTGATCCCCCTGGGAGCGGCCGGCGTCGCCTACATCCTTCCCATCAGCGTCAGCATTATCCTTCTGCTGTCCATCGTCTTCTTTTCTTACCGGCAGACCATCGAAACCTATCCCGGCGGCGGCGGCTCGTATACGGTAGCACGCGCCAACCTGGGCGTCTTTCCCGGCCTGCTGGCCGCGGCGGCGTTGATGATCGACTACATCCTGGTAGTGGCCGTGGGCATCTCGGCGGGCGTCGGCGCGCTGGTGTCGGCCGCGCCCGGCTTGCAGCCGCACACGCTGCTATTGTGCCTGGCGATTCTCGTGGTGGTCACCGTAGTCAACTTACGCGGCGTGCGCGAAACCGGCATCGTGTTCTTGGTCCCGACTTACCTATTTGTCGGAACTCTGTTGATCGCCATCGCCATTGGCTTGGTCAAGACGATCTCGAGCGGCGGCCATCCGGTCCCAGTGGTGACGCTGCCGCCCGCTCCGCCGGCCCTGGCGGCCGTGAGTGTCTGGCTGCTGCTTAAGGCGTTCGCCAGCGGCTGCACCGCCATGACGGGCGTGGAGGCGGTCTCCAACGGCGTGAAGGCCTTCCGCGAGCCGACCGCCGAAAATGCGCGCCGCACGCTGGGCGTCATCATCGCGCTGCTCATCCTGATGCTGGCCGGCATCGCTTACCTGGTGCGCGCCTACGGAATCGCCGCCACGGACCCCGGCGCGCCCGGATATCAGAGCGTGCTTGCGATGCTGGTGGCGGCGGTGGCCGGCAAGGGATTCTTCTATTACGCGACCATTGGCTCCATCCTGCTGGTGCTGGCGCTGTCGGCCAACACCGCGTTTGCCGACTTCCCGCGCCTGTGCAAGACCATCTCGCACGATGGATTTCTGCCGCGCTCGTTCGGATCGCGCGGCCGGCGCCTGGTCTACTCCCAGGGCGTTTACGTGCTGGCGGCGCTCGCCGCCGTGCTGTTGATCGTGTTTGGCGGCGTAACGGACCGCCTGATTCCGCTGTTCGCGGTGGGCGCTTTTCTGGCGTTCACGCTTTCGCAGGCCGGCATGGTCTTCCACTGGAAGCGGATCGGCGGACGCGGCGCGCGCCGCAGCATGCTGGTGAATGGACTGGGCGCGGTAGCCACGGCCGTCACGGTAGTGGTGGTGTTGGTGGCGAAGTTCCTGGATGGCGCCTGGATCACGCTGCTGTTGGTCCCTAGCCTGTTGGCCGTGATGATTGCGGTGCGCCGCCAGTATCATCATGTGCGCATGAATGTCGGCAGCCAATCGCCGCTGGAACTCGGTAGCTTTCAAGCGCCGCTGGTGCTGGTGCCGCTGGATCACTGGAACAAGATCGCCAAGCGGGCGCTGACCTTCGCCTTGACGATTTCACCCGATGTCACGGCGCTGCACATCGATTCCGGAGAGCGCACCACATACCTGCGGGAGGAGTGGTGCGGCTTCGTGGAGCAGCCGGTGCTGCAGCTTGGTATGGCGCCACCCAAGCTGGTGATCCTACCGTCGCCCTACCGCTTCGTGATCACGCCGATTGTGGATTACGTGCTGGACCTGGCGCAAAAGAATCCCAGCCGCCAAATCGCCGTCGTCATTCCGGAGGTCGTGGAGCGGCGCTGGTACTACCACATGCTGCACAACCAGCGCGGGACGGAATTGAAATCGATGCTCTATTTCAAAGGAAACGGGCGCATCATCGTAATCAACGTGCCGTGGTATGTCGAAGGGGATTGAGAAGAAGACAGAAGACAGAAGTCAGAAGTCAGAAGCCGCTACTCGCGCACTATTGCGCGCTTCCGTCTTCTGTCTTCTGTCTTCTGACTTCCGTCTTCTCATTTCACATAAAACGCGATGGGCACGCTGGCTCCCGGTCCGGCCACTATCTCGATAAAATCCTCACCCGGCTGGGCGCCGGCGGGCACCACCGCATCGATCTGGCAAACACCCGCCGCCAGCCCCGGAGCCGGCCCGGCGTACAACAGCTTCATCGGCACAGGCGTGGAGAAGAGCGGGCTCTGGGCGATGGTCAATTTGACTGGATATTGCTGCGTGGGATAGTTGGTCGTGGGTGTCACAGTGCCATCCACGCCGGACGGAACGGTCTGCCCCAGGCCGGTCCCGTACATGGTCACGTACGTTCCCACGGGAGCGGGACTGGAAGGGCCGTTCAGCGAACCATCCTCGTTCACGATGCCGTATCCGAAGATGGCGGGCGCGGTCGCGGTTGCGCCGATGCCGGTGTTGGAAACCGAGCCTCCGGCCGCCTGGATACGCACCGTGGAAAGGCCGTTGGCCACCGAATAGGGCGCGATGGCGTTGATCTGGCCCGCGGAGATATAGATCAGGGGAGCCGGCACATCGTCGAAGAAAATCTGCACATTCGCGTTCGGAATGGTGAGCAGGCCGTTGGAGCCGAGTTCCCATTGGGCTGGCGTGGCCGGACCCAGGTAGTGTCCGAAAAGGGTCACCAGTTCGCCCGGAGCGACCGGTCCCAACTGATAGCTCGCGGCATTCCCCAACGCCTCCAGGATTGGCATTGCGGGCAATGTGGGCGGCGTGTCCGGAGTCACGGCACGCACCACCCGGGCGGTTCCATCCGCGACATACAGGGTCGTCCCGGATAGCGCGATCGCCGAGACGGAGCGAAGCTCTGCCTGGGTGGCCGGTCCGTTGTCGCCGGTGTAACCCATGGTCCCGTTTCCCACCACAGTCTGGATAATGCCGCTGTCCGCTGCGATCCTGCGAACGCAATAGCATGCCGCGTCGCCTACGAAGATGTTGGCGCTCGAATCCAACGCCACGCTGGACGGGCAAAGGAATGCCGTGGCAGCAGTTCCGCCGTCGCCAATATAACCGCATGCGCCCGCTCCGCCCGCGATGGAAACCGCGCCCGCCGGCGAGATCTTAAGGATGAGGTAGGTGTTGGCGCCGCCGATGTAGATGTTCCCATTGGAATCGACGGCCACCCCCGCTACATTGCCGATACCGGTGGCGGTCGCGGCTTGGCCGAGTCCGGTGAAGGTCGCTTGGCCGTTGCCGGCAACCGTGGTGATCACCCCAGTTCCGGTGTCGACCCGGCGCAGACGGTTATTGCCGGAATCGGCAAACAGCACTCCGCCCGACGAATCGACGGCCAGCGCGGTGACGTGACCGACTTGGGCCTGGATGGCGGGACCACCGTCGCCGGAGTAACCCACCACGCCCGTACCGGCAATGGTGGTGACTATACCGCCGGCATCGATGCGGCGGATCAGGCCGGCTTCCCCGACCATCAGGTTGCCGGCGGAATCGAAGGCCAGGCTGATCGGCTCCAGCTTCGCCTGGAGCGCCGGAACCCCGTCCTGCGTGCTGGTCCCTCCTCCGGCAAACGTCGAGATAATGTGGGTCGCCGCGTTCACCTCGCGGATCAGACTGCTCTCGGCGATAAACAAATCTCCCGCGGCATCCGCGGCCACGCCCTGCGGAATATTCAGGACGGCGCCAGCCGCCAGACCCCCGTCGCCATTCAGGGATGTACCCGCGATGGTGGAGATCGCCCCTGTAGCCGCGGTCACCAGGCGGATACGCCGGTTCCCAGTATCGGCAATATAGAGGTCGCCCCCGCTGTCGAGCGCCAGTCCCAGTGGCGCGTTGAGCTCGGCCTGCGTGGCGGGCCCCCCATCGCCGGCCAGCGCCGCCGTACCGTTGCCCGCCACGGTGGCCATCGCTCCCGTCGCCGCAGCGATGCGCCGCACGCGGTCTCCATCGATCAAGAACAGGTTATTGTGGCTGTCGATGGCGAGTTCGCCGAGCGTTAGGAAAGAAGCCTGCAAGGCGCTGCCGCCATCTCCAGCTTCCAGTGCGTGCCCGGTCCCCGCAATGGTGGCGATTGTCCCGGTGGCGCCGTCGATCTTACGGATCCGCAAGTCGCCCGCATCGGCAATGTATAGGTTGCCGGACGAATCCACGGCAATACCCGCCGGGCGAACCAGTGCGGCCGCCATCGCCGGGCCGCCGTCGCCGCCGAAAGCCGAGCCGCCATCGCCGGCTATCGTGGTGATCGTGCCTGTCTTTGCATCCACCCGGCGCACGTATCCGGCCAGCTCGACAATATAAATGTTTCCGGCGGAATCCAGGCAGAACTGCTGCGGTGCGTCCAGCGACGCAGCGGTGGCGGGTCCGCCGTCTCCGGTCGAGCCACCCGTTTCAACCTTCCCGGCGATGGTGGTGATAACCGCCTGCTGCACATTGAGCTGGCGCAGCAAGGAACCGTCGAGAAACAGCACGTTGCCGGCGGCGTTGACTACCAGATCGGTGGGCGCGATGGCCACGGAAAGCGCCGGACCGTCCCCAACGTTGACCACCGCCGGCCCTGCTCCCGGGCGGCCTTGAACAAACGGACCCAAGGGAGCGTCGCCTGCAGTGGGAACTCCCGCCACTGCGGCAAGCACCCCGGTGGCATGGTCCACCCGCAGAATGCGGCTCGCGTCGGCGATGTAAACGTTCCCCGAAGCGTCCACGGCGACTCCTTGGGGATTGTCGAGATAGGTCTCGACTGCCGGCGCGTTGTTGATGAAGCCGCCGCCGGCCGCGGTGGTCGCGATGCCCTGTCCATACGCGGCGCTGGCGCACGCCATTGCGCCGGTAGCGCATAGAATTCCGATGATCTTTTCGTAACG
>Ga0182016_10001753_pt1 | contig 26153 bp, 26 predicted proteins | sample 712S2MmetaG_FD_120491 | JGI IMG/M metagenome (GOLD analysis project Ga0182016, IMG submission 120491) | Permafrost microbial communities from Stordalen Mire, Sweden - 712S2M metaG | ecosystem: Environmental > Terrestrial > Soil > Wetlands > Permafrost | place: Sweden: Stordalen | collected...
CATAAATTCCGCGCCTTCGATACCAGCGACGGCAAACTGCTGTGGGAGACCGTTTTGCCATTCGCCGGCATTGCCACCCCATCCACCTACATGGTGAATGGCCGGCAGTTCGTGGTGATTGCAGCCAGCGGCGGCCGCGACCCGAAAGGCCCGGTGGGCGGCGCGTATGTCGCCTTTGCGCTGCCCCGGTAAGAGGGGGGGGCCTGCACGGCGTAGTGGAAAACTGAAAGTCCTATCGCTTTTGTTCGCCTTTTGTTCGCAAATCGGCTATGCTGGCTCTGCAACGTGGAGGTTGCTCGAATGGATTTTCAAAAGGAGCTGCTCGCTGAATACACCCGCGAAACCGCAAAGACGCGCAAGATGCTGGAGGCGATCCCCGCCGACGTCGATTTTGCCTTCAAACCCCACCCCAAATCCATGAGCCTTGGCCAGTTGACCGGCCACCTGACCGACATGTCGGGAGACTGGGCGCTCAACAAGCTCACCAAAGACAAAATGGACCTCCCGGCCGACTACAAATGGGAGGCCTACATCCCGGCCAGCAAAGCCGCCCTGCTCGAAAAGTTCGATAGCGAACTGCCCGCGGTACTGGCGGCCATCGCCGCGGTTCCACCGGAGAAGTGGGATCGGCAATGGCAATTCATCTTCGGCGGCCACGCGTGGATCGACGATCCTCGTCACCAGGTCTTCCGCGAGGCTGTGCTTAACCACATGATCCACCACCGCGCCCAGTTGGGTGTCTATCTGCGCCTGCTCGGCGCGAAGATTCCCGGCGTCTATGGTCCGTCCGGGGACGAGATGTGAAGTGCCTGCCCGCATTTCTCTCCACACTTGGATTGGTCATCCCGTGGGGTTTGGTAAGCGCGATTGTATGAGGGGGAGCCGGATTCGTCGACAACGAGAAACCATGAGGGAGGCAGGTTTCCGTTTGTTTTCTATTCTTCGATTTTTTGAAATCAACCAACAAAACCGCTACCATGATAGAAAGTGTCAGGAAGGAGCGGCAATGGGGCGACTGAACCGCATTACTCAGAACTCTGGCGTGATGGGCGGCAAAGCGTGCATTCGCGGAATGCGCGTCACAGTCGGCATGATCGTCGGGCAGATCGGCTCGGGCCGCAGCGTCGATGAGATCCTCGCCGAATACTCCTATCTGGAACACGAAGACATACTCCAGGCGCTTCGCTACGCCGCGTGGCTTGCCGAAGAGCGCGAGGTTGTGCTGGCCACGGCATGAAGCTGCTCGTCGATATAAATCTGCCTCCGGACTGGGTGAACCTGCTTGCGGAAACGGAAATTGAAGCGGTGCATTGGTCGTCATTGGGAGCGGCGAACGCTCCCGACACCGAGATTATGGCTTACGCCAGCGCCAATGACTACGTGGTGCTGACCCACGATCTCGACTTCAGCGCAATTCTGGCTGCAACCCACGGCGAGAAACCCAGCGTCGCACAAATTCGAGCCGACGATCTAAGCTGGAGCGTCATCGGCAAACAGGTCATTGCAGCTTTGCTACAGGCGGCAGCCGATCTCGAAGAGGGCGCTTTGCTTACTATCGACCCAAAACGCATCCGCCTGCGTCTGCTTCCTTTACGGTCAGGGCACTGACAAAAAGCCGCCAGGGCATAAGTGTTCCGTACTTCGATCGTCTACCCTTATTCCATGCCCTTTTCGTTTCCCAAGATCTACCCCATCCTTGATGCCTCCATCATTCCCGCTTCTGGCCGCGCGGAGTTTCTCCGCCGCCTGGGAGGCGAACTTGCCGCGGCGGGCGTCACTCTCATGGAGTACCGCAACAAGACTGGAACCGACACCGAAATCCTCTCTGACGCAATAGTTCTTCGCGCCGCATTGCCCGCAACAAACATCAAGTTGATTCTCGATGATCGCGCCGATCTGGTTGAACAAACTCAGTTTGATGGAGTTCATGTTGACGCGGGAGATATCTATCCCAGTGAAGCCCGGAGGCTGCTCGGCCCGGCCCGGATCATCGGCGCCTTTGGCGGCAGCGACTCGCTTCTGCCCGGCATTTTAGATGAACCGGTCGATTACCTGGCGATTGGACCTGTCTACACCACAACCACCAAGCAACCCCCCATATCCCCCATTGGACCTGAAGGCGTTCGCCGCCTTCGCGAGCAAGCCGGACCGGGACCGATTCTCACTGCGGCCGGCGGCATCACTCTGGTAACCGCTCCCGCCGTTCTCGCCGCCGGAGCCTCAACTGTCGCCGTCTCCGCAGCCATCTTCCGCGTGGAAAACCCCGCCGCAGAGTTCCGTCGTTGGCTGGAAACCCTGAGCTGATCGTCCCGGACAGCCCAGCCACTTTACCCGCAAAGTGTCGCCCAGCTCCAATGAGCAAAGAAAACTAAAGACATACCTGCGAAATTAAGGTAAAAATCATTCAAGTGCCGTCCCCAGTTCACGCTCCCACTCCAGACTCCGACGCGCCCGGCCAAACTCCCCGGCTGGCGCAGACACTTGGCCTCTTCAGCTCCACGGCCATCGTCATCGGCTCCATGATCGGTTCCGGCATTTACATTGTCGATGCCGACATCGCCCGCGGCGTCAACTCGCCAGCCCTTTACCTTGGCGCCTGGCTGGTTACCGCTGTTCTTACGCTCATCGGCGCACTAAGCTACGGTGAACTAGCAGCCATGATGCCCCGGGCCGGCGGCCAGTACGTCTACCTGCGCGAATCCCTCGGGCCTCTGTGGGGTTTCCTCTTCGGCTGGACGCTGTTTCTCGTCATTCAGACTGGAACCATCGCCGCTGTCTGCGTGGCCTTCGGCGAGTTTCTCGGCGTGTTTTTTCCGGCCGTCTCAAATACCAACTGGCTATGGCACATTGCCCATGTTCCCGCGCTGCGGGTCGGCCCCATGGTTCTGGGCAACATGGAGATCGGCGTCAACACCGCCAACCTCACGGGAATCGTTATTGTCGTTTTCCTGGCTATCGTGAACATCTTCGGCGTGCGGCTGGGCGCGCTCATCCAGAACATCTTCACCTCGGCCAAAGCCATCTCGCTCGCCGCGCTCATCCTGTTGGCCTTTACCGTGGGTATGAACACAACCGCCTGGCACGCTAACTTCGGCGCCGGGTTCAGCCAGTTTTTCGCGAATTCCGGCTGGAGTTCGCATCATCCCGTACAGGTAGGAGTCGGCGGCCCCATCGCGTGGGTCAACCTGCTGGTGATTCTGGCCGTGGTGCAGGTGGGCTCGCTGTTTTCTGCCGACGCGTGGAACAACGTCACCTTCACCGCCGGGGAAGTGAAGAACCCCCGCCGCAACCTGCCCCTTTCGCTCATCCTCGGCACTGGCTTCGTCCTCGCCGTTTACTTCCTTGTCTCGCTTTCCTATCTGCTTGTGCTGCCTCTTCACGGCGATCCCAACGGCGCCACGGTCATGGCGCGCGGCATCCAGTATGCGTCGGAGGATCGCGTGGCCACAGCGGTACTGGGCCAGGTCTTTCACTCCGGCGGCGCCATGCTGATGGCCGCAACCATCCTCATCTCCACCTTCGGCTGCGCCAATGGCATGACCCTGGCCGGTGCTCGCGTTTTCTACGCCATGAGCCGCGACGGTCTGTTCTTCAAATCCGTCGGCAAGCTGCATCCGCGCTATAAAACTCCCGTGGCCGGCCTGCTGATTCAGGCGGCATGGGCGGTCCTGCTATGCGTCTCCGGCTCGTACAGCCAGTTGCTCGACTACATCATCTTTGCCGAACTGGTCTTCTACATCCTCACCATCACCGGGCTATTCGTTTTGAGGTTCAAGCAGCCCAACGCGCCGCGGCCGTATAAAGCCCTCGGTTATCCGGTGCTGCCCGCGCTTTATATCGTGATGGCCGCCTGGATTTGTATCGTATTATTGCGATACAAGCCCCAGTACACGTGGCCGGGCCTGGTTCTGGTTCTGCTCGGTATTCCCGTTTACCTGTTTTGGTCGCGCTGGTCCGCATCCCATTCCCAGTCCGGCCACGCTCAACTGGATTCCAAAATCTAGGGAGGTTGCCCCATTTCCATTTCCAGGCTGCTGCGTATCAAACCCATGTCGATGCTCTCGAAAGAGGCTGGCGAACAGGGCGAACACACGCTCAAACGTTCACTGGGGGCGCTGAACCTTATCACCCTTGGCATCGGCGCCATCATCGGCGCGGGCATCTTTGTGCTCACCGGGACGGCGGCAGCCACCGCTGCGGGTCCGGCAGTGTCGTTGAGCTTTGTACTGGCCGGCATCGTCTGCGCTTTCGCCGGGCTGTGCTACGCCGAATTTGCATCCATCATCCCCATTGCCGGCTCGGCCTACACTTACGGGTACGCCACATTGGGCGAGTTTGTGGCCTGGATTATCGGCTGGGACCTGGGGCTGGAGTATGGCTTTGGCGCGGCAACAGTGGCTTCCGGGTGGTCAGGGTACTTAAACAGCCTTTTGACGCAGATGGGCATCCACATTCCGCCACAACTGACGGCTACGCCTGGGACGGACCTGGTTCTCTATCAAAATCAATGGATGCCATTGACCTCGCTTCCGATGGACGCGTCACAAGCAGGCCTGCAGCATGCTACCGGACTGTTTAACCTGGTGGCTATTCTGGCGATTCTGGCCATTACCACGGTGCTGGTGATCGGCATCAAGGAATCGGCCAATTTGAACACTGCGATCGTGATCGTCAAGCTGGCGATTGTGGGGATTTTCATCGCGCTCGGCGGCTATTTCCTTGTTCTCCATCCCTCGCTCGCGATGCACAACTGGCATCCGTTCATCCCGCCGTCGGATGGGCATGGGCACTTCGGACTGAACGGCATTGCGCTCGGCGCAGCCTCGGTCTTTTTCGCCTACATCGGTTTTGACGCCGTCTCGACGGCCGCGCAGGAGGCGAAGAACCCGCAGAAGGATATGCCCATCGGCATTCTCGGCTCGCTCGCGATTTGCACGGTGCTCTACATCCTGGTATCCACCATCCTCACCGGGCTGAAGAACTACAAGGAACTCAACGTCGCCGCGCCGGTGGCGCTGGGTATCAAGGTAACCGGAATCGGCTGGGGAGAAATGCTGGTCAATATAGGCGCTGTCTTTGGGCTGGGAACCGTGATGTTAGTCATGCTTCTGGGTCAATCGCGCGTGTTTTTCTCGATGTCAAAAGACGGCTTGCTTCCCAAGTGGGCTTCGTCCATCCACCCCAGGTTCCGGACTCCGTGGGTTTCGACCATCGTTGTAGGGATCATCGTGGCCATGCTGCCGGGATTTCTGCCCATCGACCAACTCGCCAAGCTGGTAAACATCGGGACGCTGTTGGCATTCACGATTGTTTGCGCGGGAGTTTGGGTGCTGCGCGTGCGGCATCCTGATATGCACCGGCCATTCAAGACGCCATTCGTTCCGGTGGTGCCTATTCTTGGAATCCTCTCGGCGTTCTTTCTGATGACCCGCCTTCCACCCATTACCTGGGAGGTGATGATCGGTTGGCTGCTGTTTGGGTTGATCATCTACTTCGGCTACTCGATCAAGCACAGCAAGGTGCAAAAGTTGCCGAAGCCTGCTGAAGGCGACTGAGCGCGGCGCAAAATCTACCAAACAACACATTGGCCCCTCGCGCGGAGGCCATTGTGCTTTAAGAAGGGAATTGAGAATCGCACAAAAATGAACTAAACTAAGTAAACTTAGTTTAATTGGAGGGGCGATGCGGACCTTTAACATTCACGAAGCCAAGACCCACCTCTCGCGGCTGGTAGACGAGGCCGAGCAGGGAGAGTCCTTTGTGATCGCCAAGGCCGGCAAGCCAAAGGTGAAGGTGGTCCGGATCGACGCACCCGAAACACACGGGAAGCGGCGGTTGGGACTTCTGGAGGGGATGTTCACTCTCCCCGACAACTTCGACGAGATCGACAAGCAACTGGACAAAGAGATTGAGGAGCTAATGCTTGGCAAGGACGAAGAATGAAGTACCTCTTGGACACCCATTTGGTATTGTGGACATTCTTCGACCATAAGCAGCTTTCCGCGCAGGCGCGATCCGTTATTGAATCCCGTCAAGACGAGCTTGCATTCAGCACTGCCAGCCTTTGGGAAATTGTGATCAAGCGTGGTCTTGGGAAGAAGGGATTTCAGTTTGACCCAAGGGTTCTGCGGCGCACGATGCTGAACGAAGCCTATGAGGAATTGCCAGTCCTTGGCCAACACGCAGTCGCCGTTGACACCCTGGTGCCCATACACAAAGATCCCTTCGACCGCATCCTGATCGCACAGGCCATGGTCGAAGGGATCACTTTGTTAACGGCCGATCCGGTGATCGCGCAATATCCGGGGTCGATCCGAAAGGTCTGAGGCTGGCGATTACGCCGTGGTCTTGGCGCAGAACTCATCGAACGCCCGCACCAGTTCGCCCGCAATCTGCTGCGCCGTAGCCTGCTCGATCACGAACCGCTGCATCAGGTAAACCAGTTTGCCGTCCCGCAGAATTGCAATAGCTGGGGAAGTGGGCGGATTGCCTTCAAAGTAGCTCCGCGCGCGCTCCGTCGCTTCGCGATCCTGTCCGGCAAACACGGTGACCTTGTGGTCGGGCGCATTGGCGGAGTTGGCCAGCGCGATCCGCACGCCGGGGCGCATCTTGCCCGCCGCGCAGCCGCAGATCGAGTTCACCACCATCAGAGTCGTTCCCGGCTCAGCCAGCACCGCGTCGACCTCTTCGGCAGTCCGGGTTTCCTTGATCCCTGCGCGCATCAACTCCTCACGCATTGGTATCACCATCAGTTCTGGGTACATTTTTGCCTCCGGCAGGGAAGTTGCCTGTTTCCATTTTACGACATACGCCATGGTGTAGCCTTGAACCGATGCAATTAAGAGAGAATCAGCCACTTGCTTCGTTTACGACCTTCGGCATTGGTGGGCCGGCACGCTGGCTTGTTGAGGCCGCAAGCGAGGAAGAGGTCGTCGAGGCGACAGCCTGGGCGCAAGAGCACGGCGCGTCCCTCTTTGTTCTCGGCGGCGGCAGCAACCTGCTCGTCTCCGATGCCGGGTTCAACGGCCTGATTCTGCGCGTAGCCTTGCGCGGCATCTCCGTCGCCGAATCCCGGCCGCAAACGGGCCAGCCAGCACAGCGCGTTTACCAGGCCGCTGCGGGAGAGGACTGGGACAATTTCGTTGAGCACACCATCCAGGACGGCTGCGCGGGGATCGAGTGCCTGGCGGGAATTCCAGGCACGGTGGGCGGAACGCCGGTGCAGAACGTCGGCGCTTACGGGCAGGAGATCGCGTCGGTCATCGATTGCGTGCGCACCTTCGATCTGGCAGAGCGCGTGTTTGTAGAATTCACTGCTGCCGAGTGCGGCTTCGCCTATCGTCGCAGCCGCTTCAACTCCGCCGACCGCGGCCGTTACATCGTCACCCGTGTCGACTACCGCCTTCAGCCCGGCGGCGCACCCACGCTCCTCTACGCCGACCTGCAACGCGCCATCGAAACCAGCTATTCCGGCAACGCCAAGCCCTCTCTCGCTGAAGTCGCAGTTGCCGTGCGCCGCATTCGTCTGTCCAAAGGCATGTTGCTGGTTGACGGCGATCCCGATTGCCGCAGTGCCGGCAGCTTCTTCAAGAATCCTGTAATAACCGAAGATTTCTTCAGAGAGATTGCCGCGCGCTGCGCTCGGAAAGAACTGCCGCGTTATCCGGCAGGATCGGGTTTGGAAAACGCAGGCTTGGTGAAGATTCCCGCCGCGTGGCTCATCGAGCAGGCGGGCTTCTCCAAGGGCTACACGCTCGGCTTAGCCGCCATCTCCTCGCGCCACACCCTCGCGCTCATCAATCGCGGCGGCGCAACGGCCCATGAAATCCTCGCTCTCGCCAACCGGATATCAGGAGAAGTCGAGGCCCGCTTCGGCATTCACCTCGAAATGGAGCCGGTGTTAGTGGGGTTCGAGCCGCCCCAATAGCCGCTCCCGCTCCCCAGCCAGCACTTCCGCGGCCGGTCCCAGCGCCACTTGCCGCCCTTCGCGCAGTAGCAGAACCTCGGCGTCTGTAGCCAGCGCATCGCTCACGTCATGCGTCGCCAATACCGCTTGCGCCCCGTTGGCGCGCATCCATGGCCGCAACCTCTCCAGCAGTGTATCGCTGGCCGATCCGTCGAGCGCTGAAAACGGCTCGTCGAGCAACAGAAGCTTCGGCCCGGGAGCCAATGCCCTGGCCAGCGCCACGCGCTGCGCCTGTCCGCCGGAAAGATCCTGCGGGCGGCGGCCGGCCAAGTCCGTCGCGCCTACCAGTTCCAGCATTTCATTCACGCGCACCGCGCGTTTAGCGCGCTCCCATCCATGCAGCCCGTAGGCCACATTTGCCGCCGCATCGAGATGAGGGAACAGCGCCGGCTGCTGCGCCACCAGGCCGCTCCTTCTTTTGCCCGGCCTGACCCAAATTCCGCGAGGTGTATCGGTGAAGACATCTCCATCCAGAGTCACTCGTCCGTGCGCCGGCTCGTCCTGCCGCGCCTGGTCGAGGCCGGCCACCAGCCGCAGCAGCGTGCTTTTGCCTGCGCCCGAGGGTCCGAAGATCACTGTCCACTCGGACACAAACCGGCATTCCACCTGTAATTGGAAGCTGCCTCGCCGCGCGTCGAGCGTAAATTCAAGCACGCCGCCCTCCCCGCGCTTGTCTGCTCGCATAGATCGCCGCCAGCGCCGTCACGCTCAGTCCCAGCAGGATCGCCGAAGTTCGTTCTGCTGCGCCGTAATCGAAATTCTCCACCTGGTTATAAAGCAGGATCGAAAGCGTGCGCGTTGCGCCGGGAATGTCTCCGCCAAGCATCAGCACCACGCCGAACTCGCCCACGGTGTGCAAAAAGCTGAGCACCGCTGCCGTCACCAGCGAGCGCCGCGCCAGAGGTACCAATACGCTCGCCACCACCCGAGCCGGGTTTGCGCCCAGCAGCCGCGCCGCATCCACCAGCGATGCGGGCACGGCAGCGAATCCCGCCACCAGTGGCTGCACCGCAAAGGGCAGGCTGTAGATCACCGAGCCCACTACGAGACCGTCGAAGGAGAAGGCCAGCGGATGCCCGATCAGCGCGGCAATCCCGCGCCCGAAGGCCGTGCGAGGTCCGAGCAAAACCAGCAGGAAGAACCCAAGCACAGTGGGCGGCAATACCAGCGGCAGAGCAGCCAGCGCCTCCACGGCTGCCAGCCATCGCGCGCGTCCCAGCACCAGCAGCGCGGCCAGCGGCACCGCAATGGCCAGCAGAATCGCCGTGGTCACGGTTGCCAGTCTTAGAGTGAGAGCGAACGCTTGCCAGTCCATTGAATCTACTTCCCAGGCGTGAGCCCGCTCTTGGCAAGCTCGGCCTGAATCGGCGTCGAAAGCAGGAAGTCAAGCAGCTTATGAGCTGCCGCTCGCTGGCTGGTTCCACTCACGATCACCGCTCCCTGTTCGATGGGCGGATAGAGATCGCGCGGAATCACGTAATAGACGCCGTTCCCGGAAAGCTTCGGGGTGAGCGCGGAGGTGAGTGAGATCAGCCCCGCGTCGGCGTTTCCCGAGTCCGCAAACTGTGCGGACTGCGCAATATTCTCCCCTGTCACCAGCCGCGGTTTCAGCGCGTCGTAAAGCTTGAGGCTGGTGAGCGCCGCCACGGCCGCGCGGCCGTATGGAGCGCGGTCCGGATTCGCGATTGCGAGCCGCTTCAGATTCGGATTCCGCAGCAAATCCAGAGAGGGTGGCGGCAGACCTGAATCCTTGCGCGCCCACAGCACCAGCGTGCCCCTGGCGTAGATAATCGGCGTGGATGAGCCTGCCGATCCGGCGGCGTCGGCCACTCCTGCCTCAATCAACCGCCTGGGGTAACCGAGGTCCGCCGAAAGGAACAGATCGAAGGGCGCGCCATTCATAATCTGCGTGGTCAGCATCGCCGACGCCTGGTAGGTGGCCTCAGCGTGAATCCCCGTGGCCTGTTGAAACTCGGCCAGGATGGGCGGCAGCACCGGCTCCAGGTCAGCGGCCGCGGCCACGCGCAAAGGAGTCTGCGCAGAGACCGGCGCAATCAACCATAGTGCGAACAGGGCAGGGAAGAATCTATTCAGCATCGGCGCGGCGGGCCTCCCATTCACAGCAAATTTCGCCGTACACTGGTAGGCTAACACCAGGTATGAACGACAATCTGCACCAGTTGCGCTGTTTCGGATGCGGGGCCCGGATCGCGGGCGCCGAAGCACAGCCTGATTTCCGCTGCGCTGTTTGCGGTGACCTTTTCGAGGTGGAATATCCCGGCTGGGTTCAGCGCCGCGGACCCGACCGCCCCAATCCCGGCGCGCTCAAATGGCTCTGGCGCGAGCGGCGCAGCTCATGTGAAGCTCTCGATCAGTCCGGCGTCTGGCGCTTCCGCGAGCTGCTACCCATCCTCGACAGCCTGGGCAACGCGGTGACCCTCCGCGAAGGCAATACGCCGCTCTACCATCTTCCGCGCACCGCCAAAGCCCTCGGCATCGACCAGCTCTACGCCAAGCACCAGGGCATGAATCCCACCGCTTCCTTCAAGGACACGGGCATGACCGCGGCCATGAGCGTGGCCCGCGAGCGCGGCTTCGAGTGGGTCGCCTGCGCTTCCACCGGCAATACCTCGGCATCCATGGCTGCTTATGCGGCTCGTGCCGGCCTGCGCTGCCTGGTCCTCATTCCCGAAGGGAAGATTGCCTGGGGCAAGCTCTCCCAGGCCATGGACTACGGCGCGCTCACCTGCCAGCTCAAGGCCGACTTCGACGGCTGTCTCCGCATCCTCACTGAGATTGTGCGATCCAATCCCATTTACCTGCTCAACTCCGTCAATCCCTATCGTCTGGAAGGCCAAAAGACTCCGGCCTTCGAAATAGCCGAAGCCTTTGACTGGAACGTGCCCGACCATCTCATCGTGCCCGGCGGCAACCTGGGAAACAGTTCGGCGCTGGGCAAGGGCTTTCGCGAAATGCACGAGCTTGGCCTGGTGGCGCGCCTGCCGCGCATCTCGGTGATTCAGGCCGCGGGCGCAAATCCGCTGGTGCGCAGTCTGGCCGAAAATCACGGCACTGCACTTGAGCCGGTGGAAGCGCACACCCGGGCCACCGCCATTCGCATCGGAAATCCAGCTTCGTGGCGCAAAGCTGCACGCGTCATTCAGGACACAGGAGGCTGGTGCCTCGACGTTACCGAGGCCGAGATTGCCATTGCCAAAGCTGAAATCGGCGCCGAGGGCCTGGGTTGCGAGCCTGCTTCCGCCGTTTCTCTCGCCGGCCTCAAGAAGCTCCGCGCTCGGGGCGACATCGGTTCCGGCGAAACCGTGGTTCTGGTCCTTACGGGCCACACCCTCAAAGACGCCGACTATACCATCGACTTCCATCGCGGGACGCTGTTGCGAGACGAAGAATCTGCCGGCGTCGAACAGGAAATTGCCGCCCTGCGCCGCGATGCCGTCACCGTCGACGCCACACCGGCAGCCGTGCTGGCGGCCATGAAGGACAGAACGGCATGAGCACGCCTTCAACCTCTGGCAAGGTCGCACTTCGGCTTCGCTTGCCCGCAACCTCGGCCAATCTCGGCCCCGGCTTCGATGCTGTTGCCGTGGCGCTCGATTTCTATCTGGAGGTCGATGCCTCACCTGGGCAGGAGTTTTCGATTATCGCCACCGGCCGCGATGCGGATCGTTGCGCACGGCTCGAAGACAACCTGATTCTCGAAGCCTACAAGCGCCTTCTCATGGATCACGATCGTCCCGTTGTGCCATTGTCCATCCGCATGTCCAACGGAATTCCACTTGGAATGGGTTGCGGCTCGTCGGCTGCCGGACGCCTGGCCGCCATTGCCTTGGCGGTCCACTTCGGCCAGTTGGGATGGGGAACGGATCGCATTCTCGAAGAGGCCTATGCCCTCGAAGGTCACCCCGACAACGTCGCCGCCTGCTGGCTGGGCGGCTTCGTTGCTGCAGCTTGCGAGGGAAGATCCGTACATGTGATGCAGGTTGCCGCTCCGGCCGAATGGCGCGCCATCGTGACGCTTCCGGCCGAACCGCTGGCCACCAGCAAAGCGCGCGCAGTGCTGCCCGCCAGCTACTCTCTTGCCGACGTGGTCTCCAACCTGCAATCCGTCTCGATGCTCGGTCTCGCCTTTGCCCGGGGCCGCGGCGATTTGCTGCGCCTGGCCATGCGCGACCGCATTCACCAGCCTTACCGGGCGCCCATCTGTCCGCTGCTGCCGCGTTTGCTGCCGCTGGTGGGCGATCACGGAATTCTGGGCGCGGCCCTTAGCGGTGCAGGTCCCGCGGTTCTGGTGGTGGTGGACAGCGAGAGGAACCTTGCTCAAGCCGAAAACGCAATCCGGCAGGCTCTGGGCCGGTCAATCAATACCGGAATCGAGACGGAACTGGTGCTCAGCCGCTTTTCGTCGACCGGAACGAGCCGGCTAACCGGTTCGAATCCGGAATGAAGTTCGAAACCCGGCCGAGCCTTGGTGATCGTTATCATTTGGTAAATGTTGAGAATTCGAGTGTACCTTTCTTGATAATCACCAGTTAGATCATTACCGGAAGATTACCTAAGTTTGCTTGCTATTCATGGGATGAACACATAGATTCGCTGCGTGAGCAGTTCTGGGGGAGGGCTGCTCTAGCGCCCGTGATCCTCTCAGGATCCGGGCGCTTCTATTTGTGCCACATGAACTGCAACTAATTATAAATAAATTACTTAAGATCACTTGCGATGCCACGCGCGGACCCCCTCCGGCGCCTCGATTGTTGACTGGGATGACCCTGCTTGCGACTTTGCGATAGCTGCAGCATCCTATAGAAATACAGTTTCCTGTACACTGAAAACTGCGTAAGTTGGCAAGGAGGATCATGTCCGGGTTGGGTGTTTTGGAAGTAAACGATGCTAATTTTGACCAGGAAGTGCTGCGCAGCGAACTGCCGGTTCTGGTGGATTTCTGGGCGGTCTGGTGCGGGCCATGCAAGGCGATTGCGCCCATTGTCGACAGCGTGGCCGCGACCTACGCGGGCAAGCTGAAGGTAACCAAGGTCAACGTGGACCAGAATGGCGCTACCCCATCCCGCTATGGGATTCGCGGCATTCCGGCGCTCTTGTTCTTCAAGGGTGGCAAGGTGACCGATCAGGTGGTCGGTTATGTGCCGCAGGACGTCATCGAGGAAAAGGTACAGCGCCTTCTCGCCAACAGCGGCGTTACGCAGTCTGCGTAAAGGGAGCCAGGGAAAAACGAGGCCCGGCCATCAAGCCGGGCTTTCTTTGTTTACCCTCCGCCCCGGAATTGTATGATGCGACGGCGGTCGCGCTTTGACGGCCTGCGCTCCGGCAGTGGCGCAAATTGCTGCATCGCCTTTCGTTCTTCCGCCAGTTTCCTGCGCGCCTCGCGGCTGGCCTCGGTCTCGCAGTAAAGAGTTTGCGCAACCGCTGCCGGGCCGCGCGTCTGGCTCACGCCGAGAACCTCGATTTGAAAGAGGCCGCCTTCATTTTCAACCTGCAGTTTGTCGCCCGCATGCACCTCGCGTGCCGGCTTGGCTTTCACGCCATTCGATTGAATCCTGCCCAGATCGCAGGCGCGCGAAGCCAGCGCGCGTGTCTTGAAGAAGCGCGTTGCCCACAGCCACTTGTCCATGCGCACGGCGTCCATTTCCTGCTCTTCCTGGGGAAGTATCCTTTTCGATCCTAAATCTCAACCGGAGAGGGCGTCCGCTCATGGTGCCAGGCTTCTGCTGTGCATGTAAAGGGGCAGAGGCGCAGGCTACGGGCTGGTGCTGGCTGTCTTCGGCATCAACGGGTTGTCGTGACGCATCCCGACATGCAGGCGGACAATCTCACCCGGCTGCGCCTGTGCGTGGAAGATTGCGGTTCTGCCCTCCATGGCGATGGGCTGCGGGTCGGAGTCGACGAACCACTTCTCGGGAACGTGCTGCTGGACGACAAATGTGACTGGATATTGGGCAATGTTTTGAAGGACAAACTCGTGTTCCTGAATGATCACTGAACTGCGCAGGAGTTGATTGCCGGCAACGCGCTCCTCGATGTGCTCAGAGCGAAGCACACTTTCCAGATGGCAGATCGTCGAATCGCTGAACGGGTGCTGCTTTTTCCCTGGAACCGGGTGCGCCGGATCGGGCAGGATGCGGCAGTTTTCATCCACATGAATCTGCTTGGGCGCGTTGGGCGCGTCGGAGCGGTTGTATGCGGGTCTTGTCGCTCCAGGCGCAAGTTGGCCCGGGGCAACAGCCGGCGCCAACACGCTGAGGAGCAAGAGGGCAGGGAACACCTTTGTCTCCAACATGTGCAACATCCTAGCAGGAGTTCGGGCTGGAAGGCATTCAAGCCGTAAAAAACTGCAGGACTGTCAGGGAAGATTCGCGTGAATGCCGAGCGTCACGGCCAGAGTGCGGAGGTGCTTGTCTTTGGCCCACAATTCCGACCCCTGGAGCGGCTTTGCAAGGCCTGACGAGGCCAGGAAGAGTGATGGGAATCACGGGACAAGAGCTGCGAAAAGCCTAGACTTCCGTTCTGCAGTCTGAACGAGGCAATCCGCCTCGTGGGCCGCTCTTTGACCGCGTGGGAGGGATCATCCAATGAACGGAACCTGTTCGAAATGTGGAATGCGCATGGAATCGCCCTGGAGTTTCTGTCCTCAGTGCGGAACCGCGAGCACGCACGAATCCCAGGAAGCGGCAGTGCCGGAGCAGCATGAACAGCCGCCGGTAAAGGGGGCTTTCAGCGGACTGTTTCTGGGTGTGATTGTGGCGCCGGTTCTCATCATCGTGGGGGCCATGCTTTGCCTTACCGGGCTGGGAGCCTTTGTGGGAGTGCCGATGATCATTGTGGGCGCGCTTTCACCGCTTCTGGGCCCGATGCTTGGAATCAGCGCGGTCCGAGGAAAATGCCCCTGGTGCGACGCCAAAGTGAGCAGCGTGGGCCCCATCGGCGATTTCGCCTGCCACGCGTGCAGCGGAAAAATTACCGTCAGGAATCATCGGGAGATCGTCAAGGCCAGTTAAGGATTAAGGCCGGCGATCCTCGCTCAGGCGGAATACCTGGGAGCCTTTGCCGACCGCTCTATGCCGGCGGTTCCGCGACTGTAGCCTTGGCATGAAAATGCTTCCAGATGGTTTCCGCGGTTTTGCGCGATACCACAGCAGCTAGTGATTCCGCCGTGGCCTGCTGCACGTCGCGCAGGCTGCCAAAGTGCGTAATCAGCCGCTGCCGCGTCTGCGGACCTACGCCGGGAATGTTCAGCAATTCCGAATCGCGGTCGCGCATGGCTCTGCGCTGGCGATGGTAGCCGATCGCGAAGCGGTGACTCTCGTCGCGAATTAGCTGCACCAGGTGCAGCACCGGCGAGCGCCGGTCCAGCACTACCGGTTCGTCCTCATTGCCGTAGATATAGATCACTTCCTCTTTTTTTGCGATGGAGGCCAGCGGCTGCGAAGTGAATCCCAGCGACTCGAGCGCTTCTGCGGCGGCATGCAGTTGACCCAGCCCGCCGTCGATCAGCACCAGCGAAGGCATCTCCTGTCCCTCATCCTTGAGTCGGCGATAGCGCCGCTCCACCACCTCGCGCATCGACGCAAAATCGTCCACGCCCACCACGGTCATCACTTTGAACTTGCGATAGGCCTGTTTGTTCATCTTGCCGTCTTCCCACACCACCAGCGAGGCCACGGTCTCAGCGCCCTGGATGTGCGAGATGTCGAAGCATTCGATCCGGCGCGGCGGTTCGGGAAGCATCAGCGCGTCCGTCAACGCCTCCCTGATGGCCTTGCGCGACGGCTCAAGCACGCGGAAGCGCTGCACGTAGGACTGCTTCGCATTCTGCCCGGCAAGATCCACCAGCGAACGCTTTTCGCCCCGCTGCGGCACAGCTAGCTCGATCTTGTGCCCGGTGCGCGCGCTCAGCAGCGCGGCAAGCGCCTCGCGATCATCGAACTCCACCGGGGCCAGAATCGAACGCGGCACATATTGCTGATCGATATAAAGCTGCTTGAGCAAGGCGCTGAAGACCGGGCCGGCGTGGAATGCGGGTTCCGCTGCCGGGCCCGCTTCTTTTTCGCTTTCAGCAGCCTCCATTACCGCCGGCAAATCCTCCCAGAAGAACTCTCGCCGATCCACAATCCTTCCCGCGCGCACATGGAAGAGATTCACGGCCAGGCAGCCGTCCTCGAAGTGGTAACCGAAGACATCCGTATCGTCGCCCTGCTCGGCGGTTGCGATCCGCTGCTTCTCCTGGAGCTGGTGCACGGTCGAGAGCTGATCGCGCAGGCGCGCCGCCGCCTCAAACTGCTCGGCCTGGGCCGCGGCCAGCATCCGCGACGTCAGCGTCCGCTCCAGTTCCGCGTGCCGTCCCTCCAGGAAGAGCTGTGCGTCGCGTACCGCCTGGCCGTATGCTTCCGGCGTGGTGAGTCCCTTTACGCACGGCCCCAGGCAGCGGTGAATGTAGTACTGCAGGCAGGCCCGCGGATGGTAGCGTGACAAATCGACCTTGCAACTGGGCATCAGAAAGCTGCGGTGAATCAGCTCCACCACACGGTAAGCCAGGTTGCCGGGAAAATAAGGCCCGTAATATGCTGCCCCATCCTTGCGCAGGCGGCGGGTCACAAAGACCTTCGGGAACCGGTCGGCGAGCGTCAGCTTCACGTAGGGATAAGTCTTGTCGTCGCGCAGCAGGATATTGAAACGCGGCTTGCGCTGCTTGATCAGATTGTTTTCGAGAGCCAACGCCTCGTGCTCGTTGGCAACCAGGATGTAATCCAGGTCCACGGCCTCGCGCATCAGGGAGCCGGTCTTGGCGTTGGCCTGCGATGCCTCCAGCAGATAGGACCGTACCCGCGAGCGCAGGTTCTTGGCCTTCCCAACATAAATGACCTCGCCCTCGGCGTTTTTGTAGAGATACACGCCCGGCTGGGCGGGCAAGGCGCGGATTTTTTCGTAGAGGTCCATCGGTTGATCCGGTTCGCAAGAGAAGCAATTCCTAGAATAGCGGTAATTGCCACAACCGGCAGGCTTCAGCGCAGTTCGGCTCCGCCAGTGTGTTTCAACTCGGCTCAACCCGGTAAATCCTTACCGGTCAGGTAAAAAATACATGGTCGCTACGCCTGGAATCGTCAATCTGAACGGAAATAACAATCGATTATTCAGCAACTTATGGAAACTGAACAAATGGCGTGCCGCGTGCAACTTGCTATGGGCGAGAGGAAAATTCCACTCCCGCCGGTGGTGTGACAAGAAAGCCAGCCGTGCGGCGGAAAGGATAGAGACAATGACCAGACATGGATTTGGGTTTGCATTGGTTACGGCGGCTTTAGCGACGTTGGGCGTAACGGGGTGCGCCACCAAGAACTACGTGCGCAATCAGACTGCGCCCCTGGTTCAACATACCGGGCAACTCGACAGCGAGACGGCGGAAAACAACCGGCAGATTCATAATGTGGATGAAAGCGCGCAGGCGGGCATCGGCAAAGCGCAGGGTGCGGCGGACGCAGCCAACCAGAACGCGCAGAGTGCCGGCAAGCAGGCTCAAGACGCCGATTCGGCGGCCAATGATGTTGCCCAGCGCGCCGATACTCTCGACAGTGTTGTGAAAGGACTCGACAATTACAAGCAGATGGCAAATGCCGCGGTCACGTTTGGATTCGACAAGTCCATGCTTACCCAGGATGACAAGGAGCAACTGGACAGCTTTGCCGCCCAGCTTGGCACGGCCAGGAACTACATCCTTGAAGTCACCGGCGGCACCGACTCGACCGGGCCTGCGCAGTACAACTACGACCTGAGCCAGCGGCGCGCGGATGCGGTGGTTCAGTACCTGGTCACCAAGTACAACATTCCGGCGCGCCGGTTCTACCTGATCGGCATCGGCAAAGATAAGGAAGTGGCGCTGAACGACACTGCGGAGGGCCGCAAGCAGAATCGCCGCGTCCAGGTGGAGTTGCTATCGAACATGACGGACTCCAGCACGCAGACTGCGAACGCCCAATAGGGCAATCCAAATCTGATTCCCCGTAACCGCATCGAGGCAAACAACGAAACCGCGGTCCAGCTCTCCAGCCGAAAATCCCCGATGGAACGGGGTTCGTCCTTTAGCAGCTCTCATCACAACCAGGCCGGCGGCTGGTGAGAATCAGAAATGAACTCCGCCAAGATGGTACAGCGCGGCAGGTGCCTCAGTCTCAGGATCATTGGATCGATCGACACCTCGATCGTCCGCCGGCAAACCAGCAATAAGGAATCGATTACCAGTCGTTGATGCCATGAGCACTCTCGGCCCAGACGTCTTTGCAGGCGCTGCGCCGGGCTGTGGCAACTCTCGTTAGACGGCAATTCCAATCAGGTCTTGCAACAGCCTGGCGCCCCAAGCTCGTTCCCAAACGAAAAAGGAGACTCCATGCTTCGGACAATCTGTGTCATCGTTCTCGTGCTGTGGTTAATTGGCTTCAGTTTGCATGTTGCTGGCAGCCTGATCCATCTTCTCTGTTGATTGCGCTCGTCATTCTGCTCTATGACCTGCTGACAGGCCGTCGCAATCCTGTGTGACCCCGGTGGTGTCTGCTTCCCCGGATTACCCGCCGTTCACACCAAACCAATCGCCAAAAGGAGGGAATAATGTCGACAAGCAATATGGAAATCAATCCGCAGGGTCTTGCCGCCTTTCTAATACACGCCGGCCTTGGCCGAAAAATCGTTGAGCTGGAACCGGAACAGAACTTCTTCACCCAGGGCGATCCCGCGGACGCGGTGTTCTTCCTTGAGAAGGGCCGCGCCAAACTAAGTGTGGTTTCGAAGATGGGAAAACAGGCCACCATCGCGCTTCTCTCGCCTGGCGGCTTCTTTGGAGAAGAATCGCTCGCGGCAGTGTCTGCGGTGCGCAACGCAACGGCCATTGCCGTGAACACCTGCACCGCGCTCAGGATCAAGCGGGAGGATATGATTCGCATCATGCATCAGGAGCCTGATTTCTGCGACGAGTTCCTGTCGATGGTGCTGGCCCGCAGCCAGCGCACCCAGGCCGATCTGGTCAACCAACTCTTCAACACGAGCGAAAAGCGATTGGCCCGCACGCTGCTCCTGATGGCTGAGTTTGGAAAGCCGGATGAACTGCGAACCTGCATTCCTCCCGTGACCCAGGAAACCCTGGCCGAGATAGTCGGGACGACCCGGTCCCGCATCAGCTTCTTCATGAACCGCTTCCGCAGTCTTGGCCTTATTGATTACAAAGACCGCATCCGGGTGCACAGGCCGCGGCTCAAGGCAGCGCTGATCGATCAATTCGCCGAGATCTGATACCGCGCCGTCCCGGGCGTTAAGCTCAACTCGACGGTTGCTGGTGAATGTGTTCCGCGCGCACCTCGTTGGCGCTGAACAGGCGCAGGAACGGCGCATTCTGGGCGGCAGCTTCCACCGCGGGCCGCCCATTCGCTTCTTCGCGCTCCACAATGCACACTACGGCGACCACCTTCATCCCGGACTCGCGCGCCGCTTCGATTGCATTGATGGTCGAGGCGCCGGTGGTGCACACGTCGTCAACAATCACCACGCGCGCGCCCTCCCGGCAAAAGCCCTCAATGCGCCGCCCCGTCCCGTGCGCCTTTTCGGCTTTGCGCACCAGGAATCCATGCAGCAACGGTGCGTCCGGCCGCGAAATCGCCCGCCACGCGCTGGCCGTGGCCACGTTGGAAACGATCGGATCGGCCCCCAGCGTCAGCCCGCCCACCGCGTCGGCCTCGATCCCGTTCTCTTCAAGGAGTTCGAGAATCGCGTGTCCGGTGAGGCGTCCGCCCTCGGCGTGCAGCGTCGTGGTCCGGCAGTCGATGTAGTAATCGCTCGTGCCGCCGGACGAAAGCTTGAACTGTCCCAGCCGGAAACTGGTCCGCGCCAGCAGCGAAAGCAGTTGCTGCGCATGGGTCTTGTCTATAGTCACGCCCGCTCCGTTCCCTGATTCCCGATCTCTGCCTGTTCACAATTTCTCTAGATGCCTGAATCCGCCCGTAAACACCAGCGTGACCGTGAAGATGAGGAAGTTGTAACAGATATGAACCAGCACGCTCGATGCCAGCGAACGCGTATACAGGCGCACCGTGCACAGCACCAGGCTTACGCCCACCAGCAGCACAAACGGCCCCAGTGAATAGCCGGTCTGAGCCGCATGTACCCAGGCAAAGGGCACACTGGTGAGGATCGCGGCAATCGCCATGGCCGAGATCGACCACTGGGGATGCCCGTTTTCGCCCAGCGGGCGGCGTGGCACGTGGTTCAATTTCTCCGCTACCCAGTCGCAGGCAGTACACAGCGAGGGAAGCAGGAATCCTCTGAAGAAAATTTCCTCGAAGAAAGGTGCAAAACTGATGCCGAACGCGAACAGCAGCCACGCTGCTCCCGGCTCGCGAAATATCTCTTCGATGGGTGTTTTGGAGGGGCCCGGGACCAGCAACATATTCAGGATCGCCATCGAAAAGCAAACCAATGCCACCAGCCCCAGCCGCCACCACAGGCGCAGGGCGGTGGCGCCGTTCCACTGAATCCCGGCGAAGAATCCTTTGTGCCAGAACATCGGAAAAAAGAACAGGCAACCGGCGAATGTGACCAGATAACTGATCAGTTCGCTTCCCAGGCTGTAATGAATGTCGGTGAGCGTCCCCTGGATCGTCGAAATTCCGTAGAGCTTGAAGTGCAGGGCGATGAGGATGAGCGCCCAGGCAACGGTTAGCCCAATTCCAAAAAGAGCCAGCACCAGCACCAGGTTCCCCAAATGCGGAATCCGCGCAGGAGGCCGAACGTCGACTTCCAAAACGTTCTGGAACAGCGGCGGCTCCGGCATTGAAAGGCCACCCGGCTCCGGCGCCGCGAATTCGTGCGGCGTCTGCTCCGGTACATGCAACTCACCCGCCGGTCCTTCCAGCGGCTCGTCCTCAGGAATGGTACTCATTCAGAATCCTTCTTCCTCTTGCGGGGAGTTGCGTTCTTCCCTGCGGCGCGCTTCATTTTTGCGGGTCCGGCTGCAGGCGGATCAATTGCTCCGATTCCCGGCTCGTTCGCCCCGGAATTGAGGCGTGGCTCGGTCTTCAATTCGGCTTCAAACTCCGCTTCTGCCAGGTGTCCGTTCTCTGAAGTGTAATACCGCTTCAGGAATTGTCCCGTGTACGATCCGGGCGTGACTGCAATTTTTGCGGGCCGTCCCTGGCCCACCACGCGCCCGCCATCCTCGCCGCCCTCCGGTCCCAGGTCCAGCACCCAATCCGCATTGCGGATCACGTCCAGATTGTGCTCGATGATGATTACCGAGTTGCCCAGGTCCGTCAACCGGTGCAGCACCTCGAGCAGCTTGCGCACATCGTCAAAGTGCAAGCCAGTCGTGGGTTCATCCAGCAGGTACAGCGTCCGCCCCGTCTGACGCTTTGAAAGCTCGCGCGCCAGTTTCATGCGCTGCGCCTCGCCGCCGGAGAGCGTGGTTGCGCTCTGCCCCAGGTGCACGTAACCCAGTCCCACGTCCACCATCGTCTGCAGTTTCTGCCGCACCAGCGGCACATCGATGAGCAGCGGCAGCGCGTCCTCGATGGTGAGTTCCAGAATATCCGCAATGGAGTGGCCGTGAAACTTCACCGCCAGCGTTTCCTGGTTATAGCGCCGGCCATTGCACACTTCGCACTGCACGTAAACGTCCGGCATGAAGTTCATTTCAATGCGCCGCTGCCCATCGCCCTGGCAGGCTTCGCATCGCCCGCCGGATACGTTGAAGCTGAATCGTCCCGGCTTGTATCCACGCTCGCGCGACTCCGGCAGCATGGCGAAAAGGTCGCGGATGGGCGAGAAAACCTGCGTATATGTAGCTGGATTGGAGCGCGGCGTGCGCCCGATCGCCGACTGGTCGATGCGAATCACCTTGTCGATCTGCTCGGCTCCGGCCAGCGATTCGTGCGCGCCCGGTTCCTCGCGCGATCCGTAAATTGTCCGGGCCAGCGAACGGTAAAGGATGTCGTTGATCAGGGTGCTTTTTCCGCTGCCGCTCACGCCTGTCACCACGGTCATCACGCCCAGCGGAATGCGGATGTTCACGTCCTGCAGGTTATGCTCGCGAGCGCCGGTGACGGTGAGCCATTTGCCCGTGAGCGGCCGCGGCCTGGCGCGCTGCAGCATGGGCGCATCGCCTGAAAGATAGCGCCCGGTCAGAGACGCCGGTGTTGCCATGATCTGCTCCGGCGTGCCCTCCGCCACCACGGCGCCGCCCAGGCGGCCTGCTCCGGGGCCCAGGTCCAGCACATAGTCCGCATGGCGGATTGTATCTTCGTCGTGCTCCACCACCAGCACCGTGTTGCCCAAATCGCGCAACCTCACCAGCGCCTCGATCAGCCGCATGTTGTCGCGCTGGTGCAGCCCGATCGACGGTTCATCCAGCACGTACAGAACACCCCGCAGTCTAGATCCGATCTGCGTCGCCAGCCGGATCCTCTGGCCCTCTCCGCCGGAGAGCGTGGCCGCGTTTCGATCCAGCGACAGGTAATTCAATCCCACCGCGCACAGAAACTCCAGCCGTTCCACGATTTCGCGCCGAATCCGCTCGGCAATCAATAGCTCCCGCTCTGTAAATCGCAGGTTGATGGCCGCCGAGAGCGCGCGGTTCAGCGGCAGGGAAGTGAAGTCGGCGATCGAATGCCCACCGATCTTCACTGCCAGCGACTCCGGCCGCAGCCGTTTGCCGCGGCAAACCGGGCAAGGCGTGGCGGACATGAAGCTCAGCATATAGTCGCGGTAGCCGTCGCTGCGCGCCTCGTCGATGGAATCGCGCAGGTAACTCAGAATTCCATGAAATCCCGTGCGCGGCGCCTCGCCCTTGGGAGGGCCGTAGACCAGGATGTGCTGCTGACGCGCCGGCAGATCCTCGAACGGCATCTTCAAATCGATCTTGTACCGGTCGGCAGCCAGATGGATCAATTTGAGCAGGTACTGCGACGACGATCCCGGCCCCAGGCCGCCGTCGAGCAGCGGCTTTGACCAGTCCGTGATCACCTTTGCCGGGTCAAGATCGTAAAGAGAGCCCAGGCCGTGGCACTCCGGGCAAGCTCCAAACGTCGAGTTGAACGAGAAGCTGCGCGGCTCCAGCTTGGGCACATCCAGGCCGCAGTCCGGGCAGGCCATAGAAGATGAAAACAACAGCTCGTCGCCCCCGGTCACAGTCACCAGCGCCAGCCCGTTGGCCAGTTGCAGTGCTTTGGCCACCGCTTGTTCCAGCCGCTTTTCCATGGATGGCTTGCCTGTTGCCGGTCCGGCCGCGACAGGCGCTTCGGTGCCCGGCGGTTTGAGCAGGATGCGGTCGATCACCGCTTCGATGGTGTGGTTCTTGCGCCGATCCAGCAGCAGGGGCTCTGAAAGGTCGCGCAGTTCTCCATCCACGCGCGCGCGAAATCCCTGCTGGTCAAGCTGGTCCAGCAAGTCCTTGAATTCGCCCTTTCGTCCGCGCACAATGGGCGCCATCACCGTGACGCGCTCGCCACGGCCCAGTTCCAGAATGCGCTGCACAATCTGTTCGGCGGTCTGGCGGGCAATCGGCCGCCCGCAATTGGGACAGTGCGGCGTGCCGATGGATGCATACAGCAGCCGCAGGTAGTCGTAGATCTCGGTAATGGTGCCTACGGTGGAGCGCGGGCTGCGGCTGGTGGTCTTCTGCTCGATCGAGATGGCCGGGCTCAACCCCTCGATCGAGTCGACGTCGGGCCTCTCGATCTGGTCAAGAAACTGCCGCGCGTAGGCCGAAAGAGTCTCCACATAGCGCCGCTGTCCCTCCGCATAAATCGTGTCGAAGGCAAGCGAGCTTTTCCCTGAGCCGGAAAGCCCGGTGACCACCGTGAGCGAGTTGCGGGGAATGCGCACGTTGATGTCGCGCAAATTGTGCTGGCGCGCCCCGCGCACCGAAATGTGCGTGAGAGACATGAGAGGTATCAGGAACCGGAAGGCAGCTACGGGCGTTGGAGCGGCCGTTCACCGCACCAAAAACGCCCCTGGGGGTATTCTATTTGCCAACAGAAACAAGGGTCAACGACACGGGAGTTTCTGCGACAATCGCATCTGAGAGGATTGGTGGACCGCGAGGGATGTTTTCTCCGCGGCAAGGCGTGCACGTTACGGCCATCCATGCAGTCAGGGGCGGATCACGATGGCGGATTTGTTGAATCTGGCGATGCTGGTTTGCGCAGCGGTTGGGGCAATGGCATTTGGAATTCTTGCGGCGTATGCAATCCTTCGCGTGGGATTTGCGCTACTCCGGCCCCAGCAGCCGCCGATAGCTATCAAGGCTCGCCAACCCGAGCCGGCGCGAACTGCCTGAAGCCGCCGCGGGAAAAATCGATCCATCTGCTTCGTTGTCTCTCCGAGGAAAACATTCACCCCATTGCTTTTCGCGCTTCGCTGCGGAAAAGTTCGCACGCCACTTTGCTCATCACTTTGGATTGTTTTGCTGCTGCTGCGTTTGCTGCTGCCGGCGCTGCTCCATCTGCTGCAACTCCGAGGAGCGCGGCATTCCTGGCGCGAGCCCGTTGCGGATATTCGACGGCTCGGGTTGCTGCTGCGGCGGTGGTTCTGCCTCGGTTTCCTCATCGTTGCCCGAATTCCGGCCGGTTGGGGCCACCGGAGCCGGTCCATTCGGACGGTTGCTCAACTCGATTTGGCGCGGCGTCCCTTCGCCCTGGTCCCCGACCATGAGCACGTTGTAGCCGGAGCCATCCAGAAGTTGCGAAATCACGTCGCGCGCCTGGCCGGGGCCGTAGGTGCCGAAGATCCGCTCATCCACCCCAAGACCCTCCACCTTGGCGCCGGTTGCCGCGGAAATGTCTTTGAGAATCTGAATCAGGCTCGAATTCGCAGCCACGATGCTCAGGCCGTGGCTGTCCCACACCACGGTTGCCGCAACCGCCTTATCGTTTGCGGGCCAGTTTGGAGCCGGAGGCGCGACCGGCGCCACCGGGGTAGCCGCGGCAGCGGCAGGCGCCGGAGTTGACGGAGAGGGTTTCGCAGCAGTACGTTTGTGCCGCTGAATCGCCTGGTGAGCAGGTTTTGCCGCGGGCTTCTGAATCGGCGTCTGCGCCGGAGGGGTAGCGGGTGCTTGCGCCGCGACCGGACAAAGCGCCTGCATTCCAAGCAAAGCCGTTCCCGCCACAGCGAGCGCGAAGCAGCGCAGGCGCGAGCACCCTGCCGGGATTGATGCCCACCGGGACCGCTGTTGCGAATCTGGATGTCTTTGCATCGGAATCGGCACCCCCGGTCCGAATGCTGCGCTCGGCCACTTGCACGCGCGTCCGGCCGCCGCATTTCTTTGCCGTTTCACTGTACTAGACTAGCAGTGACCCCTGGGCGCTCAAAATTTGCGTCCAAGGCAGAGAGGATATCTGCCGAAATGCGCTTCTGCTGGAAGGTAATTGCCGCCGCGGCTGTGCTGTCGATGCCGGTTGCAGGACTGGCCGCGACCTGCACCATGCAAGCGGAGTTGTCGCCGCAGGACCGCGAGGTTCTGGCTGTTGCCGCAGGGCGATTGGCCCAAGCAGTTGCGGAGCAGGATCTGACCGGCCTGAAGGCTGCCTTGCTGCCCTCCGAGGCGTCGGCGTGGGACGGAATCAGCGGGGCCGTGCAGCAGGCCCAGGCGCTTATGCAAGGCGGGCAGATCCATCTCAAGGACGTTTTTCTGCTCGACGCAACCAACCAGGCCGCTCCCGCCGATACTGAGTTTTTCTGCTCCAATCCGAGCGGCTCGCTGAACATCACCATCTCCATGAGCAATCTACCTCCGGGCCGATACGCCATGGTGCTCTCTGAAGCCGTTGGCGCCCCGCTGGCAGGCCAATTGGCGCTTATCCTGGCCTGGGACAGCCCGGCCGTCGAATGGAGGCTGGCCGGCCTCTCAGTGCGCGCGGGCGCTTTTGACGGCCATGACGGCGTCTGGTACTGGAAGCGCGGCCGCGAGTTGGCAAGGGTGGATCCCTGGAGCGCGTGGTACAGCTACGATGTGGCGCATTACCTGCTCCTGCCGTCGGATTTGATCTCTTCCGGCAATCTCGAGAAACTACGCCAGGAGCAGTCGCAGATCACACCCTCGCCGCAGAGCGCGTTTCCGCTTTCGATCCCTGACGGCGACCGCACCTGGAAGATCGACTCGCTCAGTCTCGATGCCTCGCTC